>Ga0070374_10000974_pt1 | contig 12067 bp, 9 predicted proteins | sample LauGreSuBDMM15SN_2_FD_66374 | JGI IMG/M metagenome (GOLD analysis project Ga0070374, IMG submission 66374) | Freshwater lake microbial communities from Lake Michigan, USA - Su13.BD.MM15.SN (version 4) (version 4) | ecosystem: Environmental > Aquatic > Freshwater > Lake | place: Lake Michigan...
GCAATCTCTTCTATTTCTGCAATCTCTTCTATTTCTGCAATCTCTTCTGTTTCTGCAATCTCTTCTGTTTCTGCAATCTCTTCTGTTTCTGCAATCTCTTCTGTTTCGACAATCTCTTCTGTTTCGGCAAGGTCCACAACATCATCAACAATAAAAGGCTCGGTGATTAATTCCGATAATTCGACTTCTTTAGAACTCTCGGATACTTCCGCGCTTTCAGCTACCTCTGATGGATTCTGAGGTGCTGATTCAATTTCTAATTCTTCCTCAACTGGAAAACTCTTGTTATCCATGTGTTGATCCAATCTCAGATGAAGAAAGCTCTTCAAGGCGATTGATTAATGTTGCGAGTTCTTCTTCTTTCTTTGCTTTCTCTTGATCGGCTTGAGTTGTCTTCTGTCTTAGCTCTTCAATTTGAGTATTCTTTCGAGCAACTTCACCAGATAAGAATTGATCGAGATCATCGATTACTTCATCCTGCAACCACGTTGCGTTACGAGGTTGAGATGGAAGCATTCGCTCGAAATTTGAAGGGAGAACCCACTCTTCTTTGACATTAGGCACTACCTCATTGAGATTGCCAACAACTAATTTTCCTCGCGTACCCGCCTCCGTTGGAACCTCATCTGGCAAAACCGACGCATCGAGGCGACCTACTACTAATCTGCGAATCTCTGCCCAAAGAATTGGCTCCGATTTACGCAAAACATTGTGTGGCCACACGGCAAGAGTTGCAGCTATCTGTTTACGACGTCGAGCAATCTCGGTAATCATAATCTCTGCGCCTTTATCCAGATTTGTCCGAGGGAAATCAATACTGCCTTTAACAACCTTGCGTCCTCTAAATCCGAAAATAGTGCGAGATACAAATCCAGCAATCGCATTCCAAAGTCCAGCAAAAATCCATAGTGGGAGCACCTTTAGGAGTGACCACGTAGTCCTAGAGAATTCTCTTATCGCTGTAAAGACACCTGTCTCTTCAGGTTGCGGCGGCGGCAATAGTTCAACTCTTGTGTAACTTAAACGGCCATTTGAAAATCCCATTGTGTAATTAACCATTTTTTCGATCTCTTCAGGCAAGCGGGCGCTCTCATATGCCTCAAGGGTTTCGTTTGGAAATGGACGCAATGGATCAATCTTTGAAAACTCTGCTTTTGCTGCGCGATCTAGCGCATCAGCTGCAACTCGTGTTGATAGACCTTCGCTGAGAATGCCGCGAACAAATGAGCGCATGAGACGAACTTGTCCCTGCACTGGCGATAGATCCTGGAATTCAGCTGAATCTAAAATTCCTTTTTCCTGACCGGCCCAGATTCCGCCAACGGCTGCTGCATTAGAAAGAATAAATCGATGCCAGACGCTCTTATCCTCGGCGGTAGCATCACGTGTTGCTTTATCAAACCGAGAAGGAGTGCTGCGATCTTCAGGTGCGACAACCAGGTTGATATCCCAACTTGGCTCAAGCAGATGAAGTGCTGATGCACCTTTTCGACTGGTCGGAGCAAAGACAAGGTTTATGCGAACAAACTTTGTTTGCGGACGATCGGCACGGTCATCTTTAATCACTAGTGGTCGTGCACTCTCTAAAGCATTTTTAACTTGATCGACAATTTTGTCCTGCAACGCATCGTGTTCGCTGAGTTCGTCAACGGTACGAATTGCAATTAAGCGAATCTGTTCGAAATCTTCTCGGCTCAGGTAATCCAGAAGGTCTATATCCCTTCGACCATTACGACCAATGACAGAACAAGTAATTCGAGGCACTGCATCTTCAGAGATTTTGCTCTCACTGCTGTGAACCCAAAATGCTGGCTTAAGCATCCAGCATTGGGTCCACTCTTCGACAATATCGAGAATTTTCAGCCCATCTTCTCCCCCAGGAAGAAGAACTACAGAGGCTGCTCCCTCATGCCACAGTGATGAAGAGCTCATCAGACAACAATTCCTGCATCGTTGACCATTGAGTCGACATGATTGATCAAGGTAGTGAACGCATCATCCGTCAGAGGGCGAATTTCTGTTGTTCGCGTGATATCCCATGGCGCTTTACGTTCATCTGCCAAACAGATACTGGCCAAGAATTCTTCCGACTTCTTGAGCGTTGTTAGAACAGCGCTCTTTCGTTCATCAAATGTGCCAGCTGCACTTCCAGAAATTCCTTCAACAGGTATAGGTGCGCCTACGGCAGTTTCTCCGCGTCGAATCCAATTCTCAAGAACATCCTGGAAATCTTCACCGAGCTTCATCATTGCCCAATATGGCTCAAGTGGAACCAAAGTGCTGACCTGATCACATTGTGCAAGTGCCAACCCAAGAGATTCAAGAACTGCAGGAAGCAGATCTGGATTAGAAATAATGCTCTCGCTCTTTAGGCCCAATAAAGGATGTGGGAAATCTACGTTCTTTCGCTGGTCGCGATCGAAGATTGAAATCTTTGGACCACGAGATGAATCTGCCGTAGCGGTACGTAGATTCAAGAGTTGCGAAACAAACCAACCTCGCACCAATTTACTAATCTGCTCTGGCGCCATTGGAATTGCTTCTACCAAGGGACGAGAACGACGATTAGTCCAGAAACCTTGTCGCAATTGAATGGAGTTGTTGTTTCTGCTCCACGATTCGATTACCGGGTTCATTAGTGATGAGAAAACCATTGGGTTCATTGCAGATGTCAAAGTTGAGAAGATATCGATCTGCTGAATTCCACCAACAGCCTTAAATGACTTCGGTGATTCACTTGGATCCCATAGATTTGCAGCTTGAATCTCATGAACTGTTACATCATAAAGATCTTTGAGGTTGCCTTGATCTTTAAATGGAATCGTACTCATGTGAACATAGCGATCGCCCTTGGAAAGGACGTTACTGTGAACTTGACCGATTAATGCTTTATTCAGTGAACATAGTGGCGCGCTCAACTTTAGGGCTGATGAGAATGCCGCCTTGTAAGCGTTGATGCGCGCATTTGCAATCGTTGGATCTGGGTGAGATAGATACTCTTGAAGATCTTGAACCAAAAACTTTCCTAGTGCGGTCACTGGATCGCTAAGCCAATCGCGGTTGCGTTCAATGTATTCATCGGTATCGGTAATGATTGCGAACTGAGCTTTTTGCGCACCTTCAGCATTGCGACGTGCATTTGCATTCTGTGGAACCCAGGTTGCACGGCGCTGAATAAGTGTTGCCTCTTCACGGTCGCCTCGGGAGTCAAGTTTTGTGCCTAGAGTTATACGCTCGATGAAGCGATTTTCCCAGTTAGTCTGGACATCTTCATCCAAGCTCTGCTGAATTAAACTTTTCACAGTCTTTGGGAAATCAGTCACATCGATAAGCAAACGCTCAACGACGCTTGGATTGAAGCGATCCGGGATCACGCCAGTTGAAATATTGGCATAACTTGGGAATGGATTTTGCTCTCCTCGACGATTCTGCGCAGAAGTTGCAGAGATCAAGAGCTCTGAAACTGAATTACGAAGTGATGTCTCGAGTGGTTGCAAGAATCCGTTATCTAGGTCTAGCATCAACTCGGCAGCAAGATCGCGTCGAATTGAATTAGTGATAAAGCTAGCTGCCTTGACCAAAATAGGTCCAACAACACTGCTCATCGCCTGGGTTTGTACAGCAGACATTCCTTGCGGCATTCCATCAGCAATTTTTGATGCAATCTGATCTAGTTTACGCAATTCAATTGAGGCTTCTAGAGGAAGTTCTTGTGTTGCCACAAACTTCACTTCTTCACGAAGTTTCTCCATCAATCGAGAAGCGATGTTTAGTCCCTGACGTGCTGCGACCAATGAGACTGTAGAAAGAACTCGATCTTGAATTTCAACTGTCCAGTTTTGTGCAACCTTGTGAATCTCCGCCTGTTCATCAGTTTCATATGCTTTGCGTTGGAGATTAAAATAATTAACAACACTAGAAATCCACTGATTAGCAGGTAATCCTGCAGGCGGTACTCCTGTTGAGACCTTGCCGATGATCCCTGAGGCAAATGCCTTTGCGCGATCTTCGATTCCGATTGGAGACAATCCATCAATAACTTCATCTAGTTCACCACGTTCATTTAGCCCAGATTCAGTTAAGAAGTGACTCCATGAAAGACCCACAGCTTCTTCAATAATCTGCTGTGGAGTTTGAGGGTTCATTGGATTAGGTGGAACAAACTGCGGCCAGAGCAAACGTTCTACGCTCCAACGTGCTGCACCTTCTGCGATGTACTCAGAGAATCGATCAAGACCAAGGCTTACTCGGCCAACACCTATTGATCCGAGAGGCTGCGAGTGGAACACATTTTGCGAGCTCTTCAACATCGATTCGTCGTTACAAATGATTGGGTTGGCTGAATTAACGAAAACGTTAACAATTGCATACTCAACCATCCAGGTCTGTACCGCTTCATCTGCAACCAAGGTTGCTAATGACTCTCCAGCTGCTCGGTATACAGAATCCTGATCACCAAATGAAACTTGACCATTTGACGCTCCGATCAAATATGTATTGCGCGGTCCGAAACCTGATGTTCCTCGACCATTTAGGCCTGCGTTGTTAAACAGTGCCGTACTTCCGGCACCTGGACCTTCTGCCCACATTCCTGCGAGAGTTTCGTTCATCGCACCTAATGCATTTGCTGGAATTGAATCTCGTAAACCTTGTGGGATGTTATTGAAAACATCTGGACCAAATAGAAGGACTTGAGTTCGCTTCTCAAAGTCAGCGCTTAAAGACTTTAGCGCCTCAACAACATCGAGATAAATACCTGCACCGGAGCCACCAGCAACTGAGCTAATCACTAGCGCCATTGGCAATGGTGGTTGACCTTCTGCCTTCCCATACATTTTCATGGAAACTTCGCGAAGTTCTTCTAAAACACCTGGTGCTGAAAGACGACTATAGGATCTTGTAATCGCTTGAGAAAGTTGTGAGAGCTGTGATGCAACAACTGCGCGGCCAAGCGTTCGATACTGACCTGCACCCTTTTGAATTGGGACAGCAGTATTTTCAGGTAACCATCCACCGAGTGCCAAATTCTGCTCTGTATTCGGCATACGTTGAATTAACTGATTACGAAGGCCTGCATAATCCACTGCTTGTGGAACAAGACCGAGGAATTGATTTGCTGGAAGTAGAGGGGCAGCAAAGTTTCCGCCACCCTGTGTCGAAATAGTGTCAATTTCTAAGAATTGCCAAGCTTCGGGGAACTCACCTTTCCAGCCCTTTGCACGAAGACGACGAAGCAAAGTCTGTCGCATGGCTCGGATCGTTTTTCCGCCTGAGCCTCCGACACCGATGATGAGAAATGGTGAGAGCATTCTTTAGTTACCTTTCATTTGCAGTGGTATTTCTTACCAGTCGTCATTTTTCGAACTAGAACTTCCGGAATTTCCGGTTGTCCCCCAATCATCATTGCTTGACGTGGTTGAGCCACCCCAACCATCACTTGAAGTTGTTGTGGGACCTTGGGTACTTGGCTTTGAAGTTGATGTCGTTGCAGAGCTAGCGCCCCAACCGTCATCACTTGGTTTTGTCGGTTGACCCCAATCGCTTCCCGTTGTTGTCGAGCCGCCTTCTGTAGGTGCAGCTGGCATATCTTCAATCTTGAGAAGATTATTGAGCCAACCTGCATCAGTTGAAAGTTTCAAATTAAGCGCATTCACCTGAGTTACAGGATCTGCACTATTGAAATTTAGAAGTCCAGTTATGTTTCCTTCAATTGGGAAGTCTGGAGCATCTCCAGTTTGATTCATCGCTTTAAGAGCTGTGAGTGCAGTTTCAGAAAGCGTAAGGTGCATTGCAAAAGCTGGATTTAGAGATGCCACAGCTTCATGGCGCTCAAGGCCATGCTTATTTGTCGACCAGATATCTGATGACGCAACAATCATTCCTGGCGAGGTAGCAAGGATTGCTCTCGGAGCTGCAAATGGATTTAGTGGAGCATTTCCCCGAAGCGTTTCTGATCCAATCTGAATCTGCTTCTCTTTTGAATCAGAATGCATGAAGCCCTCGAAGTCAGATTCGGTGAAGATATCTGTGCCTGATCCCTTTTCGGCTCGCTTTATTGACACAAAACCACCAGATGAAGATAGCAAGACAGGTGTTGTTGCCTTGCTCAATGGTGACACAGCAATTCGGGCTGCTCGCAGTTGCAAAATCTTCAAAACTGTCAGGGGCAACATCAAGCCTAAGAACATGCAAAGAGCAAAAATAATCCAGAAGCGAACGTCATTGATCTTTACTTTGGTCTCGAAGGAAACAGGAACTTGACCCGCAATGTCTTCTTGTCCATCGCTCTTAAACACAACTGGGATAAATCCTGAGACAACACCGTCGGCTGACTCTGGGTTCTTGATTTCTAAGATGTAATTGAGGCTCTCCCCTGCACTTACTGGGATGCAATTTATGTCCTTTAAGTTCTTACCATCCAGAGTCGCCTGGTAGTCATTGACTCGATTTGGGTTTGGATCGGTGCGCACCTCTAGATCTTTGAAGCACACTTCACCATTTGCACGTGAAGGACCTTTGATGATGATGGTAGCGCTGGCAGCGCCACTCTTGCCATCAAGAGGTGCAGTGAAGTCTGAGGTATTGATTGGGTTCGGGTTCACTTCTGGATAGAGCCCGGGTGGCAATGGCTGAACCTGTTGAATGGCAGAAAATGTGAATTCGTAGCCAGACTTGGTGGTGACGTCCAAAGTAACAATTAAATTCGCAAAACCCAAACTGTCAGTGCGGCCCGTGGGATTGAAAGAAGCTTTAAATTTTCCGCTGTCATCAAATGTGAGACTGCTATATGAGATGGATTGATTCGTTGGATCAATGAATCCATAACGTAGATTTTTTGATTTGTAATCAGCAAAATTTACAGAACGCCCAATCTGAGTAATTACGCCATTGAATGAGCAACTTTCACCTTCATAGCAAGGATCATTCTTTATCTCGATCGCTAAATCTAAGTATCCGCAAAATACACTTCGAGCATAATCTTTCGTGGTGAACGTCCACTTACCTGGTGCTAGTTCCGAGTTTTCAACGACATTTCCAGATGCACTGATTGCTGCTTCATTCGCGCCAAAGTACGAAACTTGCACATCTGCAACCGATGCACCTTTGGAATTGGCAAGTACTTGACCGGTGGCATTCTTTAGGGAAAAACCATCCTTTAGTGCGCTAGCCTTGAAACGCGTAAAGCCTGGATCAATATTTATGCTTCCACCTTTAGCTTCAATTACACGACCACTGGATGTAATACATTCAAATTGTGTTGGTGGCCAAATAATGTCAATTGGATCGCCAACTTCTGTAACCACACCTTTTGCACCAACTGGAGATCCGCACTTAATATCTAGCTTAGAACTTCCGTTGAAGTATGCGGTATCAACATTTCCTGAATACTCCACAATAGGTTTGAAATAAGTCATTCCTCGTGATTCATCATCTACATCAGCTTGTTCAAGTTCGTATTCGGCGGGATTAGCAATCACATCGGCGTTTCGAAGTAAGATGCCTTGAATATTGATTCCAGATTTGCGAAACTTATCAATGATGGCGACACCGCCGGTTGGGGTTCCGGATCTTGGATTAACTGCACAAATCTCTTGGTAAGCCTTATCGGTTGCAGCAATTGTGGCACGTGCAGTGACGGTTGGGCCTGCGTTCAATGCACCATCGGTGAACCACAGCAAGATATTGCAGGAATTAGAAGTGATCTGTGGCTTCATGTAGTCGTATGCCCCATTAAGTGCGCGCGCATAATCAGTAGTTTGACCGCTGGTTAGACCTGGAACTTTTGAATCAATCCAGCTCTTGTCGCCCTTCAGCGATTTCTCAGTTAGTTCCGCCCAACCTTTACCATCGATTACTTTGAAATCTTGAGCAAAGGTAGAGAAGGCACGATTGACCGTAAAATATGGTCGATACTCTGCGATGCTGGCAAATTGCTCAAGAGCCGACTTTAATCCTTCTACACGAAGATTCTGTTTGTCATTCCAACGTAAACTTCCTGATTCATCGATCATAAACAGAACATTTACTACATCTTTCTGTCCACTGCTATTAACGCAGGTAGCAATCTGTTGGACCGCCTGTTTTCCCCAATCGGAAATTTCTGGGCCTGCTAATGCACCTGGTGTCCCAGCACTCAACATTCCGAACGAGATTAGCAATGCCGTTGCAAGTGAAAAGAATTTTTTCATTGCTTAAATCTCCGAGAAGTTTCTAGCGATAACAACGATTACAGGGATTGCGATAAGGAAGCCAACAATTGAAAAAACACGGCTTAACTTAAGAATCTTTGCACCAATAGCCATGTCATAATAAATGTTTGAGCTAGCGGTCGTATTTTTAGTCTGTGCGATCGCCATCATTAAGATTGGCGTGAAAGGCGTAAATAAATATGCAAGATAAATAAGTGCTGAGGTCTGCAATGTCGGGACAAAATAGATAGTTAAGCTCAACAGACAGGCAATCACGCCGACAATTATTGGAATCCACGATGGGCGAGCTGCGCTTTGCATCTTCACCCACCCCTTCTGTGTAAGAGCTTGGAAACTCTTGTGTCTATTGCGAGTATCTGTTTACAATTGCCTGGCTCTGCCGTCGGCAAGTCTCGCCTACGCAACTGGGGGCGTCAAGACTTTTAACTCGATAGGGGCCAAATGAACGGGCATGGTTTGAAAGTGGCCATAATTAGGAGGAGAAAATGAGCAATTTTGGTCAAGTGAGCAACACAAAAGCTACTCTGGCCAAGCCGTGGATCTTGCCTTTCGTAATCGTTACAGGATTGGCAGCGGCGTGGGCAGCTCCTTGGACCTTTCCAGATGGCACACCCGTTTCCTTCATTTTTAAGACTCTTGTTCCACTGTTGATTCAAGCCATCATTAGTAGTGTTTGCGCCATTCTTGCATTCCTTGGTAAGCCATCCTGGCTACCACTTTTGATTGCTACCATCACGATCTCATTTATTAACGCCATCAGTTTTGGCTTTGCAATCTTTGGCGTGAAATTCGGAACCTCTCAGATTATTGTGCTGACTCTGGTGGCTATAGCACTAGTGCCGACAGTGATCTGGGGTCGAAATGTTGTTGATTACGCCGTGACCACAGATATGCCTACCTTCAATGCAGACCCAAGCCACGACAATTGGTAGCAAGTAAATTAGTCAAGTACCCAATCACCATCCGAGAAATCAATCAATTTTTCCTCCATGTGACTGTTCTATTTATTCTAAATCTTCCTTGAATCTCCTCAGCTTCCAAGTCGGCATTTGGAGTGGGAAAACTCTTGACGAAGTAGCAACCTGAGAACTACTTTTCAGGAAATACTTAGGAAGTGGCGATGAACCAAATGGAGGCAGGCATGGGATTTCTAAAAGGAGTTAAGTCAAAGATTGGTGAAGCTAAGCAAGGCATCTCTGACATGAATGATCGGCGGAAAGCTTCTAATCTCGTTAGTGACCTCGCAAGTTACCCTCTATGTTCTGAAAATGACGCCTACATAATTGTCGAAAGCACTTTCACAAAGTATTTGGGAAGATACTACATAGCACTTATTGACTTATCAGAATCAAGTCCCGATGAAGTTGCACGAGAGTTGGCGGAACTAAATGCCGTAACAGAAAAAGAAAGATTATTCTTAACAATTATTCTGGGCGAAGATTTTAGAAGTCAACTATTTACACTTCGCGGGTCAATTTGTGTCAGCTTTTTCCATAGAATTTTAACTTTCCTAGAAGACACGGAAATGTCAATTGATCAAGAATTGTATGAACAAATTCTTACAGTAATGATTAAGGAGGCATCTGGCTTTGATGTGTATCTCTACTTTGGAACTGGAGCGAATTTAGATATTTATGATGGTCATCAGGAATTTAAGGCTCAGAATTTTCCAAAATTTTCTTTTCCAAAGCTGGAAGAAATGGCACAAAATAAATTAGAAAACTTCAATAAAACTCGTCAAGCACAGGATAGTAAGGGCGATAATTCTATTGCCTCAGCTTTGATAACAGATCATATTGATATTGGCCGAACAATCGATATGTACAATTCTGAAGATAACTCTTGGTCTAAGGGCCTTGTTGGCGCTGCGAGCGTACCTCGAATGGTTGAATATTATTTGCCACCAAAAATACTCCGGAAACAAGTTGTCGTCAGTTTTTACAACCTTAGCAACGAAATGACTGCAACAGGTAGTGATGTGCATTGGCACTTCTGCGAAGATGGCATTCTTCAGATGGAGTCAAATGGAAGCGCACAACCTCGCTGGATATCAAAGGCAAACATTGAGGGATTAACCTTTGGTGAAGGCTACAACGGCCTAACAAAAGATGGTGTGACCGAGTTCGAGCACTTTTATCTATTCATGACTGTTGAAACTGTTACAGGTGATGAATTTACTTTATTTAGATTTCTGGACCGAAATCGCAAGAATGCGGAGAGAAATTTTCATGTGTATCTGAACCAAACCTTACCCAAGCTTGCAGATCACTTCCCTGTTTTCACCTCTGAAAATGTTTACGACATTTCTAAGCACTATAAGACAACCTACACAACTACTTACGTGTGGGGGCAATACTGAAATCAAGTTGAGGTTTTAATCGCACAGCAGGTACCAAAATAAAGATTTTGGCTTGCCAATCTGTTCATTGGATGCCCAAGAGGTGTACGCTTTTCTCATGTCTGATGAATTTACAACTAACTCAACTCAAGTCAATCTACGTTACGCATCTTTTCAGCACCGCTTAGGCGCAATTGTTTTAGATGCCACGCTCATCGTGATTACTCTCGGAATCGGATGGGTGATCTGGTCCTTCGTTGTTTGGGGAGAAGGCCAGACTCCGGCAAAAAAGATTCTCAAACTCCGAACTATAAATTTCACTAATGATCGTCCTGCAACATGGGGCCACATGGGAATCCGTGAAGCGCTAGTGCCAACAACAGTTAGTATTGCTTCAGCTCTTACAGGTGGGATTGCTTCAATCGTTTGGGTCATCGTGGAGATCGTCTTCTACTTCACAAAGAATCAGCGGACTCTGAGAGATTATTGGGTTAAAACTGCTGTTGTAAACGAGGCATAGTCTTCAAAACAACCGATCGAATATTTTTCTAATTCATTCTAAGTTTGATCAATTCTGGTTATGCTTGAGCCATGAGTGAGGAATTCATTGAAAATCAAGAACAAAAAGCAAAAGACTTAGCGATAGCTTCATTGGCTGTATCCGTCTCCTGCATATTTATGTCTGCAGGTTTGCTTTCCTTCATTGGTGCCATCATCGGCCACATCGCTTTAGGTAAATTGAAGGCGGCTGGCAATACCTCGCATACTGGGTTTGCTATGGCTGGAATAATTGTCGGATATGTGTCGACTGCGCTTTTCTTTATATTCATGATTGGAATCTTCGCCTTTATAGCCTTTGATTTCAGCACTTGGTACTGAAGTCACCCTAAGCTAATAACCCCGGGTAAATAATCTTTTGACCGGGGTTATTAGCTTGTTTAGAGGTCTCCGTACTTATTAGTCCCTGGATTACTTGCTGTACATACCAGGACAAGGTTGTAAATAGGCACAAGCATGAACCACCCTGAACGACCTACGTCATGCATTCGACGGACAGCTGCAGCTATCGTCGGAAGCATTATCGGAAGAATAAAAATGTAACTTAGTCCTGTTATTCCAACTACAGCTTCAACAATCATTCCCACGATATAAACAATTACGTAGAAGAGGTAGAAAAACCAGTATTCACTTCGACTCGCTCTTCCACTAAAAGTTGCATACTTACTGAAACACACGGAAATTGCATTACCCATAAGAGCCTCCTTTGTAATTTGTGTTTTAATGGTAGAACCATGCGCCCTTCTTATCTGCGACACGCCGAGTACCATCATGCTTAACAAGAATCAATCCCACCGAATGGTCATGTTTGTATTTGAAAAATAGCTCACTATTTCATTTTGTGAAATCCTGGATTATGCTCCGAAAATATCTATGGGGTAGGGATATTCTCTGAAAGAAGGTCTAGTGAAAAAGGTATTTTTCGCCGCAGCGCTCCTGCCACTACTCGCCCTACTGCCAG
>Ga0070374_10000978_pt1 | contig 12029 bp, 10 predicted proteins | sample LauGreSuBDMM15SN_2_FD_66374 | JGI IMG/M metagenome (GOLD analysis project Ga0070374, IMG submission 66374) | Freshwater lake microbial communities from Lake Michigan, USA - Su13.BD.MM15.SN (version 4) (version 4) | ecosystem: Environmental > Aquatic > Freshwater > Lake | place: Lake Michigan...
CACGATCTATCCGAACGCGATTGTGGTCAACCCGCAGGTGCCCGCCAACACCCTGCCCGAGTTGATCGCCTTGCTCAAGAAAGAAACTGGAAAATTTTCCTATGGCTCGGACGGCAACGGCACGGCCTCGCACCTGGGCATGGAAATCCTGAAAGCCAGGGCCAATGTGCAACTGACCCACATCCCTTACAAGGGCAGCACGCCCATGATCACCGACTTGCTGGGCGGCACCTTGTTGGTGGGCGTCACCGGTTTGCCGGCGGTGCAGCAACATTTGAAGGCGGGCAAGCTCAAGATGATCGCCATCACCACGCCCCAGCGGGCCCCCGGTGCGCCTGACTACAAAACGGTGGCCGAGCAAGGTTTTGCCAACTTCAACGCCGCGCCCTGGGCCGGGTTTTTTGCGCCCAAGGGCACACCCAAACCGGTGGTGGACAAGCTGGCGCTGGACTTGGCCGACGCGCTCAAGCAAGCCGATGTGGCGCAGAAGATGAACGACTTGGGCAGCACCGTGGTGGGCAACAAGCCTGATGAGTTTCGCCAGTTTGTGACGCGACAAATCGAGATGTGGGCCGAGGGTGTGAAGATCTCTGGCGCCACGGTGGACTGAGCCATGGCGGCTTTGGGCAACTTTGCGCCCTCGGGCGATTACGCGTTTCCCTACCGCGATTTGGTGGGCGCCCGCGTGCTGGTGACGGGCGGGCGCGGCACCCTGGGGGCCGCGATTTGCCGGGGCTTTGCGTCTTTGGGTGCAGAGATCTGGAGTGTGGACCTGTCGCCCGCTGAAGGGGGCGAGCAGCACCCTCAAATTGCGCACCGCGTGGCCGATGTGCGCGACCGCGCTTCGCTGCAAGCGGTGCAGGCCGAGGTGGCGCAGACAGAAGGCCTGGATGTGCTGGTCAATGCGCATGGCTTGCAAATCCGCTCGGACTTTGCCGGTTGTGACGAAGAGACCTGGATGACGCTGACCGATGTGAACCTGAATGGCGTTTACCGCAGCTGCCAGGTGTTTGGCGAGCCCATGCGCAGCCGGGGTGGCGCGATTGTGAACATTGGCAGTGTCAACGGGGTGGTGGTCTCGGGCAAGGGCACGCCATACGGCATCCAAAAAGCGGCGGTCTCGCACATGACTAAGGTGATGGCCGTCGAGTGGGCGCCGCTGGTGCGCGTGAATGCATTGGCTCCCACCGCTATTCCCTCGGGCATGACGAAGGACTTGTTTGCCAACCCAGATTACGTGCGCACCAAGACGCAAAGTATTCCGCTCAAGCGCACCGGCACCGAAGAAGACATCGTGCACGCGGTGATGTTTTTGGCCTCATCGGCTTCGGGCCTGGTCACCGGGCACACCTTGATGATGGACGGCGGCTTGTCTTTGGTGTGATGGGCAAGCCATCAGCGCGAAGGCATTACCAGTTGCCAGCCTTCAGGGCAGTAGGCGGTGTAGGGGTAAAACTGTCTGGCTGAGGCGCAAAAATAACTGGCGCTGACCGGAACAGGCGGGGGTGCGGCATAGCCGATGGGCGGTGAAACGTAGCTGACGGAGGGCGCTGCAGGTTCGGGTGTGCTGGCTGCGGCATTGATGGCCGCACCGGCCAGGCCCAGAACCACCAAAGCCCCAAGCCACTCTGCGGCGCGGTGACTGCCATGTTTTCCATGGTTGCCGTGGTTGCCGTAGTTGCCGTAGTTGTTGCCTGGGTGGCGGGGGCCGTGGCGTCCTTCGGCCAGGGCCAAGCTGCTCACGCTGGCGACCAAAATTCCCAAGATCAGTGGGCGCAAGACTTTGTTCATGGAAGTACCTTGTGGGTGTAGGTGCTTCTATAACGGCTGGTGACGCTGTGCGTTGACAGCGCGGCGCAGCAGTACGCGGAAGTTGTAAGCGCTTGTGAAGGCCCGCAAGGTGCAATGTTTTTTGAGCACCCGCCGATTCCACCGCGCTTGTCACAAATGTTTAACCGTAAACCGTCACCATATTTCATCTAACAGGAGACCCTATGCTTAATTTCAAAACCCTTGTTCGTTGGATCCCTTTGGCGGGCGCGGCTTCTTTGGCTCTAGCCATATCCGGTTGCGGAGGAAGCAGCCCGCAAGTCACAAATTTCTCTGAAGCCACTTTTCAAAACGGAATGGCCCTGGCGGGTGATGCAGTAGATTTATCAACTGGCACAGCGGCTGATCGCCGCTTGGGATATTTTTCCGACATCTACTACGATGCAACTCGCAGAGAGTGGTGGGGTTTGTCGGATAGGGGACCTGGTGGTGGTTTATTAAATTATGAAACACGCGTGCAACGCTTTGAAGTTGACATCAGTGCTACCGGTTCGATCAGCAACTTCCGTGTCGTCGAGACCATTAAGTTTATGCGCGGAACTCAGCCTTTCAATGGCATTGCACCCAATCCAACCAGCGCATTGGGCAATGCCTTCGATCCTGAGGGCATTGTCATCAACCCCAAAAATGGCAACCTGCTGGTGTCCGACGAATATGGCCCTTCTCTCTATGAATTTACCCGTGCCGGTCAGTTTGTTCGCGCCTTCACGACTCCCGCAGGCTTGATCCCTCGCACTGCAGCGACAGGCGTAGCAAACTTCGCTGCCGATACAGGCAATACCGCTGGTAAACGCACTAACAGGGGCTTTGAAGGCTTGGCCATCAGCCCTGACGGACTGTTTGTTTACGCGATGTTACAAAGCGCGATGTTGAACGAAGGCGGCGGAAATGGGGTTCACAATCGCATTGTTAAATTTGACGCAACCACCGGTACCGCTGTAGCCCAGTATGCGTACCGAATGAAACGCTCAGGTGAGGGGCAGGGTATTTCGGCCTTAATGGCCTTGGGTAATGACAAGTTTTTAGTGCTTGAGCGAAACAACCGGGGCATTGGCGCAGGGGCTACATTGGCCACCGCCGACAAAGAGGTTTACCAGATCGACCTGGCCGGCGCAGTAGACGTGACCAACACCACTTTGCCTACCACGGATGTGTTTGCAGGCGCAGTCATTAAAGGCGACAAGGTGATGGACTTGGCTGCCAATACTTTGTCAGCCATCGGCAACAAGTCACCTGAAAAATGGGAAGGCCTTGCCATTGGCCCGCAACTGGCAAATGGCAGTTATGTGGTGTTGGTTGGAACTGATAACGACTACAGCGTGACACAGAGCAGCAGTGGCACTCAATATGACGTTTTATTTCGGTTTACAGATGCTGACCCTTACGCCACTTCCATTCAGTGCCCGATTGGCACGAAGGCCAACTGCTTCAAGACCTCCGACACAACGCCAGTAACTTTAACAAGTGAGTACGCTTTGATGCCAGGAATATTGTCTGCTTTTACTGCCAAAATTACGAATTACGTCAAACCTTAACTCGACAAGCTACAGATCACTTTCTGTAACTTAGCCGTTTGAAGATGAAAAAAGGCGCGATCTGCGTCTTTTTTCAATTGGCTGCATTGACTGAGCAAACCCATCTCGCAGTTCGTTGGCAGCGGCTTTAATCTGTCTGTCCAACTCTCCTTTGAGAACGGCAGTCTTGATAAGTTCAAGTGTTGTCACCAAGTCTTTCGCAGTTCCAACTTCCACTGCGATTTTGCATTTGACAAGTTCCAGCACCTTGGTGCCATAGCTCACTGTTCTTTGAGCACCCGTCGGTACTGCACCGCCTCGGCCATATGCACAGCGACAATCGTGTCGCTGCCCGCCAGATCGGCGATGGTGCGGGCGACTTTGAGGCTGCGGTGCACGCTGCGGCCGCTCCAGCCAAGTTTGACGGCGGCTTTTTGCAGCAAGGCTGTGGCGTTGTCTTCTAGGCGCGATTGGGTGTCGATGGCCTGGCCTTGCAGGTCGGCGTTGGCGCAACCCTGACGCGCCTGGGCGCGTTCGCGGGCGGCCAGACTGCGCGCCGCAATCGTTGCGGTGCTTTCGCCGGCTGGGGCGCTCAGCAAGTCGTGCGCGGGCAGGCTGGGCACTTCGATGTGCAAGTCGATGCGGTCCAGCAGCGGGCCACTCAGCTTGCCTTGGTAGCGGCTGACCTGGTCGGGTGAGCAGCGGCAGGCGCGGGAGGCGCTGCCCAAATAGCCGCAAGGGCAGGGGTTCATGGCGGCGATCAACTGAAAGCGCGCCGGAAACTCCGCTCGCCGAGCGGCCCGCGCGATGGTGATGGTGCCCGTCTCCAGCGGTTCGCGCAGGGCCTCCAGCGCTGCACGCGGAAATTCGGGCAGCTCGTCCAGAAACAACACACCGTGGTGCGCCAGTGAAATTTCGCCTGGGCGCGGTGGCGAGCCGCCGCCCACCAAGGCCGCCGCGCTGGCCGAGTGGTGGGGCTGGCCCGTGGGGCGCTGGGCCCAGCGTGTCAGGTCAAAACGCCCCGCCAGGCTGGCAATTGCCGCCGATTCCAAGGCGTCTTCGATGGCCATGGGCGGCAGCAAACCCGCAAAGCGCTGGGCCAGCATGGACTTGCCCGAACCCGGTGGGCCGACCATGAGCAGCGAATGGCCTCCCGCGGCGGCGATCTCCAGAACCCGTTTGATACCTGCTTGGCCTTTCACATCGGCCAGGTCAGCATAGCGTGGAGGGGCGCTGGGCGTGGTGGCGGCCATGCGGGACCAGCCGTCGCTGGGTTCGGGTGGCGGCTCATTGGAGGGCGGCAAAAACTGTTGCACCACATCGAGTAGGTGCCTGGCCCGATAAACTTCAGCATCGGGCACCAGTGCCGCTTCTTCGGCGCTGCCCGGGGGCAAGACCAACCGAGTGCGAACCTGCTGCCGGCGCAACACCAAGCTCATGGCCAGTGCGCCGCGCACCGGACGCAGCTCACCCGACAGCGACAACTCCCCTGCAAATTCATAGCCCGCCAGTTTGCTCGCGTCAATCTGTCCACTGGCCGCCAAGATGCCCAGCGCGATGGGTAAATCCAGACGCCCAGAGTCTTTGGGCAAATCGGCCGGGGCCAGGTTGACAGTGATGCGTTGGTTGTGCGGAAAGTCCAGCCCGCTGTTTTGCAGGGCCGAGCGCACTCGTTCGCGGGCTTCTTTGACTTCGACATCCGCCAGGCCCACCAGCGTGAAGCTGGGCAGACCATTGGCCAAGTGCACCTCAACGGTGACGGCCGGCGCCTGCAAGCCGACCAAAGCGCGGCTGTGCACCAAACTGAGACTCATATCCTCTCCCTGCCCCATGCTGGTGCATGGTGTGTTCGTGCACACAGACGTGATGCGTGCGATTTATTTGAATGCCATTCAACCATGCACAGAGCGAGAAAGCACTGGTGAATGCCCTTGTAGAAGGCGATGAAAGAGGGTTGGCACGCTCCCTGCATGGGTGAAAAACCCTTTATCACTTCATTGGAGTCCCTCATGAAAAAAATTCTTGTTTCCTCACTCATCGCCTTGGCTCTGGGTTCCGTGAGTGGTTTGGTACAAGCCCAAGCGGCAGCCCCCAATAGCAGTCTGTCTTTCAACGTGGGCGCCGTCAGCGACTACCGCTACCGTGGCATTTCCCAGTCGCGCCTGCAACCTGCTGTGCAAGGCGGCTTTGACTACGCGGACAAGAGCGGTTTTTATGTCGGGGCGTGGGCTTCCGGCATCAAGTGGATCAAGGACGTGGGTGGCGATGCTTCGGTTGAAGTCGATCTGTACGGTGGCTACAAAGGCGCTCTGGGCGACGTGTCCTATGACGTGGGTTACTTGCGTTATGTGTACCCCAGCAACAAGCTGGCCGTGAGTGCCGATACGAGTGAAGTCTATGGTGCAGTCACCATGGGCCCCGCCACTTTGAAGTACTCGCATGCGGTGTCCAACCTGTTTGGTTTCGCCGACAGCAAGAACAGCTATTACCTGGACCTGAGCGGTACGTTTGACATGGGTAATGGCTTCAGCCTGGTGCCGCATCTGGGCTACCAGTCCGTCAAAAACAATTCGTCTGCTTCGTACACGGACTACTCACTGACCTTGGGCAAGGACCTGGGTAACGGTCTGTCAGCGACAGCCGCTTTGGTGGGCACTGATGCAGACAAAGCCGTGTACTACACACCCGCAGGCAAAGCCACAGGTAAGACCGGCGTGGTCGTCGGCCTGAAATACGCCTTCTGATCCCCGCACAAACACACAAGGAGCCATCATGAAACTGGTGACCGCCATCATCAAACCCTTCAAGCTGGACGAGGTGCGTGAAGCACTTTCGGGCATCGGCGTGCAGGGCATCACCGTGACCGAAGTCAAAGGCTTTGGTCGTCAAAAGGGCCACACCGAGCTGTACCGTGGTGCGGAATATGTGGTCGACTTTTTGCCCAAAGTGAAGATCGAAGCTGCCGTGTCAGACGAACTGGTCGAGCGCGTCATCGAAGCCATCGAAACCGGTGCCCGCACCGGCAAAATCGGCGACGGCAAGATTTTTGTGTACGACCTCGAACAGGTGATTCGCATCCGTACCGGTGAAACCGGCGGCGAAGCCCTTTGACGAACAAGAAAGAGAGTCGAAAATGAAAAAGTTTCTCGCTATCCTGGCCCTAGGCCTGAGTCTGGGTTTCGGGGCGTTTGGCACGGCTTATGTGGCCACTGCACAAACCGCTCCCGCATCCGTGACGGCCCCAGCGGCCGAAGCCAAACCGGCCGATGCTGCTGCGCCCGCTACAGCACCGGCAGCGGCAGCCACGGCTGCTCCTGCAGCCGCCGAAGCAGCCCCCGTTTTGGTGCCCAACAAGGGCGACACCGCCTGGATGATGGTGTCCACCATCTTGGTGATCATGATGGTCATTCCTGGCCTGGCCCTGTTTTACGGCGGCTTGGTGCGCAGCAAAAACATGCTGTCGGTGCTGATGCAAGTGGTGGTCACCTTCTCGATGATCACCGTGTTGTGGTTCATTTATGGCTACAGCCTGGCGTTCACCGAGGGCAATGCCTTCATTGGTGGTTTTGACCGCCTGTTTATGAAAGGCATCTGGGACAACGCAGCAGGCACCTTTGCCAACGCCGCCACCTTCAGCAAGGGCGTGGTCATTCCTGAAATCTCGTTTGCAGCCTTCCAGGCCACGTTTGCAGGCATCACTTGCGCACTGATCGTGGGTGCCTTCGCTGAGCGCATCAAGTTCACTGCCGTGCTGGCCTTCATGGTGCTGTGGTTCACCTTCAGTTACCTGCCCATTGCACACATGGTCTGGTTCTGGATGGGCCCTGACGCTTATACCGCCAAAGAAGTGGCCGATGAGATGACCAGCAAAGCCGGTTTGATCTGGCAGTGGGGTGCGCTGGACTTCGCAGGCGGCACCGTGGTGCACATCAATGCCGCTGTGGCGGGTTTGGTCGGTGCCTTCATGATTGGCAAGCGCGTAGGTTATGGCCGTGAAGCCATGGCCCCCCACAGCTTGACCTTGACCATGGTGGGCGCGTCCTTGCTGTGGGTGGGTTGGTTTGGTTTCAACGCCGGTTCGGCTCTGGAAGCCAACGGTTTCGCAGCGCTGGCCTTTATCAACACTTTGGTCGCGACAGCCGGTGCGGTGCTGGCTTGGAGTGTGGGTGAAGCCATGATGCGCGGCAAAGCCTCCATGCTGGGCGCGGCTTCGGGTGCGGTGGCCGGTCTGGTCGCCATCACACCCGCCGCAGGCAATGTGGGCATTGGCGGTGGTCTGGTGATCGGTGTCGTGGCAGGTTTTGCTTGCTTGTGGGGTGTGAACGGCCTCAAGAAGATGCTGGGTGCAGATGACTCGCTGGACGTGTTTGGTGTGCACGGTGTGGGCGGTATCGTCGGCGCCTTGTTGACCGGTGTCTTCAACTCGCCCGCACTGGGTGGCCCCAGCGCTGTGGGTGATTGGGTCACGGTGGCCATGATCGCCCCCGATGCTTACTCCATCGCTGCGCAAGTCTGGACACAGGCCAAGGCTGTGTTGGTGACCATCGTCTGGTCTGGCTTGGTCTCGCTGGCTGCCTTCAAAATCGTTGACCTGACCATTGGTCTGCGCGTCACAGAAGAAGAAGAGCGCGAAGGTCTGGACATCTCCTCTCACGGCGAGTCGGCTTACCACGGCTGATCTCCTGGAAAGACAAGTTTCATCGCAAGCGGTGGCGCAAGCCACCCCCTCATCAGCCCGCAGCGTTTCGGCCCTGCGGGCTGTTTCTTTGGGGGGCCGCTCGGGCACAATCGATTGCATGCACACAACCGCCTTGTCTTCACCCACTTGGGCCGCCATCACCACCGAGCCCGATGGCTTGGGCGAGTCGCCGTTTTGGCACCCGCAAGAGCAGCGCCTGTATTGGGTGGACATTCCCGGGCGGCGCATCGCGCGTGTGGCAGTGCAAGGCCTTCAGGCCCAAGGGCCGGTGGAATATTGGCCCTTGACGCAAGAGCCGGGCTGCATCGCGCCTGTGCAGGGTGGCGGCCTGATCATGGCCTTGCGCGATGGCATTTATTTGGCGCGCGAATGGGGTGGCCCCTTGCAGCTGCTGGCGGCCGCGCCCTACGACACCGCCAAGCTACGCTTCAACGACGGCAAGTGTGATGCGCAAGGCCGATTTTGGGCGGGCAGTTTGTACGAGCCCAAAGACCAGGCGCTGGGCGTGCTCTACATGCTGGATGGTCAAGGCCTGCACGTCATGATGGACGGTGTGGTAACCGCCAACGGCCTGGCCTGGTCACCCGACGGCCGCACCGCCTATTGGGCTGACACCGCCGCCCACCAAGTGCGGGCGTTTGACGTGGATGCGGTCACGGGCCATCTGAGCTCGGGGCGGGTGTTCCACCAAATGCCGCCCAAGCTCGAGGGCTGGGTTTGGGGCAGCGAGATGCCCAATACGCCCCGGTATGGCGGCCGCCCCGACGGTGCCGCCTTTGACAGCGACGGCTGCTACTGGAGTGCCCAATACGAAGGCCAAAGCCTGCTGCGCCTGTCGCCCACCGGTGAGGTGCTGGCCGAAGTGGCCACGCCTGTGCCTTGTCCCACCATGCCCTGCTTTGGCGGGCCGGACCTGAAAACTCTGTTCATCACCACCTCCCGCCAAGGCCGCAGCCCGCAAGAACTGGCTCAGTACCCGGGGGCAGGGTGTGTGTTTGCAATGCGGGTAGAGGTGGCGGGGTTGCCGGTGAATGAGTTTGTGGACCGGACACGAAAAAAACTGGCGGATTTGGGTATCGAACCCTTGCCTGCAAGAGGGGTGCAAATCACCAATGAACTCATTAATAGTCTGCGGGATCAGTCAGGCATTTGATGCGCGGCATGTCTGGGCCAGCTGCGAACGGGGTCATGGCCTCGCCCTTTTCAGCTGTTGTCATGTCAGCATGGGTGCTGCGACATTATTCAGAGAGTGCTTGATTTCGCGCCGATGGGCATGGGGAAGACTGCAATGCCCAGCGGTTCACTCGATGCCTTGAAGGTCAATCGAGCAAACATTCAGCGCGGCCCCGTTAACGGCTGGCCCATGGCCTGTTGAATGACTTCGCCGACAGATGTCGCGTTTGGTGCGTAAGCGGCCATGGCCGCACCGACTGCAACCAGGAACAGGGCCGTTGCAGCAAAGGGCAGCGCGGTACGCCGCAAGGTGCTTGACAGCCAATGCTGAGGCGATTGCCCGCGCAAATGGCGGACGAGGGCGTAGAAAAGCGCACCGTCGACCAGCACCTCTGCAAAAAGAATGGGGGCGAGGTAGACAAGGTAGAAACATGCGAGCGCCAACCCGATGACCGCGCCGATGACCAAGGTGATGGCCAAGAGCGGCACGGCCAGATCGTCAACTTCGGCCACAGCACCGAGGGACTCACCGACCGCCCCCAAAGGTGAAGAAGCGTCCGAAGGCAGCGACGTTGCGCCGCCGTTAAAGGAGCCAGTGGCACCGCCGCCGCTGAAATCACCACCACCGCCACTTTTGCAGTCAGGCAAGCGGGTGGACATTCTCGGTCCAGGCAAGGCATGGGTCCAATCTGTAAGGTCGAGGTAGTCTTGTGCCTTTGTCCGCAGCCACAGCCACATGAGGAACAGAAAGAACAAATAGGCCACCGCCAGCGCCAAGGGGTAGCGGATCGCCATGGTCTCAACGCCCAACTGCAACATGACAAATGACGACAGCAACCCTACCCCGCCCGTGAGCGCAACGATCAGCGTCATCTGCAGCCTAGGGAATGACTCCTGCATCAAGCGCTTTTTGACGCGCTCGATGGCAAGACTGCGCAAGTAGCCTAGGTTCGTTGGGTGCATTGGTTTGCGGTGCAAAGGTTTCATTCTGCAAAGAATATCTAATAATTCAAATTTCCCCTTTTTGTGACTGCCCTTGCGACACCCGCAAAGGCCAGATGCTGGAATTTCCCACAACCCCAACGATCAAAAAATTCACACAGTCCTTCAGGGCCGGGGGTTACCATCTTGGCCCATGGAAGCTCAACTCAATTCCCTCATCGACGCCGTGCGCCAAGCCGCTGAGGATGGCCGCACTCTGCGCTTGCGCGGAGGCGGCACGAAAGACTTTTGGGGCCAAAGCCTTACGGGCGAGGTGCTGGACACCCGGGCTTACCAGGGCATCGTCAGTTACGAGCCCAGCGAATTGGTGGTCACGGCACGTTGCGGCACGCCGCTGGCTGAGCTGGAAGCGGCCTTGGCCGAGAAGGGGCAGTGCCTGGCGTTTGAGCCGCCGCACTTTGGCCCCGGCGCAACGGTAGGTGGCATGGTGGCCGCAGGCCTCAGCGGCCCGGCCCGTGCTACCGCTGGCGCTGTGCGCGATTACGTGTTGGGTGCGCGCTTCATCAACGGCTTGGGTGAGCACCTGACTTTTGGCGGGCAGGTCATGAAAAACGTGGCGGGTTACGACGTCAGCCGCTTGATGGCGGGCAGCTGGGGCACGCTGGGCCTGATCACCGAAGTCAGCCTCAAGGTCTTGCCGGTTGCTCCGGCCGAGGCTACGCTGATGATCGCGGGTCTGGCCCAAGGCCCGGCGCTGGATTTGCTGCACCGCTGGGGTGGCCAGCCCCTGCCCCTGAATGCCAGCGCCTGGGTGCGCGACACCACGGCCCAGCCCGTGGCCGATTATTTGTTTGTGCGCCTGCGCGGCGCGGTGGCGGCAGTGCAGTCGGCCACCGTCAAAATGAGCGCCGATGCCTTAACCTTGGGTGCTCAGGTACAGGCCATGGGCAATGCCGAAGCTGCGTTGGACTGGCGTGCCAGCACCGAGCAGACTTTGCCGTTTTTTGATGCACCCAGCTCCGATGCCTGCCTGTGGCGTCTGTCGTTGCCGCAAACTGCAACGGTTTTGGATCTGCCCTTTGCCACTTATGTGGAGTGGCAAGGTGCGCAGCGCTGGCTGTGGGCACCCGCTTCGGCGGCGGTGACTTTGCGTGCGCTTGCGCACAAAGTTGGCGGCCATGCCACGCTGTTCCGAGCCAGCGCCGCCCAAGCATCGGCGGACAAAGCCGTGGGCGTGAACACACCTTTGGAGCCGGTGCAACAACGCATCCAGCAGCAATTGCAACAACAGTTTGACCCCAAAGGCGTATTCGCCACCGGTCGACTGCACCCCCTCTGAGGCGAATCGTCATGCAAACCAACCTCGCCCCCGAATACCAAAACACCCCCGACGGCTTGGCGGCCGAAGCCATTTTGCGCAAGTGCGTGCACTGTGGTTTTTGCACCGCCACCTGCCCCACCTACCAACTGCTGGGCGACGAGCTCGACGGCCCGCGTGGCCGCATCTATTTAATGAAGGCGGTGCTCGAAGGCGAAACGCCAACCCGCAAAACCCAGATGCACCTGGACCGGTGCCTGACCTGCCGCAACTGCGAAAGCACATGCCCCAGCGGCGTGCAATACGGTCATTTGGTCGATATTGGTCGCAAGCTGGTGGACGCCAAAGTCGAGCGCCCCACAGGCGAAAAGTTGGTGCGCTGGGCGCTCAAAGAAGGCCTGCCTTCACCCCTGTTTGCCCCCGCCATGAAGATGGGTCAGATGGTGCGCGGCCTGCTGCCCGACAGCCTGAAAGCCAAAGTGCCCGCCCCGCAAAATGCAGGCGCTTGGCCCACCCGCCAGCATGCCCGCAAGGTGCTGATGCTGGCCGGTTG
>Ga0070374_10000979_pt1 | contig 12026 bp, 11 predicted proteins | sample LauGreSuBDMM15SN_2_FD_66374 | JGI IMG/M metagenome (GOLD analysis project Ga0070374, IMG submission 66374) | Freshwater lake microbial communities from Lake Michigan, USA - Su13.BD.MM15.SN (version 4) (version 4) | ecosystem: Environmental > Aquatic > Freshwater > Lake | place: Lake Michigan...
GGTAATAGGAGATCCTAAAAAGGTTTTTTAGGACTGTTTTTTAATAAAGTTCACCTATATCGGGAAAAATGCCGATTTACTATTAAAATTAACAAAAAGAAATAGATGCCTGGAAAAATCGTAAAAAATGTGGCCTTACTTACTGCACTTTGTGTGGGATGCGAAGTCCTCAAGAAATCAGTCGACAATTCGTTCGCTGAAGAAATCGTAAAGGTCGCCTTGTGCAGTTGCTGTGCAGTTGTTGGCATTCGCGGCGTTTCAGAGGCTACTGCTGCCCTGATGGCAAAAAGCGCCCGGGTAGGGGCAGTCAAGGGCATTGAGCACTTGCAAACCGTTGCGACGGATCAACTATTACCATAGTTTTGTTCTGTTTTTTAGTTCAATCCTAAAAAACAGAATATCGGTATCAATGTAGAATTAATTAAAAAGAGTCATATTCCTTTTTTAGGAAGGACCTAAAAAAGGAATATAGAATAAGTCGCCCATTATGGTAATGGTAGGTGAAGTTGTTCAGCCGCCTTCTTCTTTCCCACTTGAGCTCCTTTAATACCGATATGCTTAATACGCTTTGCCATGACTCGGGCTCGCGCTTTTGTTATTCCTTTTATTCCAACAATTACACAAATGCTACAAACAGCAAATTGTAAAACATCTTCTGAATACGACGTTTCTAAGCCTGTTTCTAGTAAACTACAGGCAGCACAAATTCCTGCCCAAAAGGCGTAATTTTTGACTTTCTCCATAAACCCTTTCTCTGCTGGTTTTAGAACAGCATTAAAAAGGGTCTACTTTACTTCACGTTAAAAGTCAAGGTCGAAAATTTTTAACTTTCAAATGTAGCTGTTCCAGTAAATTTTAATGCGCCTGGATTTGGGTTTTTTCCAATTGAAAATTCGCGTTTTCCAACAGCAGTTCTTCCAGTATTTACTTTTTCAGGAAAAACACCATCTTTTGGATGAATAAATTGAATTTCTGAACTCGGAAGAACACGGAAAATACGATAATCATTAATTTTAAAATCAGTACGTAATTGTTTTCCTAATGCAAGAGCTTGTTCTTTTCTAGCAAAATAAACTAAATTAGGACCTTGTTTCATAATAGCGGCTCCACCTGTTGGCATTTCAAAAATGTTATCTTCTGGGGCCAATTTTTTACGTTCGTTTGTCCATGTTAAAATGTATTTTTCTTCTGTTTCGGCTGCTTGTAACCAACCACCTGTAGAACCACCAAACTCTGGATAATAAGCGGATGCTGTCATGAGAATTTTTTTGAGTCAATGAGAAGAATCGATAGCAAGAGAGAATTCCCTTTTCTTCGTTTCTTGTAATTCACAATCATTTTTCTTCAGTTTCGAAATGTCTTTTTTTTACAATAGCGGAGAATGGATTCGAACCATTGGCCTTCGGGTTATGAGCCCGACGAGCTACCGAGCTGCTCTACTCCACTTAGCCTACTCCTCTATATTATACACTATCTTTTTTGGAAGAAGCATTCTTTTTCTTTCCAAATTTGGATTAACTTCTTTCATCCAGTGAAAAAAGAAAAACCAGTAGAAAAGAAAAAAGAACGAAAAAAAGAGTTTGAAAAAGGCGTTGTAAAATGGGTTCAATTTTCTGTGTGCTCATCAATTTTTCATTTTTAATGAGGGAGAATGGTTTTTCCCAAATTTGAACATCATACCAGGATGCTTCTTCATATAAAAAGCGAGATTCATTTAAACGAGTGCTTAATTGTTTCCAACGAAAAAGAAGAAGAAAAAAGCAAAAAATCAGAAAGGAAAGAGTTCCTAAAAGATACTCGGACAAATTGTTACCTAACGTTTGAAACAAAAACGAGCTGGCTGTTTCCCAATCGGCTTTCAGAAGCATGAAAAACAAATTTCCGAGTTGTTCTTTTTTGCAAAAGAGAAAACTTAGGCTAAATGTAAAAGTGAAAAAAGAAATCAGTCGTGCAAAATAATTGGATTGAGACAAGGTTGTCCAATTGGTGAGCGTATTTTCTTTTAACCCAATATATTCATTGATGGGTTTTTGCTCTTCCGGAACAGGACAAAGAAAAAAAATTTGGATAGGGTTTTTCATATGTTTTTCTTTTTATACATCTGTCAGTTTCGTTTGAATTAAAAGCAATATGAGTTGAAGAAGAAAACATACCCACGTTCCTTGTTCAAACGGATTGGGAATGGAAGAATTTATTTGTGTATTGCTGGAATCTTTTGCACTTTCATTTTGATTAAAAATGAAAAGAAGTAATAAAAGGCTATTTCCTAGAAGAAGGAATGAAAAAGAATTTTCCATCAGATTTCTTTCCATATTGATAAAGCTTTACCGTTTTTTAAGCTACTTTCCAAAAAATAGATTTCCTTTGGAAAAGATTTCCCTATTTTTCCATCTCTGGACTATAAGTCAATTTGACTTATAGTCCAGAGATGGAAACTTTGGTTATGTTTTGGCTTGAACTTGTAAGAACAAAAATCCAAGTGCTAACCCAAAAAGAGTAATCACAAAACAGATTGTAGCAGTAGTTAAAATTTCTCCCATAATATATTCTTCTTTTTTTCTTTATCTATTTCTTTCTATTTTTCTCCTTCAGCGCTTTTCTGAAGAATTTCTTCTAAATGGATTCTTAGAATCCATTTCTTCCCCAAACTACAAGAGCTAAGGAAAAAGAAAACACGAGCATTAGAGACGCCCAACCTAAACTAATTACATCGATCATAATGATTTAAATTCTTGATTTTATACGATTCTGTTGAAATACCACTTATTATAATTTTTCCACACAATGCATTCCTATACCTTTCTTTTCCTCATGAATTTTCTTAATTCTAGAGGCCAGTTTTTGGATAGTTTCTTTTTAGTTTACCAATTTCCCTCCAATCTTCCAATTCTTTTTCTCTTTTTTTTTCCTTCTCTTGACACTCAAAATGGATTCTTCTATACTTCCTTCTAAAGTCCATTTATTAACTTGTTTGGAGAGATGGCAGAGTGGTCTATCGCGTTTGACTTGAAATCAAATGAACTAATGGTTCCGTGAGTTCGAATCTCACTCTCTCCTGAAATAGAGACGATGAAAAAAAAAGTTGCTCCGATCTTTTGGAAGATCGGAGCAACTCTTTTTCCTATTTTATTTCAGTGGGATTGTTCTTTAACAATAACATTGTCTTACAGCCTTGTATGAATAATTGCCGTTTGTCCTGAATCGGATTCCAATCGTCAACGTCATACATAAAAATAGCTGGACGTAACAGGCTCGCGTAACACCTTAAATTTTTTAGCCAATTCTCTGACATGCCATATTTCCTATTAAAATCATATTCTAATAACCAACCTAGCAAAAAATACCCTTTATCAAAGGGAATCAGTTCACTGGAACAGATTTTTTGATAGGTAAGGACATCTACATCTCCATAAAATACGTTATACATGTTCGATGTGTTTGAAACTACTTCTTTAGAAAAGAAACAAAAAATGAAAATCTGTCCAAATTTAAAGCAATGTTCATTAAAAATAAACAATATCACGAAAAATATTCGGAATCTATTTCGAAGGAAACAGTCTTCAAAATTTTTTTCCCATTCCATTTCACGTGCTATGTAAGAGACAATCAAAACGTTTGTTGTGAAAGGCGACAACACGAACGAGAAGAGTGCAAAGTTTATATAGTAAAACCCTAGCTTTTTAATAATTGCAATGGGCACGTTTTTTTTCATGGTTTTTCTTTGCACTTAAGTGTACAAGATTATATTATAGAGTAATATTCTTCTATTATTGGACCGACAAGGATTTGAACCTTGGTAGACAATTATCAGCGGATTTACAATCCGCCCCCTTTAACCACTCGGGCATCGATCCACTTATGCTATATACTAGGTTAGAGTATAGCGGAAAAGAAAAAAAAGTGCAAGTCCGGTAATTTAAAAACGAAAATGAAAAACTTTTTCTTGTTTCCTTATAATATAGTTCAAAAGTCCCTCACATTAAACTTGAATCAAATGTGTGGTGAAAGAATTCATTTAGTAAAATTAAAGTAATTGAATATATGGTTACAACTCCTCAAGAACAAGAAGCTAAAAAAATTAAAAAAGCCGTCGTACTTGTTGATTTAGATGTAGTTGAAACAAGTTTTGAAAAATGGGCAAAACCAGGTCATTTTTCAAGAACATTGGCAAAAGGTCCAAAAACAACTACGTGGATCTGGAATTTACATGCAGATGCCCATGATTTTGATTTACAAGCAAAATCATTAGAAGATGTATCAAGAAAAATTTTTAGTGCCCATTTTGGTCAATTAGCAATCATTTTCCTTTGGTTAAGTGGAATGCATTTCCATGGGGCGTATTTTTCTAACTATACTGCTTGGTTGGTAAATCCGTTACAGATTAAACCGAGTGCGCAATCGGTTTATCCAATTGTTGGTCAAGAAATTCTAAACGCGGATGTAGGTGGAAATTTCCAAGGAATTCAAATTACCTCTGGTTTCTTTCAAATCTGGCGTGCTGAAGGTGTAACTACGCAAGGTCAATTATATTGCATTTCTTTAGGTGCTCTTGCAATGTCTGCTCTAATGTTATTTGCTGGTTGGTTCCATTACCATAAAGCAGCCCCTAAATTAGAATGGTTCCAGAATGCAGAATCAATGCTAAACCATCATCTTTCTGGTTTATTAGGTTTAGGATCGTTATCTTGGGCTGGTCATGAAATTCATATTGGGAATCCAATCAATAAATTATTAGATTCAGGTATGGATCCAAAAGATTTACCTGATCCTCATGAATTATTATTGAACCGTGAATTTATCAGTACTTTATATCCAAGTTTTAAATTAGGATTAGCTCCTTTCTTTGGTGGAAATTGGGCTGCATATTCTGATATTTTGACGTTTAAAGGTGGTTTAAATCCAACAACAGCTAGCTTATGGTTAACAGATGTTGCTCATCATCATTTAGCGATTGGGGTATTAATGATTATTGCAGGTCATCAATACAGAACAAATTTCGGAATTGGTCATAGTTTAAAAGAAATTTTAGAAGCTCATAAAGGTCCATTTACAGGAAATGGTCACAAAGGACTTTATGAAGTATTAACTACTTCATGGCATGCACAATTAGCCATTAACTTAGCAATGTTAGGATCCCTAACAATTATTATTGCACACCATATGTATGCAATGCCACCTTATCCTTATATTGCTATTGATTATCCTACACAATTGTCTTTATTCACACATCATATGTGGATTGGAGCTTTTTGTATTGTAGGAGGTGCAGCGCATGGTTCAATCTTTATGGTACGTGATTATGATGCTCGATTAAATTACAACAATTTATTAGATCGTGTAATTCGTCACCGTGATGCAATTATTTCTCACTTAAATTGGGTATCTATTTTCTTAGGGTTCCATAGTTTTGGATTATATATTCATAACGATACAATGCAAGCTTTAGGACGTCCTCAAGATATGTTCTCTGACAAAGCCATTTCATTGCAACCGATTTTTGCACAATGGATTCAAGGTTTACATACTGCTGCTCCAGGAACAACTTCGCCTAATGCATTAGCTACAGCAAGTTATATTTTTGGTGGAGATCCGGTTGTTTTAGGATCAAAAATTGCGTTAGTTCCAATGAAATTAGGAACAGCTGATTTTTTAGTTCACCATATTCATGCATTTACAATTCATGTAACAACGTTAATTTTATTTAAAGGACTTTTATACGCAAGAAATTCGCGTTTAATTCCAGACAAATCAAATTTAGGATTCCGTTTCCCTTGTGACGGTCCAGGTCGTGGTGGTACATGTCAAGTATCAGGATGGGATCACGTATTCTTAGGTCTTTTCTGGATGTATAATTCTATTTCTGTAGTTATTTTCCATTTTAGCTGGAAGATGCAATCGGATATTTGGGGTTCAGTAACACCACAAGGAGCAATTTCTCATATTACGGGTGGAAATTTTGCTCAAGGTGCATTAACTATTAATGGTTGGTTACGTGATTTCTTATGGTCACAAGCTTCTCAAGTTATTCAATCTTATGGTTCCGCGCTTTCTGCTTATGGACTTATTTTCTTAGGAGCTCATTTTATTTGGGCATTTAGTTTAATGTTCTTATTTAGTGGTCGTGGATATTGGCAAGAATTAATTGAATCTATTGTATGGGCACACAACAAATTAAAAGTAGCTCCTTCGATTCAACCACGTGCATTAAGTATTACACAAGGTCGTGCAGTTGGATTAGCTCACTATTTAATTGGTGGAATTGGAACAACGTGGGCATTCTTCTTAGCTCGTATTATTTCAGTAAGTTAATAGATTTTCGTTGAAAAAAATAAAAATTTTAAAAAAAAAAAGTTGTCACTTTTTTCTTTCCTATGCAAAACATTGGAAAAAAGAACTATGTCTATATTCTTTGGTTGGAAAAAGTTATCAACTGCATTTATAAATATAAAAACGGAAAGGAGTTTTATCCATGGCAACAAGATTCCCTAAGTTTAGTCAGGTATTAAGCGAAGACCCGACTACTCGACGCATATGGTATAGTATTGCTACAGCACATGATCTTGAGAGTCATGATGATGTTACAGAAGAGCTATTATATCAACGTATTTTTGCTTCTCATTTTGGTCACCTTGCTATTATTTTCTTATGGACAGCTGGAAACCTTTTCCACGTAGCTTGGCAAGGAAATTTTGAGCAATGGATTTTAAACCCTTTAAAAGTGAAGCCAATTGCTCATGGTATTTGGGATCCACATTTTGGAGAAACTGCCTTAAATGCATTCACACGTGGGGGTGTAGTTTATCCGGTAAATATTGCTTTATCAGGAGTTTACCAATGGTGGTATACAATTGGGATGAGAACAAACCAAGATTTATACACTGCCTCTGTCTTTTTATTAGTGGTAGCTCTTTTATTCTTACAAGCAGGATGGTTACATCTTCAACCTCAATTTAAACCAAGTGTAGCCTGGTTTAAAAACAATGAATCTCGTTTAAATCATCACTTATCTGGTTTATTCGGATTCAGTTCCATTGGTTGGACGGGTCATTTAGTCCATGTTGCAATTCCAGAATCAAGAGGAATTCATGTTGGTTGGGATAATTTTTTAACATCTCTTCCTCATCCAGCTGGTTTAGCCCCTTTCTTTAGTGGAAATTGGAGTGCTTATGCCGAAAATCCGGATACAGCGAGTCATATTTACAACACATTAACAGGATCAGGAACGGCTATCTTAACATTCAAAGGTGGTTTTCATCCACAAACTCAATCCCTTTGGTTAACAGATATTGCTCACCATCATCTTGCTATTGGGGTTTTATTTGTGATTGCTGGACATATGTATCGAACAAATTTTGGTATTGGTCACAGCTTAAAAGAAATTTTAGAAGCTCATCGTCCGCCAAGTGGAAGATTAGGAAAAGGTCATATTGGATTATATGAAACAATTACAAATTCGTTACATATTCAATTAGGATTTGCTTTAGCGTCTTTAGGAGTAATCACTTCTATGGTAGCTCAACATATTTATTCCTTAAACCCATATGCTTTCCTTTCTCGTGATTATGCGACAGAAGCTGCATTATATACACACCATCAGTATATTGCTGGATTCTTAATGGTAGGAGCATTTGCTCATGGAGCTATTTTCTTTGTGCGTGACTATGATCCTGAAATGAATGAAGGAAATGTATTAGCGCGAATGTTAGATCATAAAGAAGCCATTATTTCGCATTTAAGTTGGGTATCTTTATTCTTAGGATTCCATACTTTAGGACTTTATGTTCATAATGATGTAGTGGTAGCTTTTGGTCAACCAGAAAAACAAATTTTAGTAGAACCTGTTTTTGCTCAATGGATTCAAGCTGCTTCTGGAAAAACAATTTACGGGTTTGATACATTATTATCTTCTTCTGTAAGTTCAGCCTCTGTAGCCAGTCAACAATTATGGTTACCAAATTGGTTAGAAGCCATTAACAATTCTAAAAATTCTTTATTTTTAACGATTGGTCCTGGTGACTTCTTAGTACATCATGCTATTGCTCTTGGATTACATACAACTACCTTAATTCTTGTAAAAGGAGCCTTAGATGCACGTGGGTCAAAATTAATGCCGGATAAAAAAGATTTTGGATATAGTTTCCCTTGTGATGGTCCAGGTCGTGGTGGTACATGTGATATTTCTGCATGGGATGCCTTTTATCTTTCAATGTTCTGGATGTTAAATACAATTGGATGGACTACTTTCTATTGGCATTGGAAACACATTACATTATGGCTAGGAAATCCAGCTCAATTTGATGAATCTTCAAATTATATTATGGGTTGGTTAAGAGATTATTTATGGTTAAACTCTTCTCCTTTAATTAATGGATACAATCCATTAGGGATGAATAATTTAGCTGTTTGGGCTTGGATGTTCTTATTTGGTCATTTAATTTGGGCTACTGGATTTATGTTCTTAATTTCTTGGCGTGGTTATTGGCAAGAACTTATTGAAACAATTGTGTGGGCTCATGAGCGTACTCCTTTAGCAAACTTAGTTCGTTGGAAAGATAAACCAGTTGCTCTTTCTATTGTTCAAGCTCGTTTAGTTGGGTTAGCTCATTTTACAATAGGGTATATCTTTACTTATGCACCATTTGTCATTGCTTCTACATTAGGAAAATTTGGTTAAATAAACAGAAATTTGCTATATTTATTTCTATCAATAAAAGAGAATTCTTCTCTTTTCAACCAATTAGTTTTAAAAGAAATATATGGCAAAAAAAAGTATGATTCAGCGCGAATTGAAGCGAAAAAAATTAGTGGCTCGTTTTTCTAAAAAACGAGCTGATCTTTTGCTTCAATTAAAGACGCTAAATTCACTAGATGAGATTTTTTCAATCAATGAAAAAATACAAAAATTACCACGTAATAGTGCTAGTACACGAGTGAGAAATCGTTGCTGGAAAACAGGACGTCCAAGAGGTTATTTCCGTTTCTTTGGATTATGTAGAAATGCGATGCGTGAAATGGCTCATGATTGTTTTTTACCGGGAGTAACGAAGGCGAGTTGGTAAAGGAAAAAAGCTGATTGAAGAGATAAAGAGATCTTCAATCAGCTTTTTTAGGAAAAAAAGAATCCATTTTTAAATAGCCAAAGCATTTCCGCGTTTAAACTGTAAATATGCCGCTACAAAAAGACCACATAAAGTTACAAAACATAATCCTACTACAATTCCTGTTAAAAGGGGTTCTACCATGCTTTTTTGATAAATTTCGTTTAATAAAAAGAACTAAGATTTTGGATAAAAAAATTCAAAATAGTTTATTTAAATCCAACACTTGCTTGCCAAACAAAGGCTAATAAGAAAAATAAAACAGGAATAACCGGTAATACATCTGCAAGAGGTCCGAAAACAGCAAAAACACCTGGTAATTTGCTAATTAAAAATGTTTCCATATAAGGTTTCTATTTCTTTATTTATTATTTACGTATATTATACACACATTTCCTTATATTCAGAATCTTCATTTTCCTTTTGGAGGAAAAAAAATCATTTTTTTGCGGCATGATGAAAACAAGCTGACACAGAGAATTGAACTCTGAACCTTTTGATTACAAGTCAAATGCTCTACCAATTGAGCTATGTCAGCATTTTTTTTAACGTTTCTTGCTTTGTTTTTAGATGTACAATATCTATCATATCGAAGAAGAATCAAAGATGTCAAGTTTTGAAATCAGAAAATTTTTTTTAACGAAAAATACTTTCCTTTTGGGCAAAAAGGGAATTGAACCCTTAAAACATATGTCGTCACATTTTGAGTGTGATGCGTCTACCAATTTCGCCATTTGCCCAATTAAAAACTCATTTTTTTCTTAAGTATCTTCCATTTTATGAAGAAAGTCAAGTTTAAAACTATGACATTTTAAAAAGATTAAAATATATAATAGGATACAATTGAATTTACTTACTTTAGAATTTATTTTCCCAGTTTATGAATGATACAAAGAAGAAAACAAATTTAGAAATAAATCAAGTAATTAATCAGCCCTATAAATACGGTTTTGAAACACAAATTGAAAAAGAAGAATTTCCTATTGGAATGAATGAAGATATTCTAAAACTTCTTTCAGAAAAGAAAAAGGAACCCCCGTTTCTTCTCCAGTTTCGTTTGAAAGCTTATAAAAAGTGGAAAGAAATGACGTTTCCCACTTGGGCGAACTTAACGATTGGTTCGATTGCTTATGATCAAATGAAATATTATTCCATTCCGAAACAAAAAAAGAAAATAGAATCATTGGCCGATGTAGATCCCGAAATTTTAAAAACGTTTGAAAAATTGGGTATTTCATTAGATGAACAAAAAAAGCTAAGTAATGTTGCTGTAGATGCTGTTTTTGATAGTGTTTCTATTACTACGACATATAAAGAGAAATTAGCAAAATCTGGGGTTATTTTTTGTTCCATTTCGGATGCGATTCAGCATTATCCAGAATTGATTCGAAAATTTTTAGGAACGGTCGTTTCTTCAGGTGATAACTTTTTTGCTGCTCTTAATTCTTCTGTTTTTAGCGATGGTTCGTTTTGTTACATTCCACAAAATGTAACTTGTCCTCTTGAATTATCAACTTATTTTCGTATCAATGATAAAGAATCAGGTCAATTTGAGCGTACGTTAATTATTGCTGAAAAAAATAGTTCTGTGAATTATTTAGAAGGTTGTACTGCTCCCCAGTTTAGTGAAAATCAATTGCATGCGGCGATCGTGGAATTAATTGCATTTGAAAATGCACATATAAAATATTCTACAGTCCAAAATTGGTATAGTGGAGATGCAGAAGGAGTAGGTGGGATTTATAATTTTGTGACAAAACGTGGCTTATGTATTGGAAAAAATTCACATATTTCTTGGACTCAAGTAGAAACAGGTTCTTCTATTACTTGGAAATACCCAAGTTGCATCTTAATGGGTAAAGAATCTTCTGGTGAATTTTATTCTGTTGCGTTAACGAATCATTATCAACAAGCAGATACTGGAACGAAAATGATTCATTTAGGAGAAAAAACGAAAAGTAAAATTATTTCCAAAGGTATTTCTTGTGGTTTCTCAAAAAATTCTTATCGAGGATTAGTAAAAATAGGAACAAATGCCTCGTACGCTCGTAATTTTTCTCAATGTGATTCTTTTTTACTAGGGTCTTCTTCTTTGGCATGTACATATCCTTATTTAGATATTTGGAATCCAACAGCCATTGTAGAACATGAAGCAAAAATTTCAAAAGTGAGTGAAGAGCAACTTTTCTATCTTGTGCAACGTGGAATTAGTGTGGAGCAATCTATTAGTTTATTACTGAGTGGCTTTTGTAAGGAAGTTTTTACCATGTTACCTATGGAATTTGCTACGGAAGCTGATAAATTACTTTCCTTAAAATTAGAAGGAACAGTTGGATAAATCTTTTCTGGATATTTCTTTTTCATTTATCTTTTACTTAACAAAAAATGAATTCAATACTTTTAAAAATTAAAGCTTTAGATGCCTCGATTAATGCTACTCCTATTTTAAAAAAACTTGACTTAGAAATTCAAGAAAATGAAATTCATGTAATTATGGGACCTAATGGTTCTGGAAAAAGTACATTAGCCAAAGTTTTAGCCGGTCATCCGGCTTATTCTGTTTCAAATGGGACAATTGAATTTTGTGGAAATGATTTGTTGGAGATGTCTCCCGAAAATCGTTCGCATGAAGGCTTATTTTTAGCTTTTCAATATCCAATTGAGATTTCTGGTGTAACAAATTATGATTTTTTAAGAATTTCCTATAATCAAAAACAAAAATATTATCACAAACCAGAAATGAATCCTTTGGAATTTATGGAGTTGATTGATATTTATGTAAAAAAACTAAAAATGAAAAACGAATTTTTATATCGAAATTTAAATGAAGGTTTTTCAGGGGGTGAAAAAAAAAGAAATGAAATTTTGCAGATGCTTCTTTTACACCCAAAATTAGTGATCTTAGATGAAATTGATTCCGGATTGGAT
>Ga0070374_10000980_pt1 | contig 12022 bp, 6 predicted proteins | sample LauGreSuBDMM15SN_2_FD_66374 | JGI IMG/M metagenome (GOLD analysis project Ga0070374, IMG submission 66374) | Freshwater lake microbial communities from Lake Michigan, USA - Su13.BD.MM15.SN (version 4) (version 4) | ecosystem: Environmental > Aquatic > Freshwater > Lake | place: Lake Michigan...
GGAGGAAGGTGCCGCGGAGGCCACCGGTCTTGTTGTAGATAAACGTCATACTGCTGATATTGACCGCGCCGCCATTATGGCGAAATTAAGAGGAGTAACGCGGACTTCAGCTCTCGCTCCGCCATCTTTTTCTAGTTCGTTTGCAATTGGCGATGTTCGTCGCCCAGAACTTGAACCAGGCGCAGGCGCAGGCGAGGCGGTGACCCCTGGAACCGCTGCCATAAAATTAGGAAAACGCGCAATATTGCCATCCGATGACATCCCGAAACAAAGTCGCGCAGCCGCCGCGGTTGCGATAACCGAAGTAAACAAACCTGGCGAGTTTGACGAAATGCGGGGAGACGCAGGGGACGCAGGGGACGCAGAGGTCGCAGAGGTCGCAGAGGCCGCAGAGGCCCCCCCTAAAAAGAAGAAGACACTCGTCATTCGCCCCAAGCCAAAGAGTGCCGCCGCATCAGGCTCCGTAAGTGCCGCTGCTGTGAGCACGAAAGCCGCGGTGAAGAAAATCAAAGAACGCGAAGACTCTACTGTGAATATCGCCGCATATAAAGTCGGTGATACCATCGTCGCAACTCGTCTCCCCGCACCACGCGCGCTTCCGCAAGTCCAGGCGTCTGATTTTTATATGAATAACCGCGCGAAATTCATCCAGTATATTAATGCGCTGTTCCGCCCTTATCGCGATGAACTCACCTCCGGTGAACATGACATATCGTGCGAGTCGCTTTACGGTGGCGACGACTCTGCGTCCGTCGCGCTTCTCACCCACCAGAAAATCGTCCGTGATTACCTGAATATTTATTCGCCCTACCGCGGGTTGTTGCTATTTCACGGACTCGGTAGTGGTAAAACTTGCTCGTCTATCGCCATCGCAGAGGGACTGAAGACATTTAAGCGTATCATAGTTATGACCCCCGCGTCGCTTCGTATGAACTATATTGAAGAAATGAAGTCAAAATGCGGTGACCTGATGTATAAGAAAAACCAGTATTGGGAGTTTATTGAGTCACGCGGCAATCCCGAGCTCACCCGTATACTATCGCAAATCTTAATGTTCCCCGATGATAAGTTCGTGCGCACAAACGGGGGCGCGTGGATGGTAAATGTCACCAAACCCAGCAATTATGAAACTGAACTCACGCCCAGTCAGCGTGTGCGCGTGGACCGTCAAATAGACGAAATGATTAACACCAAATACGACTTCATTAATTATAACGGTCTTCGTGCTGAAAAGCTGAAAAGTATGACGGACGGATATACGCGTAATCCATTTGATAATTCGGTTGTTATTATTGACGAGGCGCACAACTTCGTGAGCCGTATCGTGAATAAACTCAAACGCGCGACATCAATGGCGTTTCGCTTATACAACTTTTTGTTGTCGGCGCAGAATGCGAAAGTCGTATTATTGACGGGGACGCCCATTATTAACTACCCGAATGAGATTGCCGTGTTGTTTAATATATTACGTGGCAATATTGACAATTGGGTGTTCACGATTGGCGAAGGCGGGGCCGGAGCCGGAGCTGGAGCCGCGGCCGCGGCGGGCACAGGCCGGTTGACACTAGACACGTTTAAGACGATATTCGGACTCTCGGGTGCGGCGCCTCCGGCGGGACGCGGAAAGGGGGGTATGGCCGCCGCGGATTTCGCAAAGGGAATCGGGCTTTCATTTGACTATATGGACTATAATACCCGCAATAAAAAACTAATAATTACGCGGAATCCGTTTGGGTTTGTGCGCGATTATGACCCGGTTTCGGCGAAATATCGCGGGGTGGTTCGGCGCGGCGACCCGAGTGCTACGACAGCGACGGGGGACGCGGGAGCCGCGGCGGTGGCGGCGGCGGGAGGTATTTCCGTTATGGATTCAACCTCTACTGAAAACGGTCTTCTCTCGGACGCCGCATTTGAACGCGCCATTGTCCAGAAACTGCGCGAGAATGGGCTTTCGGTGTTATCCGCAACGACCAGCAAACAAGCGCCCTTTACTGCGCTCCCGGATAAATTAGACGATTTCAACGGGTATTTTATTGACTCTTCTACATTGGCATTCAAGAATCGCGACCTCTTTATTCGGCGTATTCTGGGTCTTACATCGTATTTCCGCAGCGCCCAGGAAAAACTACTGCCAACATATGATTCCGCCGCGAATTTCCACCTGGTTGAAGTTGAAATGAGCGATTACCAGTTCGCGATTTATTCGCGGGTGCGCGACCTAGAACGCAACCAAGAGTCCAATATGAAGAAGAAGGCGAAGAAACGGGGCGCAGCTGCGGCTGGCAAGAAGGGGGTCGCCGAAGGCGGCGGCGGCGACGGTATCTACGACGACGTTTCATCCACGTATCGTATTTTTTCACGCGCATTTTGTAATTTTGTATTCCCGCCATCTATTCGCCGACCCCTGCCGGGCGACGACGGGACTGCCGCATCGGAAATGGATAAATCGGCCGCACTGGGACGTAATCCGGACGCGGGGATTATGGGTGAAATTAGCGAAACGGCGGAAATGTTGGCAGCGCGGATTGCGCGGGAGATGGCGCCGCCGGGTGGTGCTCCGAAACGCGGGCGTAAACCGAAAGGAGCGACAGCAGCAGCGACGGCGGCAGCAGCGACGGCGGCGGGAAGTGAAGATGCCGCAGCCGCCGCATTGGACGAAAATATGCTGGATGGTGACATGGGGGGTAACGATAGCGACGACGATGACTCCGAGATGGTTATTACGGGCGAACACTCGGACGCGGTTGCCGCAGTGATGGCCGGTAAAAAAACGGGTGCGGCGGCGGCGGCGGCGGCCACTGGCAAAAAAGAATACGTCGCACAATATCAGGCCGCCATAACCAAGGCTATCCGCGATTTGACAGTCAGCGCGGGCAGTTTCCTGATTCCCGAAGAACTCGCGACGTATAGCCCCAAATTCCTCCACCTGCTTCATAATATCCTAGATAAACAACACGTCGGTCTTCACCTCGTCTACAGCCAGTTCCGTACTCTAGAAGGTATCGGAATCATCAAGCTGATATTGGAGACAAACGGATTCTCTCAATTCAAAATCAGGCAGTCGTCGTTGGGCGACTGGACCATTGATATGACACCCGAAGAACAGGAACGCCCGTGCTTTGCGCTTTATACGGGCACAGAATCACCCGAAGAGAAGGAAATCATCCGCAATATATTCAATAGCAAGTGGAAAAATGTGCCGAAGTCCATCACCGAGCAGCTGAGCACGCGATTCACGAATAATATGTATGGCGAGGTTATTAAAATCCTGATGATTACCGCGTCGGGCGCGGAGGGCATTAATCTGCGTAATGTGCGTTATGTTCATATAACGGAGCCTTATTGGCACCCTGTTCGCACAGAACAGATTATCGGTCGCGCTCGGCGTATTTGTAGCCATATTGACTTACCGGAAGAATTGCGAACCGTGGATGTGTTTTTGTATTTGATGCGATTTACCGCGCGTCAAATGGCGTCGGATAATGACGAGTCGTTGAATATTCGGATGCAAGACAAGAGCAAGACGGATGGGACGACGCCGATGAGCACCGACCAGTCCCTTTATGAGATATCCAATATCAAGGAACGCATTACACGCCAGATTTTGACCGCGGTGAAGGAGTCGTCGTTTGATTGTATGATTCACGCGAATGCCAGCAGCAAGGAGCGCCTGAATTGCTACTCGTTTGGTGTGGGTGCGGGCGATGAAACCCTCGCATATAAACCGAATATTGAGACGGAAGACGATGATAAGACGAAGAAACAGAATGAAAAAATGGAGAAATTCGCATTGCGTAAATTGACTGTGGCCGGCAAAGAATATGCGGAAGACCCCAAAACGCATATCATTTATGACTTAGAACTTTATAATATGGGGAATATGGTGGAGCGGGGGCGACGCACGATAATACCGGCGGACCCGCGGACAGGGGCGGTGGAGCAGTCGCGGGTCGACTTCTTTTAATAAAAATGTTTGCTCCGGGGGGGGCAGGACGCCCCCCTCCCCGCTCCATCATTTTTGTCAAAAGAAGCAAAAATCGTCTTCTATTCCGAAAACGACATTATAGCGGATACGATACGGCAATGTTTTTGATAAAAAGAATGGAGCAAGCAGGCCTTTAGGCCGGCGGCGCAATGATTTTATCAAAAAAGGAAGCAAAAATCGTCTTCTATTCCGAAAATGATGTTATAGCGCATACGACACGACACGGCGATGTTTTTGATAAAAAGAATGGAGCAAGCATGCCTTTAGGATGGCGGCGCAATGATTTTTATCAAAAAAGGAAGTTAGTCCTCCACCATCGGCTTCCTTTTTAGTTTCAGAAAGACCGTATCTTCTTCCTGAAATCGCACCCTCCGTATATCTTCGGGTACCCTCCGTATATCTTCGGGTACTTTACGCGTATCCACACTCTGTAACGCGGGCGGCGGCATCGGCGTTGGTGACGCATCAACCGGGGACACGTCATCTGGGTTATATTCGGCAGTTTGCGTCTGCTGCCTACGCCTCTCTTCCGGCGGCATTGACGCTTTCATTCTCTCGCCTATGATATCCAAGTCGCGTTGCCGCGCCGCTATTCTCTCGGCGATGAGTTTATCCATATCATCACCGGTTGCCAGCGGACTGTCCGCATTATCGTCAGCGGCGGCGGTGGTCGCAGAGGCGCCAGTCCGGGGATACGAATCTCTCGGAATATCAGAAAAGTCTATCTCTTTTGGCCGCGGAACTTCAAAATACGACCGCATCTCCGCCTCTTTCTCTCGCATCTTCATTTCTACCTCCTGGCGCTTTTGATACTGGAAGTCTTCAGCGTTGTAGATTTCTTTCGGGGTAATGTCACGTCCTTGGACGTGATGGGCTGTGGTGATGATATTATTGTGCGGAAATACCCCCCGGTGAGACGACGGTGGCGCAGTCCCCTGCGTTTTCAACGCACTTATATCTCTCGCGAGTTTCGGAATATTCACGGCGAGAGATTCAATCGCGATTTTATTGAGTTCTTTGAGTGAAAACGACGCAGCACGAATCCGGTCTATTTCCATCTTGATTTGTTTGGCTGCTTCATAGTCTTCCGCCTGGATTGCGAGAGCCTTGCGTGCCTCCAGTTTATCCAATCGCGCGAGCGGCGCCTCCATTTCGTCTATCGTGGTGCGGATTTTCTTCGCGGAGTCGTAGTCTTCTTCGGCGATGGCGTGGCGTTTCGCGTGGTGGAGCTCTTTCAGCTTGGCGGCGTGAAGCGACGGAATGGTTGCCGAGAGATTTTTGAGGATTCTCTCAAACACAAGCTTGATTTCTTCGGGAGTTACATTGTCGGGGATGCCGTCAAAGAGTCCTTCTTCCGCCAATAATGACCAGAGGAGCTCCTTGTTTTCTTGGGATACGAGAGATGACATCGAGCGAAGTTATGTTATTAAATTATGTATACCGCAATGGGTTTATATAATTTATGGTAAAGCACGGCCGTCAGGCCGTGCGGAGGCCGGTAGGCGGGCCAGCGCCCGGGTATTTACACTACTAAATTCGGTATATTTGGGAATTTAGCAGCTTTAATCCATTCAAAATCTGTTGTCACGAATTGGCGTGTAACCATCGTATGTGGTTTTCCAACATTTGATTCTTGAATTTCAACTACAGGCGGTTCTGTGCTTACTATTTTTAAAAATAATTTTTTATTTTTTGTGTTAGTTGGGTTTATACGATACGACGGAAAGGGAACTGTTTTCACTTTTTGTATTTCTTGTATTTTAGTAAATGCGCCGTATTCTATTGTGCCTGGTGGAGCGTAATATAATATACTACTGTCGTCGCTTTTTTTTACATATATAGGTATATTTTTTTTGTCTCCTAAAGTATTTATGGGTTTAGATGGGTATTTATGTTCTGTAATAGTGACGGTATCTTTTGTTGTAATTGAACTAAGTGATATACTCGCTTGTATTACTTGAATATTCATTGATATATAATCCAAGAAGGAACGTCTTAACGTTTGTATATATTCGTCAACATTTATACTATCATTGTCTTTAAAAAATAAGACCAAACATTGGCTTACAATTCCATCTTCATCAAATACTTTTAATACGATAGTGCTGAATCCGGATTTATCTGTATATTTTTCAATATAATATGTTTGTTGGCCGGGTGTGGGTGTATTACAAAACTTTGAATCCGTTGAAATATACGTTAATCTACTTAACAACTTACTCATCAAATCTTTATATGTATTTGGTTTATATGGTGATACTGTAAAATCTATCTTATCAATATGTTCTACACTAAAAGGTTCACCGTTAAATAATCTGATACTGGTTCGGTCAGGCGCATCGTTACAAATATGGTGACTTTTAACAAGTTTAGTGTTGGCGGGTGGATTTTGCCATTTAAGTACAATGTTTGGGTCTTTGGGGGCAAATCTTATAACGGTAGCACTGATAACTTTACTTGGATAGACGGCTTGTAATTGTGTATATTCTTCTTGAGATAATCCGAGCGGTGTTGGTGCTGGTGGTGCTGCTGCTGGTTGTGCTGCTGGTTGTGTTGCTGGTTGTGTTGCTGGTGGAGGCGGTGCTGGTGCTGGTGTTGGTGCTGGTGGTGGTGGTGGTGTTGGTGGTTGTGTTGCTGGTGGAGGCGGTGTTGGTGCTGGTGCTGGTGGTTGTGCTGCTGGTTGTGTTGCTGGTGTTGGGGCCGGTGCTGGTGTTGGTGCTGGTGGAGGCGGTGTTGGTGCTGGTGCTGGTGCTGGCGGTGTTGGTGCTTGTTTTAACACATTTGTTAGTATGAATGGGCTTTTTCGGTCTTTATCTAACTCTCGGTAATACTTCATAACTACTTTTTCATTTTCTATTGAATCCACTACTAGCGTTACATTTATTCCTTTTCCGTCAGTTACACAAAATGTACGGGCATTCTTTTGTGATGGTATACTAATATATTTTTTAACGGCATTAAATGCTACTTTTTGTATATAAGTTGCGTTAAACTGCACGGACGCATCTGACACTCCTTTAAATGTATAAACCGCGTCGGCACCCTCTTTACCTGTAATTTTCGTTATGGTTGATTGATTATAATTATCGGCTACTCCTGTATTCGGTTGCGTAAAATCAGCCGTTAGTGTAATACAACATACTATATCAGTTAGATCTATCTTAGCCGTTACATTACTGTCAAGCAATGAAACAAGTTCTATAACCGTTTGGGCTAATGCAAACATAGAATAAACTAACTCTTCTCGTATAAACAGTCCTTTAAATGTTGATGAAGTTAATGAAGTTAATGAAGTTAATGAAGTTAATGAAGTTTCAAAATCATGAGGCGATAATATATCCACTGTACTTTCTTTTTCAACCAAGTCATCAAAATACGATATATCTTCAGTGTTTAACGCTTTTATAATTGACTTCGTTATCGGGTCGTTACGGAAACTATATTCAAATTTGCCTGTATATATTGGCTTGATTAAAGAATCATATTTTTTTATTAATTGTTGATTGACCTGTTTTGCGTTTTTTAGTAATAATGGTTGGCCAGCTCTTGGTAATAATGGTTGTTCTGATGTTGGTAGTGATTGTTGTTGGCATAACATTCTTATAGCGGATTCCGAATGATTATTTATTATTAGATTTGTTAATAACTTCACAATTTTTTTTTTATCCTGAAACCATTTCGCACCACCCCTCATCCGTTTATAACTTCGATTCTTTCGCCGCTGCGTCGTCGCTCGCTTGTTCCTCCGAATTTTCCGTGTCGTCTTCTTCTTCATTTGAATCGCGGACTATATATATATATATATAAATAATATAACTTTACGGACGGCCGCTAGGCCGGGGCTGGTAGGCGGGCCAACGCCCTAGAACTCCACATTCGGCGTCGGCACCTTCTCATCCACATTGAAGAACTTCCGTCTAAACCGCTGCATATACTTGTCCGTCAACTTCTTCTTCTTATCCAGGAAATCGTGGACGGTCATTTTCCCAAGGAGCATATGGATACACATAAAGATGGAATACACCCCGCATTCCGAGTCATTCTTCTGATGATGAATGTCGTTGATATACTCCTTAAATGGTATTCCGTTGGCCTCCCCCTGTTCACGCACCATCTTCATAAATTTGCGTATCCTGCGCTGGGGTGGGTCGCCCGTGCTATCAAAAAAGAAGATGACCTTTGCGCGCACATCTATAAATAGTGAGACCCAGTGCTCCCCTGGTTTATCGTGCGGGTCTGTATTGAAAACCACCCCTATTTTCTGTTTCCCGTTTTTAACGTGTTTCATAATATCAAATTTACACAATTCCTCCCACACGCATTCGCCGTCATCCAGGACTTCATCAAAATCCACCGGGGATGGGCCAATGAAGAGAAACGACGGAACCGCGTGTTCGTATTGTTTCATTGCGTTTGCGATATCAATACTGGATAGCCACGCGTGAATATCCTTCTTCCATTCTTTCGGGGCTTGCGGCGCAAATGTATAATGGAGTATCTCGTCGTCCATTCCGGCGGATGCGAAATTCTGGCGCAGCCAGCACGCCTCTTGGTGACATACATTGCTCATATTGTTCTTGAGAGCCGTCCATATTGCGCGCGGGTCAGTGTCCTGGATTTTCTGGTCGGGGTGGCGCTTATTCCAGAGTATTTTCAACTTTCCGAGAGATTCAGACGAATAACACGAGTAATCCTTGGTTTCGTTGATGTCGGGGTCAGTCTCGTCTTTTGGCGCACAACTCACCGCTTTGAATTTCTGGTCGCTCCCGCTGCCGCCGACGCCAACGCCGACGCCAACGCCGACGCTGTCGCTGCCGACGCCGCCGCCGCCAACGCCGACGCTGTCGCTGTCGCTGTCATTCATATCGCGTTAAATAATAGAATACTAAACCTATACTATTATCTCATAAAAAATTGAACTATTTATATTTATTTAGTGGGTAGGCATACAGTTGTAATGGTTGTTCAAACTCGTTCAAGTCGCGTCAAATTTACGACTCCATCATTTCGTGATGCGAGCATCAGGACATATAAAGTATACACGCCGCGAATCACCGCCGCTGCTGCCACTTCGGCACGAGCAGAATGGGCGGTGGTCCCCGACGACAGCGATGTGTCGTATATCGCCGAAGCAATAATGGGCCTACAGGGCAAAGAAACACGCAATAATAATACGGTTATCACCAAACACAAGTGTCTGAATCCGATGACCCCCGTGACACGATACGCTTACGGTATTCGCGTGTATAATAGCGCAAAAACACTTCATTACAGGTCAGCCTACGTTCTTTATGACGATAAAACGCGGTTGTATACCGTATATAGCATTATATCAAATGTCTTCACCACATTCAGCGACGGTGGCGTCCATCACTGCGGCGGCGGTGAGAACGACGACGACGACGACACAGTTCATATACTCCCGAACCCAGTCCATACCGTTCACGCGAAATACACCACATTCGTAGGTGATACAGTTGTGAATTACCTTATGACAATGATTGTCCCTTCCGAACAGTATGACTACTTCATCCAAGACGATATCTTGGGTATCGTCGCATCCAATGAAGAATTAGCCGAAGCCGCATTTGGTCCGGACTCGTGTTATTATGATGTCGCCCAACTATTTCAGAATGATACCTCTTCGTGCGAAACGACCAACGGGGTGAAAGCGTTTCATCTTATTCCTTCACGCGAATTTTGGTTTGACCCCACATCTACATATATGTGGCAGACGTATTCGGCGACAATTGCCAATTGCGCGCTTATGATAGTGTCTCAGTCAGCAGCGTCGGCATCGGCGTGAGCGGCGGCGCGTTTCATTATCTCGCTGTGATAATCCCGAATTTTGGGTAATCGCGCGTTTATTTCCTTATCGGTATTCCCGGCGGACGGCTTCAATACAATAAAATCGTCTATTGTTTTTTTTCGGATACACATCTTATTTGCCAATGACATAATGCGGTCATTTTGAAACTGGTGGGCTACTACGGCCACGCCAGAATCTGCGTCTTCGCTGTCCTCCGCCGCCGGGTCATCGTCCGGTATCACGGTCTCCTGTATTTTCTTCTGTAATTCCTGCTTCGCAGTCGCGATGACATCTACTTGGACGCAACTTCGCGTATCCTCGCCCACCATTTCCGTCACATCATTCCACTTTAAATACTCAATACACGATTTTATATATTCCTGATGCGCGCGGTTAATATCGTCATTTTCGCATCGTTCGTCAAAAAGGCCACTCGTCATCGCCAATATACGTTCTTTATAATACGCCTTTTCTTTACAGAAGATGTCGGCGACCGCCGCGTCGGTTGAATTCGCCATTGTTTTCTTATATCTATCATACCGGGTCCTATTCGCCATTACGGATAACGTCAATTCATTTAATTCGTTCCAGTTGTCACCACTGTCGTTGCCAGGTTGGCATTGGGGCTGGGTGCGGTCTTGGTCTTGGTCATGTTCATCCATTTCAGCACGGTGTGATACGTTATAATAGAACAATAATTTGGCATAATTGTTATATTATTTACAATAGTTATTTATGTTTATGTCCGATTCCGCATCGTCAAATACTCCTTCGCATTAGAACCCGCCGTCGCACGCGGGATAGACGTGGGAAACACGGTGGGCGCGGTTGCTTTTTTCTGCTCTGTCCCAGACCCCCCAGTAAATCCTTCCGTGATATGCGCGATATGTGCTTTTTGTTCCCTTTCTTTTTGTTTCTTTTGGAGTTGTTCTTTCGGAATATAGTTCGTCGCAGGCTCAATAACCGGCCCTCCGTCGCCAGTACAGAAACCGTCATATGTACAATCTAGCGTACGTAGTTGAAATCGCGTGGAATTCTCAAACGTTAGTTTGCCTAAATTGTTGGGGTTCGGATTCATCGGCGCAAAGTCCGTCGCGCCATTGTCAAATAAGTAGGGATTGGGTTGCTCTACCTCGCGAGCGATGACGTTGACATTATATAGGTCGCTGTCTGAATTCGGGACATAGACCGCGCTGTCATTACGCTGAAGTGCGAAGAATTGGTTTCGCAGGGATGATTCTACATTGACGCGCTCGGCCCATCCACGCCACGGCGCCTTTGCGTTTCCTGGATTGAATACCGACTCCGTAGTAAACTGTTGGTAGGCGGAAATAGGGACTGTCGGTGTGGGGCGCGTCTCTATAATCGGCATCATTGCGTATTTGGATGAAAGGGGGCGCACATTGAATGCGGGGCGAAGTGCGGCTGATGGGATATTTCTGTCGGATATGCGTTGGTTGATTTCACCTAGACGGTCGTGTTGGTTGGAATATGCGCCATTTACGACGCCGTAGAACTCCATTGTTGCTTTGCTTTGCTTTTTGTCTTTGGATAAATAATAATGTGAAAATAAATACATATAAACACATCTCGGTAATATTATATATCCATCGTAGTTCATACATACGTACATACGTTCATACGAATGTGCGGCATATTTTATTTTCAGGCCGCTGCGCGTCTCGCATTAGCCCAGTTGAAAACATTACAGGAAAACTCTATTCTATCATCCCATCGCGGTCCAGACAAGTCCGTTTTCTTGAAAGACGACACTAGCGCTTGGGGGTTTCACCGTCTCTCCATCAATGGGATGGACTCTGCGTCCGACCAACCGTTTTATATCAAAAACTGTCGCCTGATTTGTAACGGCGAAATCTACAACTTCAAGGGACTCATCGCCGAGTTTGGCCTGGAAAGTGAGTATCAAAGCGGTTCTGATTGCGAAATCATCATTCACCTTTACCGCAAAATCGGGTTTCACGAGACGCTGCGTCGTCTGGACGGTGTTTTCGGGCTTGTATTACACGACTATGAGAGTGGTGTGACCTATGTCGCGAGAGATCCGGTGGGTGTGCGTTCGCTCTTTATCGGGGTATCGCGCCACGATGGCGCCTTCGGAGGTGAATATTCGGATTTGGTTTGTCTATCATTGAACCCAGACCATTATGCGGTATGCGTGGCAAGTGAGATGAAATCTATCCACGCGATTTGCGACACTATCGCACAAT
>Ga0070374_10000982_pt1 | contig 12012 bp, 8 predicted proteins | sample LauGreSuBDMM15SN_2_FD_66374 | JGI IMG/M metagenome (GOLD analysis project Ga0070374, IMG submission 66374) | Freshwater lake microbial communities from Lake Michigan, USA - Su13.BD.MM15.SN (version 4) (version 4) | ecosystem: Environmental > Aquatic > Freshwater > Lake | place: Lake Michigan...
GCCACCCGATCAGCAAAACGTTGCACCAAATTCAGGTCGTGGGTGATCATCAACACCGCCGCCCCGGTTTCGCGCTGCAAGGTGTCGAGCAAGTCCAAAATTTGCCCCCGCATGGACACATCCAAGGCCGTGGTGGGCTCATCGGCCAACAGCAATTTGGGTCGACAAGCCAAGGCCATGGCAATCATGGCGCGCTGGCGTTGCCCCCCAGAGAGTTGATGCGGGTAAGCGCTCAAAAAGCGCTGCGGCGGGTTCAAGCCGGTTTGGCTCAACATCTCCGCACTGCGCGTCCAAGCATCGCGGCGCGACAAGGCCATTTTCAGCAACAACACCTCGGCCAATTGATCGCCAATCGTGAACAAGGGGTTGAGCGCCGTCATGGGTTCTTGAAACACCATGGCCATGTCTTGCCCGCGCAACTGCTGCATGCGTGCTTCGGTGGCTTGCATCAGGTCTTCGCCGTTGAACCAGCATTGACCCGTCAATTGCGCCGCGCCCAGCAAACGCAGCACGCCCAGCGCGGTGACGGTTTTGCCAGAGCCCGACTCTCCGACCAAGGCCAAGCGTTCGCCCGCCGCCAAGTCCAGGTCAATGCCGTGCACCACCTCGTGCCCGCCAAAAGACACGCGCCATTGGCGCAGCGACAACAAAGGGGTGGGGGCCTGGCTCATTGGTCTGCCTTGCGCGGGTCCAGGGCGTCGCGCAAAGCGTCCCCCATGAAGGTCAGCAACAGCAAGGTACCCACCAAAACCAAAAACGTGGACAAGGAAATCCACCAGGCATCGATATTGGTTTTACCCTGGGCCAACAATTCACCCAAGCTGGGCGTGCCCGGTGGCACCCCCAGCCCCAAGAAATCCAAGCTGGTCAGCGCCAAGATGGCGGCACTCATGCGAAAGGGCAAAAAAGTGACCACGGGCGTCATGCTGTTGGGCAGCACATGGCGTCGAATGATGGCCCAGGGGCTGAGCCCCAAGGCTTTGGCCGCACGCACATAGTCGAGTTGCCGGTTGCGCAAAAACTCGGCCCGCACATAGTCACTCAGGCCCATCCAGCCAAACAAACTCAGCAAGATCAGCAACAAGCCCACACTGGGGTCAAAAACCGCCGCAAAAATGATCAGCAGGTACAACTCGGGCATGGCCGACCAGATCTCGATGAAGCGTTGAAACGCCAAATCGGTTTTGCCACCAAAAAAACCTTGGATCGCTCCGGTGACGATGCCCAAAACCGTGCCAACGACCGTCAAAGCCAAGGCAAACAGCACCGACACCCGAAAGCCATAAATCAATCGGGCCAAAACATCGCGACCCCGGTCGTCGGTGCCCAGCCAGTTGTCTGCCGATGGGCCACTGGGGTTGGGCTCTTTGGCGAAGTAGTTCAGAGTGCTGTGGTGATAGGGGTTGATGGGGTAAAAGGCCCAATTGCCGGGCTTGGCAAATTGGGCTTGGATAAAGGGGTCTAAAAAGTCAGTGGGGCTGTCAAAGTCACCGCCAAAAACTGTCTCAGGCAGGTTTTGTACCAAAGGGACATACCAACGGCCGTCATAGCGGGCCAGCAAGGGCTTGTCGTTGGAGATGAGTTCAGCCCCCAAGCTGAGCACCGTCATGACCACGAAAAGCACCAAGCTGGCAAAGCCAAGGCGATGGCGTTTGAAACGCAGCCAAGCGCGTTTGGACGGTGTGGGTGAGGCCACCCAAGTGGATTCAGTCGAATTTGACACGCGGATCCACCCACACATAACAAAGATCGCTGATGAGCTTGGTCACCAAACCAATCAGGGTGAACAAATACAAAGTGCCCAACACCACGGGGTAATCGCGCCGCATCACACTTTCATAACTGAGCAAGCCCAAGCCGTCTAAGGAAAACAAAGTTTCAATCAACAAAGAGCCGGTAAAAAATGCCCCAATAAAGGCCGCAGGAAAACCGGTGACCAAAGGGATCAGGGCGTTGCGCATCACATGCTTCCACAACACGCGCCCCTCACTCATGCCTTTGGCGCGGGCCGTCAACACATATTGCTTGCGAATTTCTTCCAAAAACGCATTTTTGGTCAACATGGTGGTCACCGCAAATGCACCCAAGACACTGGCGGTGATGGGCAGGGCAATGTGCCAAAGGTAATCCACCACCTTGGCGCCAAAGCTCAACTCAGCCCAGTTGCCAGAGGTCAAGCCTCGCAAGGGAAACCATTGCAACTGGCCACCAAAAATCACCAGCAAGGCCACGCCCAAAACAAACCCTGGAATGGCATAACCGGTCAAGACCAACAAGCTGGTCAAGGTGTCAAACCGCGTCCCGGCACGAACGGCCTTGGCGATCCCCAAGGGCACCGAAATCAAATAGCTGAGGAAAAATGTCCACAAACCCAAACTGATGGACACCGGTAATTTTTCTTTCACCAATTCCCAAACCGACTTGGGATGGAAGAAACTTTTCCCCAAGTCAAACCGTGCGAATTGACCCAGCATTTGCACAAAGCGTTCAGTGGCCGGCTTGTCGAAACCATAGAGCTGTTTGATCTCCTCGATGCGGGCCGCATCCACGCCTTGTCGACCACGGTATCCCGCGCCACTTTGTGTCGCCCCTTCGCCACCGCCGTCACGCCCTTGCAACTGTGACACCATTTGCTCCACCGGACCGCCAGGCACAAACTGAATGACGGCAAAAGTCACCAGCAGCACACCGAACAAGGTGGGGATCATCAACAAAAAACGCTTGATCACATACAGCAGCATGTCAGCGCACCCCCGAACCTTGACTGCGGTTGGCCGCATTGGCCCACCAGGTTGAACTGATCCAGTTTTCGGGTTGGTAATAACGCGGCGTGACCGCTGGTTGTTCAAAGCGCCCGCCGCGCCATGCCACCCGGTGCACGCCGCCATACCAATGCGGCACACTGTAATGACCATGGCGCAATACCCGGTCTAACGCGCGCAAGGCATCGGTCAACTGGGGACGTGTTTGGGCTGTGATCACCAGGTCCAGCAAGGCGTCCACGGCCGGGTCTTTGAGCCCCAGCACATTGCTCGAGCCTTCGGTGTCGGCGGCTTTGGAGCCGAACCGCTCCAGCAACTCGGTGCCCGGCGACTCGCTGCCCACATAGCGCGAGCTGATGATTTCAAAATCAAACACGTCCATGCGCTTTTGCAAGATGGCGAAATCAATCACTTTGTATTTCACACTGAAGCCCAGCTTTTCCAAATTTTTGGCAAAGGGCGTGACCACCCGGCCCATGCTGCCCGAGCTGTCCAAAAACTCCAAGGCAAAAGCCTGGCCCTGATCGTTGCGCAATGCACCCTCGCGGTAAGTCCAGCCAGCATCCTGCAGCAATTGCTTGGCTTGACGCAGGTTGTCGCGCAAGGTTTTGCCAGAGGCAGCATCCAGCGAGGTCACCGGGGGCAAGGGGACTGGCTGATCGAACACCCCGGGGTCAAGTTGGCGACGCAAAGGTTCCAGCAAGGCCAACTCGCGCTCGGTGGGCAAGCCCTTGGCCTCAAAGTCACTGCCCACAAAATACCCCCGCACCCGGGTATAGGCGTTGTAGAAAAGTTGGCGGTTCATCCACTCGTAGTCCATGGCCAGTGCAATGGCTTGGCGCACCCGCACATCTTTGAATTTGGACAACCGGGTGTTGAACAAAAAGCCCTGAAAGTCACCCGCATTCCCATGCTGCAACTCTCGCTTGATCAGTTGGCCGCTGTCAAACGCTTTGCCAGAATAGGCCCGCGCCCATTCGCGGGCCACAAAAGCTTGGATGTATTCGAATTCACCCGCCTTGAAGGCTTCCAACTGGGCCGTGCTGTCTTTGTACAAGCGATAGGTGATGCGGTCAAAGTTGTACATGCCCTTGCGCACATTGATGTCTTGCGCCCAATACTTGGCATCGCGTTGGTAATGCACGTCTCGGCCAAAATCCACCGAGCCGATGGTGTAAGGGCCCGATCCAATCGGTGTGTCGGTGATGATTTTGTCCAAAGGCTTGCCCTCGCCCCAGCGGTGGCTAAAGACCGGCATGCCCCCCACAATCAAAGGCAACTCGGGGTTGACGCGTTTGAAATCAAACCGCACCAAACGATCTCCGAGCGCCACCACCGCCTTGACTTCGGCAAAGTAGGTTCGGTATTGGGGGGCCGCGGCACGGCTGGTGAGTTGGTCAAAAGAATGTTTCACATCCAAGGCCAGCACCGGGTCGCCATTGTGAAAGCGTGCTTGCGGTCGGATCTTGAACGTGGCCGATAAGCGATCGGCGGACACGCTGACATCTTCTGCCAGCAAACCATAAGCCGTGGTCGGCTCGTCCATGGTGCCGGTGAGCAAGCTCTCAAACAGCAAACTGCTCAAGGCCGGTGGCGGCGTTCCTTTCAAAGTGAAAGGGTTGTACTTGTCGAAATTGGAGCCGCGGGTGGGTGCCACCATGGCGATGCTGCCACCCTTGGGGGCTTGCGGGTTCACATAATCAAAATGGCTAAAGTCAGCGGGATATTTGATGTCGCCAAATTGGGCATAGGCATGCGCGGCCCAAGACGGTGCACCAACCCACAGCAAGCAGATAAACAAAAACAATCGCATGAGACAATTCTGCAAGATTTTCAATGGAGATGTGCGCCATGTCGCAAATAAAAGGTTTTCTCACCGGGAAAAAGCTGCTGATCACCGGGGTTCTGTCCAACCGCTCCATTGCTTTCGGCATCGCGCGCGCGTGTCGCCAACAGGGTGCTGAGATCGCCTTGAGCTATGTCGGCGAGCGGTTCAAAGAACGCACCGCTGAGTTTGCCAAAGCCTTTGACAGCGAACTGATTTTTGACTGCGATGTGGGTGACGACGGCCAAATTGAGCGGCTGATGTCCGACCTGAGCGCCCATTGGCCTCGGTTTGATGGCCTGGTTCACGCCATTGGCTTTGCCCCCCGCGAAGCGATTGCCGGTGACTTTCTCGAAGGCTTGAGCCGTGAGGCTTTTCGGGTGGCACACGACATCAGTGCCTACAGCTTTCCAGCCTTGGCCAAGGCGGCCCTGCCCCATCTGAATGACAACGCGTCTTTGCTGACCCTCAGTTACCTGGGCGCATTGCGCACCGTGCCCAACTACAACACCATGGGCCTGGCCAAAGCTTCCTTGGAGGCCAGCGTGCGTTACCTGGCCGAGTCCCTGGGCAGCCAAGGGCGTGGTTTGCGCGCCAACGGCATCAGCGCTGGGCCGATCAAAACCCTGGCCGCCAGTGGCATCCAAGGCTTTGGAAAAATTCTCAAAGTGGTGGCCGAGGCGTCGCCCATCCGGCGCAACGTCACCATTGAAGACGTGGGCAATGTGGCGGCATTTTTGCTGAGCGACCTGGCCGCTGGGGTGACCGCTGAAATCACCTATGTGGATGGTGGATTTAGCCAGGTCGTGGGCGGCATCGCTGAGCCCAGCGCCTGAACCGGCGCAGCACCAAAGTGCCCCTCTTCAGGGCGCTTTGGTTTACAGGCCCTCTTTGACGCAATCGGCGAAGTAATGGGTGACGCCTTGCGCGTCTTTTTCTTCGACCAATCCATGGATGTCGCTCTCAAAACCCGGGCATTGGGTGTTGAACTCGCGTGAAAATTTCAAGTAGTCGATGATTTTTCGGTTGAACACTTCACCAGGAATCAGCAAAGGAATGCCCGGTGGATACGGGGTGACCAAGCTGGTGGTGATGCGGCCTTCGAGGGCATCGATGGGCACGCGCTCGGTGTTGCGGTGGGCAATTTGCGCATAGGCGTCGCTGGGCTTCATGGCCGGGGTGAGGTCACTGAGGTACATCTCGGTGGTCAAGCGGGCCACATCGTGCTTGGCATACAGGCTGTGCACATGCTGGCACAGGTCTTTCAGACCCATTCGCTCGTAGGTTCGGTGCTTTTGGCAAAACTCCGGCAAAACACGCCACAGGTGTTGGTTGCGGTCGTAATCGTCTTTGAACTGTTGCAAGGCCGTGAGCAAAGAGTTCCAACGCCCTTTGGTGATGCCAATGGTGAACATGATGAAGAAACTGTAAAGACCCGTTTTTTCAACAATCACCCCGTGCTCAGACAAAAACTTGGTCACGATGCTGGCGGGTATGCCTTGTTGGTCAAAGCGCCCATTGAGGTCAAGACCAGGGGTGACGATGGTCGCCTTGATCGGATCGAGCATGTTGAAGCCATCGGCGAGTTTGCCAAACCCATGCCACTTGGCGGTGCGCCCCCCTGCCTTGATGATCCAGTCCTCGGCCCGACCGATGCCATCTTCCACCAATTGATCGGGGCCCCACACTTTGAACCACCAGTCTTTGCCGTACTCGTCGTCGACTTTGCGCATGGCGCGTCGAAAATCCAACGCTTCCAAGATGCTCTCTTCCACCAAGGCGGTGCCACCGGGGGGCTCCATCATGGCGGCCGCCACATCACAACTGGCAATGATGCTGTATTGCGGGCTGGTGCTGGTGTGCATCAAATAGGCTTCGTTGAACAGGTGCCTGTCGAGCTTGTTGTTCTGTGAGTCTTGCACCAACACATGGCTGGCCTGGCTGATGCCGGCCAGCAATTTGTGGATAGATTGGGTCGAATACACCATGGACTCTAAGGGGCGTTCACGCTTTTTGCCCATGGCATGGTAGGTGCCATAAAACGGGTGAAACGCCGCATGGGGCAACCAGGCCTCGTCAAAATGCAAGTTGGCCACATAGCCATCGAGCATTTTTTTGATGGTCTCGGTGTTGTACAAAACCCCGTCGTAGGTGGACTGCGTCAAGGTCAAAACGCGGGGTTTGACTTGTTTTTCATCTACCCCTTTGAGCAAGGGATTGGCCTTGATCTTGGCCTGAATGGTGGCGGGCTCAAACTCCGACTTGGGGATCGGCCCGATGATGCCAAAGTGGTTGCGCGTGGGCTTGAGAAACACCGGCACCGCCCCGGTCATGATGATGGCGTGCAGCACCGATTTGTGGCAATTGCGGTCGACCACCACCACGTCCCCGGGTGCCACCGTGTGGTGCCACACCATTTTGTTGGAGGTACTGGTGCCGTTGGTGACAAAAAAGCAGTGGTCCGCGTTGAAAATGCGCGCGGCATTGCGCTCGCTCTCGCCGATCGCCCCGTCGTGGTCCAACAACTGGCCCAGCTCTTCCACCGCATTGCACACGTCGGCGCGCAACATGTTTTCGCCAAAAAACTGGTGAAACATTTGGCCCACGGGGCTTTTCAAAAAGGCCACGCCACCCGAGTGACCGGGGCAATGCCAAGAGTAAGACCCATCTTCGGCATAGTCGAGCAAGGCCTTGAAAAATGGCGGCTGCACCCCTTCCAAATAGCTTTTGGCTTCCCGAATGATGTGGCGGGCCACAAACTCAGGTGTGTCCTCAAACATGTGGATAAAGCCATGCAGTTCACGCAAGATGTCGTTGGGCAGGTGGCGCGATGTTTTGGTTTCGCCATAGACATAAATCGGCACATCTGCATTTTTGCGGCGAACTTCATTGATGAAACTGCGCAGGTTCACCACCACCGGGTCCAAATCGGGGCCCGGAGAAAACTCTTCATCATCAATCGACAAGATGAAGGCACTGGCCCGCGACTGTTGCTGGGCAAATTGACTCAGGTCGCCATAGCTGGTCACACCCAGCACCTCAGAACCCTCGGATTCAATCGCGTCGGCCAAGGCACGAATACCCAATCCCGATGTGTTTTCAGAGCGAAAATCCTCGTCAATGATGACGATGGGGAAACGAAACTTCATGCACGACTCCTGTCAAGCCGGGTGATGGGCGGGGCAAATAGGCGCGAAGTGTACCTGCTTAGCACTGCTACAATTTGACGCTTCCGGAGAGGTGGATGAGCGGTTTAAGTCGCACGCCTGGAAAGCGTGTGAGGGTTAATAGCCCTCCGCGGGTTCGAATCCCGCCCTCTCCGCCAAACGCCCCATTCATGGGGTATTTTTTTTGTTCAAATTCCAGCCCATATCTGGGTAACGGTTCATCACCTCGAGGTTTTAACTATTTCTTTGTGGCCTGCATGCAAGCCATGCGCACCCGATATTCAATTTGCTCCGTTGAACTGGTGTCAGAGATGGGCGGCTCCTTGGCCAAGTCTGGGTGGGGCTGTTTGAAGGCCGACAACTGGCAATATTTTTCGTAAGCCGATATGCCGGGCCGCAGGTCACCCCCACCGCGCAGAAACGAATACTCTTTGCGATACGACGCACCGATGGGGCTGGTGTAAAAACTTTCACGGTCCATGCACTCCATGGGCCGCGTGGCCATAAACCGGTCCCAGGCCAAGGTGTTTTCTTTGCTTTGTTCTTCCCATTTGGTGAGCCGAATTCTTTGGTCTTGCTGTGATTCGAGTTCGGCGGCAAGTCCCACCACCACGCAACGATCGACATCTGACTGACAAGCCGACAACATCACCCCAGCAGCCAACAGCAACACAATCAAAGAGCGTTTGACTTGCATATTCGCCAGTTGCTGCGGCTTAGAAGCTGTCAAACCATGCGCGGTGAACTTCATGATGTCGCTTTCAATGCCAGTGAGGGTTTTTTGCCCCGACTCAACCAAGTCAGCAAAGAGAAACAGGTGAAAGCCAACAGGCTCAAAGCGATGAAGCCCGACCGATAGGTGCCTGTGGCATTGGATATCCAACCCACCAAGGGTGAGCCAAACACCACCCCCAAAAACGTCACGGCCAGGGTGCCGCCAGTGGCCACACTGGCCATGCCGGGCGGTGCTTGACGGGCCACTTCGGCCAAATAAACGCCATTCCAGCCAATGGCCGTGGCGCCAAACACCAGCAACACCGCGTTGAACCACAGCGCCGAGGTGCCGACCTCAAAAAAGGCACAGGCCATGGCCGTGCCAGACATGGTGATGGCCAGCAAACTGAGCGTGCGCAGGGGTTTGATCCAGCGGTCGGCCACATAGCCCCACATGACCCGCCCCATCACCCCACCAAATTGGGTCAGGGTCATGGCCAAACCTGCACCGACCAAGGTCAACATCAACTCATCGTGCAAATAAGTGACCAAGTAGGTCATCAAAGACATTTGCACCACCGAAAACATGAAGGAACAAACCGCCAGGGTGGCCAATGCGCGGTGCGAGAACACCAAGCGAATGGGTTGCAATATATTCCCCCAGCGCAGGGGCTGATCGGGTTGGCGGTCATCGTCCAAGGCATTGCGTTGGGGTTGCGCGGCCACCGCACACAGCATGCACGCTGCCGCGACGAGCAGCAGAGACGCCTGCCAATCCACCCACAACAACAGCGGCGGCACCACCGCACCCGCCAACATACCCCCCAACGGAACACCTGTTTGCTTGACCGAAAAAACCAAGGACAAGCGATGCGCGGGTGTGGATCGGGCCAACAGGTGCGAACTCGCCGGGGTCATGGGCCCGTAACCAAAGCCGACCAATAAAGCGCCCAGCACCATGGCAGGAATCCAAGGCACGGCACACAAGGACAAGCCGACCGCGCAAAACACCAATCCCCATTGGCTCACGCGAATGGGCCCCATGCGAATCACCGTGGCACCCGAGACCAAGCTGGCCAAAATAGCACCCACATAAGAAACGCCGATGTACACCCCCAACAAAGTGGGAGAGACGTCCATGGCTTTGGCCACCACCGGGGCCATCACCGGCAAGGTCAACAACGCCATGGTGACCAGGGCCTGGATCAACAGGGTGATGAACAAGGGTACCCAGGTGCGCCAAGGCTGATTAAACATACAAGCGTTGTCGCAGTTCGGTTTTCAAAACTTTACCGGTTTCGTTTTTGGGCAATTGATCTACCACCAGGTATTGCTTGGGGCGTTTGAAGCGCGCCATGTGGGACAAGCAATGCGCGTCCAGTTCATGCAAGGTTTGGCCATCATTGGCAGCGGCACTCGGTCGCAAAACCACGAAAGCCACCACTTCTTCGCCCCATTCCGGGTGGGTGCGGCCCACCACCGATACCTCAGACACGCTGGGGTGCAGCAGCAAGACTTCTTCGACTTCACGCGGGTAGATGTTGCTGCCGCCAGAAATGATCAAGTCTTTGCTGCGATCCTTCAAGGTTAAAAAGCCCTCTTCATCCAAGCAGCCCATGTCGCCGGTGTGCAACCAACCCTGGCGCAAAGCCTGGGCCGAAGCACTGGGGTTTTGCCAATAGCCTTGCATCACCACATCACCGCGCACGCACACCTCGCCGATCTCACCCAACGGCACAGGCTGTTCGTGTTCGTCCAGCACCTGAACTTGCAAACCCTGAAAGGGTCGGCCCACCGAAGCCAAGCGCAAAGCATGGCGCGGATGTTTGGCGTCACGGTGCATGTCCTTGGTACTGACGGTGATGGTCATGGGCGACTCACCTTGGCCATAAATCTGCACAAATCTGGGGCCAAATCGGGCCAAGGCCGCCTCGATATCGGCCACATACATGGGGCCACCCCCGTAAATGATGGTTTTCAATCCAGGGAACAGGTCGTCACTTGGGGCCTCGACCAAACGCTTGAGCATGGTGGGTGCGGCAAACATGGCGATGCCTTGCCAATGCCCCCCCAAATCAAACAACTCTTGCGCATCAAAGCCACCGGATTCAGGGATCACATTGCAAGCACCGCGGGCCAAATGGGGCAATGAATACAGACCCGAGCCGTGCGACAAGGGTGCCGCATGGATGATGCAGTCCTGCACGCCGATGTCATCGACATCAGCAAAATAATGCCCACACATGGCCATCAGGTTGTGGTGCGACAGCATGACGCCTTTGGGCCGACCCGTGGTGCCGCTGGTGTAGAACAACCACGCCAAGTCGTGTGCCTCGCGCGCGACCATCGGCATGGGTTGCGCCTGGGCCAAGTGCCGGTAAGCCGCTGAGCCCACATCCACCACATGGCGAACGCTGTGGGACAGGCCCGCCGCTTGTTCACAAGCGCTCAGGGTGTTGGGATAGGCCAGCACCAGGGGCGTGCCTGCATCGTCAAAGATGTAGGCCAATTCCTTGGGGTGCAGTTGTGAATGGATGGGCACAGCCACCAAGCCCGCATGCCAAATGGCCAGCAATGACTCCCAATAGGCCGGGTGATTGCGCATCACCAACCCCACCCGGTCGCCGGGTTGCAGGCCCAAGCCGAGCATGCCTGCGGCCATGGCAGACACTTGCTTGAGCAAGCCCACATGATCCTTTAATACCGTTTTCCCCCAAGCCAAGGCAGGGGCGTGCGGGTGGTCGCGGGCTGCGCGTTCGAGCAAATGGGCCAAATTCATGCTTGCGGACTCCTAGGCCTTGCGCGGAATGACCACGCCGTCAAATTCTTTCATCGCCATGCCCAGCGCATGCGACGCCATGTCTCGCACAGAGGCCGGTTGTCCCGCTTGGAAAATATACGCCGTGTAAAACTGTTTCAACGTGGGATGGGCCAGAATTTCTGCCTGGGTGCGGCTTTGGGTGATTTGATCCCCATAGACCATGGGCAAAGGCAAGCGCACATTGCGCGCCGGGTCGCGCAAGATGGCCTTGGGTTCACCCCCTTGGGCCACGGTGTCCATCTCCTCGAAGAAGCGGCGGCGCATGGCCACAATGCCTCTGTCGCTGGCACTGAGCTGTTCGAGGCTGCGGTCAGCGATTCGCCCTTGTCCCACCCAGGCCAAAAAGTCTTGGTTCATCACATGGGTGTCGATCCAGCGACCTTGATCGTCTTGCACCGGGCCCCACCAGGTGGGGATGCTGGTCTGGGCATAGGGTTCTTGTTCGCGCGGCACACGGGTGTATTTCCAGGTGACGCTCAAGGTGTTTTCGTCATCGATGGGCACGCGCCATTCAAAGTGCTCGCCCAAAAAGAAACCGTTGGGCCACAGGCACACGCGCCCCACAGTCCAGGCTTGGTCGTCTTCGCTGGTGTCTTGCTTGACCCGGTGGTAGGTGAAACCAAACTCAAACTCTTTGAAATCCAACTTCAAATGGGTGGCGCCAAACCGAACCTCGCCGGTGCGCTGGCGGTTGCCCCAGTTTTCGTGCATCCACTCAAAGTG
>Ga0070374_10000983_pt1 | contig 11996 bp, 7 predicted proteins | sample LauGreSuBDMM15SN_2_FD_66374 | JGI IMG/M metagenome (GOLD analysis project Ga0070374, IMG submission 66374) | Freshwater lake microbial communities from Lake Michigan, USA - Su13.BD.MM15.SN (version 4) (version 4) | ecosystem: Environmental > Aquatic > Freshwater > Lake | place: Lake Michigan...
GAACCAACAATGGGACCGGTGCAGCTAAAAGAAACGAGCACCAAGGTAAAAGCCATGAAGAAAATCCCTGCAAATGAGCCCATGCTACTTTTTGAATCAACTGAATTTACAAATTGGTGTGGCAGGGAAATTTCGAACATTCCCAAGAATGATGAGGCAAAAACAATGAATATGATAAAGAAAAGGATGTTAGGCATCCAATGCGTGCTGAGCCAATTTCCAAAGTCTGCGCCTAACCCAAAGAAAGCGAATACTAAACCTAGTGAGGCATAAATTCCAACAATACTTAAGCCAAAGGAAAAAGCGCGTTGCAATGCTTGTGCCCTTGACTCACTTTTTTTGGTAAAGAAGGTAACGGTCATTGGAAGCATAGGAAAAACGCAAGGTGTAATAACAGCGATGAGTCCACCGAAGAACGCGAAGATTAAAAAGCCCCAAAGGGATGTTTGGTTTTTGCCTGATATACCACCACCTAATTTTTGTGGTTCGTTGTTTGTTTTTGAAGCAGTATCAATTGCATTAGGTTCTTGCTGGGTGTTAACAGAATCTGCATTTGGCAAAACTGTTGGTGCTGTTTGGGTTTTAACATTTTGGGTTGCGTTTTCGGTAACACCAGTAACTTTGATGTTTTTAAATTGTAAATCGTCGTTAAACAAAACGCACATGCCCGTTACTTTAGAGCACTCTTGGAACTCAATGGCTACTTTGATTACGGGGTTTGCTTGAAGCACTTTTACCTTCTGTCTGAACTCTGCTTTGCCTTCGAAAGTTGAAACAATTCCTTCGAATACCTCATCAAAATGTTTGTGGCTTCCAACGGGTTTAAGTTTCCCTATAAGTTGGTAGCTTGGGTGTTTGGCAAAATCGAAAAACGCAACAGTTGGCCCAACTGAATCGCTAAAGTCGGAAGAATACATGTACCAATCTTTTTGAATTTTGGAGACAAAAACGAGTTCAATTTCCTCCCCAGCCTTTACCTCGGTTTTGCTGGTTTTTAGTTCCCAAGTAGGTTTTTGTTGTATTTGGGCTGAACCTAAAAATGGACTAAGGCCGAAGATTAAAAGAAGTATGGTATTGCGTATACTTTGCATATTTTGAAAATGATAATGTAATAACGAAAGCAAGTTTAGTTATTGCCTTAATAAAAACCTAAAAAGACAGATAACAAATATAGGGAAAGGCGAGAAAAAGTAATTTACAAAAAAGGCGGCAGTTTAAAATTGGCACCTATATTTATATTTAATACAGTAGTTTGTATTATGCTTATTAATCTATACAGCCACTGTTAAATGTGGGCAAACGCGTTGGGTGGTAGTTGCTTTGATTTATATATTTGTGCAAATACTATGAGAAAACCGCTTTTATTCTTTTTACTAATTTTATGGGGCAACCAACTTTTGGCTCAAACCGAAAACGCCTTGCCTGCACCTAAAACAACGGTGGAACAATATATTGAAAAATACAGTGCCACAGCCATAGATGAGATGTATAGGAGTAAAATACCAGCATCTATTACTTTGGCGCAAGGAATTTTAGAAAGCGGAAATGGGAATAGTAGGTTGGCTGTTGAAGGGAACAATCATTTTGGCATAAAATGTAAAAGTACTTGGACAGGCAAAACGCTTTTTGAGGATGATGATGCGCCACAAGAGTGTTTTAGGAAATATGATGCGGTAATTGATAGTTATAGAGATCACTCAGATTTTTTAATGCGCAATACACGTTACGCATTTTTATTTGATTTGGATCAAACCGATTATAAAGCTTGGGCTGCAGGACTAAAGAAGGCCGGCTATGCAACAAACCCGCAATATGCAGATTTGTTGATTACCTTTATAGAACGGCACAAGCTGAACCGATTTGATGTAGTAAAATTAAGTGAGGAAGAGGTTAGGGAATTAAAGGAGGAAAAGGCAGAGATTGTGAAGAGTTATGGTAAGGAATTTGTGAACAATGGTGTGCCAGGGATTGTGGCCAAGCCCAATGAAAGTTTTGCGCAAATTGCGCTAGATTACGACATTAAGGTGCACCAGTTGTATAGGTTCAATGATTTAAACAAGGATGCAGTTTGTGTGGCAGGCGACACAATATACTTAAAGGCAAAAAAGCCCAAAACAGATAGCCTTTATCATATTGTTTTTGCAGGGCAAACCATGCATTGGATTAGCCAACGGTATGCCATTAAAGTAGATAAGCTTTTGGAAAGAAACTTGATGGTTGCAGGAAATGAGCCAAAGGAGGGTGAGCAAATTTATTTAAAGAACAAACGCAATAAAGCGCCATTGTTTGTTGATACTATAAAGGCTGCAAAACTAGAATCACAGCCAGTGGTGGCAGCTCCTGCCATAAACCCCGTTGATACCCAATACAATGAAACAGTTTATGACAACCCTATACAAAATATAGAAACACAAAAGCCCGCAGAAATAGTAATTGGCTTAGATAGCACTCATTCATTTAAGGAGAATTTGAGCTTTTTCCATACAGTACAGCAAGGGGAAACCTTGTTTGGTATTGGAAAGAAATATGGAGTAAGGGTTGATGCTATTAAGTATTTGAATTTACTGGAATCGGATTCGATTGGAGTAGGGCAGCGGTTAATCATTAACCCAGCTATTACAAGCGCAGATACCAGAGAGCCACAAGCTATTCCTGGGGTGCATGTTGTAAGGCAAGGTGAAACATTATATGGTATTGCTAGGTTATATGGAATGGGTGCCAAAGATTTGATGGCAACCAATAATTTGAGTACAGAACAGATTTATATAGGTCAAAAATTGGTGGTGGTTCCTGTTCAAACAAGTGGGGAAGTAAAAACGCCAACTAGCGCCCTAGAGCCAGTATTTCATTTGGTTCAAAAGGGCGATACACTTTATAGCCTTGCGAAAAAATACGGGGTAAGTATAACAGAAATGAAGGAGTTAAATCACCCAATGAACGACGCGGTTGTTCCTGGTCAAAAAATTAGAATACGTTAATTGCAACCATTTTTGATTTTTTTACATCAAATAATTTAGTAAACTTGTAATTCCAAAAAAGGTTTTAATTTGGGTTGAACCTAAAAAATAAAGAAATAGAAAATGAAAAAAACACTGCTTATAGCCATTTTATTCTGCTCTGTGTTGGCGGCACAGGCTCAAATTAAATTTGGGTTTAACAACAACTTAGATTACGACAATTGGAATAATAACGACACCAATGCGGGCGTTGAGTTAGTTGTTTGGGTTCCTAAAAACGACACGTTGCAAATTCAAGTTGGCGCAGATGTTACAGCCATTGATGGTAGCGCAAGAAATGGTTTTGAATTTAACTTTCCTCCTTTAAAGTGGATTTTTCAGCCGGGAGTAAATATTTATGACTCTACCAATAGAAAGGTATTTAAATATAACTTACCAACCAATACCACTTTCTTTGGCGAAAGAGATTTTTATATTAAGCTAACAGGCCTCGTTGGAATAACAGTTGCAGATTTATATAATAATAGAGATTTGATGCGTGTAATAGTTGATTATGATGGCACCAATGTTGGCATTAAAAAACTGAGTTCGCACAGTTACAGGTTGTATCCAATGCCAACTTCGAGCAAGTTGTTTGTAGAAGGCGCTAATCCAAGCAGCTTTGAGGTATATGACCTTGCAGGTAGGTTAGCCAGTTCTGGGGAAGTAATGCAAAACAGCATAGATGTTTCTGAATTAAACAACGGATTGTATGTATTACATGCGCAAACGGAAAATGGACTAATAGTTCAGAAATTTTTGAAGCAATAATTCAATGGTATTTCTATTAAAAGAAGAGCTCTGCAAATTTGCGGAGCTCTTTTTGTTTACCTAATTAAGTAAGATGAAACCCACTTATTATTTATTTGATTTTGACTGCACCTTTACACAAGTGGAAGCAATATTGTAGTTGGCAGAAATAAGCTTAGCAAGCCACACTGATAAATAAGTGTTAATTGAAAAGATAGAAAGGCAATACCCGAAACAATTAAGTTTAGGGTTTTGAATTAAAATTATTTTTCTATTTTAATTGATAACTTATTCCTAATCCTGGCATAAAGATTTTGTAGGGGAATATCTTATTAAACGTAGTAGATACCCCATCTACGGTTATAGTAACATCTGATTTAATGGAGGCGAAACGATAGTCAATGTTGACCAGTAAATTCAACTTTTTAGACAGAGGTATTTCCAAGCCCGATCCCAAACAAAAGCCATAATCTAGCCCCCTTTCCGAGACAAACTCAACATTCTCTTTTTTGTTTGGAGAATTTGACTTCCAGAATCCACCATAGCTTACACCACTGTATTCTATAATTTTGTTGTATCCTAAAAAGCCCCCCACTTTAAGCCAAAGAACATGAGGAATGGGGTAAAACTTTAAGGACGATTCTAGGGTAAATGCGGGATTTTCTTTGTATTTGTTAATATTGAGTCCTCGACAAGACCCAAGCTCACAATCTACCGAAGATTTTAAACGACTTTGGTTAAGGCAGCTTAATGAAACAAGATAGCCAAATCGTTTTGAAAAAGTATTTTGGTATCCAATTATAAGTCCCAATCCGTTACTATTTGATAAAGGAGAATTATATAAATAGATGTGTTGAAAGTTAAAAACAGGATTAATAAAAACGCTTTTTTGGGCCCTTAATTGAAGAGAAAAAACCAACAGAAAAGTAAAAATTCCTAAGCGCATATTATTCTGGTTTTTTTATAGGTTCAAACCTAAATTGAGCATTTACAGGTATGGTAACCTTTCTTCCTTTACTAGTGGTTTCTAATAGTATTAATGGTACAACAACTAGTCCAACTGGGATTAGAACAGCATTAATATAAAAACCGAAACCACAACCTTGTCCATCACAGTTTCTGGAAGAATAGCTTATAAAGGCTATCATATTACCCATTACAAAATAGTAGGTGCCGAACAGATAAGGAGAAGGCTTCTTATGAGGTTTGAGTTTGAGGTTTTCTATTTCGTTGATAGCAATATTCCGTTGGTGGGTCAAAGGATAATTATAGCTTTTATTTGAAGCCATTAAATCTATAACAACTTGAGAAGAATCAATTGATAAGATATACCCAGTAACTTTATTGTTATCCTTTAAATTAAAAGTAATCTTAGTTTTTTTTATTTTGATTTCTCTGGCAACCCCTTTAGCGTCAAGCACCGAATAAATTTGTTGTGCGATTAGGGAATTTATGCAAAAAGAGGCCAATAAAAGGGTGAAAAAAATTGCTTTCATAGACTTTAAACTTGAAGCAATTTAACGAAAGCAAAAGGAAATACCTAACCAAAATTAATTTCGGTGCTATCGCCAATATTAAGGCTTTGGCTCATGCCTTTTAGTAAGGCGTCATTGCCAATAAGAGAGCGGTGTAAAATGGCAAATTCTATTTGCGCATATGGGCCAATGATAGATTCTTTTATGGTTGCGTAATTGAGGATGGCATTTTCGCCAATGGATACATTTGGTCCTATAATAGAGTTGGTGATTTTGCAGCCAGCACCAATAAATACAGGTGGTATTACAATGGTGTTTTCGAACACATATTGTGTAGTATCATAATTTAGGCGCTTAAGCAATAGCGAATTTGTTTCGAGCAGAATTTCTTTTTTGCCACAGTCGAACCAATTAGATACATTGAAAGAATGAAAAGCAACACCTTTATTAATCATTTGCATAATGGCGTCGGTAAGGGTGTACTCGCCATGAGTGGTTAATTTTTGTGCAAGGTTATTGTCGAGAAATGCCAATAACATTTGGCTGTTTTCAATTTTATAAACTCCCACCAAGGCCAAATTACTTTTTGGAATATCTGGCTTTTCAACTACCCTGGTGATATTGCCGTCTTTGTCTATTTCTGCCACACCAAACAAGCGGGGATCATCCACTTTTTTAATGCCTAAATAGTTTCCTTTAGAAGCACAAATGGTTTTTAAATCTGCATCAATAATGGTGTCGCCAAAAACAATTAAAATTTCCTCATCGGTTTTTATGCAATCTTTTGCCAGCCAAATTGCATGCCCTACGCCCTTGCCTGTAGTTTGAATAACAAATTGGGCATTAATTTGCGGATAGTTTTGTAAAATATACTGTTCAATTTTATCGCCCAAATACCCAATAACAAAAACAATATCTTTAATACCCGCAGCGATTAAGTTTTCGGTAATATGCGCCAAAATTGGCTTACCAGCAATGGGAATGAGTGCTTTAGGTTGGGTGTGCGTATGTGGTCTGAGGCGAGTACCAATACCCGCAACTGGAATTATAGCTTTCATTGTTAGGTGTTCTTATTTCGGTTTGAACCAAAAAGGCGAAGGACAAAAATAATCTATTTTATTAGTTTGTTTCAAAATAGTATTTTGCAACGCCCACTTATTATAAAAATTATGAAAAGAGACCTAGAAATTTTCAATTTAATTGAGAAAGAATTGCAACGCCAAGAGAACGGATTAGAGTTAATTGCCTCTGAGAATTTTGTTAGTAAACAGGTAATGGAAGCAATGGGCTCTGTGCTTACCAATAAATATGCAGAGGGCTTGCCTGGTAAAAGGTATTACGGCGGTTGCGAATTTGTTGATGTGGTAGAGAACTTGGCAATTAGCAGGTTAAAGGAGTTGTTTGGGGCAGTATGGGCTAATGTACAACCACATAGCGGTGCGCAAGCCAATGCAGCAGTAATGTTGGGCTGTTTAAATCCTGGAGATAAAATATTAGGATTTGATTTGTCGCATGGCGGACACTTAACACACGGCTCGCCTGTTAATTTTTCGGGTAAACTCTATTCTCCGAGTTTTTATGGAGTGGAGCCAGATAGTGGCTTAATAGATTGGGACAAGGTGGAAGTTGCTGCCAAGCGCGAAATGCCCAAAATGATTATTTGCGGTGCTTCTGCCTATAGCAGAGATTGGGATTATGTGCGCTTAAGAAAAATTGCAGATGAGGTAGGAGCCTTGTTGCTAGCAGACGTTTCGCATCCATCTGGATTGATTGCGGGTAAATTATTGAATGATCCAATACCACATTGCCATATAGTAACCTCAACCACACATAAAACATTGCGTGGACCAAGAGGTGGTATTATTATGATGGGCAAAGACTTTGAAAATCCTTGGGGATTAACCACGCCAAAAGGCGAGCCTAAAATGATGAGCGCAATACTTGATGGGGCTGTTTTTCCGGGTACGCAAGGTGGTCCGTTGGAGCATGTAATTGCCTCAAAAGCCATTGCGTTTAAAGAAGCATTGAGTGATGATTTTAAGGTGTACATTGAGCAAGTAAGAATTAATGCCCAGGCTATGGCAAATGCTTTTGTTGATTTAGGGTATAAAATAATCAGTGGTGGAACAGAGAATCATTTGATGTTGATTGACCTTAGAAACAAAAACATTAGTGGTAAAGCAGCAGAGAATGCATTGATTAAAGCGCATATTACCATCAATAAAAACATGGTGCCATTTGACGATAAATCTCCATTTGTTACTTCTGGAATTAGAATTGGAACTCCTGCTATTACCAGTAGGTTTATGAAAGAGGCAGACATGGGTAACGTGGTTACTTTGATAGATAAGGTATTGATGAATGCAGATAATGATACCATTCTTGCTGAGGTTGGAAAAGAAGTAAATACGCTCATGGAGGGCTTTCCGCTCTATAAATAAATTTTTTGCCACCAAGGCGCGAAGGCACCAAGATTTATTTTTTTGGAAATTTTTTTTTGCCACCAAGGCGCGAAGGCACCAAGATTTATTTTTTTGGATTAGATGAAGTAAAATTGATTGGGCTTTTGTGAGTTTTTTTTGCCACCAAGGCGCGAAGGCACCAAGATTTATTTCGAATTAGATGAAGTAAATATCACAGAGTCTTTGTGCCTTGGTGGCTATTTTTTTATATTTAATTGAAGAAAAAACCTCTGTGTCTTGGAGCCTTGGTGGCTAAAAACTATTCTTTGATCCAGATGTTGATGGAGTAAGGTTCTACGATGTATTTGCGTTGGCCACCTGTTATGTTTTTGTGGTATTGGGCGAACTTTGGGTCTAGGGCTATTTGGTTTTCGTTACCTACAAGGTTCCATTTTCCTTTTGGAAAATCAATGGTGAGTTCGTGCATTTTTTTGCCGGTGTTTAGCATTACAAAAACTTTTCCATCTATAAAATAACCAAGCACATTTTCATCTTTTGGTTCAATAAATGTGAAAGCATTTGAAGGCAATTGAAAGGGTTGTGTGCTTTCTGATTGAAAGGCTGGTAGCGGAAACAAATGGCGTTTGCGAACCTCCATCAAGCCTTTCCAGTAATCAATCATGTTCTGGTAATCGGCATTTTGGTAGGGAATAGTAGGGTTTGGTGCATGTTTTTTATCGATAGTTTTGCCCACATTGTTCCAAATAAAATGATTGGCATTGCGCACATTGTAGGTGTCTCTTTTGCCGTGGAAGCATATTTTACCACTTGGAATTTCTTTTACAATTTCTTTGAGTGGTGCCAATCCCTTGCTGCGCATCATTTCTGAACCACCATGTAAAACCAGTGGTCCGGGAGTAGTAAAGAGGAGGGTTGCTGCTATTTTGTAGTTTAGTTCATCTACCCCAAATCTGCCATCAAAACCTTGGGTTGCAAATTGATCGGCCAAGGCAAAATTATCATGAATATCGAGGTAATTGATGCCACTGTTGATATTTTTTTGAGTGGGAAAGCCGCAGGTAAGTGCTTTTTTTACATCATCTCTCAAGGCGGAATTTCCGCCAGCCCAGCCACGGTCGGTTGCCTTGTTGTTGAGCTCAAACACGGGACCTTTATAGGTATTGCGGGAGTCGTCGTTGAAGTAACAAATGGGCGCGTCTTGTTTGTACCAATGCCAATCTGGATTTTTATTATAAGCGGGGTCGTTGCTATCAATCCAAGGTTCACCATAAAGGATGATGTCTTCTGGCAATTCATTTTTGAGCCTAAGTAATGTTTGTTTATCGGTTTGGCCGGCCAGGTCTATTCTGAAGCCATCTACGCCAAACTCCTCAATTAAGTGTTTGCACTGATCAATGATCCAGCGTTGGGTCATGTAGCGGTTTTCGCTTTTGGTTTCGTTGCCATATTCGCCAATGTGTTCAAGGTTTTTGGTTCGGTAATAGTATTGCTTGTCGAATGCATTAAAATGAAACAAGTAAGAGCGGCCATCCATGTTTTCGGCAGTGTGGTTGAAAACCAAATCAACAATAACGGCAATGTTTTTATCGTGGAATTTTTGAACCAAGTCTCTAAATTGTTCGCGTTCGGCGCCGGGTTCTGTGATTTTTTGGCGGTACCTAGACTCAATGGCAAAGCTATGCGAGGTGCGGTAGCCCCAATCGTAATTTTCTATGGCTACGCCTTGTTCAATCATGTATGGGTCGTTTTTGAAAGCGGTTTCCCATTCATCTTTTGGCCAATGCAGCATTTCTTGAATAGGCATTAAATGAACGGTATTGATTCCTAGTTTGGTGAGGTAATCAAAACCTATTGCGGCGCCACTTTTGTTTTTTAAACCAGAGACACCCATTGCAGGAATAGTACCTAGAAGATTTGGATCGAGCGGCAATAAATCTGTAAAATCTTGTATGTGTACTTCGTAGGCAATTACGTTTTCAAGTTTGGGTATTCCACCCTTTAAAGGCTTTGCGGGTGTGGTTTTGCGGGTAATGCGACATTTGCCAAAACTATCATCACTTACGCGGGCATAAGGATCGCTGATGTGTACCGGGTGGGTTTCAAAAAAGGAGTTTCCGGGGTCATTGAAACCATGCACGGTAAAATCATACCACAAGCCTTCAAGGTTTTGGTTCGAACCGAACTCCCAAACGCCTTGTGAATCTATTTTCATTTCATGAACTTGGCTAGGCTCTTTTTGGTCTTTGGTTTGGTAGAGGTATATTTTAACAGAAGTTGCACGTGGGGCAAAAACGCGGATACTAGTTGCCTTGCCATCTGCGCTTAGGTTGGCACCCAGTTCCTTATCGCTTTTAAGCGTCTTGAACCAGCCATCGTAACTGCATAGTACGTTTTGTTTGAGGGCAGGTATTTCTAGGTAATAGGGCCTGCGTTTATCTATAGGTGTTTTGGGCGTAATAAAGAGCTCAATAGATTTGGTTTCTAGGAAAGTTTGTTTGTTTGTTTCAATTTCCATAACACTGAGCGGAACAACTTCTGCTGCTGCGGTTTTGAGTACAAAACTAGCTCTATCGAGTTTGTCTAATTGGGTTTGGTTCAAACCGTTAATAATAACTTGTATGTATTCATTTGAAAGTATGGTAGCTTCTATAGAAAGGGGAACAATGCCTTTTAAAAATACGAGGTTTCCGCCATCAATATTTGGGGCAGATTTTGGAGGGTCCATCCATTTTCCCTCATGGGTTCTGAATTTGAAAGGCATAGCGGGCTTAACTTTTTCAAAGTTGGGGTTGAAAACAGCGAGTTTCCACTTTCCGTTTCCAATTGGGCTTAGCTGCCAAGCAGGGTCTTTTAAGTCTTGGCTCCAGCCGCGAAAGGCGCCGGTAACAACAATGCCTTGTGCTTTTATTTGATAAATATCTTCTGTAAAAAGGAAGTAAAGGGTATCGTTTTCAAATTTGTATCCACTTAGCCAATCGTTTTCGGTTTGAGCCAAAAGGCTGTTGACATAAAATAAAATATAGCCTAGGAAAAGGATTAATTTTCTCATGAAACGAAAATCGACATTTTAAAGGAAACAAATTAGAAAAAGTTATTGTAAGGCGTTTGCAATTTGGTGTATAATTGGTTTTGTAGGTTTTTATAATTATATCTTAAATACTGGATTTAGTTTGGCTTTGGTAGTTTGATAAGTGCTTGCGGTTATTCATCTTTGTGGGTGAACCCCTAGGATAAATAGAGCCATGAAAGCAAGTAAAGTTGAGCACCGCGGTGAGCAAAAAATTAAAGTAGATTTTCCGTTTGAACCTAACTTAGTAAGTAAGTTAAAGCAAATTAAAGGCGCTAGTTGGAGCAAAACCCACGGCGCATGGTTGTTGCCTTATAACAAAGAATCGTTTGAAGGGTTAAAAAGCACTTTTCCGGCTATTGAATATGCCGAGAAAAATGTAGCAGAAAAAAAATCAAATCAAATAAAGCCAGATGCGCCAAAAGCAAAAGAGCGCAATAAAATTTTGCCCGCAAACACTACAGCTGTTGTAATTACCATCAGCACAAAGAAAATAGGCATTAAGCTTAAGAAGAACGAGCAAGACACCAGGTTTCTTTTATCGTTGAGGTATAGTCGTTGGGACAAAAAAAACTTTAGTTGGATAGTGCCCAATTATGGGGAGAATTTGAGTTTGATTAAGGATTATTTTAGGGAGCGGGTTAGTGAGGTTCACACAATAGCGGAGCTAAATGAGGAGGGCAGCAGCAGGCCAAAGGTTGTTGCTGCTAAGGGAGAATTAATTATAATAAGAACCATTCAAAACCGGCTTAAGTTATTTTTTATTTATGAAACAGAATTAGTAAAAGAGGTTAAACGGTTTCCATATTATAAGTGGCATGAGGAGCAAAGGTGTTGGAGCATTCCGTATGCAGAAAGGTTTGTAAAGGAGTTGGGTAACTTGGCTCACGTATTTGGTTTAGAAATGAGGTATGAAGTTGACCTGAAGGAGGCAACGGGAAAATCTAGGGCCTCGTCTTTTGATATTGAAGGCTACAAAGCAATACCTGAAAATTACACCTTAAAACTAAAGGAGTTGAGGTATAGCATGCAAACAATAAAAGGCTATTGCGCGCTATTTTTAGAGTTTATCAATCATTATTCAAGTATTAAGCCGGAGGACATTGATGAAGCAAAGATTACTGATTTTTTAAGGTATTTGGTGATAGAAAGAAAGGTATCGGCTTCATACCAGAATCAAGCAATAAATGCCATTAAATTTTATTATGAAAAAGTATTGGGTGGAAGCAGGAAGGTTTATTTGATAGATAGGCCAAGGAAGGAGACAAAGTTGCCTGAGGTATTG
>Ga0070374_10000993_pt1 | contig 11965 bp, 9 predicted proteins | sample LauGreSuBDMM15SN_2_FD_66374 | JGI IMG/M metagenome (GOLD analysis project Ga0070374, IMG submission 66374) | Freshwater lake microbial communities from Lake Michigan, USA - Su13.BD.MM15.SN (version 4) (version 4) | ecosystem: Environmental > Aquatic > Freshwater > Lake | place: Lake Michigan...
TGGTAGTTCTCCCTCAGCCGACGAGCAAGTAATCACAGGTTCTTGCGAAACAGGAGAATATTAGTTCCTGTGCGGTTCTAATGTCTTCTATTTTCTATTAGACACAGTCGGCGACAAGGGAGCTCACACAGAGATATCCTTCTGGAACCACCAATTCATGAATGCGTGCCTCACAAGTGTACTGTATAGTGTATGAAAAAGTCTATTGTTTTTCTTGCCATGGTGCTGTGTTTCACATACACATCACCCGATACATCTTATGCTGAAGCACAAAGTATAAAGTTGACTCCGTCTCAAGTTAGTGCTGCACTAAAAGCTAAGACAGACTTAGCTGTTACTGATTGCATTCTGGGCGAAGCAATGCGACTAGCTACGGAGACTGGTCTACGAAATTTTTATTACTCAATATCTACCAAAGAAAACATTATGTCTAACGACGGTAGCATGGAATTCGAACTTGATTTGACAGGCACGGAGTGGGATAAACCTTACTCTGAGCTTGGACCAAAAGAATATGAGCAATATTCAGAAAGACACCCATGTTTTACCAAATATACGTTTGCTTACTATAAGGGCGGTTTGTTCGATACCGGCACGCGTGTCGCATTCGAACCAAAGACCATGGCAAAAATAATCGGTATCGTTACTAGATCCGCCAGTAGAATGGCGCACAAACAACACCAACCTGGAGTAATCTACGCACCTAAAGTCACCTTATCGCAGTCAGGTCAGATCAAATGTGGTGGAACACACGCAAAACCGAACCTTGACCGACGCTGCACAGAGTACCCAACAGTATTTGAAGATGCCGCGAGGGGGCTAATTACATACAAAGGAATATGCAAATCATTATCCGAGCCAAATGGAGAATTCAAACAGGTCACGAACATTTCTCGAGATACAGCGTGTGCGCAATCAAAGAAGACCGCCGACGAATTCGAGGCCTGGGTGAATAAATTGCGCAAGGAAACACGAAGCTTACTTCCTAATCTCAAAGTCCTATCTTTGGTCGAAACAATCCAGAGTCAAACGGCCTGTAATATGTATAAACAATACCGTGTGATCTACTTACCTGTCTTCAATAAGTATTCACGCGGTGAGGTTACGCAAGCGAAACTGCAAAAGCCTTTGGTGCAATTGTCCAAGTATATCCGTAGCCAGATTGTTATTGCTGGAATTCAGAAAGAACTTACCCCATATAGTTCTAGCGATATAGTCACTCGTCTAACAGGCGACTTTCAATCTGTTCCAAACCTAGTAAACAGACTTGATGCACTTGCAGTGAGAATATTGAATGACCGTCAATATGTGGTCTACGCAGCAGACGCTGATTTTTCTGCTGATATGAACAAGTTTGCTACCTCATTCAAATGTAACTAGCCCATACAAGATGGCATATCGACAAGAATAGATTATTGCCGTGACGCTCAGGTTAGGTCAGTGATCTTACTCAGGGTTCTGTAACTCTCGATCGCGACGAAGCCGTACGGACCGACAAGGACACGCTGGCCAACAAATTACGGCAGATCTCGCTTGAGGTACGTCCACCATATCTCTGATTAGTCTTCGTACTTGAATCTCGTATCAAACTACTCTTGCGCTACTTGTCGGCAGGGAAATCCCAATGTATTTACTTATATGGGCCCATTATAACAGAACACTCTACGGTTGATCGCGCCGTTTTCCGTATCGTCTGGTGATGAGATACCCGATGTACGAGTCTATGGATGTCCTCCATTGTGACGACCCAAAGTCCACATTAGCAAAAAGTCCTGGATCATCAATCTTAGCAGAGATCGCATTGAATAGGAATTCATTTTTGGCAACCTTCAGGAGGTCTATAAGACTTGGGTCATTGTCAGGTATTTGTCTTAGCGCAGCAAAAGCGGTACCTGAATGCGGATCATTCTCCCAAATGTTAGACAACATACGCTCGTCAACACCATGTTCCACGATTGCTTGGCGAGCAAGGCCGCAAGTCGAGGCTGAATATAGCTGCGTGCGTTGATTGACTGTTAGCCGCTTTGCTGATTCGCGAAATAGATCAAGTTGAAGTATCCAGGTCTTATCGTCGACAATTCGGGTTATTGCCTCGCTGCTAACGACCAGCTCTGAGCACGCTATCTCGTGGCTACAGTCCGACTGGAAAATCTCTATCTCCCTGCGTGAACTTTTATCTGGGGCTAGCAACTGTAGCGTTTTCCTCCGCAAGTTTGGGTCTGCGTCAAACCTTAGTTGATGGTCAATCATCTTCTCCAAAAGTACATGCTGGTAGCCAATACATGGGTGTTCGGGGTATCGGCAGAGATACACAAATGTTTCCCCTTGTGCGCATTCGACAATAGCTCGGCATTCCTTGGGCATCAAGGCAACGATTTTACCGATCGTCGCCCCATGACCTCGATATCTATATATCTCATCGGAACCAAGTAGACAGTCGTGCGGATCTTCAAAAATGCTCACTTATCGTACTGTGCACAAAAAGGCGCTATGTGCAGTAATCACGCGTGTAGGCAGGGTTTAGATATCGCCTGTAGTTGTGTCCCATGTGGCTCATGATGCCGCCTGTAGCTAACTTTTCTCAATGGATTGTTCTTTCGCTGGTAGTACAACGAAGCCTGCAAGCTCTCCTTGTCTAAGTGCACTTACGTCGGCAACTGGGGCTGCCTAGTGTAAGTTGTACGCGCTCGAGCTTTTGGATCAAATCTTTGCATATCCCTTTCAGCTTGTTCACAGTACAAATTGCTCGAGAGTGATCAGCTTTCAGTACCTGGCTGGCTGATCCGGCAACCGCGCCCGCCTCGGTCACGGTGCCCCATGGGAAGAACCGGTTCCCACTCCTCTGGTGGGTTCAATAGCCCCCTAATAGGGCCAAATTCTCGCTGCGGGTCGTTTCTTTACCATCTAGCGTTCGTTCATCTCTCCCGAATGAGGTGCCGCCATCATGTCACCCTTTAGTGAGTAAACAGGAAAGAATCGCGGGTACATCGGGCTGGTGAGACTGAGCAATTCGTGGATCGGTTGTGCATAACTATTGAAAAAGATAGTTGAAGTTTTGAAGGTAGATTGTGACAAGTCGTAAAACATTGAATGGGCTTTCACTAATATACGGCCGCTAAAAGCAACTAACGCCGTTTCGAGCGTCTGGCTCGCATACCAAATCACCACTTTTTCCCGAACCGGGGGATGACTCGTATCCAGAACTTTTTGCTAAAACGATACCAATCAACACAATTAGCCCCCATATCAGTATAAAATACACAAGCGTTATCAATGCAGGTTTGATATAATCATCCCATACTAGTATCACTATCAAATCCAATCTGACGCTCCGTTGAAACTGCATGTAGCGGTGTTGCGAACTAACCACTTACCTAGTAGGTAGAGTTCCAACAGAAACTGTTCGAAACTCGAGTCCAATATGCATGGATAGGGCCAAGCTGATACATCATGCCACTTCGTAAATGAGGAAGATTCTAGCTACTCCATCATCTTGCCAGTCAGTGGATAATTCCAATCTGCTATCAGTAATCCTCCCACGGGGGTGGATTATAGGATGAGTTGCCTCCGAAAAGCAGGCTTAGGAGCCAAAAGATAGCTAATGCAGGTATACCGAACAAGAGAGTGGCGAACATCATCTGTATCAAAGAAATAATTAGGAGCGCGATTGGAGCAAGGACAACCAGCATGGCACCCCAGAAGACTCGTATGAGTTTATTTACTTCACGCACTTTCGGCCCGAGGCGTTAGATCTGATTCAGCGTACAAGAAGTGCCGGATTGACGAACTGGGGTAACACCAGCGCGCTGGTTGGGGCGTTGAGTGCTGTTTAGAACAAGACATGCCGTGTATCGTCCGTGAGATTGCAGAGAACGCAGCCAAGTCCCTTATATATTTTTGGTATAGTATCAAAGTCTGTCGACACATCAGTCCAGCTGTTGTATACTGGTGATCGTCTAAACCGAGAGCGACACAGACCTCAAGGGTTTTGCATCTGGTAACCCCTCCCACAACCCTCTTGTGCGAAGGTCGTCACAGTCCTGAAAATAGCACGATGTAAAGACAAATTACGTTCGTTCTGAACAATTGTTTGTATGCGAAATGATGTCCCCGCTCTTGAAGAACTACTCTGGATATCCCTGGAAGCAATACGAGAGCTTGGGGGGTCTGGAGTACTGGGTGAAGTATTTGACGAAGTACTGAGGCAACTCAATCTGACAGAGTCAGCCCTGCAAGAGACAGAGGCGAACGGGGCCACCAAGATTTCAAAACGTTTTCGCTGGTCATTGACATACTTGAAGAAGATGGGATTGACTGAGAATAACACTCGAGCAATTTGGACCTTGACAACTACAGGCAAATCTATCTCAAAGAAGGAAATTGCTCCAGCCTATAAAGCCGCTTCGAGAGCGATTAGCAGCACAAGACGGCGAAATGTAACGGAACAAGTTGGTGAAGAGCACGTAGAAGCGGACTTAGGTGGAACCCGGCCGACAAACCCTGTTGGCTGGCAGGAGAATGTTATAGATCGATTGTTGGACATGCCAGCGACAGCATTTGAGCACTTCTGCGCGCGCCTACTAAGAGAAGCGGGCTTCGAGCAAGTAGTTGTAACAAAGCGTAGCGGTGACGGTGGAATAGATGGATATGGGTTCTACCGTAACGGCCTCATCACGTTCCGTGTCTGTTTCCAAGCGAAGAGATGGAAGAGTTCAGTGGGAGTCAGCGAGGTACGGGACCTACAGGCAGTAGGTCAAGGTCAGGCGGATAAGTGCTTACTCATTACCACCTCAACATTCACCTCGCCGGCCAAGTCGGAATCTATGGCCGCCGGTAGGATGCCAATAGACCTGATTGACGGCGAGCGTTTATGTGAGCTGTTAGCAGAATACAGGTTAGGAGTAATTCCTACTACCGCATACGAAATAGATTACGACTTCTTCGATAGCTTTGATCCAACCTCGGATGCAGGTTAGAGTTAGTTTGAAGTTGTTACGAAACATCGTAGCAGGGTAAGTACCTGAAAAGTTGATAGGTAACTAGGTTGGGACGCAATCAAGGATTATGCTGTTCGATTCTTTCAGCATCATCAAGACTCGACACTCAGTAGCTCATGGGTACCTCTGACTACAAATACTTACGAAAGGTTACCAGAGTAAACACATTGTTGAGCTACGAGCTCAACCATTGCAGGATTATTGGCAATCGCCACTACCCAACTCAGCCGAGATAACCTTGTAGTACCGCATCCACACCTTTGGCCTTGACTTCTGTCGCCAGCTTTTCGAAGTATGTGGGTGCACCGGGACTATCGACGACGCGCGGGTTCGTGGGTGTCAGCATCAGGGTGAGAATCGCCTTGCCGTTCTTGAACTGAGTGAGGGTAACCTTACCTTAGGTTCGATACAAAGGCTTGAAGGTTGACCAGTCCGTTCTAGAGATGCACATAATATGCCAACTATAACCGAACGTTTGGATACTTTACGAGTCAGAAAAATGGAAATACAGATAGTACGCTATCGATACGCTATTCACAGCGTTAGCAAAAGTGCGCACAAATATAGAGACATGGGCCGAGAATACTACTATAGATACTATCATATCGATACATAGAAAGGTTGTTTTGTGAAATACGTTACATACTCGCACCGAAGTGCAAGCGCTATAGTGCAAGCAACTCCTCATTTGGCTCAAAGTTGGGACGAGATTGTAGACGTTTTGAGTAAGCTTACAGACGCAGACATACTAAATAATTACAATGCAACCAGTTCTTCGGGATCGCTAAGTAAAGCTTTACGGTCCGTAATTTCCGACTCACTCGTAACCAAATATACTTGGGCCCGCGACATTGAGATTATACAGAAATTATCCAAGACAGACAGGAGTTACACTGCGGACCTTCTAAAACCTCGATCAGAGACTAGCGGTCGACCTTCAGGGGCAATAATTCAGTTCTCATTCGGGCACTATCATTCCGTTACTGACAAGTTAGTAGAAACCCTGCTTGCAACTAATCAATCAAGCTCTATCTACGAGAAAGTATCGTCAGAGGGTATAGGTTTTGTTATCTCAGCAACAAGCTCGCTGCAAAAGGCCGGAGGATTGGATTCATCTGTGGGAACTTTCGAGCGAATACAGTCAAGCTTAGTAGCACTACAAACAATAGTCACTGTACCAATTGTTCTAATAGGTTTAGAGGCACCAGACACATTCCAACTAAATAGCAAGAAGCAGATAATAAAGTTTTAGCTAATCTATATAGAAATCTTTACCGTTATCCAAGAACCATAACCACAGTCAATTGGGATGCTACTCGAGAGGTCTGATGCCTTGTATGGAGTAAAGTCAGAATCGGACCGAAAAGCTCGTAACTCCCAACTTTCACCTAGTTGTAGAGCAACATCCCATTCGTGTCTCGAAAGAAAAAATTCAGATTTGGAACCAACATATTTTACTTCTATGTAAACGTCTTCAACAACGTCATTACGATTCTTCCGATTCGAAAAGATGTCATAACCGGCTAGGTTTGTATCGAAGCTAACCCAACGTACTTCTTTTGGAAATTCTGAGACTGCTTGTTCATATTCGAAACACCAGCGTTCTGCTAGCCTGCCATAGTCAAGAAGTATATCATTCTGACTCTTCCTAGAAAGAGACGCTATAGAATCCCACCAAATGATTGACTCATGATTTGGGAAATCGAGCTCAGCGTAACGAAATAATTGCCTCTCGTCAGTAGTAAGCCTTTCTATCACGTGAGCAGCACCCAAATGCGCATACTGAGCCCAACCTGGCGCCAATTCGCTGACCAATTCAGTGAGTATTGACCTGTAAAAATGAGAGCCCGAAAGCGTGAGGTGGTTAGAAACAATAGGAAGTAGCCATAATGCGCCCTCAAAGTCCAAACCAGAAGTTGTGAACGCATTGGGAGGTGCTGACGTCCAGAAATCCTTAGCCTTGAGAACGTCGCCGTGAGTAAGCATTAGAAGGTACTTGGCTGCCTCAATTGATGATGCAGATACAGGTTTAGTCATTACTGCCCAAAACCGCACGTTGTAAGAAATATAAATCATCGAAGTCAAGGTTGAATGAGTCAGATAGTGTTCCATCTTCATATTCGACTGATGCGAACAGGCCAGCGTCATCAAGGAGGTTAGCCATTACTTCTACTTTTTGTCTTAGACGTGATTCAATCAAAGAATCGATACCCAACATACCAGGGTACTGACCTTGAAGAATGAAATATCTCGTAAGGGTATCCTCGGATAACCCAAGCCGATGAATCCTATCTTTGCTCTGAAGAAAGTGCGCAGCATTGAATGACCGATCTAGATAGATTGCTGTGTGAGCTGCGTGGTGCAGACTAATCCCCTCGCTACATGCTGCCGGATTTGCAATCAAGACCCTACAGTTAGAATCGTTGTGAAATCTCTCTATACGTGCTTCTCTACCATCTGGATTGATATTAGCCGGTTCTGATGATATACCACCGTGAATGGTAACAGAGTCGATAGGAGAGATAAAGTTTGAAAAATCCTCAAGAGTCTTGGGAAATGTCGACCAAACAACAACCTTATCACCTTGTGCTATTGTGTTTGAGATAATGTTCTTCGCAAATATAAACTTCTTAGGAATGTACCGATCGTCTAACCCTTCTAGAAGATTACGTGTCTTAGCTGTTGTTTTATCTCTAACAAAAGCGGGATCCACTGTACAACGAATTAGGTGCATTACACAATCGCCTATTCGCTTCGCCTGGCGTTTATCGTGCGGGTTTAGATCAGATAGTTCTCTAACAAGATCGGAAACAAGCAGTGAGTAAAGTTCAAGCTCCTCTCCCTCAACATCAACCTTCACAAGTGAAACTTTTTCTGGTGGCAAATCTAATTCACCCTTTGTTGTACGCACGAAAAGATCGGCAATAACGCTCCGAGCCTCTTTTGGTGTTGCATTGGTTAGCCTCAGGGGTAAGTCAGATCCGGGATAGAGAAGCGCGAATTGCGGTGCTAAGTCTGCAGTTGCTTGCGGAGCTGGTGTACCGCTTAGGATGTCACGTCTCAAACTAAAAGGAGCTAGTTTGTGGATGCTCCTTGTTCGGATTGATTCAAAAGACTTGATTCTATGAGATTCGTCAGCGATGATATGCACATCTCGACTTGGCATCCATCGAATGAGCTCATCAGCTATTAGATGGAGTTGCTCATAATTCACAATATAATATTGTTTGTCACTATCTAATGATTCATAAACATTTGCACTATTGAGACGTAAAAACGAAGAGGCCGGCTCACACGTCACAGTTGCTAATGTCTCATCCCAGGCGATGAAGGCGTTGATAGGGGAAACGACAAAAAGAACTGGGTTTGATAGAGCACTTCTCCAAAGTAAGTGAAGAGCAATTGACACGGTAGTTTTTCCAGCTCCTGGAACGCTAAAGTTTGCTCCATGTTGCATGGACGCCAACCGCAATAAATCCCTTGTTTGTTCAGGAGTTAGAGTTCTCCCCGTAAAGCCAGCTGCAGCCAGGAGCGAGGAAACATTCTCACGATCAATAGATAATCGAGGATTGGTTCCAATTCTAACAATAGCGAGTTTCACCTCTGAAGAGAAAGTGGTAATATATGATAGAGTATTTAGAAGTTGATATACCATAGCAAAACCATGCCAAGAGGTAATAAGCTTATAAGGAGGTAAATCAAAAAGGTTCTCATCGAGTGCGTGTAGGCGACTCCGAAGGTTGTGCCAGGGAATAAACTGAGGGTTCTTCGTCTCTAAGATAACGCGTCCTTGCCTATCGAACGAGACATCAACCTCTGTTCTCATTGACGTAAGACGATTTATAGAAGACATAAAAGTTAGCCGAGTTCTGAATCGCTAAGTCCTTGGATTAGGTCTGCAACTGTATTCTGAATCTCAAGGAGTTTATTCCGCAAAAGCTCGCGATCCTGCGGGTCGAATGAATCGAATTCTATGTTCAGCAATTCCCTGTAGGCGGAACCGGCTAGCTCAAGAGGTTTTTGAGCAAGCTCTGCGTCGTGATCAAGCTCCCGAATCGTCTTATATGTCGCTACAAGATCATCGACAACGTCAGACTGTTTGTCAATGAGTCGAGCTGCTATGAGCTCCGCTTTGGAAGGTGTACCAAATGAAGTTTGCAATGTTGAGTCTCTTTCTGAAAAGGGATCAAGGGTAGTGTATTCATCTTCTGATGTCTCAGCTAAGAGGATAGACCGAAAATCCTTTACCCTTGGTATAACATCGTACGCAACTCTCCCTTTAGGAAAGCTTTCGCGAGATTCTATGATACGAAAAGCAATAAGCTTCTCAAGTTCAAGATGTGGGCTAGAAATGTTGGAATTTACATGTTTGTATAAACGAATAAATGCTTGTTCTTGCTTTTCAAGAGATTTGATTCTGCTATCTGAGATATCAAAAAGTTGGAGATACTCGTTCACGAGGGCAAGCGTTCCAAGTTTTTTGCTTACATCGCTGGGTGTTAGCTTCCATTGCTTTCTAATCTGCTCAGCTTCAGCAGATGACTTGCCCGATAGCCGCTTTTCAAGAATGCGGGCGGCGGCAACCCACGGATAATCCATCTTCAAATCAGGTGCAAGTTGAAGATCGTCTTCAATTCTATTTATATCATCTTCTGTGCAACCTACAGGAAGTACAGCGGCCTTTATAAACTCGAAAGAAGCCACCCCTTCATTCCAGTACAACTGGCGCATCGCAGATAGTCTGCGATTACCGTTTACTACTACACCGTCAGACGTGATAAGTAGCTCTGCTGTCTGTGAGCCTCTGGTCCGCAACTCATTGTAGATATTCGCAGTAGGGGCTTTAGAAAGCTCCAGTAAAATTGCATGCTGTTCTCTCTGAGCCTTGTCATTCTCTTGGCCGCTACTAAAAAAATCAGGGTCATTGCCGGTCCGTTTTAGAGAACGTTCCTGTTCTAGGATAGTGCGACCATTAGCCATTCGATAAACAAGCATATCTTCGCGCACTAATCGTACTGGCAGAATAGTAGGCCTATTCTGGTATGAGATTTCCTTATTAGAAAGAACATTTGCGTCACTAATATTGTTTCGACGCAACTCATGCGGCTTTACATTCAGCCTAGTTTCATCAGACATTGCTCTCCTCTTTAGTTATGAACAAAATTATATTGTCCAATGTTTATGGTGTGTGTCAAAACATAGGGGTAAGTATTGCGGTAACGTAGAACTAAAGATTTACTCGATACTAATACTATAGACAGAACGTATGGCGTTTGTTATTAGAAGCAAAAAGAAGGTTTTGGCCAATAATATCTACAATCCCAACAACTAGTGCGTTACCCATAAAGAATGCGCGAGTTGTCGGAGAGAGGAGTTGACCCTTATCGTCGAACATCGTCCAGTTATCAGGAAAGCCTTGAAGGCGCTCGAGTTCAATAGGAGTTAGACGTCGTAGCTTTCCACCTCTAGTTTGAATGACATGTTTAGACCTCGAGGGGCTCGGCCCTCCCTCACTAGTGAGTATTGTACGCGAGGGTGAGTTCATTGGGTCTGGAAACTTCACGGCACCCTCAGCATATGTGTATTGATGACCAGTTCTACGATTTACCCTGTCAAGCTTCTTTGCTCCTTTTAGAAACCGCCAAGAAGAAAGCTTATCTGCGTGAACGTAAAAATCTTTCGCGACACGGCCTTTTTCAAGAATTGAACCGAGAGTAACAATTTGCCCATCGAAATCGCTTGAAACGTTTGCGGTGTAGACTTCACTATCCATCATATATCCCGCATTACCCCATATAGTTTTGGCATTACCAACGAAGGTAGAACTCGTTATGTACGGATCAGCAGGTAAGACGAAATGGCGTATATTTGCTGGTTCAAGAGTAAGTACTGGAAAAGCCGAAGCGAAAAGACCAGATTTAGACAGAACATCGATGGGATTTAGCATACTGCTTTTTTTGGGTTTCCGTTTCTCCGCAAGAATGAAAACTCGCCTACGTCGCTGGGGAAACCCGTAATCAGCGGCATTGATAACCCTCCACTGGACTGTATAACCAAGAAAGTTGAGACAACTAAGTATTACGGCGAAGTCCTTGCCTCTATTATTTCCAGGCGATTGAATAAGACGATCAACATTCTCTAGTAATACATAGTTTGGCTCGTTATGCTCCAATAACCGATATATCTCCCACCATAGTACTCCCTTTTTACCTTGTAAACCCGACGACTGCGACAGGGGTTTAGCAACGCTGTAATCTTGGCAAGGGAATCCCCCAACTAGAAGGTCAATTTTTCGAGGAAGGTGAATCTGTGCTTCGCTCGGTATGCTACCAGTATTTTCAATCTCCCAGTCAAGGTACGTTGAAATATCATGACACACATGTCCATTTGGTCCAAAATTGCGAACGTATGCCTTGGAAGCATATTGATGCCTGTTTGAGGGTTCCCATTGGTTACTCCAATTTACCTGCCATTTAGGACCATTTTCTACTTTTGCGTTTGCTCTTTCAAGTCCTAGTCTAAAGCCTCCAACACCCGCAAATAGTTCAACTACATTCAAATTTCTAGGCCTAGACATAACAGCTACCCCCTAATAAGTGAGAGTAACGGTGATCGCTAAGAGATATCTGTCAAGATATCCAGATTGTTGAAGCTATTGAAATAGCGACAAAAGATGCGAAAATCGAACGTGAAAGACGGAAGGTGAAAAATTGATAAATGTTACAACTGGAGTGCTTATTGCTATCGTATACACAATAAGACAATATATGGAAAACCATTTCCCACTACAATAGAATGCTGAGTTTTCAAAAGATATATAGGAATTTACTGAATATGTTTTGCAGTATAATAGACAAAAACGCAACATTAGGATGTTTGCATGTGTTTACAGCGCCCTGAACAGTACGAAGTGCTCAAGAGTGATCAGCCTACGCAGTACCTGGCTGGCTGATCCGGCAGCCGTGCCT
>Ga0070374_10000994_pt1 | contig 11962 bp, 11 predicted proteins | sample LauGreSuBDMM15SN_2_FD_66374 | JGI IMG/M metagenome (GOLD analysis project Ga0070374, IMG submission 66374) | Freshwater lake microbial communities from Lake Michigan, USA - Su13.BD.MM15.SN (version 4) (version 4) | ecosystem: Environmental > Aquatic > Freshwater > Lake | place: Lake Michigan...
AATCAGTGAGGGCTGAAGGCAAGGGGGGCTTCCTCATACTGGAGTACCAGAAATCGTTCAGCCCCCCTTGCCTTCAGCCCTCACTGATTGGAAATTAATGTTGATCTGACCCCAATTATTCGAAAGCCCCGAAAGGGGCTTTTTCTATGGAGTTGCTATCATGGCGGCATCCAATCTGAAATCCAATGGAGACCATCTTGAAATCTTCTACGACCCGACGCAGCCTCCTTCAAACAACATGGGCCACCGCCAGCCTTTGCTTGATCGGCTTGCTTGCCATGCCCGCAACTGCCCAAACTTGGCCAACCAAGCCAGTCAAAGTGGTGGTACCTGCTCCTGCTGGCAGTTCTTTGGACGTCATTGTGCGTGGCATGAGCGACACTTTGAGCAAGCGCTGGGGACAGCCCTTGGTGGTTGAAAACAAGCCAGGCGCAGGCGGCACTATCGGCATGGACATCGTTGCCAAAGCCCCTGCCGACGGCTACACACTTGGCATTGGTTTCAACGGCCCCATCGCCTTTGGTCCCTTCATGTTCAAGAAAATGCCTTACGACCCCGCCAAGGATTTGATACCCATTGTGCTTACCACCTCGCAGCCCAATGTTTTGGCGGTGCCCGCAGCACATCCAGCCAACAATTTGCGAGAGTTCATCGCCTGGTCTAAATCTCAAGGCGACAAAGTGAGCTATGCCTCTGTTGGCCTTGGCAGTTCATCACACTTGTCAATGGAATTGCTCAAGGCCTCAGCAGGTTTTGAGGCTACGCACGTGCCGTTCAACGGCTCGCCTCCCGCCGCGCTTTCGGTGGCGCAAAACGAAACACAGGCCTTGATGACTGTCGAGCCCGCATTGCTTTCTTTGGTTCAAGGTGGCCGTCTGAAATTGATTGCCGTCACCAGCCAACAACGTTTGCCCACTCGCCCCGATTTGCAGACCGTTGCCGAAGCCGGTTTTCCTGGCTTTGATGCCTTGGCTTGGAACGGTATTTTTGCACCCACCGGTACCCCAGCGGACATCGTCAATCGCTTGAACGCCGACATCAATGCAGCCATGGCCGAACCTGCATTTCGACAAAACATGATCAAGCAAGGCTTGATCGTTGGCGGCGGCACAGCAGCCAGCTTCAAAACATTCATTGACAGTGAAACCCGCAAATGGGGCGCCATCATTACCAAGGCTGGTATCAAGATTGATTGAAAGATTGGCCCGGTTGCCAGATTTGCTAGGGTTGAGGATTTGAACTCGTAATGATGTGGGGCCCCTACCCGAACGCGTCTTGGAGGGCTTTGGGTTATCAAACCTTGAGCCCCCCATTTGACTCATTCCGGCTTGATACCAATCGCCTTCACAATACCAGCCCAGCGAGTTCTTTCAGCCCGCATGAATCCGTCAAACTCAGCCACATTCATTTTGGCTTCAGGGATCGATCCCAGTGACAACAGTCGCTGCGCCACTTCTGGCTGCCTGAGCACCGCCTCCAGTTCACGGTTAAGGTTTTCCAAAATGGCCACAGGTGTTCCTGCAGGTGCAAACAGCCCGTTCCAACCGGTGTATTCAAAACCAGCAAAGGTCTCGGACAAGGCGGGCACATTGGGCAAGTTGGCAGTGCGCTGAGATGAGCTGACTGCCAGAGCCTTGACTTGGCCAGAGCGAATGTAGCTTAAAAGTGCTGCCTCAGGTAGACAAATAAAGTTCACTCGACCACCGATCAAATCCTGAATGGCCTCGGGGGCCTTGTTGTAAGGTACGTGGGTGTACTTGACGCCCGCCATGGCGGCGAAAGAATCGGCCAGCATGCCCGAAAAGGTTTTGGGACCTTCCGTGGCAATGGCCTCTTTTTCAGGTTGAGCCTTGGCCAGTGCAATGGCATCGGCCAAATTGTTGCCTTTAAATGCTGGCCCTGCAGCGATGACAAACGGACTACGACCAATCAAACGCACAGGCACAAAGTCTTTCTCTGGGTCGTAAGGCAGGGCCTTGAAAGTAAAGACGTTGGTGACCATGGCAGCGGTGGTAGCGTAATAAAAGGTGTAGCCGTCGGCCGGAGATCGCATGGCCGCTTGCGCACCAATGACGTTTTGTCCACCAGGTCGGTTGTCCACCACAATGGGCTGACCCAAGCGTCGGCTCAGATTGTCGGCAACAAAACGCGCCAAGATATCTGGTCCTGATCCTGGAGGCTGCGACAAGATCCACTTGATAGGCCGCGCAGGCCAGGCTTGCGCCCAAGCCACTCCCTGCGTACCAGCGGTCAATGCGGCAGCTGCCGACAACAAAGCTTTATTGAATGATCTTCTTTGCATGCTTGTCTCCTGTTTCATTTTTAAAAAATATAACACTCGTCTTTACCTCTCGCTTTTGAAGGCCCCCTTTTTAAAAGAATGGGCTTGTCTTCAAATTTTTTCTTTTTCAACTCGATTACTTAGAACCCCAATTTTGGACACCTCGATCTCGACCAGATCGCCCTCTTTCATCCAAACGGGTGGCTTGCGACGTGCGCCCACACCACCGGGTGTGCCACTGACAATCACATCGCCAGGTGCCAATGTGGTGAAAGTCGAAACGTATTCGATCAAGCGAGGGATTGGAAAAATCAACATGGCTGTGGTGGCATGCTGCATCACTTGACCGTTCAATCGAGTGGTCAAATTCAACTCCTCACCATCGGCAATTTCGCCGCGTGTCACCAAGACGGGTCCAAAGGCGCCAGTGCCAACAAAGTTTTTGCCGGGTGTGAACTGTGTGGTGTGACGTTGCCAGTCTCGCACCGAGCCATCGTTGTAAGCGCTATAACCAGCTACGTGCTCCCACGCCTGATCGCGTGCAATACGTCTACCGCCTTTACCGATCACCACGGCAATTTCACCTTCGTAGTCAAAGTGATCTGATTCAGGCGGCATGAGCAAGGGCTGCAGGTGGCCAGTTTGTGAGTCGGCCACACGCAAAAATACGGTGGGGTTTTCGGTCTTATCGCGCTCGGTTTCAACGCGGTGTTCTTCGTAGTTGTGACCAATACAAATGATCTTGCCGGGGTCGGTGATGACGGGTAAGTATTGAATTTGCGCCAGTGTGCAAGTATCGGGTTGAACTTGCACCGAAGCGCCTAGTTTTTCCAACATGCCAGCGACCAGGGCGCTGCGCAAAGTTGGGTATTGGGCGCTGAACAAAGAGACAACGCCAGTATCGGTGGCCAAGCCCCATGAGGCTTGATTTTGAAATGAATAGCTGAGAAATTTCATGGTGGTTTTGCAGTGAAGTAAATAAGGTCAGTCAAATCAAAAAACTCATGGCTTTAAAGCCAACAGAGTAGCCTGAAGATCTTGCGCGCTGTTGAAAGCGCCATATACATAGTGGTCTGGACGCACAAGCGCTGCTTGGCAGCCCATGCGCTCAAACCATGACGCCAGCACCCCAGAAGACTCTTTAAAACCAGGCGCATTCAGTCTTTGCACTTTCAGGTTCAGACCAGGCTGAGCAGAGTCTGCAGCTTGTGTCCAAGTGGCATCAACATCAGATTGCAGCAGCAAGCGCCAACCACAACCGAGCAACTCGTCCATGCGGACGGGACTGGCAGCTTGTTCAATCCAGGCTTGCGGAAACAAGGTGCCCACCGCAGAATGCTTGGATGTGTCCAGACAGCCACCGACAAGCGCAGGCTGAACGTTTTGTCGCGGTGTGGGTTGCACCTGACCGCCGCATTCAGCGAGCAATCTAGCGTCGCGTTCTCTGGCTTTTTGGAAGTCTCGCTGCCCCACCAATTGGCCGATGCCCTTGATGCGTGAAGTCAACTCGGTCACATGGCCTTTGCGTTCAGTGCAATAACTGTCGAGCAATGCATCGCTTGCGCGCGCATGAACCACATCGGCAAGCTTCCAGCAAAGGTTGGCCGCATCCCGAATGCCTTGGCACATGCCTTGGCCTAGGAATGGCGGCTGTTGGTGCGCAGCATCGCCCGCAACGAAGATCCGCTTGTGACGCCATTCTTTGGCCACCAGTGCGTGAAACTGATAACTAGCCTGCCGCCACAAGATGGCCTCATCAGGCTGCAGCCAGCGCGACAAAAGCTTCCAGGTCGCTTCGGGTGTGGCCATCTGTTGAGGGTCCTCGCCCGGGTTGATGGCGATTTCCCAACGGCGATGGTTTTTGGGCCCGATGACATAAGTGCAGGGCCTTTGCGGTTCGCAAAACTGCACGCTAACCTTGGGCAGTTTGGCCATGCCTTTGTCGTTCACCTTGACATCGACCACCAGCCAAGGTTCGTCAAAGCCTAGATCCTGCAGCTCGATATCAACCTGTTTTCTGACAAAACTCGAAGCCCCGTCGCATGCAATCAAGAAGCGTGCTTTCACTTGGCTTCGCTGACCTTGTGCATCGATCATGGTGATTGAGACCGCATCATCACTTGTCTGCAAAGCTGTCACTTGATGCCCCAACTTCACTTGCACAGATGGCATGCGACTGACACGCTGGCGCAATACCCCTTCTAATGCGGGTTGTGTAAAAACCAAGGAGGGCGAAAAGCCCAGCGGGTAGGGCGGTGCCACAGTGGACATGCATTTAATGAGCTGTCCATCAACACCATAAAACTCAGAGTTAGTAAAGGGCTCCATGAAGGGCTCGAGTGCTTCAGCGATGCCCAGCTGCTGGAACACGCGCATGATTTCGTGGTCTAGAGCAATAGCGCGCGGCTTGTCATACACCGCAGTCTGTTCATCGCATACAAAGGTACGAATGCCTTGCAAACCCAATAGGCCCGCTGCCACAGCGCCTGTGGGGCCAAATCCAACGATGGCGACATCAAACACTGAGGCCTCCTTCAACTGGCAAACACAACAGCACGCTGCGCCTCTTTCAGGCGTGCACTTGGTGGTTGCGAAATACCCCACTGATCGACTCGGCCAGGCGGCCAAGTCCAGTCGCTCGGCTGGCCCGTCTGGTAGCTGTCGTCGATTTGTTCGACCTCGGCGGTGTACTCAATGACGACGTCAAAGGGTCCGATGAAATAGTTGAAGGCGTTGTCACCCGGACCGTGTCGCCCTGGCCCCCATTCGATGGGGAAGCCGGCGTATTGCATGCGTCCACCACCGCGCATGACGGCGTCGATATCCGGCATCAAGAAGGCAATGTGGTTCAGGGCATTGTTATCTGTGTCACCCAGCGCCACACTGTGGTGGTCGTTGTTGCAACGCATGAAAGCCATGATGCGGGTGCGATCGGACATCGAAAAGTCCAAAGCCGCCTCCATAAATTGGCGAGTGTCTTCAACATGGCTGCTATTGAGCACCACATGGGCCAGGCGCAGAGGCATGTCGGGTGCATCGATGGCATCGAGTTGGTCGTCGTCGTACACCAAACGGAACACGCGGCCATCGGGGTCGGCCAAGGTGATTGCATGGCCACCGCCGGGTTCAGTCAACGGCGCAGTCGGCGACAGCACATGGCCACCTGCAGCCGCCGTCCTTTGTGCAGCCAATGCCAGCGCATTCAAACTGCGCGCTCTAAGCGTGATGTGCAGAATCTGCGCAGCACCCGGCGCATGGTGCAAAGCCAGCAGATGGTGGTCTGAGCCCGCACCGCGAAAGTAAAGCGCGTTGTCCGTGCGGGCCACCACCAGTAAATGCCAAGTGCGAGTGAAAAAATCTTCGGCCAAAGTAAGATCTGGCACCGTAAGCGCAACACTGCGCAGGGCAGAAACCAATGAGGAGGCGTGGGTCATAAATAGTTCTCAAGAAAGAGCGGGCAAGCCCAGAAATCTCAGACCATTGGTCTGAACCAATTGTTGGGTGACCCCGGCATCGAAGCTGGCTTGCGCACTGCACTGCAGGGGCCGGGATTCTTGGAAGTTGAACGGGTAATCAGTAGCAATCATCAATTGCAGGTCACCATGGACGGCCAACCTGAAGGGGCAGCGCCCCCCAAATAATCTGGAAAATCGTGCGGAATGATGTAAGCATGCACATCGACACCGCAAGCGCATGTTGCAAAGCCGTTCATGCACTCAGCAAGCCATCACTTCTGCAGCAAAACTTGCCTTCCACGGTAACCGCCAAGGCCGCTTTTATTGTTTTTTGGGCTGATGCCAAATTGAGTAACGACATTGGGAGTCTCCAAAAAATGAAATTAGCTACATTCGCTCAGTTTAGAGAACGCCAATTAATTCATCCAGACAATTATTTGAATAGGTAGAATTCACCCCATGAATATTGCAGCCGTCGATTTAAACCTGCTTGTGGCATTTCACGCCATGCTGGAACACCGCAATGTCACCCGCGCTGGCGAAGCCATTGGACTGAGTCAACCCGCTATGAGTTCGGCCTTACGTCGATTGCGACTCTTGCTAGATGACCCTTTGTTCATTCGTGCCGGATTAGAAATGAAACCAACACCCCGCGCTTTGCAGTTGAGCGCGGCGGTCAGGCAGGTTGTTCACATGGTGCAAAGCGAAATTTTGCAACCCGCCCAGTTTGAAGCGCGCTCGTCCAATCGAACTTTCACGGTGCTGATGCCTGACATTGGCGAAGCTAATTTTTTGCCTCGCATCTTGGCCATGTTGACGCACGATGCGCCTCAATTGAAACTGTGCACTTTGGCCATGCCACGACATGCCGCCGCCGAAAGTTTGGAATCTGGCGCAGCCGACCTGGCTATGGGCTACTTTCCGGATCTGCAGAAGGCGGGGTTTTTTCAGCAACGCTTGATGCGTTCCTCGCATGTGAGTTTGGTCAGAATAAAACATCCTGTGATTGGCGAGCGAATGAGCTTGGACGATTTCATGGCAGCCTCACATGTGGTCGTCAAGCCGCATGGCCGCGAGCACGTCTTTGAAAAACACCTTTTGCAACAAGGCATCACAAGACGCGTGGTGCTGGAAATCTCCAATTTTTTAAGCCTATTGCCCATCATTGAATCAACAGACCTGATTGCAACCGTACCCCAAGACCTGGCCGACTTTTGCGTGCAACACGGTCAAGTGCGCGCAGTGCCGACGCCAGTTAAAGCGCCAGTGATAGATGTTCAACTTCACTGGCACCAGCGCCTGCAAAAAGATCCGGGCCATGCATGGCTGCGCAGTGCAATTCATCGGCTTTTTTCTAAAACTTGAGAATGACCGCTACAAACTTGAGGCCAGCACAATTTTTCTGCTCAATTTTGATATCGGGAGGAAATCTTTGGGCAAAAAATAGAGGCCCCTAAGGGCCCCTATTTACTTGACAATTTGGCGGAATCGGAGAGATTCGAACTCTCGATAAGGCTCTACACCCTATACTCCCTTAGCAGGGGAGCACCTTCGGCCACTCGGTCACGATTCCAGCACACGAAATTATATCAGGCTTGGTCTAAATCAAAGGCTTTGTGCAAGGCCCGCACAGCCAATTCCATGTATTTCTCGTCAATTACCACAGAGGTTTTAATTTCGGACGTAGAAATCATCTGAATATTGATGCCCTCTTCGCTCAATGACCGGAACATCTTGCTGGCAATGCCCACATGACTGCGCATGCCAATGCCCACGATGGACACCTTGCAAATTTTGGCATCGCCAATGACCTCGGAGGCACCCAAAACTGGGAGCACCTTTTCTTTCAGCAGGTCCATGGTGCGCGCAAAATCATTGCGGTGCACCGTGAAGCTGAAGTCGGTCTTGCCTTCTTTGCTGAGGTTTTGAATGATCACATCGACTTCAATGTTGGCATCGGCCACCGCGCCCAAAATTTGATAGGCAATTCCGGGTTTGTCGGGTACGCCCAACACAGAAATTTTGGCTTCATCGCGGTTGAACGCAATGCCGGAGACTACGGCTTGTTCCATTTTTTCGTCTTCCTCAAAAGTGATCAGGGTGCCAGATTTGGCTTCTTCATGAATGTCGATGTCCCAAGGTGTGAAGCTAGACAACACACGCATTGGCACTTTGTATTTACCTGCAAATTCCACCGAGCGAATTTGCAAAACTTTGGAGCCAAGCGATGCCATTTCGAGCATCTCTTCAAAGCTCACCGTTTTCAGGCGGCGCGCTTCTGGCACCACGCGTGGGTCGGTGGTGTACACGCCATCCACGTCGGTGTAAATGAGGCACTCGTCGGCTTTCATGGCAGCAGCAACTGCAACCGCTGAAGTGTCTGAACCACCGCGGCCCAAGGTGGTGATATGGCCATCTGTGTCTACACCTTGGAAGCCCGTCACGATGACCACACGGCCAGCCGACAAGTCTTTGCGAACACGCACATCGTCAATTGATTCAATGCGGGCCTTGGTGAAAGCGCTGTTGGTCTTGATGGGCACTTGCCAGCCTGCATAGCTGACCGATTCCATGCCCTCAGATTGCAAAGCGATGGCCAACAAAGCAGAAGAGGCTTGCTCGCCTGTTGAAGCCAACATGTCGAGCTCGCGGTCGTAGGCAGTGTCTTTTTTGGCGGGCGCCAATTCTTTGGCCAAGCCCAGCAAGCGATTGGTCTCGCCACTCATGGCGCTGGGCACCACCACCATTTGGTGGCCAGCCCTTGCCCATTTGGCGACGCGTTTGGCCACATTTCGAATGCGCTCTGTGGAGCCCATCGATGTGCCGCCGTATTTGTGAACGATCAGTGCCATTTTTAGAAGTTATAAAAGGGAAAATTCAGCAAAGCTTATCGATTGTACTCGGGAGAACCCTAATTTTAGGGGGGATCTTTAGGGTCTAGTCCCCAGCAGACCAGGTCAAAACAGGCCCGTCTCTGCGCACATAACCCCGACCCACCTTCAAATGCAGTTGATGCCCGCGTGTGGTGCAAGCCGCAATTTGCGACAACAACTCACTCAGTTGCACGGTGCTAGGGGTTGTTTGATGCTGCACTTTCAGCCAGTGACGCAACACCAAAGACTGTCTGTCCGAGCTCAACAATTGAAGCGCCTTGATACCAGGCGCGCCCGCTTCCATGACACTGGCCAAATCGACTTGCGCCACTTCGTCCAAGATGTCTTGCGCCTGCGCAACATGCGAAGCGCTGCGTGCAAAAGTCTCTCTGAATTGAGGAAAAGCACGCTCTAAAGCAGGCAACAATTGGGCGCGGATGCGGTTGCGTGTGAACTGCTCGTCTTGGTTGGTGGGATCTTCAATCCACGTCACTTGCGCTTGCACCAAGCACTCTCGCAATTTCGATCCAGGCACCCTCAGAAAAGGCCGATGCCATTGCAAACCATGGCGTGTCCATTGAGCGGGCATGCAGGCCAAGCCGGGCAAACCTGCACCGCGAGACAGCGCCAGCAACAAGGTTTCCACTTGATCGTCTGCATGCTGCGCCAGCGCAATGTGCTTAACCCCTGCTAACTCAGGATGATTGTGAACAGCCTCACTCAGTGCAAAGTAACGTGCGCTTCTGGCTGCATCTTCAGGGCTTTGTCCGGCTTCATGCTTTGCATTAACTTTGCATACCACCAAAGGTACTTGCCATTCACTGCATAGGCGGCGGCAGTGCGCTTCAAAAAGATCGGCTGCGTCTTGCAAGCCATGGTGAATGTGAATGGCACTCACCTGTCCAGGCCAGCGCTGCGAGCAGGCCCACAACAAAGCGGTGGAGTCGGCACCGCCGCTCAAAGCGACGGCGAATGGAAGCTCGGGCTGAAAGCCAGGCGGAAGCAATGCCGCACAGGCAAGCGCAGAATTATTTGCTGGCTTTGGTGTCGGTGAAGCGGCCATAGCTTTGCAAACGCTCGTAGCGACGCTCGACCAATTCTTTGGGTTTCAAATCGATCACTTGGCGCCATGCATCACCCAAGGCACGCTTGAGGAAAGCGGCCATTTGAGCATGATCACGGTGCGCACCACCCACGGGTTCGTTCACAATTTTGTCAACCAAATTAAAAGCTTTGAGACGGTGTGCCGTGATGCCAAGCGCTTCGGCTGCTTCTTCAGCTTTTTCAGAGGTCTTCCACAAAATAGATGCACAGCCTTCTGGGCTGATAACGGAATAAACAGAATACTGAAGCATCAGCACCGAATCGGCCACCGAAATGGCCAAGGCGCCGCCCGAGCCACCTTCACCAATGATGGTGGTAATGATGGGCACTTCGAGTTGGGCCATTTCAAAGATATTGCGGCCAATGGCTTCTGACTGACTGCGCTCTTCGGCATCAATACCAGGATATGCACCCGGCGTGTCAACAAAAGTGAAGACGGGCAACTTGAACTTCTCGGCCGTTTTCATGAGACGCAAAGCTTTGCGGTAACCTTCGGGTTTGCTCATGCCAAAGTTGCGTTGGGTGCGCTCTTTGGTGTCACGGCCTTTTTGGTGGCCCAGCACCATGCAAGGCGAGCCATTGAAACGGGCCAAGCCACCCACAATGGACAAGTCGTCTGCAAAGTGGCGGTCGCCATGCATTTCTACAAAATCGGTAAATATTTCGCGAATGTAGTCAAGGGTGTAAGGACGCTCGGGATGACGGGCAATCTTGGTAATTTGCCAAGCTGTCAAATCGGAGTAGATGTCCTTGGTCAGTTGCTGACTTTTTTTGGACAGTTGGTCAATTTCTTCAGAAATATCGACGGCAGACTCGCTTTGCACGTAGCGAAGTTCTTCAATTTTGCCTTCGAGTTCCGCCACGGGTTGCTCAAAGTCTAAGAATGTGCGCTTGGCCAAAATGGGCCTCCTTTTTGGATCTCAATACTCAACTGGCAATGGGTCGAGCGACCGCCAAATATACCAAGTTGCAACTGTACTATAGGGTTGCCAAGCCTGCGCCACCTCGCGGGCGTCACTTCGACTGACAGGCTCGCCTGAAAAATAATTCTTGCTAATGCCATTGATCAAGCCAACATCGTCCAAAGGCAAGACATTGGGACGCATGAGGTGGAAGATCAAAAACATCTCGGCTGTCCAGCGGCCAATGCCGCGAATGGCTACCAATTCATCAATGATGGCGTCATCGTCCATGTGTTGCCACTCTTTGACGCTGACATTTTTGCCATGGAAGTTCAATGCCAAATCGACCAAGTATTCAACTTTTCGAGCAGACAAACCTGCTTCGCGCATGTCATCGACTTTGAGTTTCAAGACGCCTGCAGGGGTGATTTTTTTGTTCAGTGCTTCAAATTTAATCCAGACAGACTGAGCAGCCTTGACCGAAATTTGCTGCCCCACAATGCTGCGAGCCAAGGTGACAAAGGCATCGCCACGAGACACCAAACATGCGTCGCCACACTTAGGAATGATTCGCTTCATCACCCGGTCTTTTTTAGACAAGTGCGCGCAGGCGGCGGCCCAATATTCGGGCGTCATCAGCTCGTCGGCTTGGCTCATTGAGCGGCTTCCCACGTGGTGACTGAGGCAGAGTCTTTGAGCACAATGCCCTGCTCTAGCAAAAGTTTGCGAATGCGATCGGCCTCCGCAAAATTCTTGGCAGCTTTGGCATCAGCGCGCGCTTGAATGTGCGCCTGAATGGCTGCTTCGTCCAAGCCTGCGCCAGCTTGCAAATAAGCCACGGGGTCAGTTTGCAAAATACCCAAAACACCACCCAGAGCCTTTAGCAAACCCGCTTGATCGGCTGACTTGCTGCGATTGACTTCACCCGCCAAATCGAACAGCACCGCCACCGCTTCAGGGGTACCAAAGTCTTCATCCATGGCGGCTTTGAAACGCGCCGCATAGGGGTTGGTCCAATCAATTGCCAATTGTGTTGGCGTGGCAGCTTGCAAGGCGGTGTAAAGGCGTTTCAAAGCACCGCGCGCATCGTTCAAATGCACATCGGAATAATTCAAGGGTGTGCGGTAATGGCTGCGAACCAAGAAAAACCGAACGGTTTCGGCATCAAAGGCTTTGAGCACTTCGCGAATGGTGAAAAAGTTGCCCAAGCTTTTGGACATCTTTTCATTGTCAACATTGATGAAACCGTTGTGCATCCAAAAGCGCGCGAAGGGCTCACCCGTGGCACCTTCGCTTTGGGCAATTTCATTTTCGTGGTGCGGAAACTGCAAATCGGCACCGCCCGCG
>Ga0070374_10000997_pt1 | contig 11932 bp, 11 predicted proteins | sample LauGreSuBDMM15SN_2_FD_66374 | JGI IMG/M metagenome (GOLD analysis project Ga0070374, IMG submission 66374) | Freshwater lake microbial communities from Lake Michigan, USA - Su13.BD.MM15.SN (version 4) (version 4) | ecosystem: Environmental > Aquatic > Freshwater > Lake | place: Lake Michigan...
CCGCGACTATCCCGTGCTCATCCGCGGCGAAGCCCAGAACAAAGGCCCCGTCGTCCCCCGCCGTTTCCTCGAAATCCTTTCACCCGATCCGAAAAATCGCCCCGATTGGAAAGAGGGCAGCGGCCGCCTCCAACTCGCCCTCGCCATCGTCGATCCGAGGAACCCTATGACCGCCCGCGTCCTCGTGAACCGCGTCTGGCAACAACACTTCGGCGCCGGCTTCGTCGCCACCCCCGACGACCTCGGCAACATGTCCTCCCCGCCCACTCATCCCGAACTGCTCGACTACCTCGCGGCCCGCTTCGTCGAAGACGGTTGGTCCATCAAGCAGCTCCACCGCCTCATCGTGACCAGCGCGACTTACCGCCAAAGCTCCGCCAATAATCCCAAGTTCGCCGCGCAGGACCCCAACAACCATTACCTCTGGCGAGCCAACCTCCGTCGCCTCGACTTCGAGCAACTCCACGATTCCCTCCTCGCCATCGCCGGCACCCTCGAGCCCAAGCTCGGCGGCAAATCCATCGGCATGGGCACCGAAGATTTCGCCACCCGCCGCGCCGTCTACACCTACATCGACCGCCGCAACCCGCCCGAACTCCTCACGCAGTTCGATTTCCCCAGCCCCGATATTCCGAGCGGCCGCCGCTACGAAACCATCGTTCCCGCCCAGGCGCTCTTCCTCATGAACAGCCCCCTCGTCGTCGAGACCGCCCGCAAGCTCACGCACCGGCCCGCCTTCGCCGATCTCAAGAGCGACCAAGAACGCGTCACCTCGCTCTACCTCGCCATCTACCAACGCCACCCCAGCGAACAGGAAGTCTCGCTCGGCGTCCGCTACGTGAAAGCCAACCCCACGGGCAAAGCCCTCGAAGTTCCGCTCGCGGCCTCGGTCGCGAGCGCCCAAGAAGCGAAACGCAAACAGCGCCTCGCCGACAAAGTCGCCGCCATGGCCGCCAGCAAAAAAGGCGGCACGGACAACCGTCCCCCCGGCGGCATCGCGATGAACGCGTCCCTAGCCCCCGTCGACGCCTGGACCAAACTCGCCCACGCCCTCTTCCAAACCAACGAAGCGATCTTCCTTAACTAAGTGCAGGATGCTTCTTGAACTCAAAATCGCCCGACGTAGTTTCGGAATGTGGACGCCGACGATTACAAAATGATCGAAGTCATCGAGCAGAATGCCGCCTTAGAGCGAGGCCGGCGTTGGATGTATCTCTTTGCGACAGTGGTGATGACTGTGAGTTCGATCAGCCGGATCAGCAGCGGTGAGCTGACGAAAGAATGCTGGACCACCGCAAATCTGATGCTAGCCATCTTTGGAGCCTTCATTTTTGGTGGAGTGACACTCCGCGCTTGGGGCAAAAATCGCGAATTGGAACTGCTGCTAAAGCTCTCCACCGAATTGAAGCAGCGCAGATCTGAAATCGGCACGACCGATTCCCATCCAGCCACCGCCGAGCCGCGGTCCGTTCTCTGAGCGACCTCTGGGCTATTTGGCGGCCTGGGTTCCTCCGGCTTCCCCGCTAAAGCCTCACTTGTTTAGCCGCCTCTGAAAAGGCCCCACTTGACCAAACGACCCTCTGTTCTAGTCTTTAACCCATGAAAGCCACCGGATTCACCTACTGGCAGGACGGTGCCGATTGGATCGGCTATCTCGACGAGTTTCCCGACTATCTCACGCAGGGCACGAGCTTCGAAGACCTCAAGACTCACTTGGCGGACCTACACGGCGATCTTACCTCCGGAAAGATTCCTCATGTCCGTCGCCACGCCGAGCTTCAGATGGCATGAAGCGACGCGACCTCATCCGCAAAGTTGAGGAACAAGGAGCGATTTTTATCCGACATGGCGGAAAGCACGATTGGTTTCAGAACCCCGCGACCAAAGTTTCGCAACCGATTCCCCGCCACACGGAGATTAACGAAATGCTCGCGCGCAGTATTCTCAAAAAACTTTCCGCCAAGTAAGCGGCGCCCAGCCCTTCTCTCGCCTACCCCTCACACTCCCGCTTCGGCCACGTCTCCTTCGCATAGGCCGCGCCCCCTCGATCACCGCCCGCACCAGCGGTGACGCCTCACACCGCCACAGCGCCCCCATCGTCACCGGCGCAAATCCCTGCAGGGGCAACTCCGCGAACCGCGTCCCCGCTGAGCCCCCCCTACTTCAACCGCCGCTGCAACGCGGCCAACGCCGCTTCCAGCGCCGCCGCCTGCCTCCGCAGTTCCACCACATCGTCACCGATCCGCGCCTCGCCCGTTGCCGCCAAGTGCCGCTCGCGCGTATCGTCTTCCATGTCCTGCCGGGCTTCGTCCATGCCGCTCACGATCACGCCGATCAAAAGATTCAAGGTGATCATCGTCCCCAGCAAAATAAACGACACGAAATACCCGATCGAGACCGCCGCGCCCGCCGGTCCGGCGATCTGCGTGCGCATGATGTCAGCCCAACCTTCCAACGTGACCACTTGAAATAGCGTCAGCGCCGCCGCTCCCAGCGTGCCGAAATGCTCCGGGTCCGTCCGCCCAAAAAGCGACACGCCCAAAACGGCATACACGTAAAATAACACACTCAACAGCAGCGCCACGTAGCTCATCGAGGGGATGCTCTTGAGCAACGCGCCCACGAGAATCTGCAACCGCGGTACCGCCGTGATCAACCGTAACACCCGCAGCACTCGCACCAACCGCAACACCGCCGCAAATTCCGCGTGCACCGGCAGCAAACACACCGCTACAATCACGAAATCAAAGACGTTCCAGCCGTCGGAAAAAAATCGCCACGGCCGCGTCCCGCACGCGCCGATCCGCAGCGCCAGCTCGACCACAAAAAACGCCAGCACCACGCGGTCGATCGCATGCAGCACGCCGCCGGCCCGCGCCATCAGCGACCCGCTCGTCTCCAAACCTACGAGCACCCCCGCAAAAAGAATCACGCCCAACACGGCGCGCTGAAACCCTTTCGACTCCACGATCTTTAGACAAAACGATTGCATGATCCCAAAATTACCCGGCCCAAACCAGCGCCGGCAACCGCGCAACGAGAACCCCCGCCATTTTTTGGCCGCGCGAGGCGTCGGGCGATAGCACCGACCGGTGGTCGGTGTTCAAAATCTACAGCGCTTCGTAGCCCAGCTTCGCCTCAGGCGGCGTGGGCGGCGGGGGCGTCACCCCACGAGCGATCATAATCTCCTTGATCGCCGCGATCGTCTCAAAGCCCGGCTTGAAATTTCCGAACCGGTGCCCTTCCGCGATCAACAGCGGCGTCCAGCCGCGTTTATTCTTCTGATTCCACACCTCGATTTTTGCGCCCTTCGTATCGATAAATTTTGCCGTCTTTGGAAAATTGGCGAACGCCGCCCCGTGCATCGCCGTATCCCCGGTCGCCGCCACCGCGTTGATGTCCGCACCGAGACTCAACAGATAACCCACCGCCTCGACCGCTTCGTCGTCGGTCCCCGCTTCCTCTTCCACCGATCTCGTGCCGAGGCCGGCCGCCGCCATGAGCGGCGTGATTCTATCCACATTCATTATCGTCGGGTCGGCTCCGAGCTCGACCAAAAGCTTCAGATATGCCGTGTCCGCCGCGTCCGCCGCCAACAGAAACGGCGTGCAATCCTTCCGATCGATTCGTCCGCCGCCCTTCGGCCCGCCCGTAAGCTGTAGATTCACTTCGGCCCCTTTTGCCACGAGCTTCCGGATGAGTTGCTCGCTCGTCATCGTGCCCTGCCCTTCGGGAATCGGGTCGCCTTCGTCTTCGCCGCGATCTGGTTTTCGGATCCAATTTAGAATGTGCAAGGGCGCGAAGCCCGAGCGTAGATCGTTGGGATTGGCGCCGGCATCAAGCAGGAAGCCCGCGAGTTCAAAATGCCCGTTCTCCACCGCCATCGTCAGCGCACCGGATCCTTTTCGCGGGTGCTTCCGGGTCAGCTTCATCGTCGGTTCCGTCACCGCGTTCACGTCAACGCCCGCCTTCAAAAATGCCGACACGATCTCGAGCTGTCCCGCTCGGACCGCGAACAACAGAGGCGTGAACCCCGTGGCCAAGGGCGCCCGAAAATCCGCTCCCGCTGCGAGCAACGCCTCGATAACCGCCAGATGGCCTTCGGCCGCCGCCCACATCATCGCCGTCTGGCCGTCCGGCAGTTTCGCGTCGATCGCCGCACCGCGGGCCAACAGCACGTTCACCACCGCCACTTTGCCTGTGCGGGCCGCCGTCATGAGCGGCGTCTCGCCGCCGTGAAGCGCCGTGTTCGGATTGGCGCCGTTGGCGAGCAGCAGCTCGGCAAACTCCGCGTGGCCGTTCGTGCAGACGAGCGAGAGCGGCGTCACGCCATAGCGATTCGTGATCTCGGCTTTCGCGCCGGCGGCGAGCAGAGTTTTTCCGGTCTCAAGATCGTCGTGATACGCCGCCCAATGGAGCGCCGTCATGCCGTCAACCTGCGCGACGTTTAAGTCGGCCTTCGCCGTTTTGGCGAGCAGCCCGCGCAGGACCGCGGCGTCTTTTCGCTCGGCAGCGTCGGCAATCGGCGCGGGCGAAGCATGTGCGTTCGCCCCGCCCAACATCAGGCCGGCGGCTAAGATCAGGGAGCGCGAGCCCGGCCTCAACCGAAGCCGCCTCACCGGCGAAACCGCTTGCCGACCGCCGGTCATACCGAGAGCGGTTGAAAAATCTCGTCCATCTTGCCGCTGCTGTCGCCGAAGCGGTCCAGTTTCACGCCGACTTTGTCGAGCAGCGAGAGGTGGAGATTTGCGAGCGGCGTGGGCTCTTTGTAGCGGATGTGTCGGCCGCCCTTCATCCCGCCGGCCGCACCGCCCGCGACGAGCACGGGGAGATTGGTGTGATCGTGGACGTTCGGATTTCCGATGCCGCTGCCGTAGAGCAGGAGCGAGTGATCGAGCAGCGTGCCGTTGCCTTCGGGCGTGGCCTTGAGGCGTTCGAGGAAGTAAGCAAAAAGCGACACGTGAAACGCGTTGATCTTGGCCATGCGCGCAACCTTCTCCGGGTCGTTCCCGTGGTGGGAAAGCGGATGGTGCGGATCGGCTACGCCCGTCTCGGCGACATAGGTGCGATTGCTGGTCTCACGCGCGAGCTGGAAGGTCGTGATCCGCGTGATGTCGCCCTGCATCGCGAGCACTTGGAGATCGAACATCAGGCGCGCATGGTCGGCATACGAAGCCGGCACGCCCAGCGGACGGTCCAGATCGGCCGGGAGATTGTTTTTCGCGACATCCGCCTCCGCCTTCTGGATGCGGCGTTCCACCTCACGCACCGTGTCGAGATACTCGGCGACCTTGGCCCGATCGGCCGGCCCAAGATTCCGGCGCAGGCTCGCGATGTCCTCGGTGATCCAATCGAGCAGACTCGCCCGCTTGCGCAACGCCGCTCGGCGCTCGGCCAGCGAGCCGCCTTCGCCGAAGAGCCGTTCAAAGACGATGCGCGGGTGCGCCTCCGAGGGCAGCGGCGTCGTCGGCGAGGACCACGAGAGATTGTTTTGGTAAACGCAGGCGTAGCCGTTGTCGCACTGGCCGGTCGTTTGCAGCATGTCCATCGAGAGCTCGAGGGACGGGAGCTGGGTCGCGTGCCCGATCTGCTGCGCGGCGATTTGGTCGGCGGTCGTGCCGAGATAGTAGTCGGAGCTTTCGGTGTGCTTCGCCTTGGCGGCGCTTAGAAAAGCCGCGTTCGAGGTCGCGTGGGAGCCGGGGTAGGCCGTGCGCAGCTCGAGGTTTGTAATCGCCGTGACGTGGCTCTTCACGCTTTCGAGCGATTTCAGAATCGGTGACAGCTCGCCGAGTTTTCCATCGGTGCCGCCGGGCGTCCATCGGCCGATGTCGCAGCCCATCGGCATAAAAATGTAGCCGAGCCGCTTCACCGGCAGGGCCGCCGTCGCGGACGCGGCCGTGGCGGCGGGAATCATCGCATCGAGCAACGGAAGCGCCAAGGAGGCGCCCATTCCGCGCAAAAACGTCCGACGGGGCAGGGCTTTTTTTGTAATGATCATGGGGTCTTCCTCATCTGAAACGGGGTGCTGTTCACGATACCGAGAATTAGGGTGGAGAAACGAAAATCCTCTGCACGGGCACGGCGGAGTATTTGCCGAATCGCCGGCGCGTCAAACGGCTCGACGCCGCGGCCAAGTGCGTAAATCAGGAGCTTTTCCGTCAAAGCACCAGCGAAATGATCCGGGCGTTGCAACAGGGCACGCTCGAGTGCGGCTACGCCGACAAACGTGCTGCCGTCCGCCAATCCGCCCGAGGCATCGACTGGCTGACCACCCTCCGCCGACCGCCAGCGCCCCACCGCGTCGAAGTTTTCCAGCGAGAACCCGACCGGGTCGATCACGTCATGGCAGCTCGCGCACACGGGATTCGCGCGGTGGGCCGCGAGCCGGGCCCGCATCGGCAAAAAGGATGAGACGGTGTTGTCTTCCAGCGTCGGAATGTCGGGCGGTGCCGGCGGCGGCGGCTCGCCCACGATGTTTTCCAAAACCCAATGCCCGCGGATCGTCGGCGAGGTGCGCGTCGCGTAGGAGGTCACGGTCAAAATGCTCCCATGCCGCAGCAAGCCGCCGCGCGGCCGATCCGGCTCACCCGCAAACGACACCCGCCGGAAGCGGGGGCCGTAGATGTGCGGAATGCCGTAGTGTTTCGCGAGGCGCTCGTTGAGGAACGTATAATCCGCGCTGAGCAAGTCGGTGACGCTGCGGTCTTCGCGCAGGATGCTTTCGAAAAACAGTTCCGTCTCTTGGCGCAGAGCTTGGCGCAAGTTGTCGTCGAAGTCGGGGAACAACCGCAGATCGGGCGTGGCCGCTTCGAGCTTGCGCAGATACAGCCACTGGCTCGCAAAATTCGTCACCAAACTGCCCGAGCGGCCGTCGGCCAGCATTCGTCGAACTTGCGCCTCCAACCGCTTCGGTTGCCGCAGGTCGCCCCGCACCGCCGCCGCGATCAATTCATCATCGGGCAGACTGCTCCAGATGAAGAACGCTATCCGGGACGCCAGTTCGAGGTCGCTGACCCGGTAGACCGATCCCGCCGCGAGCCCGACCGGGTCCTCTTCGACGCGGATCAAAAATCGCGGACTCACCAAAACCGCCGTCAGAGCGCCCTCGATCCCGGCCTCGAAGCCGTTTTCATCCCGCGCCTCCCGGAAAAACTGCAACGGTTTGCGCAAATCGTCCTCCGTGACTGGCCGGCGATACGCGCGGCGGATCAGGGGCGTCAGAATCTCGCGGGCCCGTGCATCCTGCTCGGCCACCGACGCGGCCGCCGCGAGCGGTTTCGCATCGCCAAAGATCGCGCGCCGACTCTCCGAATCGCCCGGCCCTTTCGCGTCAAACGGCCCGGTGATCGTCACCTGAAAAAGCGCCGGCGCCGTGCGCGGGTGCCGGTGCATGTTAAACCGAGCCAAAAACGGCAACCGCTCCGTCTCAATCAGCGCCGAGGGATTCTTGATAAAGGTCACCCCCACGTCACGAGCGCCCGCCTTTACCGGCACCCGAAATTTGAGATGCGCATCCACGCCCTCCGCGTTCTTGTCGCTCCCGGTCGGCCTGACCGTAAATAACCTCACGCGCTCCCGATCGATCAACACCTCGACTTCGTGCGGCTTGCGCAGTCCTTCCACCTGCTCGTTGCGGTCACGCTGGAGTCGGATCTGTATCTCGTAGTCCCCATCTTGAGGAAAGACATAGGGAATCAACGTCCCGCCGCGCGTGCCCGGCGGTAGCCCCGCGAGGCGCTCTTCCTGCGTCAGATCGGCCCGCACGCGAAAGGTGTCTCCACCCGGCACCTTGCGCGGCGTTCCGATCGCCAGCCGCGCGATCTTTTGCGCGGCCGAGACGTAGCGATCCAGCAATGTCGGAGAGAGATTTCCCACGGTGACGTTGTCGAAACCGTGACTTGGTTCGTCGTTTGGCAGCAACGTGGTCGCATCGACTTCGAGCGCGAGCAGATCGCGGACCGCGTTTTGATACTCCGTGCGGTTCAACCGGCGAAACGTGTCCGTGCGCCCAGGATTAGGCGCGGTGGCGGCGGCCAGATCGAGCGAACGCTCCAGCTCCGCCACGACCCGCTTGTAACTCTCCGCATCCGGCCGCTCATCGGCGATCGGCGGCATTTGCCGATGGTCGAGCTTACGCAAAACCTTCTCCCAGACCGCCGGATTTGTCGCCGGATTTTTCGCATCCAAACCTTCCAACGAAAACTTGCCCTTCCGAATCCCGTCGTCGTGGCACTCGATGCAAAACCCTTGGATCAACCTTTCGGTCGGATGCGCCGCCGCGCCGCTGTTCTGCGCGAGGCCCGCTGACACCCCACTCAGTACTACGCCGCCGAGCACGGCAAAGCGCGACAATCCAGACCAAGAAATCAAAGCAAGCTGCGGCATGGTAGGGGTAACAAAGTCCGAAAGAAAAACGACACTGCTAACGACGATTCACTTAGAAATTCGATTCAGAGAAAATAGCAAAATTTTCCACCGCCCACCCACGTCTTCACCGTTCCCGCCTCACTTCAGCTTCGCCAACAGCACGTCCCCGCCCTTCGTCGCGTCAAAAGAGCCATCCCATTTCGCCACCACCAGCGTCGCCACGGCGTTGCCGATGAAATTCGTGATCGCCCGCGCTTCCGACATGAAGCGGTCCACCCCCAGAATCAGCGCCATGCCGGCCACCGGAATTTTGTCCGTCGCCGCCAGCGTCGCGGCCAGCGTGATGAACCCGCTCCCCGTCACCCCGGCCGCACCCTTCGAAGTAATCATCAACACGAGCAGCAGCTTGCCCTGTTCCCACAAAGTGAGGTGGGTATCTGTGGCCTGCGCCACGAACAGCGCCGCCATCGTCAAATAGATCGATGTGCCGTCCAAATTAAACGAGTAACCCGAGGGCACCACGATGCCTACCACCGGCCGCGCGCACCCCGCGTGTTCCATCTTGTGCATCAATCCCGGCAACGCCGTCTCCGACGACGAAGTGCCCAGCACGATCAGCAACTCCTCGCGGATATACCTGATGATTTTCCAGACACTGAAGCCGTTGAATCGCGCGATCAGTCCCAACACGACGAAGACAAACACCGCGCACGTCAGATAAACACACGCCAGCAGCGCCCCGAGCGAAACCAGCGACTTCAACCCGTATTTCCCGATGGTGAACGCCATCGCGCCGAACGCCGCCGCCGGTGCCAGTTTCGTCACCATCGTTACGATGCCGAAAATTACGCGGGACACTTCGTTGATCAAATTCAGCACCGGTCGCCCGTGCTCGCCGATCTGCCCCAGCGCGATCCCGAACAAGACCGCCAGCAGCAGCACCTGCAAAATTTCCCCCTCCGCAAACGCCCCTACAAACGTGTTGGGAATGATGTGCAAAAAAAACTCCGCCGGCGTCTGTCCCTGTATCGCCGCCTTCGCGTAGCCAGCCACCGCCTTCGCATCGAGCGTCGCCGCGTTTGCATGCACGCCCGCGCCCGGTTCGAACACGTTTGCCACCACCAGCCCGATCACCAGCGCCAACGTCGAAACCACTTCAAAATACAACAGCGCCTTGCCGCCCACGCGCCCGACTTTCTTCAAGTCGCCCATGCCGGCCAACCCTACCACCACCGTCGCGAAAATGATCGGCGCGATCAGCATCTTCACGAGCTTGATGAATCCGTCACCCAGCGGCTTGAGCGACGCGCCGAAATCGGGCCACACGTAGCCTACCGTCACCCCCACCACGATCGCCACGAGCACTTGCAGGTAGAGCGTGTTGCGTTTTACCGGCACGCTCGGATCGGCTAGGGTGGACTGCATCGCCCGAGCGAACATCAGCGGTCGCGCCCGGCGCAACGGTTAATCCCGATCAAACCCGATTTTTGCCTCCCACGCGACCCGCCTGCCCTGCTCCGCCCCGCGCGCCCTAGAAGTTCAGGCCCGCGCTTGCCCGCCCCGCGCGGCCACCTCAATTCTTCTCCCACCGTGACCCTCGCCGCCAAACTCCAAACCCTCGTCGACGACTTCGCCCCCATCGACGACCTCCAAGAACGCCTGACCCTCGTCGTCGACCGGGCCCGCCGCTGCCCTCCGCTGCCGGCCGAAATCCGCATCGACGCCCACCGCGTGCTCGGCTGCATTTCCGCCGTCTGGCTCACCGCCGAGCTCCGCGATGGCCGGCTGCACTTCCACGCCGACGCCGACTCTCCTCTCGTGCGCGGCCTCGTCGTCTTCCTCGCCGATTTTTTTAACGACAGTCCGCCCGCTGAGATCGCCGCCAGCGAAACCGATCCCTTGGCCGCCCTCGACTTGCTCAAGAATCTCTCCCCCACCCGCCGCAACGGCCTCACCGCCGTCCGCCAACGCATCCACACCCTCGCCCTTGCTCTCGCCTAGAGCAGGGTCTGCGACCCGCTCCTCCGCACCGCGCCAGTCCTTTCTCCTTTCACTTCACCGCCTTCTTTTCCGTGTATTCCGTGGGTTCCGTGTATTCCGTGGGTTCCGTGGGTTCCGTGGGCCCAAAATCCGATTCCGACGTTCGTGTCTTTCGATTGGTTCGTGGTTAATCTTTCGTTCTCTCCCGTCTGATGTTCTTCGACGCCCACAACCACCTCGCCTCGCCCGCGCTCGCGCCGCACCTCCCGCAAATCCTAGCCGACCTCGCCACCGCCCGCGTCACCCATGCGGTCGTCAACGGCACCGAGGAATCCGACTGGTCCACCGTCGCCGCCCTTTGCGCTGCGGTCGCTCAACCCTCACCGCCCCTCCCTCAACTTTCGCTCCTGCCGTCCTACGGTCTTCATCCTTGGGACGTTGGAAATCGTTCTCCCGCGTGGCTCGAAGCCCTTCGAACCCACCTCGTCTCCGATCCCCGGGCCGCGGTCGGCGAAATCGGCCTCGACCGCTGGATGCTCGACCGCGCCCGCGCCGATGACCCGCGCCTCGCCGGCCTCCGCCGGGCTCCGCTTGACGAGCAAGTCACCGCTTTCAAGGCACAGCTTGATCTCGCCGTCACCTTGGATCGACCCGCCACGATTCACTGCATCGATGCCTTCGGCCTTCTCCTTGAAACGCTCCACTCTGTCCCGCTCCCCCCGCGCGGTTTCTTGCTTCACGCCTACAGCGGCTCCGTCGAGCTCGTCGCCCCGTTCGCCGCCCTCGGCGCCTATTTTTCCTTCAACGCCGCCTACCTCGCCCCGCGCCATACCCGGCTCCGCGAACTTTTCAGAAGCATCCCGCTCGCCCGTCTCCTCATCGAGACCGACGCCCCCGCGATGCTCGCGCCAAACCCCCACGCGCCGTTCTCCCTCGCCGCCGACCCCGCCCTCAATCATCCCGCGAATCTCGCCGCTTCCTACGCCGCACTCGCGCACCTCCGCGAAATCCCCCTCGTGGACCTCACCGCCTTAGTCGCGGCCAATTCTCACCGTCTGTTCCTTCGTGCCTAGCCTGCCGCCCGCCGGACCTCCGCCCCACTTTCAGCTCATCCTCGGGGAATTCATTGCGCCAAACGGCGCAACTAATCGTGGTGGCCGGCAAACCCCTGCTTGGCCGCACGGTCGAAATCCGCGTCCGTCGCAAATTGTCCGCCGATATCCGGCTGCGCGACGTGGCTCCTGTTTAAATAGTCGTTCACCTCCGCCCGCTCTTCCGGCGGCAGTTTCTTGATCAGCTCAATGATTTCAGCGGCGCTCATTTGCGTCCCACGGTTGCGGCCGCCTCGCCTCGCGCCAGCCCCAGCTCCGTCGCCTCAGGGCGGTATATTTTTTTCCCTGGAGACGCGACGCCCCGTCGCGTTCCGCGCCTTAGAACGCCCTGATTGCGAACACGCCAAAACAAAAGGCCCTGCCCTACGCCGCCTCACACGTAGAACCGCCGCTCACGCCGATAATATTCCAGCGTCCGCGCCAGCGCCGTGCGTAGATCCGTCCGCGGTTTCCAGCCGAGCATCCGCGCGATC
>Ga0070374_10000998_pt1 | contig 11929 bp, 13 predicted proteins | sample LauGreSuBDMM15SN_2_FD_66374 | JGI IMG/M metagenome (GOLD analysis project Ga0070374, IMG submission 66374) | Freshwater lake microbial communities from Lake Michigan, USA - Su13.BD.MM15.SN (version 4) (version 4) | ecosystem: Environmental > Aquatic > Freshwater > Lake | place: Lake Michigan...
AAAAAATAGCATGGCTCATAAACATTAGCTTCTCTGATTAGAAAAAAGAAACGCAAGAAAAATATCTCCTAATCTCTTTCATACCGGCTTTCTTTTTTCGCAATTTCTCGAATATCTTTCCATTCTTTTCTATGAATCAGACCACAAGAATTATTATATCTTTCCAATTCTTCCTCAATAAGATATTTATATTTATCTTCTAGTTTTTTGCTGGTAAATTGATCGTGTTCATAGATAATAATAGGTTCCATTTTAGGTTTTAATGTTTGTTCAATATATTCTTGATACTGTTCATCATAGGTTGGATCATCTTCATCCAGAGAAAAATAATAATATGCTTTATCCGTTTCTAAGGTAATCTTTAACTCAAACATACTATTCACAAATTTTATTTTTAAAAATTTCGAAATATAATAATCACACCCCATTTTCTATAATTACTTACCTAAAGGTTTTGGTTTTATATCGTTGAACTATAAGAATAAAACATATAGCAAGAAAAAAAGAAAGGAAACTAAAGGAGGAATGCTTATTCCGTCTTCCATTTATGATCACAAGTGGTGCAAATGTAAATATATTTCAATTGGGTATTGTCGTATCGCAAATAAATCGCATCGGTTACTTTTTCTTTTGATCCGGTCTCTTCTTCTGACCCTTTCTCTCCCTTCTCTCCATTCGTTTCACTATTCGTAGTGCATGCATCATTCGGACACCGCACAAAGATATGTGGTAACGTCGGATCAAATTTCGTATATTTATTCACCATAAAATCATAATTATGGGTATTTTGTTGGAATTGCGTATCCAAAACACATAGCGCTTCCGTAGTGACATTCGCTTCAATATTTCCACAAACACGGCAATAATATCGCAATTGATCTTCTTCAATACGATGATAATATTTATTATCGCAATTTCCGCAGAATTTAATATTGGTATTCATCGTTCAGTATATTCTATTTAGGATAAAGGGATATAATAACTTTATCTTGTTTTCTTCTGGTTATAGGATCAATTTTTTACGTTTTTCTCGTCATCTCCTCCAAAAAACACCGGATTCTTTACACCCCAAATCGGTTCTCCCGATTCTTGAAAATAAATACTGTCATAGTTTTTCTTGGAGAAAAGAGAGAATTTGGGAGGTTGATCCAATAAATATAAAGTATTCGTAATAAATACAACTTTTCTTGCAATTTCGGTTCCTCTTTCTGCAAATAAAAAGATTTTACCTAGATCCAGATGTGCGATTTTAGGAGGTAAGATGGCATAAGATCTCTCGATCGGTGTATAATTAGACTTACTTTTTTTATGGAATCCAGGTCCAGATCCAGGTTCTTCTACTTTGGTATCTTCTGTTTTTTCTTGAATAATAGAAGAAGAAATAAATTCTGGTAATTTGGTGACGGAAGTTATAATGGAAGAGAGGGTTGAAGGTTCCTTTTTCGGTTCATTCTCTCCTCCTATTTTTTTAGTCTCTTGGTTCTGTATTGTTTCTTGGTTCTGTGTCTTTTCTTGGTTCTGTATTGTTTCTTGGTTCTGTATTGTTTCTTGGTTCTGTGTCTTTTCTTTATTCTGGGTCTTTTCCTTTTTCTGCAAGAGATACAATACATATGGTATTTCCACAGCATTCCTGAATTTATCAGTAATATACATCATAGGCGGGTTCTCCAAGAACCAACTAGATACAAAAGGATGTACTAAATATTTATGTACAAATTTCGTATTGATCATTTCGTGTAACGTAACCCATTCACTATTTGGTATAGATAAATTGGAATCGGAATTGGAATCGGAATTGGAACCCGATTCTTTCATTTCAAAAACCGCCAATACTTCTCTTTTTTTCAATATATATCCTTTAAACACAATACTAGATAATGTATCTTCTTGAAATGTCTCGGATGGAAAAATATCTAAATAACGAAAAATGCGGGTTTTACATTCATTCCCGCAATTGATTTGGATAATATCTTCCATCGTAGTATCTTCTCCTGGATCTTTCGGAATAGACATGGTAAAATGCGGGAATTGATACATATCCGCGGTTTTTTCTAAAAGATAGGTTACAAATGGTAGATAATCAATATTTGTGTTCAATTTATACAATCCGATATGTATTTCCACACTCACACCTTCTTTTTTTTCAAAATTCGACAACCATTCCGTGGTTAAAGTATCGTTCATAAAATCTTCCGTTTCGTTCAAATAATGATACGGAACACCTTTCATTATCACATCTGGCTCATCTAAAATAAATGTTTTTTCTTGTTCTAATTCGGATACTTCGGAAAAATCCATTTCTACCAACTTCTTTTTCTTTTTCTTTTTATTGGGATCCGATTCCGAGTCTTGCATTTTAGTTTTGGATTCGGATTCGGATTCGGATTCCAAATCTAATCGTTTATGTTCCGATTTAGTATTCTCTTTATTAGAAAAAGGATATGGTACAAAGGTATCCGGATCTTTCGTATGCTCGACAATTTCCGCAATCACTTCTTTTCGGATTCTAGCATCTTCTTCCTTTTCCACCACCGGTTCTTCCGAACTTCTAAAAATATAAGGAATAAATGAAAATGTATCTGTTTTTTTCTGGTATTTATTCGTCAAGGGTAAGGTATCTTTATCTTTCGGAGCAGTGGTTTTGGATAATTTATTAGGAAGATGTTTATAATGATCCAGCTTATTAATCTTTGAAAACATTCTATTCTATTATATATTGATGGTATAAACAAATATAAATATATTCTTGTTGAAATAACTATAATAGTCACTATTACTACCACTATCACTATCACTATCGATTACCGCGACCTTACCTTATAAGAAAATGTACAATTACATGGAAGATACTTTTACCAATGAATCCGAAAGTGCTTTTAGTGTCGGAACACCGAATACGTATCATTTGAATAAAAACAATACCGACCCCGGATTTCATCAAGCCAAACGTGCCAAAAAACCAAGAGGACATCATATAATTGAATATTACGAAACACCCCGAATGAATGATTCACGTATTCGTAATGCGATAACCGGATTAAGATATCGGGATGATCATCCTAAATGTAAATATGTAGTTGGTTCAACACAAGAAGATATTTTTTTTAAAGTACTCATATCTACTGGCGAACCGGAAATCTATTCACGAGACAACAAGAAAACTACTGTATTATTATTTTATGATAGTCCGGAACAATATGAGAGACATCAGAAAATGACTTTACCTCAACGTCTGAAAGAGAAATGGCAAGAAAAGAATCGATTACGTATTATTGCTAATCGTAAATATGAGGAAAAAGATGATATGTAAAAAAATATATATATTATTTTCGAATGAATAATATATAGTAAGTCGCGGAACAATGTTTATGTTTGGTATTTTTATTTTTTTTTCTATTCGAAGGTCCGATAAACATATGCCAATAAAAACATCATCTAAAGAACTAGAAATTACAGAGACTGATTCTAGAAGACCAGTCGTTTCGAATAATATTTCAGAATTATTATTAGCGAAATCGAATCTTACTTTTTTACAACCAAACAATACTGCTGGGATGGATATGCGTCTTCTGAAAGAACCAGAAGTAGAAGTAGAAGTAGCAAATATCTTGATACATTTGGCTAAAAAAGAATTATTATCTTTTCTTGAAAATCCAGATATTTCAGAGACGGACAAAATCGAGAGAATCCAAGATCCGGAAATAGCGGAATTATTATCGTCTTCGAATAATACTACTAGTAGTACTAGTAGTACTACTACTCGTTCCGGGTTTCGTATGGGAGCCGGAGGTTTCTGGCAGGATTGGCAGGATTCTATTTTTTTATTTTTATAATTATTTTTTTTTCTTGCCGTTTGCTTTTTTCTTCTTATTGGAATTGGAAGGAGCCCCAACCGCTTCGATTTCCGCAACCAGTGCATCTAATTCAGCGGCTTCTTTGGCTTTATCGACAATGGGTACTGGTACCGATGGAGGTTTCAGCCCAGATTTCTCTCCTCTTTCCGAATCGACCGGACGATAGACGAGATGATCCGCATCCATCTGTTCTAATTCGTAATTGGCTTTATCTTCTACTGAAGCAGCAGCTTGTTTTGCGGCCGCATTCGCAGTCATTTTCGCACGTAATCGTTCTTTAATATCATTGGATTTCATCATACGATTCATTGCATTGACATCGACTTTGGCATTTTTATCAACTGGTTGTCCCATCGATTTCGCCATGTTTTTAAACATATCATTCATTTCTTTCGAATTACCGCCCATCTCTTTTAATTTCTTCAACATATCTCCCGCTTCTTTCATAATTTCTTCTCGCGAAATATCCCCGCTTTTCATTTTATCTTGGAATCTCTCATTAATTTTCTTGATGATCTTCATGAATTTATCTGGATTCTTCATCATCTTGGCAAACACTTCTTTCGGATTGGTCGTAGATTCCATATCTTTCATATCAAAGGTATCTTTCAATTCTTCAGACAATTCTTCAATCAATTCTTTGGCTAAAACGCCTAATTTACCATCGAATAATCCTTTCAAATGATTATGAATATCTTCTGGATTCGGCATCTGAGGAATGGAAGAAGAGGTCGAAGAAGAGGTCGAATCGGAATCAGAGGTCGATCGCTGTTCGAATTCTTTCGCCATTTTTTCAAAAAAATTCTCTCCTGCATCTTGGCCCTCGCCTTGGCTTTCTCCTTGGCCCTCGCCTTCGCCTTGGCTTTCTCCACTAGTTCGGAAAAATTCCGTCATGTTTTTCATCGCATCGGTTAATTTTTCTTGCAGATCCGATTCATTAATACCTTCAAATAAATTCGCCGATTTCCCGAAATCCGATTTATCACGAATATTTCCAACAATCGTAAAAAGCACCAATTGAATATATTTCCACATCGTGTTTTTCGTCGCTTCGCTCACATTTGGACAATTAAAAAGTAATTTGAAATCGACATTCGGCAAGAAAAATGTATTGGTTGTACTATCTAAATGGAAAATATCGTCGTTTTGATACAAGATATCGAAGAATCGTTCCGGATATACGTCCATACAATGATAATAAAGAGTACGAATCATACTCACGGGAATATTCTCCGCGACTTTCCAACGTTCCCATATATGTTCATATTCTGGGAAAGTCAAGGATAAATCGTTCGAAAAATCGGAAATAATGGAGGCGAAATTATCGGGGATTTGGATTTTATGATTCGCTTTTTCAGTTTGCTTAGACATGGTGAATTCTTTTTTATAATCGATCTCCTATAAAAAAGAATGATGATTCTCTGTTTATACTATTTTTCTTGTCTTTCTTTTTCTTTTCTTGTTTTGTTTTTTAGTACCACCTCTAGAAGAAGATCTCCTACGTAGAGAAGGAGATCTAGAACGTAGAGAAGAAGATCTCCTACGTAAATGGATTGGCTTTTGCAAACGATTTTCAAATTGTGGTTCTAATGACGAAAATGGAAAGAGTACATTTCCATCCTCATCTATAAATTGATCAGGTACTGTTCTTGTAATCGGTACTCTAATTACACGATTATTTTTACCAATTTCAATTCTATGTTGTTTTTCATCTTCGGATTCCCATGCATTTAATCGCGGCATTTTTGGACTTTTTCTTCTACTTTTTCTTTTCGAGTTAGAGTTAGATAAGAAAGTACCGATTGGTATTTCATTCGATCCTTCTAATTCGATTTTAGTTACTGGTGTGCAAATATGATCTAATGTTGCTAATATTTCTTTATCTGGTATCACTTTTTTCAAATATTCTTGAATATCCTGGATTAATTTCGGAAATTCCGAACACATGAGTTGTGTATTATGTTCGAAATCGATACTATGTTTTTTCTCTTTATCCGTAAGATATTCAAGAAAAAAATACATAAATAAAAACATATAAGATTTGTAAAATTTTTGAATTTCAGAATCTAATTTTACTTTTTTGTCGCTATCTTTCTGTTGTGTATATTTTTCTAAAAGATACACATAATTTTTTCGGAAGGAATGCAACAAATAACCATAAGTAGTAGCTTTATTATTAGGAAAAATATCATGCAGTTCATCATAACTAGGAAACTCCATCGTTAATGTTAAAACATCCGATGTTTGGGTTTGAATCACTTTCAATATCCTTTGTAGTTCTATAAAAGCCGTTTCATAATATGAAAACTTTTCGATACAGTTAATGGCATTGGTGATACCTCTAAATCTGTCTAATAAATCTTTAGAAGTTGGATTCCCACCTTTTTGTTTGTTTTTGTTATATATTTTTATCATGCTTTTTTTCTCTTGCAATAATACCATTCTATATTCTTTAATGTGATTTTATTTTGGAAAATTAAGATCAAGCTTCTAACGATTGAACTAACTACATGTATAATTTTCTTTTTCTTGTATTTCTTTTTCTTGTTTTTCTTATTTTTTTATTGGTACCACCTTTTTTTCCTTTTGCTTTTTTTTCTTCTAATATTTTGTCCAGGAATTGTTTAATATGATCTTTACATAAACATGGTTTTTTTTCTTTCAAATATGCCCGTATATCAGCTATATTCTTTATTTCTATTGAATCAAATGTTTTACTGCAATCATTACATAAAGGAGTCTTCTTCATTTTGTCGATTTTCCTTTTTAATGCTTCTATTACATTTGTAACTTTATTCGAGAAATCAATTTTCTTTTTACGGCGATAATTGGTTTGTGCTTCATATGCGGTTTCTCTCCGAGTCATAATCGGTGCTTGTTCTGGATTTTCACCAACGGTTAAAACCCCATCAGTATCATCCTTTTGTGGATTTCCCCTAGTCTCAGACGTATCTGCATTATCATCTGTATCATTATCTTCGATACGTTCGACACATACTTTATGGGAATCAATAAAAATATATTTGTCCTTTTGACCAAAACAGTTGTTAATTTGATAACCAAAATCTGGTGACCATGTCCAGTAATTATTTTCCTCTGATCTTTTTATTGTTTTTGGGGTACCATTTGTATATATCGCAGGAATATAGTTATCTGGATTATTTGTGTCTTTTTTAAAAACAGGTAAATCTTCTTCTGGTGGAGGAGGTGGATCATAAAAGAAAAAATTAAATATATTTAAGAACGCTTTTCTATTTGAATCATTGAGGTATTTTGGAATACTTTCGCCATATAAAATTTCAAATATAGGGTTATTATACACTATCTGGAATATATTAGAAGCAATCTGATTAGAGTCAATCTTATGTTTGTTATTCGTGTTATTTACTAGATATTTAAACATTGTATCGTAATTCTTTTGGTAATCATCCTTAGATGATCTCAGTTTCTTATCTAGTTTATTCATCTTGGTTTCGTATCTTTGCCATAAATCTTGGAATGTAATAATCGGTTTAGTTGTATCCGAATTTTTAAAATATTTAATTTCTTCTTTTGTTGCATTTAATATTTCATATAAAATTAAATCTTTGTCTGGTTCTCCTGTATACATCATATATTGGGATTTATTTTCGGTATTTTCGGTATTAATCGGTTTTTTATCGTATTTTGCAAAATAATTTATTTTACATGGATTTGGATTTGGATTTGATTCATCTTCTATGGGTACTAATTCTAACGGGTTATTCTTGTTATCCTTTACAAGTTTCACACCCAATAAACCATATAATTCATCAATGAGTTTATCATATACTTGTTTATCAGAAATTCTTGAATTTGCAGTTTGCATTGTCTTTTTTCCAATCAAAGAAAGAGGGGTAGTGGCTAGACTACCAACAGACCCTATCACCGAATTATCTTTAATCGCAAATCGATTGATATGTGCATCATATTCTTTTAGATCACCAAAAATCATTTTCAAAATAAATTTGATTAATTTTTTCCGGGTATCAAACAGTGTATATGGACTATCTGGATCCTTATCATATTTGAATTCTCGTCCCGAATAAGTTTGTCTTAATACTGTTACTAGAGGACCAACATTCAATCGGTCGATGGTTTTTTTTTGGTTTTTTGCAAGACATTGATAATGTGTATTCGATGCTATATCCTCCGGTATTTTATCCCGGTTAGCTTTACTTTTTTGATATTGTCGTATTTTTTCTACATTATTGGCATAGTTACCATCTTCAAAAATTTCTTTTATTTCGGTCAAGACATTATTAATCATTTTACTTGTAATTTGTTCATAGCCAAATTTACTAATCTTGTGTATAACCGCATTTTTAGCGGCATTTGCAGCGGCTACTCCTAAAAAGGGCACTGCTACCGTAGCGGCTACTGCTAGTAAAGGAATCCCTATGAACTTAAAATTATCAAAGACGCCACGGCCAGTATCCATAAATTCCCCAGCATATTGTTTTTTAGTTCGGTTTGTTTTTTTTTTGTATTTTCGCTGAGTATTTCTTTTTTTTTTGTATGCACTTGGCATTTTATAGTATCACTAGAAAATACCAATTCACTCAAATTCATTCAAATCAAATCGATATCTAAAACCATCTCTTGAATTCCAACGTCTTGAAATCACGATCAATCAATTTAGGTGCTTCTAAAGGTTGAACCAACGTACTCTGATCTTCGATATATTTCAAGTATCCCATGGCTTCATTAAATACGGTCGGAATGACATAATCCAATACGATTTGATTCAAATCTTCGACTTGTTTGGTAACGGAAATATCTTGCCGATGTTGTGCGTATTGTAAATAGGTACTACGCATAATGATTTTTAAATTATCGACATTTTGAGGCGGAATCACCATTTTTTTCTCACCCGACATTTCATGTACTCCGGCTCTTAATCCGTTTTGCAAAATCTGGACATTACCACTAGAAAAAAATACGCGGGAAAGCATACTATCTTCTAAAATACCATGGAGAGAATCGCGATATTCCGTGGATTTGTTTTTCACGGCTATTTTCTCGTACATTTGGAATCGCACATCTTTGGGAGGTAAATCCATCAGATTCAAACGTCCGTTGTATTTTTCCATATCTAAAATGTGATTTGCAGCGGAAATCGTATCTGGTGTCCATTTGGTACTGTTTGCCATTTTCTGTATGATTATCTTTATACTATACTAGAAAAAAATATTTCTTATATCAGAACAAAATATTAGAACAAAATATCAGAACAAAATATTTTTTTCTTATGTCAGAACAAAAAATATTTTTTTCTTTAGCAAACCGACTAGAATAAAATACTAGTGTAAATATATAATTAAGAAAATGGATAATTTTTATATGATTGTCATTTTGATCGCAGTCGTTATATTAGTATTATGTTTAACCGGAATCGGGATTCTAATGCGTTACCAAAATGCGGGACAACAATACCCTCCTACTGCAAATACTTGTCCGGATGGATGGACCACTATTGGTACTTCTTGCACAAGTCCAGAATTAGCAACTGGAATCAATTATGGAACGGCTGGTACAAATGGATATTCAGAAACTACTACAACCCCTCGTAAAGCTACTGTAAATTTTTCGGATGGTTATTGGAATGATGTATGTAAGAAAAAGAAATGGGCGAACAAATATGGTATTAACTGGGACGGAGTTAGTAATTATACCAAATGTTAAACGCTAGGATAGTACATTTAATTTATACCCCTTGAATATCGATTTCTAGTTGGCTAGGGATGATTTCCGATTGATAAAGACTAAATTCGGGATCTTTTGCCATTTTACTAATATACATCGACATATCCGCATATATCTGAGTTTGAATATATTTAGCCATTGGTTGGATTTCTTCCATTTGAATACGTACGGCTTCTCCGACTTCTCCGGAATCCAAATGTTCTCTCACTTCCGTCAATTTCTGTTGTATGTTTTTCTGTTTTAAAAGTAATCGTTCGCGTTTTTCGTCTTGGAAATAAATATCTTCGTAACGTGCTTTATATTTTTCGACCAAATCATGATTCGTTTGAAAATACGTGATGTGTTTCTTGAACAATTCCGCCGATTTTTCGTCGCTAATATATCCAAATAAGGTATCCATTTTCTGTCGAATAATATTGCCCTTGGTTTCTTCTAAATGTACCATCATCTCTTGCAAGAAAGGTCTGAATGTCACCTTTTCTCCACGATGTATCATGATTTTCCAATCGCATGGTTTCTCTTTCGATCCGCAATAGGCACGATATTTCTGATCTTTACCCGAAAATATCATGCCAACGAGTCTCTTGCATCCATTACATGGTGGTAGTTCTCCGCGTAGTTTTTTATTGAGACGAAGATAATGTACTTTTTTATCATATGCCTGTTTGATATCGAAATATTCGCGAATATTCTCTTGATATTCTTCCGATGATGATGATACTCCTTTTCCTTTTCCTTTGTCTTTGTCTTTTCCTTTTCCTTTGTCTTCTTTAGAAGAGGAGAGATAAAGAGCTTTCTCTGGAAACTGTCCATCGACAATCGTATCGGGTAAATCGTAAATCCGTAATTTCTCTGCATTATCATTACAATGAAGTGTTTTGATTCTAGGACAGTCTGCAAGAAAAAGATCACGAATACGATTATGATTACAATATAATTTTTCTAGTGATTCCGGGAGATGTGTGCCTAAACTATTCAATGAATTGTAAGACATATTGACGTGTTTCAGCATTTGATACCGCGAGAGATCCCATTCTTTCGACAAGAGATTATGATCGATATCGACGTATTCGATACCATCTGGTAATTCCAGATTTTCGATCAATTGGTTCGAGAGATAAAGTCGTTTGATATTCGTCGGAATATTGGTGATGGCGGTCAGGGATCCGCCTTCTTTGAAACGGATGATTTCGACGTTAGTGAATCCTTCTTCTTGCAAGATGGCTAGATTGAGATTACCGGTTAATTTCTCTCGAATGGTGATTTCTTTGACATTTTTCTTTTTCTTCTCTAGGGATTGGCGGAAAATGGTATTCGCGGAATCGTTCCCTTCTGCGATGACTAGGATTCGTTGTTCTTCTTTATCCATTTCTGTTTTCTTTTTTCAGAGAAATATATTCTCTTGATCCAGTGATAAATCAAGAGAATATATATTTTATTTAGGCATTCTTGTAATACTATCCATGCGTTTTTGAATGGGAAAGGTGTAAGAATAATTTGCTTGGTATATTGTATAGAAAAGAAAATGCCTATTAGAAGAACGAAATCTACTCGTAAAACACGTAACTCTAAAAAACGCGGAAATAAAAATTATAGAACCAGACGTAATACACGTAGATATAATAAAGTTAAAAGAGTAGGAGGGGATGAAGAATATGATAAATGTTTAGAAGATACAAAGAATAGTTTTAAAAATACTGATCAAAATGAAATACCAAGTCAAGAATATATAGAGGATTTTTGTAAGAAAGAGGAAGAGGCCAGAAATAAACCGAAAAGAAAAGTAGTTAATAGACCAAAAATAAATTAATAAGCATATCCACTCGGATGATCCGGGAGATTCCCTGGATCTAACGATTCCGAAACTGGTAAGGGTAATCCCGTTACGGATTTTTGTTGTTTTCGATACGAATCCAATTCTTTTAATGCGCGGATTTTCGTCAAGATATATTCTTGGTCTTTCCGCATTTTCTCTTCCGAATTCTCTTCTTCTAAATTCCGTTTCCTTCGATAATAACATAAATACAATGCGAATCCAAAAACCGAAATAAATGCAAGAAAAATCATCAGATTCCATGATACCAAATACCAATGTTTGCGCGTATCATGGCATGCATGTAAAGACTGTCCTAATTGGAATCTAGTCCCAGGTTCAATTAATTTCGGTCGTAATTTTTCCATTTTCTTTTTTTACTTCGTTAATCCAAATGCAAGAAAAAAGCATATATTTTTTTCTTGCATTTCATTTTACTTTACTTTGTTTTGTTTTCTCAACCTCTAGAAAAAACATATTTTCCAATCGACATTCCGCGATAATCATCAAACATGATTCGACTATCGTGATTCTCCAC
>Ga0070374_10001000_pt1 | contig 11916 bp, 5 predicted proteins | sample LauGreSuBDMM15SN_2_FD_66374 | JGI IMG/M metagenome (GOLD analysis project Ga0070374, IMG submission 66374) | Freshwater lake microbial communities from Lake Michigan, USA - Su13.BD.MM15.SN (version 4) (version 4) | ecosystem: Environmental > Aquatic > Freshwater > Lake | place: Lake Michigan...
TCGTCTGGCTTGACGTTGATGGGTGATTTGGCTGCGATGCGCGATGCGATGATCGCGCTCGGTGGTGATGCGGCTCTCATCAATCCTAGCGTGGCGATGGATTTTGTCGTGGATCATTCTGTGATGGTTGAAGATTCGGGTAAGCCGACTTCGCTAGAAACCAATATGGCGCTTGAGTTTGAGCAAAATCGCGAGCGCTACGAATTTTTGCGCTGGTGTAGTCAGGCCTTTGACGGCCTGCGTGTGTTTCCGCCGGGTTCAGGGATTTTGCATCAAATTAATTTAGAGTTTTTAGGAAAAGTAGTCTGGACCAAAGAGCATCAAGGTCGCACCTTGGCTTTTCCTGACACGTTGATTGGGATGGATAGTCATACCGCAATGATCAATGCCCTAGGGGTTGTGGGCTGGGGCGTTGGGGGTTTTGAGGGCGGTGCGGTGGCCTTGGGTGAGCCGGTCTCTGTGCCGATCCCCGAGGTCGTTGGCTGTTACCTCTCGGGCGCGTTGCGTCCAGGTGTTACCTCAACCGATTTAGTGCTCACGATTACACAACGGTTGCGCAGTGAGGATGTCATCGGGCGGTTCATTGAGTATTTTGGCGAGGGGGTCGATGCCTTGACCTTACCCGAACGAGCGACTGTCTCAAACATGACCCCCGAGTGTGGCGCGACCATGAGTTTTTTTCCGGTTGATCAAGAGACGCTGCGGTATCTGGCGGTGTCGGGTCGCAGTACTGATCAGGTTGCGTTGGTCAAAGCCTACTGTCAGGCGCAAGGGTTATGGCGAGACGCCCAGACCCTGACGCCGCGTTACGCTAAGGTCATCGAGATTGATTTGTCGGCGGTGGTGCCCAGTATGGCAGGCCCTAGTCGCCCCGATGCGCGCGTGGATCTTGCCGGCGTGGCGCAAGCCTTTGACAATGCGATCGCACGTCAAAACAGGCCGGCGGGCACGTCAGATCATGCCAGTGAAATCAGCGATGGCTCAGTGGTGATTGCGGCGATCACAAGCTGTACGAACACCTCTAATCCAGGCGTGATGATCGGTGCGGGCTTGCTCGCCCGCAATGCACGTCGTCGCGGGTTGACACCCAAGCCTTGGGTAAAAACGTCGTTATCCCCAGGCTCGCGTGTGGTCGCCGATTATTTAAAGGCCTCGGGCCTACAAGCTGAACTGGATGCCTTAGGCTTTAACGTTGTGGGTTTTGGTTGCATGAGCTGCATGGGAAACTCTGGCCCACTACCCGAGTCGATTTTAAAAGCCATTGAGGCTCGCCAGCTAGCCACCGTGGCCGTGTTGTCGGGTAATCGTAATTTTGATGCGCGTGTACATAACAGCGTACAAATGAATTTTTTAGCCTCACCACCCTTAGTCGTGGCGTATGCGTTAGCGGGTTCGATACGTACCGATCTGACGCAAGACCCTTTAGGGCATGACGAACAAGGTGTAGCGGTTTATTTGCGGGATATCTGGCCCAGCCCTGAAGAAATTCGTGCTGCGATCGACCGTTATGTCGAGCCTCACTTGTACCAAGAGCGCTATCAAACTATTTTTGAAGGCTCGCCACAATGGCGCGCGCTGACAAGCGTGACTGGCAAAATCTACGACTGGAATCCTGATAGTTTATTTATTCAACGTCCGCCTTATTTTGATGGCATGACCCGCGAGGTACCCGCACACGAAGACATCGTGGGTGCGCGCGTGCTGGGTATGTTTGGCGATATGCTGACGACGGACCACATTTCACCGATCGGAAAATTTTCAGTTCAGACACCCGCCGGTGAGTACCTACAGTCTTTGGGCGTTGCGCCCACGGATTTTGTGAACTACGGTGCGCGCCGCTTGAATCACCAAGTGATGATGCGCGGGACCTTTGCTAACGTGCGTCTGAGCAATGAGCTGACTCCAGACATACAGGGCAGCTCGACCTTACACATGCCAAGCAAAGATCCCATGTCGATTTATGCGGCGGCGCAACGGTATCGCGAAGAGGGCGTGCCCTTGGTGATCGTGGCTGGTAAAGAATACGGCGCCGGGTCGTCGCGCGACTGGGCGGCCAAAGGGACCGGTTTGCTGGGTGTGCGTGCGGTGATCGCTGAATCACTCGAGCGGATTCATCGCTCTAACTTAGTGAGCATGGGCGTATTGCCCTTGCAATTTTTAAATGGGGACACCCGACAGTCGTTAGGGCTAGATGGCTCTGAAACCTTTGATATTCGTGGTTTAACACAAGGCCTGCAGGCACGACAGCAGCTTGACTGCCTGATTCACTACGCTGACGGCCGCACCCACACGCTCCGTTTACTGGTGCGCTTGGATAGCGACGTCGAGGCCGAGTATTACAGACATGGTGGCATTTTGCAGTGCGTGCTCAGGGCTCGTCTTGAGCAGGCGTGCTAGCTCATACAATACGTGCATGACACATATTTTGGCCCTTGAAACCTCTACGACCACCTGCTCGGTAGCGCTACTGAGTGAGCAAGGCGCAAGCGTGGCCGTGGTTCAGCGCCAACTTGAGGGTACGGCGGGTCATGCAGCAAATCTTTTGCCGATGGTGAGTGCCTTGTTAGCTGAATGCGGCATCGAACGCGGCGCGTTGAGCGCAGTGGCCTTTGGCCAGGGCCCGGGTGCGTTTACGGGCATTCGCGTGGCCTGCGGGGTGGCCCAAGGCATGGGATTGGCGCTGCAAATCCCCTTGATACCGATTGGCGCGTTACCCGCTGTGGCAGTGCAGGCAGCGGGGCGTTTACCGCAGCATTTGATTTTGGCAGCGCTTGATGCACGCATGGATGAAGCCTACTTTGCGGCGTATGTGGATGATGTTGTGCATGGCTTAGTGGTGTTGCAACCGCCAGCGTTGCTGCCTGCCGGACAGTTACCTGCCTTTATCGTACAGCGACTGCCACTGTGGCGCAGTCGCTCGCCTGAAGCCTTGGGCGTTTGTTACGTCGGTGAAGGCTGGCGTTTGGCTGGTGCAACAGCAAGCTTGCCCCTTGGGTGTGTGGCTGACGATCTTGAGGCTAGACCAACCGCACAGTCAGTTGTGACCTTAGCCTTGCGCGACTGGCATGCGGGTCAAACCGTGTTGCCCGAGCATGCTGCGCCTCTTTACTTGCGTGACCGTGTGGCGTTTACCGTCGCCGAGCGCGCCTTGGGAGACGGCGGCAATCCACGCGCGCAAGCGCCAGGCCAAGCGGCTTTGGTGCCCATGACGGCAACTGACATACCCGACGCCCTCGAAATCGAGCGTGCGGTCCAGTCGTTTCCCTGGACGTTTAAAAATTTTGAAGATGCGCTGACTGCAGGCTACGAGGCTTGGGTTTTACGGCAGGGCGCTGAATTGCTGGGTTTTTGTATCGCGATGCAGGCGCCCGATGTCGCCCATATTTTGGTGATCGCCGTCGCCCCCGACCATCAGCGCCAAGGTCATGCGCAACAATTATTAGCGCAGATCGCGCGCAGCGCGCAAGCCCAAAGCGCAGAAGGCCTGCTGCTTGAGGTGCGCCCTTCAAATGACGCGGCTCTCGCTTTTTATGCCCGTGCAGGGTTTAATCATATTGGTGTGCGCCGGGATTACTATCCTGCTGGTCGAGGCGCGCGCGAAGACGCCTATGTCTTGAAGAAAACGTTTGATCAATCCTAAACCCCACCAACAGGTATGACGCCAAGCCCCGATCCTAAGCCCTTGCAATACTCGGCCATGCAGCTGGCGTGGTTGCACGAGTTGGGTATCGATAAGCCTTGGCTGCCCGGCGATACGCGTGCGGTGCCTGCTCAACAGAGTGCAGCTGAGGGCGGGGCAAACGCGCCAGCATCAGCAGCAGCCTCAACATCAGCAGCCTCAACATCAGCAGCCTCAACATCAGCAGCCTCAACAGCGGCCTCAGCAGCAGCAGCGCCGGTGCCATCGGCGGGGCGCCCTGCCGCTCGCGGTGCTGCAACAAAGCCTCAACAAGCGGCGGCCCCCATGAGTGCGGTCAGTATTGCTGCCATGACGGCTTTGACGCAGGCAGCTGCCGCTGCGGCCCCCGATCTTGAGTCGTTAACGCTTGCGGCTAGTGCATGTCAAGCTTGCGGGCTGTGCCGTCAGCGTGACCAAGTTGTGATGGGGCAAGGTGTCACGCAGCCTGCTATCTTGGTGATTGGTGATGGCCCAGGTGAGCAAGAAGACCGCAAGGGGCTGCCTTTTATGGCCGAATCCGGGGCCTTACTGGATCAAATGTTGGCAACCATCGGTAGCGCGCGTACACGCGATGTGTACCTGACTAATCTGGTGAAATGTCGGCCACCCGGCAACCGGTTGGCGCAACGCGAAGAGATCGCAGCCTGTCATTCTTACTTGGTGCGTCAGCTTGAATTATTGCGGCCTTTTAGTATTTTGGCCCTAGGTCGCAATGTGGCACAAACACTTTTGAACACCGACGAACCTTTGCAAAACTTGCGCGGCCGCGTGCACGCGTTTGAAGTGGCTGGGCAAAAAATCCCCTTAGTTGCTAGCTATCACAGCGCCCACTTGCTGAACCACCCCGCAGATAAGGCGGCAGCGTGGCAAGATCTGCAGCTGCTTCGCACCCTGCGGCGCTAGATCGACTTCTCACGTTACAACGCTTTGCCGTGCCCCTCTTGTCCGATCTCTTCGAGCAACTTTGGGTTGTGTTTGAGGTTAATTTGATTCCAGCGCATGATTGCCAGCATCATGACAGCCACAACGATGCCAAAGATCGCGATGATGATGCTGATCGACATATTCAGCCAAAGTAGGATGGTGTAAATAGCCACCATCAATAAGATGTTTAACTGCTCGTTGAAATTTTGTACCGCAATCGAGTGGCCCGCTGACAACAATACGTGACCACGATGTTGCAGCAACGCGTTCATGGGCACGACAAAATAGCCCGAGGTCAAGCCAATTAATATCAACAGAATGTAGGCAGCCCAAGGTAGGTCGACGCCCAAGAAATTGATTGTCCAAGAGGACTGCACAAAGGGCATCAACAATACGATGAAGCCCATCGCGACGCCGAGCGGCAAGACGGTTAGCGCCCGCGGTAAGGCGACCCGGCCCGCAAACACGGCGCCCACGATGGTGCCGATTGCCGTGATTCCCATCAAAATAGACGCCTGATCCAGGCGATAGCCCAAATGGCTGCGCCCCCATTCGATCACCATCAGTTGCAACGTGGCACCAGCCCCCCAAAATAAGGTCGTGACCGCCAGTGAAATCTGCCCGAGCTTGTCTTTCCAGAGAATACGCACATAGCCCCAAAAAGACTTGAGCAGAAGGATCGGATTTTTCTGTTGCTTAGGATATTGAATGTGGGTACTGGGGATCATCAGGGTGCAGATTGCAGCCGCTGCGTAGACCAGCGCAATGACCAAAATCGCGGCCTCGGCCGGTGTTTTTACAACGGTGCTGAGCCACGGGTGCGCGAGTAACCAGCCAGAGACCCCAGGCGATACGAGTACACCGCCTACTAAGGTGCCGAGGATAATCGATAAGATCGTTAACCCTTCAATCCAGCTATTGCCTTTTACGAGTTGCAGGGGGGGCAGCATTTCAGTCACGATGCCGTATTTGGCGGGTGAATACGCAGCCGCCCCAATCCCGACTAAGGCGTAGGCGACGCACACGAGATTGACCTGTGAACTCTCTGATAAGCCTAAAAACGCATAGCAAAACATGAGGGCACAACCACTCACCTTAATGGCGTTGGTCACGAACATGACCCGCCCTTTGGGATAAGAGTCTGAAATGGCGCCGACAAAGGCCGCAAGCAGCACGTAAGACGCTGCAAACCACCATTTCATCATGGGGGCCATCCAATCGGGGCCGTGCAGCTGTTGAATCAGTGCGATCGCAGCAATAAAAAGCGCGTTGTCGGCAAGCGAAGACAGCGCTTGCGCGGCCATAACGGTAAAAAAGCCTTTGTTCAAGTCGAACGCCTTTTTTAAAAGGATTGAATTCAAAATGCCGACAGAACCCTGTTGGGTTCACAGGCTAGCCCCTTATTTTCGCCTGTCCGAGTATACCGACAGATCTTTTGGTGTTGGGTCAGAGCGCAAGCACGCCACAATGCAGGATTTTGGGGAAAAGTGAAATGAGGGATTGCCCTTGGTAAAGATTCAGGCGGGGCAGCCTTTTAGGCCGGTTGCCAAGGCTAAATTCACCTCAGGCTGCGTTATGATCAAGGGTATTCCATTCCAAATTGTGTCTAACTATTGTGCGCCTGACCCAGATCAAACTTGCCGGCTTCAAATCTTTTGTAGATCCGACCGTGATCCCAACCCCCAGTCAGCTAGTTGGCGTAGTGGGGCCCAATGGTTGCGGCAAATCTAACATCATCGACGCGGTACGCTGGGTGATGGGCGAAAGTCGTGCCTCTGAGTTGCGCGGCGAGTCGATGCAAGACGTTATTTTTAGTGGTTCAAGTCAGCGTAAGGCCTCGGCACGTGCCTCGGTCGAGCTGGTGTTTGACAATAGCGATGGTCGTGTGATCGGTCAATGGGCCAGCTATGGCGAAATCGCGGTGCGCCGGGTGTTAACCCGAGACGGCACCAGCAGCTACTTCATCAATAACCAGCAGGTCCGTCGTCGCGATGTGTACGATATTTTCTTGGGTACGGGCTTAGGTTCGCGAGGCTACGCGATTATCGGTCAGGGCATGATAAGTCGTCTGATCGAAGCCAAGCCCGAAGAGCTGCGCGTGTATCTTGAAGAGGCGGCGGGTGTTTCGCGCTACAAAGAGCGTCGCCGTGAAACTGAAAATCGTCTGTCAGACACGCGCGAAAACCTCGTGCGCGTCGAAGATATTTTGCGTGAACTGGGTTCGCAACTTGAAAAGCTTGAAGGTCAAGCCGAAGTCGCGCGCGAATACCGCGGCCTGCAGACTGAAGGCGAAGCTAAGCAAAATGCCTTGTGGTTTTTAAAAGAAGCGGCAGCGCAAGAAGAGCGCGACCGTACGCAGCAAAATATCGAGCGTGCCCACACCGAACTCGAAGCCTCTACGGCAGGCCTACGGGCCAGTGAGGCCGCGCTTGAATCGCGACGCCAAGCGCATTACGCGGCCGGTGATGCCGTGCACGCTGAGCAGGGGGCTTTGTACGAGGCTAATGCCAAAGTGAGCAGCCTAGAAGCCGAGATTCGGCACGTGGTCGAGTCGCGTAACCGAGTGCAAACCCGACGCGCGCAATTACAGGTACAAATTACTGAATGGGAGTCGCAGCGCGAGCACTGCCAGCAACAAATATTAGATGGCGAAGACGAACTTGCCACCAGCGCAGCGCGCTCTGAAGAGGCGCGCGATTTGGCATTGGCGGCCCAAGCCGGTTTGCCTGAAATTGAAACCCGTGTGCGCGCGGCGGCAGCCATGCGCGAAGAGATGCGCATCACGTTGGCGCGGGTCGAACAAAGCTTGGCGTTGGCGGCGCAAACGCAGCGCGATTCTGATCGCCAACTGCAAGTGCTTGAGCTACGTCGCGAACGTCTGCAACAAGAATTAAAAGGTGTCGAGTCTCCTGATTTGGCTGCGCTCGAGCAATTAACTGGTGACAAGAGCTCTTCTGAAGAGCTTCTCGAAGAAGCGCAAGGCAAACTCCTTGAGCTTGAAGACCGCTTGCCGCAGGCCGACGCTCAGCGTAATCAGGCACAGCAAACAGCGTTGACTGAAGCCGAGGCGTTGGCGCGCTTAGACGCCCGCTTGTCGGCCTTGGTGCGCCTGCAAGAAGATGTACAAAAGAAAGGGGCGCTTGAGCCGTGGCTCGCTAAGCATGAACTCACGACCTTGGGTCGCTTGTGGCAAAAGCTACAGGTCGAGCCTGGTTGGGAGACCGCGATCGAGGCGGTGCTCAATGAGCGCATGACGGGCCTTGAGGTGCGCAATCTGGATTGGGCGCGTGCCTTCGCGGTTGACGCGCCACCCGCGCGTCTGGCTTTTTATCAATTGCCGGTGGCGGCTGCGGCTGCGGCTGCACCAACGGGCTTTACACCGTTGACGTCGTTGTTGCGTATCAGTGATCCAGAGCTTCGCACCTTGCTGCAGTCATGGCTTGGACACGTCTTTGTCGCAAAAGATATGACCGAAGCTTTAGCCCTGCGAGCCACACTGCCTGCGGGTGCCTTGCTGGTGGTGCAGGGTGGGCATTTGGTCGATTCCCACAGCGTGCGGTTTTACGCCCCAGACTCTGAACAAGCAGGTTTACTGGCGCGTCAGCAAGAAATCGAAAACCTGCAGCGCGAAATCAAGGCTCGGCAAATGATTGCCGATCAGTCGCGCTCGGCGGTGGTGCAGGCCGAAGCCGCGTGGCAACAGGTTTCGCAAGCTTTGCCGCCCCTGCGTCAGCGCGTCGGTGAAATTACCCGCCGCTTACACGATTTGCAGCTTGAGCACACACGTCTGCTGCAACAGGTTGAACAAACCCGTGAACGCTCAGGTCGGCTTGAGCAAGACTTGGCCGAAGTGGCCTCGCAACAAGAAGAATTACACGCCACCAAAATCGAAGCTGAGACGCGCTTCGAAGAGCTCGACGCCGAAATTGCTACGTTGCAAGAGGCCTACTCTGAGGCTGAAATGGCGGGCGAAGCGTTGGCCGATGAGGCACAAACAGCCCGCGATCGCCTGCGCGACCAAGAGCGTGGTGCCCAAGAAGCTGAGTTCAACGAGCGCGGTATTCGCGCACGCATTGCCGAGTTGCAACGTAATTTGCAAGTCGCGACCGAACAAAATACGCGTGCACAACAAGAACTCATCACGCTTGAATCTGATCTGACAACACTCGATGCTGCAGCAGCCGAAGCCGGCTTGCAAGAGGCGCTTGAGTTGCGTGCCGAGCGCGAAGAAGCGTTGGGGCGAGTACGCATCATGATGGACACCCTGGCAGCGCAGTTACGCGAAGCCGATGAAGAGCGGCTGACGATTGAGCGCTCGCTTGAGCCGCGCCGCGAACGCATCATGCAGCTGCAGCTGCAAGAGCAAGCCGCCCGCTTGGCCGCTGAACAGTTTGCCGAGCAACTCAACGAGCGCCAGGTTGATCGTGCGGCGGTACAGGCTTCTTTGGTCGATCAGCCCGAAGAGTGGTCTCGCCCCGCATGGTTGCAAACCGAAGTGCAACGCGTGACTAAAAAAATCGAAAGCCTGGGGTCGGTGAACTTAGCCGCGCTTGACGAATTGAATGAATCGCGCGAACGTAAAGGTTATCTTGATGCGCAATTCTTAGACCTGCAAACGGCCATCAATACGCTCGAAGATGCGATCCATAAAATCGATCGTGAAACCCGCGATTTGCTGCAAACGACTTTTAACGAAGTCAACACGCACTTCGGCGAGTTGTTTCCAAAGCTTTTTGGTGGGGGCGAGGCCCGGCTCATCATGACCGGCGACGAGATCTTAGACGCCGGCGTGCAGGTGATGGCTCAGCCACCCGGAAAACGCAACACCTCAATTCATCTGCTGTCGGGCGGAGAAAAGGCCCTGACCGCAACCGCGCTGGTGTTTGCTTTGTTTAAACTGAACCCAGCACCGTTTTGCTTGCTTGACGAGGTGGACGCACCACTTGATGACGCGAACACTGAGCGTTATGCTAACTTGGTAGGTAGTATGGCAGAGCACACGCAGTTTCTATTTATTTCGCATAATAAAATTGCAATGCAAATGGCACGACAATTGATTGGTGTCACGATGCAAGAGCAAGGCGTATCAAGAATTGTGGCAGTTGACATTGAATCGGCGCTGCAACTTGCAGCCGAAGCGGCTTAATTCTAGGATCTACAGATGAGTGAGTTGCAGATCTATCTGATTATTTTGGGCGCAGCCGTTATTTTACTGCTGCTGGGCTTTAATTGGATTCAAGATTTACGTGTGCGCAGGCGCATGCAGGCTGAGCTACCTAAAATTGATCAAGATCCCCTTTTGGGTGAGCCAAGCTCTAGTCCAAGTGGGCGGCGCGAGCCTGGCTTGGGGGGTGGGGCAGTGGTCTTGCCGTTTACCGGTGGCGCTCAGGGCGCAACCGACACCGATGCGCTTGAACCTGACTCAGCCACCGAGGCGGTCATCGAGCTGACATTTCAGGGGCCCATGGCGGGCGAAGATTTGGAGTCCTTACTCATGCCCTTGCGCGTCGCCGGTCGCAAAGCAGTTAGGGTCTTTGCGCAAAATGTACAAGGTCAGCTTTCTTTGCAGATTGACCCGCAAGATCAATATATTTCGGTTCAGTTAGCCATCCTGTTAGCGAACCGTAGTGGTGCTTTAAACGCGATCGAATGGTCGCAAATTTTTACGCGCGCGCAAACCTTAGCCGATCAGCTCGAGTGCACGCTCGAGGCGCCCGAGCAACAACAAGTGGTTGAGCTTGCACAGCGCTTAGACCAGGTCTGCGAGGGGCTCGATACGCAGGTGGGCTTGACCTTGCTGCTGGCTGGGGTGCGTTCAGTGGCAGATGTCAGTAGCGCAGCACAAGCGATGGGTTTTGTTCCCTACCAAGGGCGTTTTGCCTGGTGCGGTGATCATGGATTTGTCTGTTTTACGCTTTCACGCGCCGACGAAGAATCGTTTGACGCAGGGATGGCCGGGGTCGATCGCTTAAGTTTGTTATTGGATGTTCCGCGGAGCCCCGTCGATACACGCGCGTTTGGGCGTATGGCTGAGATCGGCCAAGAACTTGCACGGCGTTTAGGCGCTGAGCTAGTTGATGATCAGGATCGTGCGCTACAGCCTGGCGCCGAGTTTTTAATCGACGAGCAACTCAAAGCAGTCTACGTCAATCTTGAGCACGCTGGTTTGAATGCAGGTGGTGCGCGCGCCTTGCGCGTATTTGTTTAACGCTTGTTGGGCGGTGTATGACAGAAGCCCTTACGCGCGCAGCCTGGCTGCGCAACGAGATCGAGCGACATAATCACGCGTATTACGTGCAGGATGCGCCTCAGACCAGCGACGCCCAGTACGACCTGTTGATGCGTGAGTTGCAGGCGCTTGAAGCCAGCTCCCCCGAACTGATTACGCCCGAATCACCCACGCAGCGCGTGGGTGCAGCCCCCTTGACGGCCTTTGGTAGTGTCACCCATGCTGTGCTGATGTTATCGCTGGGTAACGCCTTTGAGCCTGAAGACGTGATTGCGTTTGATAAGCGTGTGGCCGACACACTCAAGGCAGCGGGTAAGCTCAGTGGCAATCAACAGGTTGACTATTTTTGCGAACTTAAACTTGATGGGTTGGCGATTAACTTGCGCTACGAGCGCGGTGCGTTGGTGCAGGCTGCCACGCGCGGTGATGGGCAAACCGGTGAAGACGTCACGAGTAACATTCGCACGATCAAGTCGATTCCGTTGCGCTTAACGGGCGAACCTCACGAGATACCTGAGGTGCTCGAAGTGCGCGGAGAGGTATTTATGAACCTCGCTGATTTTGCGTCGTTGAATGAAGCCCAACGCACGCGTGGTGAAAAAATCTTTGTCAATCCGCGTAACGCTGCGGCCGGTAGTTTGCGACAACTCGATCCTCGCATCACAGCGCAACGGCCGCTTAGGTTTTTTGCCTACGGTTGGGGCGATGTGGGTGGTTTGCAATTAGGCCAACACAGCGACATGCTTGACTGGATGGCGCGCTTAGGTTTACCGGTGAATGTGACGCAGCACGTCGTGGCGCAAGGTGCTGCTGACTTGTTGCGTTATTACGAACAAGTCGGTGCGCGTCGCGCGAGCCTGCCCTACGATATCGATGGCGTCGTCTATAAAGTCAACGATCTTGATGCCCAACGCATGTTGGGCTTTGTCGCGCGTGCGCCACGCTTTGCGATTGCACATAAGTTTGCTGCGCAAGAGGCGTTTACCACCTTGCTCGATATCGAAGTGCAGGTGGGCCGCACGGGCGCGATTACGCCTGTGGCGCGCTTGGCACCGGTATTTGTTGGTGGCGTCACGGTCACCAA
>Ga0070374_10001005_pt1 | contig 11907 bp, 5 predicted proteins | sample LauGreSuBDMM15SN_2_FD_66374 | JGI IMG/M metagenome (GOLD analysis project Ga0070374, IMG submission 66374) | Freshwater lake microbial communities from Lake Michigan, USA - Su13.BD.MM15.SN (version 4) (version 4) | ecosystem: Environmental > Aquatic > Freshwater > Lake | place: Lake Michigan...
AATAGTTGGATGATGGTGTATCTACTGGTACGTCTTGAGCAGCACTTCTACCCCCTCTAGCTGCTACTTGTGCTGCTACTTGTGCAGGTGTGGCACCAAGTGTTTGTAAATAGTTGGATGGTGGTACGTCTTGAACAGCAGCAGCAGCACTTCTACCCCCTCTACCTGCTACTTGTGCTGCTGCTTGTGCAGGTGTGGCACCAAGTGTTTGTAAATAGTTGGATGGTGTATCTACTGCTACGTCTTGAACAGTAGCAGCAGCACTTCTACCCCCTCTACCTCCTGCTACTTGTGCTGGTGCAGTAGTTGCAGCACCAAATAACCCAAGATCAATTAGTATAGATTCTATTTTATCAGCACTGGCAGTAGCAGCTGCTACTTGTCCTCTTGAAGCCCTACTATTAGCTGGGGTATTAGCGATATTTTCCAATGCTGTAGTAATATTAGCAGTATTTGCAATAGCAGATGTAATATATGGTCTAATTCTTGGATTAGATTGTGTTTCAATATTCATTTGTTGTAATGCCGTAGCAAGTGTTGCAGCGGTAGTTGCTGCTACGGCTACGGCTCGACTTCGACCTTTAGCATTTTCTGGTGTAGCAGCAATAGTGTTCAATGCAGCACTGAGAGTAGCAGTAAGGGTAGGAGCAACAGTCAGGGTAGATGTTTTTTCTTTAGCCACGCGAGTATCCGCTTCATTTATTATATCTTGTACCTTAGCTTTTAAACGACTGGACGCCTTATCTAATTTTGGATCTCCTCTAAAACTCTCCGCACTTCCCCTCCCTCTTCTCGCGATTACGGCAGTAGTAGAAGCAGCAGTAGCAGCAGTAGCAGCAGTAGTAGAAACAGCAGCAGCAGCTTCGGCATTCGAATCTTTAACTGCATCAACTAACCTGATCTTCAGGTCATCATAACGGTCAATATTCGGATTCTCTGCTATTACTTTTTGAACATCAAATGGTGCATCTGTAGGTGCAAAAGTTGGTGCATAGGTAGCTGCAAAAGTTGGTGCATAGGTAGCTGCAAAAGTTGGTGTAGTGGTAGGTGTAGTAGGCATAGTGGTGGGTGTAGTAGGCATAGTGGTAGGTGTAGTAGGCATAGTGGTAGGTGTAGTAGGTGTAGTGGTAGGTGTAGTAGGCATAGTGGTAGGTGTAGTAGGTGTAGTGGTAGGTGTAGTAGGCATAGTGGTAGGTGTAGTAGGTGTAGTGGTAGGTGTAGTAGGCATAGTAGTAGGTGTAGTAGGTGTAGTGGTAGGCTTAGTGGTAGCAAAAGTAGGGGTATATCCTGAACCAGGGGCACTATTACTATAAGGGTGTGAAGAAGGTAAAGATGCATTTATTCCCCATTTCCATGCCAAATATCCTTCCACTTTTTGCCGATTATCGTCTTTTAATTGATTATTAAATATTACAAGCTCTGCAATGGAGCCTTCTAATAAATGATTTCTACCATCATGATGTCTTGTACCTAATGCAAATTCTGGAGCACTAGGGCGACCCCATGTATAGGCATTCGTTTTCATAATTTCAACTCCATTACGATAAATATAAAAATTATTATTTGCTAACCCCCATTGTATTAATATGAAACCAGTAGCAGTTTCCGTAACGTTAGCCACCGCTTTTGGTGTTCTTGAAAAACCAGAAGAACCATTATGCCAACGGCCTTTAGCAGTTGGATGTTCGTTAAATGTTAAACTATTGAAATTATCCTGGGTTCTATGACCGCATGTCATGATATCTAATGGTTTTGATAGGGTATCTAATTTTACGACAATATAAGCCTCGAATGGATAATCGGCATTTGCGGTTACGGTTCTATACCATGACTGATTGAATTTTACGGTCCCTAATCCATTTTGACTATTGGTAGCATAACTTCCCGCTTTTTGTGCTATCATATTATTAGCCCTTGGAGATTTATCTACCCATGTCTTAATAGCTTCACCATTCGCTGGTATCTTTCCATTTCCATTTGGATTGGAAGCATCGTACCAATTTGTCACATAGGCACCAGGAAGACTATTTAAATCTATAAAAGAGGAAGAATTGGCAGTAGCAGATATTGTTGCAGGTATTGTAGTCATTATAGTTGTAGATCCTGAATCAGGAGCACTAGCACTATAAGGGTGTGTTTTTGGTAAAGAGGCATTTATTCCCCATTTCCATGTCAAATATCCTTCCACTTTTTGCCTATATTCGGTAGTTAATTGATTATTAAAAAAGGCAACTTCGGCGACGGAACCTTGAAAAATATTATTGAATTTAGCTTCTCTTCTATTTCCTATTCTAAATTCTTGATCAGCAGGGCGACCCCATGTATATGCATTCGTTTTCATAATTTCAACCCCATTACGATAAATACTATAATTATTATTTGCTAGAGACCATTGTATTAATATGAAACCAGTATCTTTTTCAGTAACGTTAGCTACTGCTTTTGGTGTTCTTGAAAAATTAGAAGAACCATTGTGCCAACGACCTTTAGCGGTTGGATGTTCTCCAAATGTTAAACTATTGAAATTATCCCTGGATTTACTACCGGTTCCTAATATATCAACCGCTGTAGTTAGTGAATTTAATTTGACGACAATAAAAGCATCGAATGGATAAGAGGCATTTGCGATTGCGGTTCTATACCATGACTGATTGAATTTTACGGTTCCTAATCCATTTTGACTATTAGTAGCATAAGTTCCCGCTTGTTGTGCTATCATATTATTGGCACTGGTAGATTTATCTACCCATGTTTTAATAGCTTCACCATTCGCTGGTATCTTTCCATTTCCATTTGGATTAGAAGCATCGTACCAATTTGTTAAACCAGGAACACTATTTAAATCTATAAAAGAGGAAGAATTGGCAATAGTTTTAGATATTGTAGATCCTGAACTAGGGGCACTATCACTATAAGGGTGAGAAGAAGGTAAAGATTTATTTATTCCCCATTTCCATGATAAATATCCTTCTACTTTTTGTCGATCTTCAGTAGTTAAACTACTGGTATAAACTAATACTTCACTGATACTACCAATAAACCAATCCGCGCCATAACCACTACTTCCAATTAAAACCTGGGACGAGTTCTTTCCTGAAAAACTACATTTTAGAGAATTTCCTCCTTTTCCATCAATAAAAATGGTTTGGGTATTCCCTGTAACGGATACTCCCAAAAGTATGGTGGTATTCATAGGAGTAACCATATTGTTAAAAAAAAACCCTGGTGCTCCAGTATTGTTATACGTCCAAGCACAACCTGGAGTATAAGAACCTGGTAATCCAGGCGTGGTAGTTGCATAAATAGCTAATGAAGAACCATTATTATTTGCACCGATTGCTTTAGAATTCGTTATTGCAAATGGAGAATTAATGTTGTTTTTTCCAGTAATATTCATAACGGCAAAATAGTAGAAGTTAGACAAGTCAGTATAAACACTGGTTGCATTCGAAATTAAACTTTTCGAGCTACTTGGAAACTGTAAAGTAGGCTTTCCATTCAAACCATTTGCTACATAAGTCGGCTTAAAAGTCCCGGTGGAAGAAACATTAGTGTTATTCGTTAAATCATTCCATTGACTAACGGTGTTTCCTTCTCCTATTGTTAAAGATGTGTAATCATTCGCATCTAACCAAAGCTTTAAACCTGGAATACTTTTTAAATCTGTAAAAGAGGAAGAATTTGCAGTAGTAGCACTATTTGCACTACTTAATGTTTTCATAATAGCTGCAATATTGGCACTACTTGTTATAGCAGATGTTATTGTTGTTTTAGAAGGGGTATTCACCATTTCATTCATCGCAGTGGTTAGATTAGCCGCACTATTTTGTATCGAAGCGATTGCACTTTTCACGGTTGGTTGAGTGGTAGGTTCTATTTCTAATGTGGTTAATGCAGCTTGTAATTTAGTTGCGTTCTTAGCAGCATTTTCTATATCTCTTCTAGAAATGGTAGGCGATTCAGTTGTAATCAATGGTTTCAAGGAAGTTATAATTTGGTTATTTAAAGTAGTTATAACAGTTCCTAATGTCGGGGTTGGTGTAGTAAGAGATACACCATCTGCAGATGCGGCTTTAATTGCTTCTATTTTTCCTTGTAGGTATCGCTCTCGATCCTTTCTTCTTTCATCTTCATTCTTTTCTAATTCTCTTTCGCCCCAATTTTTAGTTGGTGGTGGTCTATAAAACATTCCTTTTTCCCTTTTTTTTCTTTCTTCATCTCTTTTTTCTTTTTCTTCTTTTTCCCTTCTTTGTTGTTGTTCTTCCAAAAATCTATTTTCCTCCTCGCTGAGACCTTCAAATCCTTCATCCGCGAATCCTTCAAACCCTTCCAATTTTTCTTCATCGTCAAATCCATAAAACGGTTCTCTATCGTCCAATCCTTCAAATCCTTCGTCCTCTTCGTCCTCTTCAAACCCTTCAAACCCTTCAAACTTTGCGTCGAACCCTTTAAACCCTGCAAATCCTTCAAATCCTTCGAACCCTTCAAAACCTTCTTCATCGTCCCCCAATAATACATTGATTGCAGATTTAATCTTGGTTTTGTCCTCGGTTGTAATAGTAAAACCTTCCTCTTCTTTCAAATTGATTCCATATTTAATAATACTTGAAAAAACTAAAGCAATCGATAAGATAACTACCATGTTTTTACTGAAAAATGTAGTCAAAAAACCAATCAAGGCAAAAATAGTAATATTTCCAAAATCACTGGATGATCCTAAATAAACAATATTACCAAAAGACAATGCAAATATAAAATACAAAATCCAACGATTATACATTAGAGATTTGAACCTATCCGCCAGTTTATTATTATTACCGGTAAAATTGGTCATATTTATATATAATCATACTGGATATTTTTTATTCTATACCATCGAACAATAAAAAATGTAATGTTTTCTTTTTATTGTTCCACTATTTATCGTTATATATCAGAACCATCGTAAATGTCTAATACTTCTTTTACCACCGGTTCTCTCTGAATATCCGTCTTTTCAAATTCAAAACTAACAATACTTTCCGACTCTCCTCCTCTTTTTTTCAACCGCCACAAGAAATCATCCAATCCGTTGTTTTCAAAGGTTCGGTCGTATTGTTGTAAATCGCCAGTAACTACTAACCGACTATTTTCTCCTAAACGTGTCAATAACATCTTCATTTGCGAAACAGTTGCATTCTGCATTTCATCCGCCACTATCCATGCGTTTTTAAAAGTACGACCGCGCATATACCCTAAAGGAGCAATCTCAATGATTTTTTCTTCCATTAATTGTTGCACTTCTTTCGGTGTCAAGAAATTATACAGTACATCATAAATCGGACGGATCCACGGTGCCATTTTTTCTTCTAGTGTTCCCGGCAAGAAACCCAAATCTTCATCGACTGAAACCGAAGGACGTGTGAAAATCAATTTCTCATAAGTATCCGTCAAGAAAAAACGTATGCCGTGTTCCGTTGCCAACATCGTTTTTCCCGTTCCCGCGGGTCCATTCACAATGACGATTTTCTTGCTTTTCGTTTTCAAAATATCGCAGAATTTCTCTTGAGATTCGTTTTTCGGAGTAGTGAATTTCTTTTCAAATGCTGCACGTTCTTTCGCAGATAAATAGGCGAAATTCTCGTAATTTTTCTTGGTATATGTGGTGGTATTATTCGAAGTCGAAGTCGTCTCTTTTCTTTTATTATTTGTTGCGGTAGTGGATGCGGGTTTTCGGTTAGAAGGATTGTTTCTAGTGGTCTCCGATTCATCTAAGGATTCAAATGAATTAGAAAATGTTCCATTATTTATACCAAAAACATCGGCTTGGTCCTGAATCAATTGACTCTCTTCGATTTTATGCGCGTATAATATCTCTTTATCATTCATTTTCTTGGCCTTTCTCCCTCGCTTTTTCTCCTCTTTTTTCGATGCCTCATCGGAATTGTTCTTTCTGTTATAGAAATCCTCGTTATTATCGAAGTACTCTATCATTAAATCTTCTTTATTGTTGTTACTACCTTTTTTACTGATTGGCATCTCTATTATACCCTAAACCTTCATTTCTTTTCTGTGAATCGCCAGTGCGAAAATACTTTCTTACAACCATACTAGAAATACCGTCCTTTATCCCGATGGAAACAGGAGTTTATCCACGGTAGTTCGAACACAAAACAGACGGTGCGCGATAATACCTAAAAGAAAGGATCCTGGTATCGTGTAATAGATTGGATATTTGGTAAGCCATGCAAGAAAGAATCCTAATAGAATGGTTTGTGTTATATCCATGATGGCGAAACCACCCACACGATACGAATGAATCCCTTCTCCCACTTTTCCGAACAGGTTTTTGTACGCACATAATGGATTTTTGTTTTCTTGCATTTTCTTTTATGTATGTCGAGATTGTTTCAATCTCTTTCGAGAGGAACAATCTCTTATCGAGAGAAATATAAATATAAGTCATGTGATAGACCAATAAGAAAAAAAACATAATGGATAGTTATTTTATTCGTTACCCAGATGGGACGATTCGTAATGAATTGAAATGTACTTGTTTCTGGGGAGGATATTTTTCCACGGTGTTGCAAAATGGCGCCCTAATTCAACACTTATCGACTTTGTTCGAGAGAATCCAAACCGAAAATCTCCAACAAAAATTCCTGTTCTTCATGCCACAATCCGACGGCGATATTCTTCTTGCGGATTATCATTATATTTTATCTAAAACCTATTTACAAGATTTGAGAGGTTCCGGTGTGAAGATTATCATCGGAACCGTAGCTCAACGTTTTTCTAGTGGATTTCAAGAGGACAATGTGACTTATCTTTTCTTACCACAAGACGATCATATTTTTCAACATGGGTTACGATCACATTTTATCTTGGAAAATCTCCCGAAATGGTCGGATCGGATTCCTAAAATATTCTGGCGCGGATCTGGATCTCGACGTATTTTACCTGGACAAAGCGGTTTTATACGGCGAGATATAGTGGCGAAACTCATCGAAAATCCGGCGGCGGATGTCCGTTTTATTGATAATTGGGTTTATCCGGATGACCACATCCCAGAGACGTGGATCAGTCCGCTGATCACTTATTGGCATTTCACGAATTACAAGATGGTATTGATTGTCGATGGAAACGGGATTTCTTCCGCACATACGTGGTGTTTCGGTATTGGTGCGGTTCCTTTTCTAGTGACGAATAATACTTTCTGGTTTTCCGATCTGTTGGTACCTTTTGAGAACTATATTCCAGTCCGATATGATTTAGCCGATTTAGAAGAAAAAATCGAATGGGTGTTGGAACATGATACAGAAGCGAGAGAAATCGCGGAACGCGCATCCGAATTTGCTTATCGTGTCTTTACACCAGAATATCAATCCGATTATCTTTATCGCCGATTTTGTTCTGAAATAGCCTAATTATTTTTTATAAAAAATGTTTTATAAAAAATTGAATAAAAAGAAATACAGGTGTTATTCTTACACAAAACAAAACGAATTAAAACACGACATCATGACAAACCATTTATCTGCTTTTTATATTTCATTTCTTGCATGGTGCAACCCTTATATTTGGTCACGGGCTATCTTTGCATATATACTTAAAATGGATGGATTAGATTCTCTTCATGATACAGATTCTCTTCATAATACGGATTCTGATACGGATTCTGAAGAAGAAGAAGAAGGATCGATAGATTCCGATAATCCTGAGACATGGACCTATTCTACCACCGATACTACTCTTACAGAATTAGATATCATGTTTTCCGATTTAGAAGAGGAAGAAGAGGAAGAAGAGGAAGAAGACGACGAAGAAGAGGAAGAAGACGACGAAGAAGAGTACTTCTTTAAACCGCGTATTGTTTCGATTGAAGGGAATATTGGTGCAGGGAAATCGACTTTGATTCGAAAACTACAAGAAAAATACAAGGATCGAATGGATATCCTTTTCTTGGAAGAACCTTTAGCGATTTGGGAGACATTTCAAGATCCAGACGATGGATCCAATATTTTAGAAAAGTTTTATGACAATCCTTCGAAATATGCATTTCCTTTCCAAATCCTCGCATTTCAGTCGCGTTATGAAATGATTCATCGTGTCGTACAAGAAAACGCCAGATTAGATAAATCTTGTCGAATCAAAACGATTGTATTGGAACGATCTTTAGACGCAGATTATCATATTTTCGCCAAACGATTAGTGGCGGATGGTGTGATGGAGAAAATCGCGTTTGATATTTATTTCTATACTATTCGAGAACGTTTAGCCGAATATGGTTCCGATGGTATTATTTGGTTGGATGTGGAACCGGAAGAGTGTTATCGCCGTGTTCAAGGTAGAGGTAGAGAAGGAGAAGAAGGGGTGACTTTAGGATATTTACGCGGATGCGAAGAATCCCATCGAGAATGGCTTTCTGCAGATACTGGCTTTGTATTGAGACTAGATGGGTCTGCTTCTTCTTCCGACAAAATCATGGAAGAAGTCGATACGTATTTATTCTAGTGTTTATGTTTAGTTTTCTAGTTTTCTTTTCTTTTTTTATGTGATAAAAAATAAAGGTATATTGTAGTAGAAATGGCAGAATTTGTGAATGTCGATCAAAAAAATATAGATGAACAAATTAAAAAAATTAATGGATTTAATAGACAAAATTTAAAAATTCATGTAATATTAGATTATACTGAGTTTAGTGGTGAAGATACAAATGATTCATTTTTAACCAAAGTATTTGAAAAATATAAATCGAGTAAAGAACATATGTATAATTTATCTTTGAATGAGAAAGACCAACCACTTATGCTTTTTGAACGTAATCTTACAAAAGAAGAACTAGAAACAGTATTAAATAAAATAAAAGATATGCATTCGGGTGGTTCTAGAAAAACCAAACGATCTCTACCAAAACATAAAAAACAAAAAACCGAAAAAAAGAAGGGTTAAGTTATACTAATAACAGTATAAATTCATATATTTCTAGTTTTTTCAACAGAATACTAGAAATATATATTTATTGTCGTTTTGGAAGTCGAAGCTGACGTAGTCTTGCTTGTTCCTCAGCTCCGTCTCGTTCATGCATATCAATTCCACTAAACTCACCTTGAGTAGTGCCAAACGGTATTCTTGGTACTTCTTTTGCAATGGATTCTTTTTTTGGTTTTTTTGCAAAAGGATTTAATTTACGAAACATAGATGGTTTATCTGTAGTTATATCTACGATTGGTATTTCACTCGTGTTAATAACATCCGTAGCTTGGTTTGCATCAGTACATTGTTCTGGATGTTCAGTACAATCTATTGCATCTTCTACTATAGGTGCTTCTCGTTGTCTGGATGCATCTTCTTGTTTTTCCTTATTTTCTATGGCTAATCTTTCGTTTCTTTGCAAATCTTGGTCTTTCTTTTTTTCATCGACTAATGCGGTTAAATCCGCTTCTTCTCCTGCTTTCCGTTTGGCTTCTTCTTCTCGTTCTTTTACTATTTCCTCTATTTTTTTTTGTATCGACTCTTCGAATTTCTTTTTCGAAACTTGTATTTTTTGCAAGCGCGCTTTCTTCTTGTTATCGGTTTCTTCTTCAATTTTTGTTGCAAGATAATTATCATCACCTTTAAATTTCGGATCATCCGTTGTAATTAAATGAATATCATAGGTTCGTTTGTCGTCTTCATTCATATAAAAATATTTACAACGGTAAGTATAGTGTGGTTCTTTGCTTTTATAAGTGGATACGTTTTCCACCTTCTTTTCCCATCCTAGAAATTTCGATTTACCACCTCTTGTTTTCTTTGTTTTTTTAGTTTTATTTTTTCTTGTTTTTCTTTTGTCTTTTCTTGTTTTTCTTTTCGTCATCAGACTTCTCTCTTCTTTCTTTTATATATACACTAGAAAAAACAAAATTATACTCCCCATCTCCCACAAGTATTCCATCTGGGAACTAACACTTTTTCGATTTCCACCACCATTGGATCACGATCCATTTGAGAGATCCAGAAGGTATAATGATTTTCTGGTATTTTCGCGAATCCAATACAGAATTCAATCCCGATTTTCTGGAAATAAAAAGCGTCGGTATATTTCAACGGTTTCCAAGTATGTTTATCTAAAAGAACCAGACGATGGAAATACTGACGGGTGGGCGTCTCCTCTTCACTATAATGTACCACTCCTACCCATCCTTCGATTCCTTCAATAGTATCGATGACAAAACCAGAAGATCCACGGATTTTTCGGAAAACGAGCGGATTCGTTTCGTGTCGGACTTCTATTTCTAAATGGTATTTTCTTTCATCTTTTTGCACTAATCTCCCGATTTCCATTGGATGCCATTGATAAATGAAATACATCTCTGAAGTCGTGTCATATTTCGAAATGGGAATCCAATTCTTCTCACAAGAAGAATCTTTCGGTGCTTCTATCATATTCGCATCCATTAATTCTCCCGAAAGATAATCGTATTTTCCAAACATCATTCGGATTTTATGGTCGGGAGAATAATTCAACGTGGATCCAATCCAATATATTTCTTTTTCTTTATTACTGTCCTTTGAGGCTTCGCCTGTATTATTGTCATTTAAGAAAAGACGAATATCTTCAATACCTTCGGAAAAGACATCGGTGTTTTTCTTGGCATAAATAGGAGATTTCATTTCAATAAAATTCTTCGGTTTCTTCTTTTCGAAATCCCATTCCGATGTGATATTTCTAGTACGTATGGTTTTTCCTTCTTCCGCTGGCCACCAATATGCACCATTCTCTAGAATACGATAATTGACATATCTAGTATTTAATATTCCGATGTTTTCATTAGGATTGGTTTTGGATGAAATCAGAAGAAACGACGCTGACATCGGATAATAATTCGGTATTTCTGGATAAGTTAGGGTTGAGGTTTCGACCTCGATTATCGCATTCTCTTTTTGGTAACATGCATCGATATATCTCTCGCCTAATCGATGTGCAATCAAACGTCCCGGTAAAGAGAACATGGTATCATTATGATCTCCCGCATACCATATTGGATTCCAATCTTCCACGGTCGTTTCTAACCATGCCCAGAAATTCACTTCCCATGTTAAAATCCCATGTGTTTTCAGAAACATGGGGAAATACTGGACATATAAATCCCAGAATTTTCGTATTGCCGGTCCATTCCCCCACATCACTCCTCCACAAAAACGCCAATAAACATTATTCAAGAAAGAATCCCTTTTTCCCGAATCTTCGATTTGTTCTTTTGGAACTTTCGACCAACATCCTGGGAAAATCATTTCGTCTTTATTGGAAGTACCTATGGTTGGAGGAAATGGGAGATAATCTCTCGTCGATAATTGATGCAAGAAGGTTTGTACTGGTTTATCCAAAGTAGAACAAAGATGCGAAACATCGAAATCGACCCATACAAAAGCATACGGATTCGGATGATAAAAATCGACGGCGTGTTTCATACATGCGACTTTCGCATGCATATTCCATAAATGGGTCGCCGTATCTTTTTCCGGATTTCGATTCGAAGGTAAAGAGATTCCGGCGAGAGAAAGATCCTCGGAAGATGACCACGGAAATGCTACCGATCCCAAAGGTAAATACGAAATATAATGATAATTATTGGCAATATGTACGATTTTTTCTGGTGGAATGGCATCCTCGGCATAAAAGAGAATATAAGGACAACGAATATCAGACAAGAAATGTAAATGTTGGAAAAACTGATTTTCATATTCTGGTTCTTCATAAGACCATGGTTTATAAACCGCCGAGACCAAGACAATACTAGAAGGTAGCGTACCATAATTCGTCAATAGTGAAGTATCGTGATCTGCCAAATAAGGTGAGAAAATATCCGGATGTGCTTGATGTACGAGATACCATATATTCGTCTCCCACATCAAATGTCGTTTTTCTTGTATTAAGGTTAGACA
>Ga0070374_10001008_pt1 | contig 11880 bp, 10 predicted proteins | sample LauGreSuBDMM15SN_2_FD_66374 | JGI IMG/M metagenome (GOLD analysis project Ga0070374, IMG submission 66374) | Freshwater lake microbial communities from Lake Michigan, USA - Su13.BD.MM15.SN (version 4) (version 4) | ecosystem: Environmental > Aquatic > Freshwater > Lake | place: Lake Michigan...
GGCAGCGGTAGAAATAGTTGGAGATTATGGTCTTAAAGAATATGCAAACGGCCGCGGATGGCAGTTTTTAGCAACAGGTGTCTTCGGATATATTTCGCTAGTTATTTTGTTAATAGTTGCGTTACAAGGTTCTACACTATTGATGGTAAACAATGCATGGGATGGTGCAAGCAGTATTTTAGAAAGCGCGTTCGCATATTTCATTTTAGGAGAACGTTTTGATAATTATTTGCAATATGTCGGTATGGGTATGATTATGTGCGGGATGTTTTTATTGAAGATACCATGGAAAAAATCGCATCCATTTTATATCCCGCGTTTGTAAATAGTTACCTGGAGGCCGCGGAGCGGCCGGTAGAACCCAGATTATTATTGACTGGTCGTATGGATTAATGTCTGACCGTATGGATTAAAAATCCATATGGTCAGAATGATGCTAGATGTATGGAACGTGATGCCCAGGGGGCATCACACCACACATCTAGACATTATGTTTTATGTACTATTATCCTCATTGGCATAATTCTATAGAACACATACTATAAAACGATATACATACAATTTTCTGTGTATATGTATAATAAATGCATATTTATTCTCAGGTTCTCCTTTATATTATATGCATGTATATCTCTATATACAACTCATCCGCTGACACACAGTGTCCCACTACCCCCGAATATGCATCCGACCGCCGCCTATCCCAAAACTCTTTCCGTATTGTGCAATACAACGTCGAATGGTTGTTTGTTGATTATTACGCACCAATGGATTGCCCCGGGGCACATTGTACTTGGGTAAACCAATCGGAAGCATTGATACATATGAAATATGTTGCCGATGTTGTGAGAACGCTGCAGCCAGACATACTTAATTTGTGTGAAGTGGAAGGATGTGACGAACTCGCTATGCTTATTTCCAATGAGTATTTAGGCGACCCTTCTTATATCCCCTATTTAAAACAAGGTACCGATACCAGTACCGGGCAAAATGTGGGCATGATTACGCGCATAGACCCCCTAGTTTCCCTATATAGAACAGAAGAAAAAGTGCAATATCCACTACCTGGTTCCAACTGCGGATACACAGGTTCTCCTGCCAATGTAGGAGTAAGCAAGCATTATATTACAGAATACAAATGGTATGGGCGACCAATCGCAGTTATAGGACTACATTTATTGGCTTATCCAGAAGACCCCACCCGGTGTGCGGAACGCGAAGCGCAAGCACAAGTCATCCAAAATGTAATTGTGCAATATATCGCAAACGACTATGAAATACTTGTTTTAGGAGATTTCAATGATTTTGATGGCGAAACCCTCGACCTCAATAAAAATATACCAAGTTCTCGCGTTTTGCGCATTTTGAAAGGATTAGATGGACAATATACCGGTAAATATAGTCTGGAGAATTGTGCCGAGGGTATGTCGCAATCCGAACGGTGGACAGATTGGTGGGACCAAAATGGGGATTTAGTATCTTCATCCAATGAGTTCTCTATGATTGACCATGTTTTGGTAAGTCCTTTTCTGAAAACAAAAATCCGCGCGGTTTCGGTATATCATGGATACGCCGAGTTTTATGGGAAATACAACTCCGACCATTATCCGGTTGTCATTGACCTGGACCCCAATATGTAATACCGGATAAGCTGATATTTAGTGTATAAAATTATACAATAAATATATATTCAATTCGCTGTATGCTTTTTACGTTGCAATCTGCGAATAGCACAAACACCTTCGTGAGTGAATTGATTCGACGTTCTTATGCAAATATTATATCTGTATTCAACCGCACCATTCCATATAACACCAATAAACATAACTATTGGACATTGATGTCATTCTCTTTTCTCTCAGTAGCACTTAATGTATTTCCAGTATCCGAGAGTATTCACAATATGTTATATTCCGGCATGGTGATATCTCTGATCGGGTTTTCTATTATGATACTGATATACCCGAACTCATTCTATAATCATTCCGGCGAAACCATCATGTATAAGGCCCGCAAAATTGGATTAACGAAAGTTGTTCCGGTAAACAAATATACCATAACTATAACGGCTTGGTTAGCACATTTTATTCCCGTACTTGTTTTATGCAACAAGTATACGCTAGTAAATCCCTTCCGATGGATTCTTCTTTACGTTTTAGTCTCTTTCCCATTTTTACATAAAATATATCCATTCACCATTACCGAACTGGTTATTATTTGTATATTCACGGTTGGGATTTTTTTCCTTTTTACACATTCTCTCATTTACACCGCACATTCAAAATAGTCATTAATGTCTGGTTGGGTGGGCTGATACCCAGGGGCATCATAGTCCATACAACCAGCATCATGCTGACCATATGGATTTTTAATCCATACGGTCAGACATTAAAAATCCATACGGTAAGACATTAAAAATCCATACGGTAAGACATTAAAAATCCATACGGTAAGACATTAAAAATATATTTATGGTATAATATACAATAAATATATACAATAAATATATACGATGCCATATAAAAACAAATGTTTTTCAACTTGCAAAAAACGTGATAAGACAGAATGTAACCATCCACAATGTAGATATAACAATGGAAATCAATATCAGTATTGCAGATTAAGTTATTCTTATAAAATGAATGCGGCGTGTGAGCCGGTACTAAGAGAACTTAAGGGGAAAAAAGTAACCCGCAAAGCCAAGAAACCCGTTGTTATTATGGAAGACGAACTTTCTCTAAGTGCACCCCTACAAGTTATTCCCGATGAAGAGTATTTGACCCCTCCTGAAAGTCTAGTTACAAAAGAAGCTATAGAGAGTTTTAGAGAACGTGTGAAAAAGGCAAATGCCACGCGAAAAATCAAAAAGTTTTTCAAAAAGCACCAAAACAAACGTAGGGCATATTTCTTAAAAGCAATTTGTTCCGACGCAGATGTATGTATGGCTTTCGGTACAGAAGCGGACAAAATAAAAAAGCATTTCGATAATTTCGATAATTTCGGGTTACTATCAAAACCGGCTAAACAAATCGGCAGTCAATCTGTAAACGGGTTTGTGAAGGATTTGACATATGAAAAGGACGGATATTCGGCAAATGCTATTTTGAAATCGTCTGTATCCATGAATGCGGACAATTTGTTATACGAAGGTTTAGTAGGAAAGTTTATAAATAAAGTAGGAAAACAGTATCCATGTTTCGTAGAAACATATGGAATATATCAGTATGACCCAAAAGAGCCGGCTTATACTGAAATGAAAACGCAAAAGCTAAGTGACCCGATGGTTTTAAAAACAGGGTTATCTAGAATAGCAGCAATTCATCCAATTCATTTGAATCATGCTTGCGAACACGCGAGATATATGGCAGTTCTTATACAGCATTTAGATGATGCAACAACAATAAACAGCCTACTTAGTGATGATAAGTTTATTACAGAAGATTTATTGAATGTGTTATATCAGGTATATATGCCGTTAGCTATGTTATCGAATGAGTTCACCCATTATGATTTGCACTATAACAATGTTCTCTTATATGAACCTGTAAAAGGTAAATATATACACTATCATTATCATATGACTGATTATGTAACTGGAGGACCCCCAATCGTCACTAGTTTTAAATGCAGATATATTGCTAAAATCATAGATTATGGTCGGTCTTATTTTAATGATAAAGAGAACCCCCATTTTACAGGAAGTTCAAATAGATTATATATTGAGGTTTGTGCTCAAAAAAAATGTGTGAATTGTGGAAATACACAAGGGTTTAGTTGGTTGGAAAAACCAAAAACGAAAAAACACCTCGCCGCTAATAGTTTTGTATGTTCTCAGATAGCAAATCAATCCCATGACTTGCGATTACTGTATATGGTTTATTATGAATTGAAGCGAAGGCTTAAGACAACCGTTGTACATAATTCCATTTTAAGAGTATTAGACAAAATAAATTATGGAATAGGTATTACACTAAGTAAAGCTCAAAAAGAGGCATTAAAAACATATCCAAACAATTGGATATATTACGGAACACAAGAAGTTATAGCGTCTTCTCTTCCTAGACGAATAAATAATGTAACCGATGCATATACTGAGTTAGAACGTTTACTTACCGATAATTGGGTTCAAGCATCCAATGATATGCATTATGCAACACACACTAAATTGGGCGATTTGCATATTTATGACAATGGGCGTCCAATGCGATATATTCCAGCATAATAATGAATAATAAATAATGAATAATCACAATAGCTAATATATGATAAAGTCATAATGTCTAGCTGTGTGGTGTGATGCCCCGGGGCATCAGTCCACTCAACCAGACATTAAAACTCAGGTTCATGTTTTTTGAATAAACATCCCTGTATAGACAAATTAGGTATAGTAATCATTAAACCCGGGTCTTGAACTGAACAATTCAGTAACCACACTTTAATAATACAAAAGTTTTTTTTTGGAGAAATAGTAATGCCGTTGACCAACCTATGATACTCTCGGTTATGAAATAGCGTTTCTCCACAAATCGCACAAAATAAGGATTTCCAAACACTAAATACTTGTTTATTGATTACTTTGAATGAAAAACACCCACCGTTACGGTTATTTGGGTCTTCCCACATAGGAGTAATACCATCACGCATAGCAAATAACATACAATATTTTACAATATTTTCAGGTATTGCGTTATTGAGTGCATTTACTTCCTCAACAGTATCAATATTTCCCATAATTAAGCGATAACTTGACAAATCCCATTTTTTGTCATGTGGTAAATGGTAATATACATTCCATTTACCAATTAAAGAATGCGTTGTGGAAGAAGATGGAATAATATCTGCCTTCATAGTATTCATAGTTGCCATACGACCTCCGTATATACTATAATACTATAAACTTTATATTGTTTTTTGCATATTATGTGTTGCATGCTATGTATTGTATGCTAGATATATTACTATACTGTCTGCATGTATGCATAGTAATATAGTGCACGAGCTGGGAATCGAACCCAGGTCAGCTAAATAAATTGTCAGCTATTTTTCCACTAAACTACACGTGCTTGAAATGGTGGGTGGCGGCGACAGGAGGAAATCCGGATTGCCTGAATCGAACAGGCGACCATTTGATAACAAACATAATGTCTGGTCGTATGGATTAATGACTGGTCGTATGGATTAAAAATCCATATGGTCAGACATTAAAAATCCATACAACCAGCATCATACTAGATGTATGGAACGTGATGCCCAGGGGCATCACACCACACAGCTAGTCAATAAACTACTACAGTCAAATGCTCTACCAACTGAGCTAAATCCGGGTATGTCACCACAATAATATATATTGGCGTTTCTTTATATTATTTATTATTCAAATATTTATTTAGTAAATGTCTGTTTGGGGGGGACTGATGCCCCGGGCATCATAGTCCATACAACCCGCACGATGCTGACTATATGGTAAGACATCAAGTTTTATTATAAACATTCTAAACAATATAAAGAGTATTTCAATAATACATATATCTACATACTAAAACGTAATATAGTCGTAGATAATGCTTCCTTAGCTTAGAGGTAGAGCACCAGTCTTGTAAACTGGAGGTCTCGGGTTCGATTCCCGAAGGAAGCTAATGCTCCTTTAGCTTAATGACTAGATGTATGGAACGTGATGCCCAGGGGCATCACACCACACAGCTAGACATTAAAAACCACTACGATCAGCATCATGCATACTAGTAGTTTTGACTACTAGTATGTATTAGTAAGCGTAAGGTCCAGGGTTCGATCCCCTGAAGGAGATGTATCATAATATACTTGTATGGTATTATGATACTATTTCTGTGTTTGTACAAATACAATTGGTGTGCACAACAGAAAATTGCAATGTCATTTTTGACGCATTTGGCGTCTCATATGACTTGTTTGTTTTGTGAAAACCATCAAAGATGTTTTCCACAAAATTGCAATGTCATTTTTGACGCATTTGGCGTCTCATATGACTTGTTTGTTTTGTGAAAACCATCAAAGATGTTTTCCACAAAATTGAAATACATTTTTTATAATATGCATATAGTATTTCATTACCCAAACTGATTATATCAAGGCTATTTAACTCGAATATTTACTTTCAAACGCTATTCAAACAATGTCCGAATTTACTGAACAAACTGTTGCGTCTATTGAGACTCTTGTCGATGATATGACAACAATTACGCTTGCGGAAAATCCAGGTAATACTACTCAAATTACTCTTACTAATCAACCAAACTATTCTATATATTTCCCCGACGACGACCGTGGAAAGATGAACAGAGTCTGTGCATGGTGCAGAGGCCTCGAATGCACTGACCCAGAGTGTGTTACAATGCTCGAACTCGAAGAAGAAGCAAAAGACCGCACTTGCATCGGTTGCAACCAAGTGTTTAGCACCGACCGCGAACTCGAAGAACACTATGGCTACTGCACCTACATAGCCTATCCAGAATATTCAGAGTTCTGTTGCGATTGCTGTGGATTGGATTGTGAAAATCAAGAGCAACTCAACCAGCACGACCAAGAAATATGCTACCAGCAACAACAAGACCATGTAATATATTGCAACTACTGCGGTCTAGCTTTTGAAACCCAGAAGCAACTATATGACCACAACCCTGACAGATGCTGGTCCAACCAGAACACATACAATTGCAGCTGCAGCGGAGGCATCTTCACCGTAAGAGAGGGCTGATGTGATACGTGCGAGGAACGTTGACCATAATAATGATAAATAAATTGTATTTTCATATTTGTATATTGTATTTTCATATTTAATGACTGGTAATACTAACTAACCATTTTTTATTGTTTGATCATATGGATTTTTAATCCATACGAACAGACATTAATCATTATCTACTTTATCCCAAGACTTTGTTTCATCGTCTTCAATAGAACTATTTGACGATACAACTGGTTGGGCTGGTTCCTCAACTGGCGCTTCTTCATATCTCCTCACTTCATACTTTTTGTCACCAGCTACTTCAACAAAATCAGTGTATGACCATTCCACCGTATTCACGTCTTGGTCTATAATAACAACCCGATAAGATGTATCAAATGCACCAGAATAGCCTTGTTTCGATAATAATCTACCCACAAATGCACCTGATAAAATATGGTTCCCTTCCATAAAATAGGTTTTGTCAACTACTAATTCATAGGAATCTTCATGCTCTGGATGTACATAATCCATAAGCAAAAACTTTACGTTAGCCATATTGATAGGCATACTGATATCTGTTTCCATATCCATATTCGCGTGATTGATGACACGACTACGAACCCCGGTGGCATTTTCAGCAACCAACAATAAACATTCCACCGTATTCGGATTATTTTGCAATACATCTACACACATATGGTTCAACTTTAGCAAGTTCTCCGAAATACTTTTATTTTGCCATTCAAAATCAGTCAAATCAAACTTGTCTTCTACTACACGCAGGTTTCCAGTTTCGGCTTCAATCAACCGAGTTATACTTGCCCAAGGATATTCTATAACAGGTTTAGCCTTTTTAGGACCACCAAAAGCATCCACGAAACTGCGAACCAATGGAAAAGTCGAGTATAACCTACCACATCGGTATTTCACAAAAGTATACGCATAACTACAGTTCCAAAATGCAGCCATAGCCAAATCATTCAATGTTTTATTTTTATTGTTTTCCCACATTCTGAACATATACATTTTCATGTTCCCCGTAATATGTTCCATATTTATAGCCAACCATAATACCGAAATAACTCCCGTTGTATATAAAATATCATCAAGCATAATCATTTTTACTATAACAAACAGTATATAAGAGAACCTATATGATTGTTTTTATGTATATTTCAGTATAATATATTGATATTTTAGATACGTATATATAAAATATGTCCACAAAACACAAAACCGGATTGTTTTTGTTTCACCGCGACCTACGTATTCACGACAATACAGGATTTACAGAAGCATGTAAACAGTGCGACCGTCTCATTACGTGTTTTATTTTTACTCCAGAGCAAGTCGGGCAACATAACCCCTATAAATCCGATAATGCAATTGCTTTTATGATTGAAAGTTTAGCCGAATTATCCCGAGATATTCATTCCTCAGGAGGAGAACTTTGTCTATTTTATGGCAAAACGAACGATATTATAAAAGATTTAGTAAAAACGCAACATATCGAGGCGGTCTTTTTCAATCGCGACTATTCCCCTTATGCAAAAAAACGTGACCAAGCTATTGCGGATTTGTGTAATAGAATGTCTAGTGAGAACCCAGTAGAATGTATTACTTCCGCCGATTATTATTTGTATGAACCCGGGTCGGTTAAAACCGGCAGTGGAGGATATTACAAGAAGTTCACGCCTTTTTATGACGCAGTTCTCCCTATAGATGTTCCTAAACCTAAAAAACTTACAGCCACCCATATGAAATGTCTGAGCCGGTGTACACACCCAGGTAAAATATCAATACAACGTGCTATAGAACTATTCGTGGGGGAAGAAGGCGGCTCCGCCGCCGCCCCGGGCCGGAGGATAGTGAAAGGAGGTCGCGCCAATGCATTGGCGATGTTGCGCCGCGGGTTGGCGTCACAATCGCACTATGACGCCACCCGCGATTTTTTGCGAAACTCTACCACCGGGTTGTCCGCGGCCATCAAGTTCGGGTGTATTTCTATTCGCGAAATCTATCACACATTTTATGCTAAATATGGCCGCAATTTTGGTCTAATACGAGAACTCATTTGGCGCGAGTTCTTTGCCCATGTTCTCCATAATTTCCCCGAGGTTTTATCGGGTTCATATCAACCCAAGTTTCGCCGTTTGGGCTGGCGCGCCGGGGCGCGTGCTAAGGCCGACCTGAAAGCATGGAAGGAGGGACGCACTGGGTTCCCCGTAGTGGATGCATGCATGCGTCAACTAAATACCACGGGATATATGCACAACCGGGGGCGAATGATTGTCGCCAATTTCTTGATAAAAACGCTGTTGATTGATTGGCGTTTAGGAGAACAATATTTCGCACAGAAACTGACGGATTATGACCCGGCTTCCAACAATGGTAATTGGCAGGGTATTTCCGGGACGGGAGTGGACATGAAACCCTATTTTCGCGATATGAACCCATGGATACAATCCGCGAAGTTTGACCAAGATGCCGTATTTATTAAACAGTGGGTTCCTGAATTGGCGGATGTTCTCCCTAGAGATATTCATAAATGGAATAATGCGTATGCATTGGAAAAATACAATCATATTGAATATCCCTCTCCAATGGTCGACTATGATACCCAAAAGGAGAAAATGTTGGCCATGTATGAAAAAGCATTGTAATGTCTGGTCGTAGTGGGTTTTAATGTCTGGTCGGGTGGATTAAAAATTCATACGGTCAGCATGATGCTAGCTGTATGGACTATGATGCCCTCGGGCATCACACCACACGACTATACCTTAATGTCTGACCATATGGACTATGATGCCCAGGGGCATCAGTTCACCCAACCAGACAGTAATAGTACAATTATTGTTTGATCGTATGGATTACAACTCCATATGGTCAGCATGATGCTGGTTGTATGGATTTTTAATCCATATAACCATTCATTAATGTCTGGTCGTGTGGATTAAAATCCACATGACCAGCATATATGGCAAGACGATGGAACTGATGCCCCGGGGCATCAGTTCCCGCGTCTAAACATTAAATATATTTTATTATATAATTAATTGCAGTATATGGCTGCATGTTAGAAAACTCACTACCAGACCCAGTAGAGTTTGTAGTAAATGTATGAGTATGGCTTCCACTACTCTGAACTGTAATATTTGCATTTGCTGAACTAGTTGTAACTGTTCTGGTATATAGATTATTGTCATAATCTGTACTAGAACTAGTTCCTATATTATTATTTTGTCCATTTGGTCCGTTCACTGGACCACCATTTTCAGAATAATAAGCGTCTGAATAAGTATGCGAATGTCCCGAATCACTTGCAGTATGGGTATGACTTCCATCCGAATCAGTTGTTCCTGTATGAGTATGACTAGGTAAATTATTTACACTTAATGTTGTATTAGAATTTCCGCCACTACTGCCTAATGCATAATTAGTACTAGGGCCAATAATAGTTTTACCTCTTAAATCTGGTAATACAAACATATTATTATTACTCGAAGTACCATATGTATTTCCGATTATAGAAAACAATCTGGTATAAATAGACTTCGACACTTCACTTCCGTCACAACTCAGCCAACCTTCAGGTGCAACACTTCCTCCAAAAGAAGATATAATTCCAGTAGGACTATGTAAAGCCACAAATGCTGCGGTAGTAATAGTATTATCAATATTATCGTTGGTAATTGAATTATTAATAGTAGTTTCTAAATTGTTTGAAAATACAAACTTTTGAGAATTATTGTCAAATGAAATCTTTCCTTGTAGAGCCATATAGTATATTATGAGATTTTTAGATTTGAATGATTTTGTATTTATATTTTCCACAATACCTACCAATTTAAATACTTTAGCAAAGTTTCGGAAAAATGCGAAAGTGAAAACGGCCAAGACTATTGTTCCATTGATGGAATACATTTCCGACAAAGCCATTTCCCCAGGTGATATAGAAATGGTTTATGAGAACTTCCTAAAAAGGACGGAATATTTAGCACGTTTTTACGCAGTTTCTTTAGCCATTGAAAATGGGCGACCAATGCCTATACATGGACAAGTGGACGCAATGCCTATTCGCGCAATCAACAACGACCACCTAGTGAAATACAAAAACATTATTCGCAATATGTTCTATAAAGATATTCTGCAAAATACGAAATCGGGATTGGAGAACATTCCCAGTTTTATGGATGTTTTAGTAGATTTTTATTTACGTGGTATTATTGACTATAAAATACTCACGCCTAGTTCTCTGCATTATATACGCGAAGGCCGTTTAGGCAGTGTATTTTCATCCTATTATTTCCGCGCGTCCATCATGAACCCTTTGGTTCCCTATTCTATAAACCATTCCTATTTGAAAGGACGCCGGATTTTCACTCCTACTCTAGGATGGGGGTCATATTGTTACGGGTTCTTAGAATGCCCAATGGTAGAAGAATATGTGGGCACCGATGTCATACCACAGGTCTGCAAAAAAACCGCCGATTTCGCAGAGAAGTTCTATAGCACAAAGAAAACGCGTATTTTTTGCGAACCATCGGAGAACTTGTTGCAAAATGCAGGATTTAGAAGAATGTATAAAGAGTATTTTGACGTAGTATTCTTTAGTCCACCTTATTATCGTTTAGAAATGTATGCCGGAAAAAATCAGAGCACGGAGAAATACAAATCTTATGAAGAATGGTTGGTGAATTATTGGGGAAAAACGATGGAATTGTGCCATTGGGTTCTCACTAAAGGCGGGAAAATGTGTTATATATTGTCTGGATATGGCTCGGAAAATACAAATGGGCAATATGATTTATTAGGAGATATGAACACTTTAGCAAAAGCGCGGTTTGGCGGTTCTCCTAAAGTATTTGAAATGGGAAATAAAAATGCAAATATGACGAAGCACCGAGAAACAGACGAGAAAATAATGGTATTTCACAAAAAATAACTTTATAAATGAGAATAAAATGTTCTTATTTTATATAGTATAGTAAATATGAGTCAAAAAAATCCCCCATCAGATAGTCCACCAGATAGTCCACCAGATAGACAACCTGAAAAAAAAAGACGTCATGGTTCTCCCCTTGAAAGAAGTCGTTCACTACCCCAGATGGATATTTCTCCAGCTGCAATGGCATCTACACCTGCTCCAGTTCATGTCTCACATCCATCAAAAC
>Ga0070374_10001023_pt1 | contig 11813 bp, 9 predicted proteins | sample LauGreSuBDMM15SN_2_FD_66374 | JGI IMG/M metagenome (GOLD analysis project Ga0070374, IMG submission 66374) | Freshwater lake microbial communities from Lake Michigan, USA - Su13.BD.MM15.SN (version 4) (version 4) | ecosystem: Environmental > Aquatic > Freshwater > Lake | place: Lake Michigan...
GTGAAGTCCTTGTCCAACGCACAGGGCTTCAAGGAAAACCTAGAACGACTGGGTTTGCCCATGCCTTGCGATGAGCAGTTGGAATCAGGTGACACCGCCGCTATGGCGCAGCATCTGACAGTTTCGGGACTTAAAGTCGGCAACCGATACGCGATTCATCCCATGGAAGGCTGGGACGGTCTGGCCGATGGCAGTCCTTCTGACAACACCCGTCGTCGTTGGAGCCTATGAAAATTATGATGGCCATCCACGGTGTGGCATAAAAGCCAGCATGGTTCAGACTTGACCAGAATACTTTTCAGCATCTCAATAAAACGCTTAATTTCGTAGCTTTTAGCTTAAGGGTTTTTACTCTTAAATATAAATAGTTCTACATGCAAACTCGACAAACATTAACCCCTACTGTTTGCAACTGGAGATAGAAATGATCAATCGAAGAGATTTTTTACAAACTGGCAGCGCAGGACTTTTCACTGCATCTACAACTGGATATTCTTTAGCTCAGGGGGCTATGCCAACAACACGCATTCGCATGACGATGATTGTGTCACCCAAAGAGCCATTGGGTGTTGGTATGGAGTACATCGTGCGTGAAGCAGAAAAACGCAGTGGTGGCGCGATAAAAATAGACTTCTTTCCGTCAGGACAATTAGGCCAAGATTTGCCCGCCTTCGAGCAATTGTCTGCTGGAACAATTAATATTCATGCTTCTGGCTTTGGAATTAATGCCAATTACAATTCATTCTTTGCACCTTGGCTTTTCAATGACTTTGCGCACGTAGAACGCGTTCTCGAAAGCTCTCTGGCACAAACTTGGAACGCTGATCTTGAAAAGACGCGAGGAGTCAGAGTCCTTATGGCCTATCCTCGCGCAGCGCGCCAAATGACCAATTCCAAGCGCCCAATGCGCGTGCCAGATGATCTAAAAGGACTCAAACTCCGCGTTCCCGAAATTCCCATCTTGTTCAATGCATTTAAAGAATTAGGAGCAGAACCGGTGGCGATGAATTTTGGAGAAGTCTATACCGCACTTCAATCTGGAACTATCGAAGGACAAGAAAACCCCTTACCCACAATTGTCGGTTTTTCTTTGCAAGAAGTTCAAAAATTCATTAGTCTCACCGAACATGTTCGCGCTCCAGAATTTATTTATGTCAATGCGCGCTGGTGGAAAGCGCTTGATTCTCGAGTTAGAGACTTACTAACCACTCTATTTGCTGAAGGAAAGAAAGTTGCTGCTCAGGCCATTATGAGCCAGCAACAATCAAACATCGACACCATTAAAAAGGCAGGCGCTTCCATCAATGAAGTTGATGTAGCCGCATTCAGAGCAAAGGCTAAACCAATACTTGACCGAATTGGACCACAGTATCTGGGAGCCGACACTTATTCAGCCATTGTTAGAGCCGGTCAGCAGTGAGCACTGAGCATGATGTAGTTTCCTCTTTGCGAACGATTCGCGCGCAAGGCGGAAAATTGTTTGGGCTTTTAGCAGGAATAGCCTCTTTAATTATTACATTGCTGTTGATAGGTCTTGTCATTGGCCGTATTTTGGGTCTTAACATCGTCTTTATTCCAGAAGCAACACGCATAGTTTTCATTTGGGGTGTTGCGATGGGAACAGTAAGTGTTTCTTGTTTTCGAGAACATTTCCAAGTTGAACTTTTTGGTCGTGAAGATATTAATTCCGCTACCTATTTCTCTATTTTCAGAACGATAGTCGCAATTTCAGTATTGGCTTATGTTTTAGTTGGAGGCTACCCAACTATTGCTGGCGCTGCCATGCAGCAATTTGCTTCGCTCCCTTTCTCGTACAGTTTGATGCGCACAGCCATAATAACTTGCGTAGGGGGAATGCTCATAACAGAAATAATTTTTCTAATCGAACAAGTCATAATTAAATACGCTCCCCTAAAAATGCATGAGGTAATAATGAAATGACTGCTGGACTCTTTACGATTACGTGGGCTTCAGTATTGCTAATTTCGATGGTATTGTTGCGCTTTCCTTTGGTCATTTCTATTGCCTCTGTTGGTGCAATCTACATATACCAAGCCGATCTCCCAGCAGGAACAATTGCCCCACTGCTCACCAACGCGATTGACTCAAGCATTCTTCTGGCTATTCCACTTTATCTTCTCGCGGGAGACTTGATGAATATCAGTGGCGCAACTCAGCGCCTTGTTGATTTCGCAAGCGCCCTTCTTTCGAACGTGCGAGGTCGCCTAGCTCATACAACTGTTGCCACATCGCTTATATTTGCCGGCATGTCTGGCTCTGCACTTGCAGATGCGGCTGCGGTTGGCAAAGTCATGATTCCAGCTATGAAGAAAGAAGGTTACAGCCCATCTTTTGCCGCAGCACTAACAGCCTCAGCATCAACGATTGGACCTATTTTTCCGCCATCAATTCCCATGATCGTTTATGGAGCCATCACCGGTGTATCCGTAGGCGCACTTTTTCTTGGTGGAATGATTCCTGGGGTGCTAGTAGCGATTGCTCTCATGATCTATTCAGCCTTTGCCGTGCGCCGCATGAACTTAGTTGAAACTCTGGAGCGATTTTCCTTTACCAATCTTCTTAAAGCGACACGTTCAGCTACACTGCCGTTGCTCACGCCGGTCATTATTCTGAGTGGTATTTTTACTGGAATCATGACGCCAACTGAAGCAGGTGCTATTGCAGCACTCTATGCTGCTTTAATTGGCTTGTTTGTTTACAAAACACTTGATGCGCACAAGATCATGCTTTGTTGCATTCAATCAATGAAGGGAACTTCAGCCGTCATGATTTTGTTAGGATTCGCGGCGGTTCTTGGATGGATGGTGACATTTGAAGGCGTTGGGCGTGAATTCGTACAACTAACCAACGGCTTGCATCCTATTGCCGTGATCCTACTCATAAACATAGTTCTCTTAATTGTAGGCATGTTTATGGATTCAACTGCCGCTATGTTAGTTTTTGTGCCACTTCTAGCGCCATTGGCAACTTCACTGGGCATTCCTCCGGTTCAATTTGGAATTATGGTTGTGGTGAATTTGATGATTGGACTTGTAACTCCGCCCGTCGGATTCAGTCTCTATGTAACTGCAGAAATTGCCGGAGTTCCTTTACACAAAGTCATCAGAGCTATTGTGCCTTTTTTAATTCCTTTATTGATAGTGCTTGCAATCGTTATTGCGGTGCCATCCGTTACGCTTTGGCTCCCATCAATCATGTTAGGGCGTTGATAAATTTAAGATTTTTGAACTGGCAGTTTTTTAAAATTCAAGTTTATGCCCAGGAAATTCAAATATGACATTAACTAAAAGGCAAAAGGTTGAAGATTATCTGGAGTCAATTCACAGCCAAGACTCAACTTTGAGGGCGTTTATCACCGTAATGGATACGAAAGCACGGAGAGATGCAGACTTATTAGACAAAAAACTGCTGGACGGACATCAACTCTCTCCTGCTGGCGGCTTGGTGATATCGATCAAAGACAATATTGATGTAGCTGGGATCCCTACAACTTGCGGCTCTTCCGCTGAGTTCCACACCTTGCCTAAATATGATGCAGAAGTATCTGCACGATTACGCAATGCGGGTGCAATTCTGATTGGCAAGGTGAACCTTCACGAATTTGCTTTTGGAGGGACAACTCAAAATCCGCACCACGGTCTATGCAAGAACCCTTGGGATAAAACTCGCATTCCAGGAGGTTCTAGTGGTGGCTCAGGCGTCAGTGTAGCTGCAAGAATGTGCGATGCATCGCTTGGATCTGACACAGGCGGGTCCATACGCATACCTGCAGCTCTTAATGGTGTCACCGGCTTGCGCCCTACAGTTGGAAGAGTGTCTAATCGCGGCTCGACTCCTGTCAGCCCACGATTCGATACGATTGGACCTTTGGGACGCGATGTTGCTACAGTTGCAGCAGTCTATGAAGCAATTGCTGGCTATGATGCCAATGACAATATAAGCGTCAAATGTCCTGTCGATAGTTTTGCAGCTGCCATTGGAAATGGCGTTGATGGCTTACGCATTGGAATTCCAGAAAGCTTTTTTTACGAGGACATAGATGCTGAAATTGGTCATGCAATGGAATCTGCAATCAAAATTTTCGCTCAGCTAGGAGCAAAAATCAAAAAGATTAATTTGAGCCGCGCAAAAGATACGCAAGGGTTAATGACACCCATGCTTCTTGCAGACGCAGCATTTTTCCACAAAGCCAAGCTGGAAAATCCTACCTCTGGTATTGGTATAGATATTAGAGAACGCATGATGATTGGTTACAACACCACTGGACTGGAATATGCAAGCTCCAATAGAGCTAAAGAAAATTGGACTCGCGACGTCAGCAATATATTCAATGAAGTAGACGCGATCATTACGCCTACTGTTTCCTTTGCTGCACCTCCCGCTGAAAAAAGCTTGGGCATGATTTCAACGACTAAGGACCTGACTCGCCTGACTTTTGTTTGGTCTTTTGCAGAGGTGCCAGCCATGTCTATTCCATGTGGTTTTACCAGCGAAGGACTTCCTATGGGTTTGCAACTAATTGGGCCCTGGTGGAAAGAAAGCACGCTTTTCGCCTTGGGCCACTCATTTCAACAAGAAACTGATTTTCACCTTAACAAGCCAAACAAAATTTGTTAAATTTGTTTAATTTTTATCTCAAAAAGTAAAATCACTTTTGATTGATCTAGATAAAGAAACTGCTTGAGCTTCGCTAGTTTTAAATTTCTATTTGGTGGTGTAATTCAATAGGATTTTTCTTAGCTAACGTGGCTAGATATGTATCCTAACGATTCAATTACTAAAGTCCAACAAACAAAGTCTTAGGTCTACAACACTTCATTAAAATCAGAAACTGGGTTAGTCGGTAGTCAATTTGTTTTCACGCACAAGATCTGTCCAAAGAGGTGTTTCGTTGCGGATTAGGGCAGCATAAGCTGACGAGGAAAGCGGAAATGGTTCAACTTCCTGAGAGGCAAGCTTTGCCTTAACGTCAGGGGTATTCAATGCCTTTATTAGTGCATCGGATAATTTTTTTACAGCTTCAGGCGGCGTTCCGATAGGCGCAACCCAACCCCACCAGCCAATAAGATTCATGCCGGCAAGGCCAACCTCTGCCATTGAAGGGACATTTGGAAGTGTTGGAACTCGCGCAGCGCTAGTCACAGCCAGAGCACGAAGTTTGCCACCTTTGACAAGTGGAAGCGTTGCACCTACAACGTTCACCCCGAAGCCTACCTGACCTGAAGAAACATCGGTGAGCATCTGACTGCTTCCTGGATATGGAACGGGTGTAGCTTTAACACCCGCTTGGCGCAGCACCACTTCTGCTGCCAAATGAGTTGTCGAACCGATTCCTGGAATACCGTATGAGCCGCCCTTATTTTTCAAAGAAGTTAACAGTTCTTGAAAGGTCTGAGGCGCATCTGTACTGTTTGCTGTGACAAACACATAAGAGCTAAGTGCGACAGTTCCAATTGGGATGAAATCGCGTTCGGTCACATACTTAGCGTTGCGGTTCATCGCAGGTATGATTATCAAAGTTCCTGGAGTTGCCATAGTCAACGTGTAACCATCGGCAGGCGCTTTTGCACCGAAGTCAGTGCCAAGCATGCCACCAGCACCAGGACGATTTTCCACAATGATAGACTGACCCAAAATAGGGGTCATTGCTTGCGCAAGGATTCGGCTCAATACATCTGCACCGGTACCTGCAGTATATGGAACAATAATACGAATTGGACGAGAAGGAAAATTATCCTGAGCCAAGACTACTTGAGTAGTCATCAGCGTAGTTAACGAAATGTTGGCTAAAACGAATAATATATGTATAAATTTTTTCATAAATTTCTCTTTTCTTCAATTGGAACCAAGCTTAACGAGAATTAGTTTTAACAACTAAGCCAACTAAATCGCTTACTCGATGAATTTTTTCCAGGTTCAAAATTATGTTCATCAATTCCGTGGCTTTGTTTTGGTTCATCGTCAGCCTAGCGTTCTCCATAAATTTTCCACAAATGTCGGCGGGAGAAAGAGGACGGTCGACACATCCCCGATTTAGTTCTTCGCGGTGGTGCATGGTCTTACCGTTCTTTAATTTAACTGTGACATCTGAGGAAAAATGCCGTGGAAAGTCAGCTTCATTGTCAACTTCACAGACTACTCGATCGCAAAGCCCAAGCATGTCCATACGCGTCAAAAGTGACTCGTCGTCAAATTCAGATAACCCGTGTTTTCCAGTGGTAAGGCAAAGTGCAACTGTGTATGGGATACTAAACTTAGCCTCGTAGCCAGTAAGCGGACGGCGCTTTTTTTCAATTGGCTCGCAAACAATAGGCATCTCTTCTATAGCCACTTTGACATTGACGACTTCAACGTCCTGAGCCTTGAGACCTTTCTTCATTAGCTCGAATATTGCATCTGCACAGGAGTGCGTGTAATGACATGCAGGATAAGGCTTCACCGCCATATGTTCTACCTGCCAAACATCTCCTAGTTCTGCAGCAACTGCTTCAAAATTTGCATCTTTCCCCCGCTCGCCAAAAAGTGATCGGTAAAGTCCGAATCTACCTTCATAAGCCATACGAGGCCCAATGAAGCCCTGTTGAGCAAGCATAGCTGCTTGGAATCCAGCAACAGCTGCTTGGCCAGGGTGCAGTCGCTTGGTCCACGCCCCCTCCGCAAGGAATTCCATTGATCCCGATGCTGCACTCAATACTATTCCTTGAGCATTTGCATGTTGAGCTTGATTGTGTCCCATAAGCCAGCCAGCTGCTACAGCGCAGCCAAATGCGCCAACATGCCCAGTTGGGTGAAAGCCGGCAGGTTGAAACCAACCTGAGGCTGCCCCGCCAACGCGGGTCATCACCTCGATGCCTAAAACAAAGGCAGCAAGCATGTCGCTACAGCTTGCACCCAAATGATGAGCAGTTCCAAGTACGCAGGGAAAGGCACTAGCGGTTGGGTGAAAAGCCGCCCAATTATGTGAGTCATCGTAGTCAATGCCATGAACTAATGCGCCGTTCATTAACATAGAATCGCGTACGCTGAGTCTCGTTGGCATACCTATCACGGGGGCATTACCCACATCACCCATTGCGGCAATACCAGTATGCGTTTTATGAGCGAAATCATATCTAGTTGAAGCCATCGCTACACCGATAGCATCAAGTATTGAAAGCTTGGCCCGAAGCACTCCCTCTTCACTAACTTGCGAAAGTTTAAACTCACTCGCAAACTTTCCGACTCGCTCGGAAAGAGATGGATCTAGAACTTCGTATGACATATATACCTTTCAATAGTAATGAAATGTCACGGGTACCAAAACCCAAATATTGATTATTTGGGTAACAACTTATTTCGAAATTGACTGTCTATTTGACAAGTTAAAAAGGTACAGCAAGATCTTCAGGTGGGCGAATCGTTGTACGTTTCATTAATCTTGGGAAAGCTGGATCCCATGTATCACGGCGGTGCATAGCTGCAGCGTTGTCCCAAAGTACGCCATCCCCAAGACTCCATTTGTGTTCATAAACAAATTCAGGTCTAAAAGATCTCTCATGAATTTCCTCTATCAGCGCTTGGCTTTCTTGCGGCGATAAGTCAACAATATAGGGGACAACACTCTTAGGACAGTAAATTGCCTTTCTGCCTGTGATTGGATGCGTTCTTACAACTGGGTGAGTCTGAACTGTGCCATCAGCTTTTTGTTTTGAATTAGACGGCTCACTGTACTGTTCATTAAAGTGTTCATAGGAATGCACAGCTTTGAGGCCTGAGATGCGATGCTTTAATTCTTCTGGTAGTGCGTCATAAGCCCGGTACATATCTGCAAAAGATGTGTTTCCACCTTCGGGAGGAATAACATGAGCCGCAAGCAATGAACCTAATGCAGGCGTAGGTCGGTAGGTTTGATCTGTGTGCCAACCAGCTTCTCCATCACCTAAAGCGCCAATTTTTCTGCCCCCCTCTTTTACATTCGATATATAAAGCAATTCAGGAACCTGATTTGAAAGATATTCGATTCGACTGTGAACTTCCAACCTTCCAAATACTTTTGAAAGTCCAGCCAATCTTTGCTCGTTTTCAGTGTCTAAGTTTTTAAAGAGTAAAACCTGATGCTTTAACCATAAATACTGCAATCGACGTTGAACGCCCTCTTTATGGACATCGTCCAATGTGACACCAATGACTTCTACAGCAAAATCGGTATGAGTCAAATTTCTAGTGGTGATGTTCATTTTTAGCCTCTTTGTCGAAAATATTCGTAGATTATTTAAATTAAATTGATCTTTGTCAACAATTTTAATTGTTTTTAAAAACATATAAATTGTTTTAAAAACAAAATAAAACCTCCAAAATAAGCACCTTGCAGTACATAAGGTAGCGACTCATAAAGCCACTTTAAATGGATGCATTGGACTAAAAAAAGCAAAAAGCAAAAAGCAAAAAGCAAAACAATGAAAGTTTAAGTTTTTGATTTTAAAAATTGGGGAATACTTGGTTAATTCCAAAAATCAATGAATGGCTTGAGATTTTTTAAATGCGCTAATTTCAAGATCGCTAAAATCAAATTCCTTCAAGATTTCATCTGTATGCTCCCCCAACATAGGAGCTCTTCTGTCTGCCAAATCAGACTCTCCGTTTGCCATTTGCACTGGCCCCGTCATGGTTTGATAGGAACCTAAGGTGGGATGCGCATGTGTTGATATGAGGCCCTGGGATAGGACCTGAGGATGATCAAACATATCCTCTATTGATCTAACTGCAGAACAAGGGACCCTGTCTCCAAAATGTTGCTCCCACTCAAGAGCGGTTTTTTTCTGCAAAGCAGCATGAAGCATTGGCAGCAAAATTTCTTCGTTTTCTTTGCGCTTTTTCATGCTGTCATAACGTGGGTCTTGGCTAAGGCTAGAAAGCCCGATCAATTCGCAAAGTGATTTCCAAAAATCTTCTGTTGGCGCTTGAAGATAGATAAAGCCTTCCTTTGCAGGATGAATACTGTTTATTTTTCCACCTTTCAGATCGCGCTCAATATTTCTATCTTCGTTTTGCCCCCATACCAAGCGACCCGATTGCATAGCCAAGGCTGAACGCAACAACGAAGCGTTTATTTTTTGACCCTTACCCGTTTTTTCTCTTTCGTAAAGTGCTGCACAAACAGCCATGGCCAATAAAGATGAACTGTAGTAATCAACCACGGAGCCCCAAACCACATGCGGCTTGTTTTCCAATGCGCCTTGAGCTTGAGATATCCCAGTTAAAGATTGAAGCACTTGATCAAATCCAGGATTTCCAGCCATAGGACCTTTTTCACCAAATCCAGTTAAGCCGCAATAAATAATTTTTGGATTAATGTCTATCAGTTGCTCGTATTCAAGGCCCAGTCGCCTAGAAACTCCGGGGCGGAAGTTATGAACGATGACATCAGACTTTTTGATAAGCCTGCGAATTACCTCAAGTCCATCTTTACTTTTAAGATCTATGACTATGCCTCTTTTATTCCGATTGACGCCGACATAAGCGCGACTTTCGCCAACCAAGGTTGACGGATAGTTTCGCATCATGTCGCCACTAGGACTTTCAACCTTGATCACATTTGCACCTAAGTCTCCTAGTAAAGTAGCACCAAAGGGCCCCGCAATGTAAGACGTTAAATCCAGAACAGTAATACCAGAAAGCGTTTGACTAGGCATGGAAATATTTCAATCCGAAACCAATTTATTTTCTTTCACCAGCTCTGTCCACATCGGCGTTTCTTTAAGTAGCAACGCGCCAAAGGCAGATGACGCAAGCGGATACGGCTCAACTTCCTGAGCTGAAAGACTTGATTTTGTTTGCGGGTTATTCAATGACTTGATAAGCGCATCAGAAAGTTTGGCAACAACCTCTGGCGGTGTACCCGCTGGCGCAAGAAGTCCCCACCAACCGACAACACTAAATCCCGATACACCTGATTCAGACACAGTTGGTACACTTGATAAGGATGCAATTCGATCAGGACTCGTCACTGCCAATGCGCGCAACTTACCAGCACGAATAAGAGGCAACGCACCAGCCACTGTGTCAAATGAAAAACCAACCTGCCCTGTTGCTGTATCTATCATCGCTTGTGCACTTCCTTTATAAGGAACATGAGTTGCTTTGACGCCGGCTTGCTTCAATAGGACCTCACCTACCAAATGGGTTGTCGTGCCAGTACCAGGGGATCCAAAATATCCGCCTTTATCTTTCAATCGCTTGACTAACTCTTGAAATGTTTGAGGTGCCTCGGCAGTATTTGCAGTTACCACAACAAATGCACTCTTTGCAAGGCCACCAATAGGAACAAAGTCTTTTTCAGCTTTGTACTTGGGTGGGCTTTTGGACATTGCTGGTGCAATGATCAAACCACCTGCAGAGGCCAAGGTCAATGTATAACCATCTGGGGCGGCCTTCGAGCCAAACTCCGGGCCCAACATTCCTCCAGCGCCAGGCTTATTTTCGATAATGACCGTTTGACCAAGAATACTTGAGTAAGACTGAGAAACGATACGAGCAACGACATCGCTTCCTGTGCCTGGCGTAAATCCAACAATGATTCGAATTGGCTTAGAGGGAAAGGACTCTTGAGCTACTGCGTTGCTCATCCCCATTGAAAAGACAAACAACGAAGCAATATTCAGACATAAAAGTCGGCGAATCTTGGTCATAAAGGCATCCTCAAATTTAAAGGTTGGCGGAGTGAATATTGATATTAGTCAAAAAAACTTGCTCTGTAAACCACAATATTGGTTTAATAAGCCAAATTTGGAGATTCACTGTGAGCGAAGGTATTTTTAATTCTTGGGGTACTGAGTGTGTTGTCTTTGGTGCTGGCACTTTTCACAAGATTGCCGAACTTTCAAACGGGTTGGGCGCACTGCGTGTTTATGTCATCCTTAGTCAATCGCTTGCAAAAAACTCAACCGTCAAAGCCGATCTTGAAAAACTCTTTGGAAATAAAATCATAGGATGGCAAATAGGCATGCCGCAGCACATGCCTCGACCTGCAATACTCAAAGTTGCAGAAACTGTGCGCTCATTGAATGCAGATCAATTGCTTTGTATTGGTGGTGGGTCCATCATAGATTCGGCAAAAATGATCCAACTCTGCATCAGCCAGAGGATTCAAAACACAGTTGAGTTCGATCAATATGTCTCATCAGTTGATATGAATGGCGTTTCATTGCAGCCATCTATCGCCGCACAAACAATCAGAACAATCTGCGTACCCACCACACTTTCTGGAGCGGAGTTCACTGGCCGTGCGGGCTCTGTTGATCCATTAACCAGCCATAAGCAAATTTATGTCCATAAGAATTTTGCGCCACAAGTTGTAGTTCTTGATCCGACATTTACCTTAAAGACACCCTTAGACCTCTGGTTTTCCTCAGGTATTCGCGCCATAGACCATGCCGTTGAGAGTTTGTGCTCACCCGACTGCAATCCTTATGCTGAAGGATTGGCCGCAAATGGATTGCAACTACTTTCAAAAGGCTTGCGTGATATTCATCATCAAAATGAGAACATCACGGCTCGACTAAATTGTCAACTTGGAAGTTGGTCCGCAATAGGGGCACTACAAGCTGGCGCAACAATGGGCGCAAGCCATGGTATTGGCCATGCCTTGGGTGGTCTTGGCGTGCCTCATGGTTACACCTCCTGCGTTATGCTTTCGCATGTTTTGCGTTACAACTATTCGACCAATATGCACAAACAAAAATCGATTTCACACCTTATGAATGACCCCCATAAAGATGCCGCTGATGCCGTCAGTGATCTCGTCAAAAGTCTGG
>Ga0070374_10001024_pt1 | contig 11813 bp, 14 predicted proteins | sample LauGreSuBDMM15SN_2_FD_66374 | JGI IMG/M metagenome (GOLD analysis project Ga0070374, IMG submission 66374) | Freshwater lake microbial communities from Lake Michigan, USA - Su13.BD.MM15.SN (version 4) (version 4) | ecosystem: Environmental > Aquatic > Freshwater > Lake | place: Lake Michigan...
GTTGTGTTCTTTCCAAAAGAAATTCCGGTAGCTGACCAACTTGCTTTGAAGAATATCCTAACAGGTGGCTTGCCCGATTTTGAATGGACCATCCAATACAATGAGTATTTAAATGATCCGACCAATCCGGTTTTTTATAATCCAGTTGAACTGCGCATGCAGGCAGTGCTCAATGTCATGTTCAAAATGCCTCAATTTCACGTTTGCTAATGAAAAGAAGATCCTTCCTTAAAAACGGCGCTTTGGCCAGCCTTTCTTTGCCTTTTGTGCAAAACGGTTTTTCGATGCAGGCTATTGCCAAAGAACTGTTTTCAGTTCCTAAAAGTGCCGAAGATAAAGTCTTGGTTTTGATCCGAATGAACGGCGGAAACGATGGCTTGAATATGATTTTTCCTCGCGATCAATACGCAGAATTAGTAGTGCAAAGGTCCAACATTCTTATTCCTGAGAATTCCATTTTACCGTTAACTTCATCGGTGGGCTTACACCCTAAAATGTCCGGGATGCAAACAATGTTTAATGATGGTAAACTTTCAGTTATCCAAAATGTGGGTTATCCAGAGCACAACCGCTCGCATTTCAGATCCATGGATATCTGGACCACAGGCGCCTTGGATATCAATCAAACAAGTGGGTGGCTTGGCCGTTATTTTGACAGCGCTTATCCGAATTTTCCAGATGCATATCCGAACGTTGACTATCAAGATCCTTTTGCCATTTCTATGGGTTCTGAGGTATCATCTACTTGTCAAGGTCTGATGGGTAATTTTAGCCACGCGGTCTCTAATCCTTTTAATTCTTCCAATTTATTGTTGACATCAGTTACTAATGATGGAACCTATTACGGAGGGCAAATCGAATATATTTCAACACTCATCAATCAAACCAACGAGTATGGCGAGCAAATTAGCAGTGCGGCAAGCTCGGGTAATTCTTTATCGAACTTATATGATCCGCTCAATCCATTGGCAGTACAACTCAAGTATGTTGCTCAAATGATTTCAGGCGGTTTAAAAACTAAAGTATATATCCTCAATGTAAATGGTTTTGATACCCATGATGGGCAAGTAGATGCAAATGATGTACAAGAAGGGTTGCATGCAAACTTGCTTCAGCGTATTTCCGATGCGGTACACGCCTTTCAACACGACCTTCAATTATTGGGCTTGGAGCAGCGCGTTGCGGGCCTTACATTTTCTGAATTCGGTCGGCAAATTGCGAGTAATGGTAGTCTGGGTACTGATCATGGAGATGCAGCGCCGTTGCTTTTGTTTGGATCATGTATTAGTTCTGGTATCATTGGCGCAAATCCTCAAATTCCAAATCAAGTCAATAATCAAGCGGGTTTAACAATGGCTATTGACTTTAGAGATGTTTATGCGAGTATTTTAAAAGATTGGTTTGAGGTGGATCCGAATGTGATACAAGGTTTATTTGAGCAGCAAGTCAATTACCTCGATCTTTTACAAGGGTGCACTAATTCTATTACTGAATCAACTGAAGTGGCGCAACAAAAGTCGTTGGTTTATCCGAATCCGAGTTTAAATCAGCACCAAATTCAATTTAATAGCCGAGGTGAGCACTACGAGATTTTCTTGGTTGATCAGCAGGGTAAAGTACGGTCAAAAGTCTTTGAAGGCTTTGTGCAGGCCGGAACCGTCAACCAAGTTTTTGACGTAGCGTTTTTAGTGCAAGGAACCTATTACTATTTACTCAAGTCAGCAGCACATCAAGAATTGGTTTCTTTTCAGAAACTTTGAGTAGACTAATTACCGCGTTCTAGTTGCTCCAAACCCAGTTGGCGTTGCATTGGGTTTTCTTTCTTTTGCTCTTGCCTGTAGAGTTGGTAACGCGTTGGCGTCATGACGCGCGGCCAAGAATTGTTATCGAGGTCGGTATCGGCTGTTTCTAAGAATGGATCCAATCGGAAAGCCACTACCGGTTGGTCATAAACAAAAACTTTACTCACTTTTAATTCTTCGATGCGCCAGATTTCAGCCGGAATGCGTTCTACTTTAGAGCTTCCGTCGGCAAATGTTGCTTCGATAATCAGGGGCATTACCAAACCACCAAAGTTTTCAAAGGTGAGTTCATAAAGCTGTTTACCTGCATTTAAATAGGCGAGGTCTTCTGCTGTGGTCTTGGCCACAAAATTCTCGTAATCTTTCCGATCTAGGGCGTCTACGGCGTAAATATTGCGCTTCGCATAGAAGTCGTCAATTTGGTCATCGCGTTCATTTACGGTTTTAGTGATAGCGCTTACATTTCTTGTAACGCCGATAAATTCGTCTTTTTGTGCATTTTTTTGTTGTAAAAAGGCTTTTTCAAGCTCGGGATTTTGCGTATTGAGCTCGTACCACTTCACATCTGTTAGTGCAATATCGACGTGGTCAGTAGTATAAAACCAGCCGCGCCAAAACCAGTCGAGGTCTACGGCAGAGGCGTCTTCCATGGTGCGGAAGAAATCGGCAGGAGTTGGGTGTTTTAAGGCCCAGCGCTCGCAATAAGTCTTAAAAGCGTAATCGAAGAGTTCTCTTCCCATGACTGTTTCTCTTAAGATATTTAAGGCTGTGGCAGGCTTACCATAAGCGTTATTACCGAATTGTTTGATAGACTCCGAGTTGGTCATGATTGGCGAAATACCGCTCACGTCGCCGCGCATGTAGTCAGCTATCATGTAGGCTGGGCCGCGGCGGCTTGGATAATTGCGTTCCCATTCTTGTTCGGTGAGGTATTGAACAAAAGTATTGAGGCCTTCGTCCATCCAGGTCCATTGGCGCTCGTCGGAATTAATAATCATTGGGAAGAAATTGTGGCCAACTTCATGGATAATGACCCCCCACATTCCGTATTTCTCTCCTTCGGAATACGTGCCGTCGGCTTCTGGGCGGCCCCCATTGAAACAGATCATGGGATACTCCATACCGATCTGTTTGGAATGTACGGATATCGCTACAGGGTACATATAATTAACGGTGTATTTGGAGTACGTTTTAATGGTGTGTGCTACCAATTTAGTGGAGTAGCGCTCCCACAACGGGTTGCCTTCTTTCGGATAATAACTCATGCACAATACGTCTTTGTTGCCAACGGTTTGCTTTTGTGCATCCCATATGAACTTTCGAGAGCTCGCAAAGGCGAAGTCTCGAACGTTCGTCGCTTTATACACCCAGGTTTTTGTTTTTTGCACCTTGTCTTTTTCAGCGGCTTCAGCCTCAGCTTGCGTAACAATAACCACTGGGGTATCTGATTTTTTGGCTAATTCATAGCGTTTGCGTTGTTCAGTAGTGAGGATACTCGCATAGTTCTGACATTCTCCGGTGGCAGCCACAATGTGGTCTGCAGGAACAGTAATGCTCACTTCGTAATCGCCAAATGGAAGAGTGAATTCACCACGGCCCAAAAATTGTTTGTTTTGCCAGCCTGTAACGTCGTTATAGACGCACATTCTCGGAAAAAATTGGGCAATTGTGTATAAATAGTTTTGGTCGGTCTCAAAATATTCGTAGCCAGAACGGCCGCCTACTTGCATGCGGTCATTGACGTTGTACCACCATTTAATTTGAAAAGAAATATTTTGACCAGGCATTAGTGGCTTTGCCAAATCGATGCGCATCATGGTTTTATTGATGAAATATTGCAATGGCTGGCCGCTAACATTGGTAATTTTTTCGATTTTAAAGCCGCCATCATAGTAAAAATCTCGTTTGCGTAAATCTGCAACACTTCTAAAATTTTCCATTTTTTCCACCTCGATGAGCTTGGTTTCTGAATTCTGATCGTAGATATTCTGATCGAGCTGCAACCACAGATATGCGAGTGGATCCGGAGAATTATTGGTGTAGGTAATGGTTTCTGTGCCATCTAAACGTTGTTTATTATCATCCAAAACAAGCGTCATTTTATAGTCTGCCTTTTGCTGGTAGTAGGCGTTTCCGGGTGCCCCCGATGCAGTGCGGTAACTATTTGCTGTTGGCAACAGTTGGTCTAGTTGTGCAAATTTAGTTTGGGCCAAAAGAGCTGCGCTTGAAAGCGATATTAAAGCAAGAACTAAGTTTTTCATGGCTTGAGGGTGAAATATTTTGATGAGTCGTTGAGTAAAAAGGAAAGCGTTTCTTTTTGTTTTCTATATATAAAAGACAGTTTGTTTTGTTGTCTAGGAAATTGTTCCATCAGGGCATCAAATTTGATTTGAATGGGGTTGTAAAGGGCAGGAATTGAGGCTGAAATATAACATTCAATGGTGCCGTTGAGTTGGGTAACAATACCCTCTAGCGAAAATTGGCTAACGCAAATAGCATCAGTCGCATGAGAATCTAGGGCGCAACCATAAATGATTTGAAAATGTTGATTAATATAATTTTCTATGCTTTTTAACTCAGCGGATGTTTCATCTAGTTTTTCAAATTTTCCGATGAGGGTCCCTTTTGGTGCTATTGCGCGCTCGAGGTCATGGGTTGTAAAAATGAGGGTACCTTCTAATTTTTGCTGCAGTTCATTGTAGGAGATTTCAGCATAAGCAAAATAGAACTCGTGGGCAAACGAAGTGTTGATGGCACTTAGGTGAACAAGAATAGCAAACAACAACTTCGGCATGGTTACGAAAATACAAAAAGCAAATGAAATGTTTAACTTTAGCAAATGAAACTACTATTCTTCTTTTTCATTAGCCTTATTGCTTTTTCGAGTTGTACTTCTGCTGACCCAGACGCATGCACATGCGGAAAAGAACTTTCCAAACCTACCCTAGATCAAGATAAAGACGTCATGGATGCTTGCGCTCAAAAAGGAGAGGCCATGAATGATAAAGAAAAAGTGCGTTGGTTCGAGGACATCATGACCTGCGTAGAATAACTTTTACCCAATGTAATGATGAAAAAAAGAAAGTCCCGCCGAGGCGAGACTTTCAAACAAACAACAAACAATTCCTGCATGCACCATGTCGCATTTAAAGCAGGAATATTTTTAAGTCCGTTGTCCGGATTTATCATATATGAAAGTGCTAAACGCAAAGCAAGTAATATGGTTACATTATCGTTAGATAATCCCAACGATTTATTACGATTTAGAAAATTTTCAGGAAAGTGAATTATAGAAATAGCCTATATCAGAACTAGATAAGACTTAGATGCGAAACTTCTTAAAAAAGGCATCCCAATTCCAAACGAAATTAGCCATGACTTCATCCATTCGCTTTAAAAATAGAGGGTTTGGAGCTTGCATGCGCTTGAAGTAATCGTCTTGAAATTCGTAAAGCCCATATTTATGAAAAACTGCTTTGGACATCCCGTAGATCCAGTTTTTGGATGGATGGTTGACGCGCATAATGAAACTTTGGTAGTCTCGGATCATGTTTTGAAAGTCGCCAATGCTCATTTCATAAATGCGAGAGAGCTTCTCAAAAATGATGTGTTCGACTCTTTCGGCCTGATCAGGTTCGAAAGTACTTTCTAGAAAAGATAAATTACCGACGATGACAATTAAGCCAAATTGACCGGAGTCTGAGGTGGAGATGTTCGGCCTGTTGACAAATGCGCTGTCTTCGTTGATCATCTCGGCAACTTCTGCAAAGCCGTTATCAACGCTATCAAAAATACCATTGATAAACACATTGGCCACTTGGTTGTCGGATAATTTTTTTTTGGTGAAGGAGCTAAACATTTTAAGTTGGAATTTGCTTCAATACAAATTTAACATTCGGTTCATCTGTTCTAACCCAATAGAAAAGTGCTTTATCAACGGAGTTTTCAACAAATTAGTACCTAAAATAGCTGTAATTTTGCAACAAAATTTATATATGAAGGCAATTATTTCTACAAACAAAGGCGACATGCATCTTCAATTTTTTGCAGATGACGCGCCAAACACCGTTGCAAATTTTATCAAATTAGCCAACGAAGGCTATTACAATGGTCTGAAATGGCACCGTGTGATCCCGAATTTTGTGATTCAAGGTGGTTGCCCAAACACGAGAGAGGGCGCTGTAGGCCATCCAGGAACGGGCGGCCCAGGTTATTCGATCGATTGTGAGCTTACAGGTAAAAATCAGTACCACGACCGTGGTGTGTTGTCAATGGCTCATGCTGGGCGCAATACAGGAGGTTCGCAGTTTTTTGTTTGCCATTCGCGCACTCAAACAGCTCACCTAGACGGTGTTCATACGGTATTCGCAAATGTTGTTGAGGGCTTAGAGGTCATAGATGCAATCCGCGAAGGGGACAGCATTGACCGCATTGAAATTATAGAAGAAGCTTAACATTAATTGCAGCAGTGGCAGAAAGCTTAGGCTTTCTGCTCCTTGGCAAATGCGATAATCAGCTCGGCGAGTTCTTCACCGATGCGGTCCTGAGCTTCCAGGGTAGCGGCACCAATATGGGGTGTACAGGCAATTCTCGGGTGTGCCAAAAGTGCTTTAATTGGAGTGGGTTCGTTCTCGTAAACGTCTAGCGCAGCCGCCGCAACTGTGCCATTATCCAAGGCCTCTAGTAGCGCTGTTTCTTCAATAACACCTCCGCGCGCTGTGTTAACGAGTCTCACTCCTTTTTTCATGAGCTTGAATTCGGCGGCACCAATTACCGCAGCACCGTCGGGCTGTTTAGGAACATGAATAGAGATGTAGTCGAGTTGACCAATTACGTCTGCTAAATTTGCGACCACTTTAACAGGAACCTCTATAGATTGACCGGCAATCTTGAGTGTAACGGGTTGAATGCGCGCTTTTCTTTCTATGGCAACTACTTTCATGCCTACGCCCAATGCATAAGCAGCTAAGCTTTGGCCTATGCGTCCAAAACCAATGATGCCAAGTGTTTTTCCGCGGAGTTCAACACCTTTTGCGAAGTTCTTTTTTAAGGCGGAGAAGTCGCCGTTTTCTATGTTTTTGAAGGAATCGTTTAAAAATCTTGATATGGAAAGCATTTGCCCCATAACGAGTTCTGCAACAGATTGTGACGAGGACGCTGGCGTGTTGATCACGGTGAGTCCTTTTTCGCGTGCATAACTTACATCGATGTTGTCCATGCCGACTCCGCCACGCCCAATGAGTTTTAAACCTGGGCAGGCGTCTATGACTTCTTTGCGCACGGTGGTTGCACTGCGTACTAATACAGCGTCAAATCCTTCTTCGTTAATGGTTTTTGCGAGTTCTTCTTGGGCAACTTTAGCCGTGCTTATTTCGTGGCCGGCGGCTTCTATGAGCGATTTTCCTAAATCTGAAATACCGTCGTTCGCTAAAATTTTCATATCACGCTTTTCTATTGAATTCTTTCATTACGTCGACCAGTACTTGAACGCTTTCGATGGGCAAGGAGTTGTACATAGAAGCACGGTAGCCACCTACTGAGCGGTGACCCGGAAGGCCAACAATTCCTGCGTCTTTCCACATGGCGTCGAATGCTGCACTTCGTTCTTCATTGGTAAGGAAGAATGTTGCGTTCATGTGTGAGCGATCTTCGGTCGAAACAGCCCCTTTGAATGACGGATTGTTATCGATTTCGGAATACAAAAGAGTGGCTTTAGCTTCGTTGCGCTTTTGCTGTTCAGGTACTCCTCCATTTGCTAATAAATGACGGAGGTTGAGCATGGCTACATATACACTGAAAACAGGTGGGGTGTTCAGCATCGATTCTTTGTCAATTTGTTGTTTGAGGTCGAGGTAGGTGGGCATAAATTTGGCAGTGCTTTTACCTAGTGCATCGTCTTTAACAATGTAAAGGGTTGCGCCTGCAGGGCCGAGATTTTTTTGTGCGCCAGCATAAATGAAGTCAAAATCGGATACATTGATTGTTTTGGAAAAGATATCCGAAGACATATCGCAGACCAAAGGCAAAGTGGTTTTTGGAACATCCTTGAATTGGGTACCAAAAATAGTGTTGTTGCTCGTGAAGTGTAGGTAGTCAAGACCGGCAGGAACAACATAATCTTTTGGTATATAGCTGAAGTTTTGGTCTTCCGATGAGGCAAGTACATCGACTGCTAATCCCATTTTTTGGGCTTCTTTAATGGCGCCAGTGGCCCAAGTCCCTGTATTGATATATCCTGCTCTTTGATGCTCGCGTTGCATATTGAGTGCAGCAATTGTAAAACCTAGAGTAGCGCCACCTTGTAAAAATGCCACAGAATAGCCTTTTGGAACATTTAAAGCTTGTTTGACTAGATCTAATGCTTCGTCCATGACGGCCACAAAATCTTTGTGGCGATGCGAGACCTCTAAAATAGATAAACCATTAAAGTCTAATACAGCTGCAGCAGCCTCCTTAAAGACCTCTTGCGGTAAAATACACGGGCCCGCGCCAAAATTGTGTTTCATAAAAATTGATTAATTGTTGCTATGCGTTGCAAAGTTGCAAAAAAAAAGAGCTGCGAAGGCAGCTCTTTGTATCATTCAGATTTTTTTGCGGCCGGTTTCTTAGCGGCAGCACTTGCCTTGGCTTTCGGCTCAGCCTTGATAGGTTTTGCTTTCTTTTCCTTTTTGACGATGATGACAGGTGCGTCTTCTTTTCGTTTACGGGTCTTGCCATAAGAACCCATGGCGCGTTTGCCTTTAGCCGTTTTTTTATCTCCTCTTCCCATAAGTGTTTGTTTGTGATACGAATACACTCAAAGTTATCAAACTTTTTGATATTCTTCACGAAATTTTTGTGCAAGTTGTGGGCCACCGTTCAAAATGCGCGTACACCATGAAATTTTTAGTTGTGTTTGTTCTGTTGTAGTCAATAACCAATCGATATTACTTGCCGCTAGTCTTGTCCTTAATGCATTCAAAACCAATGCAGCCGACACGGATAAATTATAGCTCTCTGTAAAACCATGCATGGGTATGTGCAAAAAAGAATCGGCATTTGCCTCCAATTCTGCAGATATACCATGTTTCTCTGCTCCAAAAAATAGGGCAATTGGTTGTTCTAAATCGATATCTTGAGGTGTATAGGCTTTGTGGTGAGGGGAAGTAGCGACAATGCGGTAACCTTTTGCTTTTAATGTGCTTATGGCATCCAAAACGGGTTCAGGTTCTTGTTGGTGTTGCACCACATCAAGCCAGCGCGCTGCTCCAAGTGCGATATCGCGCTGAAATTGGTAATTGTTATTTTTTTCAATGAGGTGCAGTTCTTGAAAGCCGAGGCAGTCCATAGTACGCATAATAGCTGAAGCATTGTGGTCTTGTTGAATGTTTTCTAGCCCTACAACCAAGTGACGACTTCTCTGGGGTGCAATTTTTTCGAAAAGCCCTACCTTATTTGGCGTAATGATTTTGTAGAGTTCTTGTAATACGTATGCGTCTTCGGTCATGCATTAGATCAATTTGTGCATCAAAAAGTGTTGGATTTCATCAAAAAGTAGGTGAGAAGGGCCGTCTAGTTGATAACCCAATTTTTGGTAAAAAGGTAGTGCCACCTCACGTGCATGCAAAATGATTTGTTGTATGCCTTTCTGTTTGGCCTCAGTTTCCATATAATGAATTAGGCTTTTACCAATACCCTTGCTTTGTTGAGGTGCGTCAACGGCCATAAAGCGTATTTGTGCGGTTTGTGCATTGATTTGATCGAGCCGCCCAACACCCATGACATTGTTTTGTTCATTGAAAAAGGCGAAATGTAGGTGCTGCGCTTCGTCTGCAGTTTGTTCACTGCCCTCAGGCTGCCCCCACGGTGCGCGTAGTATTTGGTATCGCAAATAGAAATAAGCCGCCCATTCTGCATCGGTATGTGGACTTCGGATCATGCTTCAAATTTAAAAGCAATTTGCGAAACGCGCCGGGTATTTTGCCCATTGATTTGCTCTTCTTTAACGAGGCTAAGGGCTTTCGGATCTGCAAAAACTTCGTCTAAGGATTTAATTTTAGCGACGGGAACGTTTAGTTTTAGGAGAGCAGAAATGATTTGAGTACAAGTTTTCATTGAAATGACACCTGCTAGGTTCTTAAAAAGCACCTCTCGGTTTTTAACTCTTTCGATATTCGAGCAAAAACGAGGGTCTTGAGCGAGTTCACTTAGACCTAGGTAAGCAACAAGTTTGTCGAAATGTTGGTCAGAGCCAATGGCAAAGGTGATTAATTGACCATCTTTTGTTTCGAAGATTTCGCCATACGGGGCAATGTTGGGATGTAAACTACCTATGCGTTGAGGTACTTGTTGTGCCATTAAGTAGTTGGCTGCCTGATTGGCTAGACTGCAAATTGCAGCGTCGTAAAGTGACACACTCACTATCTGACCTTTGCCCTGTTGGCGTTGTAAAAGTGCCAAGAGCAAGCCTTCTTTGAGTTGGTGGGCAGCTAGGATATCGATAAGCGCAACCGGCATTTTGACTGGGCCGCTTTCGGGTGTGCCGTTCATGGCCATAAAACCAGTTTCTGCTTGTAAAATGAGGTCATAAGCGCTGCGATCGTTATCTGAGCCAAAACCAGTTATTTTTCCGATGAGTAAGCTTGGATTGATTTTCCATAATTCAGCTGGTGTAACTTTTAATTTTTGATCATCGCCTTTCTTGAAATTCATTAAAAGGATATCTGCACTTTTGAGGGAGTCCTCAAAAATTTTATATTGATCGGGATTTGTTAAATCCAGCGCAATGGTTTCTTTTTGGTAATTGACACTTGAGTAATAAGCGCTTTGTTTGGATAAATCACGCTCTTTTTTTAAACGCCAAGTATTGGTTACGTCTCCATGAACAGGGTGTTCTATTTTGATCACGCGCGCGCCGAGTTCGGCAAAAAAAGTACCCACGGATGGACCGGCAAGTACGGTAGAAAGATCGATTACGGTCAGGTCTTTAAAATGAAGTTTGCTCATTTGCGAGATATGGTGTCTATAATTTTGAGCTCAACTTGTGCCAAGCCGTCGCGTACAAAATTAAGTTTTTTTGCCGCCGCCCAACTCACGTCGATAATCCGGCTATTGGATGCCGCCATTCTATCAATGATGCGGAGTACAACAGTTGAATCATTTTTAAGATTGCGTACTTCAACCATTGTTCCAAATGGCAAGCGGGCATGTGCCGCGGTTAGACTGTCTGAAAAGTAGCGCTCGCCTGACGCTGTGCGTCTTCCATTCATGGAGGCCGCGTAATAAGATGCTTTTCCCCGTTGATAGATATCGTTAGAGGGGAAGAATAAGCATAAAAACAGTAGTTGAAAAATCCAATTCATGGCTTCTTTAAGTTAGGAAAGATACAACCTTAAGGGTAAAAGCGCCAAATTTTTGCAGTGTAAATAGTTTTAAATCCGTAAATTTGGAGCGCATTAAAAATCACAATTTCGCACTATGAAAGTTTTTGACCTCGACATGATCCAACGCGTATATGAGCGCTACCCTGCTCGTATTGCTGCTGCTCGTAAAGTAGTGGGCCGTCCGCTTACTTTATCCGAAAAAATCCTATACGCACACCTCTGGGATGGAGAAGCAACCGTTGCTGCTGAACGCGGAAAGTCTTACGTCGATTTTGCGCCAGACCGCGTTGCCATGCAAGATGCAACTGCCCAAATGGCGCTTTTGCAATTCATGCAAGCAGGCAAAAAGCGCGTTGCAGTTCCTTCAACTGTTCACGCCGATCACCTCATTCAAGCAAAAGTAGGTGCAAGCAAAGACCTACAAGAATCACTCAACCAAAACAACGAAGTATTCAACTTCTTGTCTTCAATTTCAAATAAATATGGCATTGGCTTTTGGAAGCCGGGTGCTGGAATTATACACCAAGTAGTATTAGAAAATTATGCGTTCCCTGGCGGCATGATGATCGGTACCGACTCACACACTGTAAACGCAGGTGGCCTCGGAATGGTGGCCATTGGTGTTGGTGGTGCAGATGCAGTAGATGTG
>Ga0070374_10001028_pt1 | contig 11790 bp, 16 predicted proteins | sample LauGreSuBDMM15SN_2_FD_66374 | JGI IMG/M metagenome (GOLD analysis project Ga0070374, IMG submission 66374) | Freshwater lake microbial communities from Lake Michigan, USA - Su13.BD.MM15.SN (version 4) (version 4) | ecosystem: Environmental > Aquatic > Freshwater > Lake | place: Lake Michigan...
ACAAGCACAAGCACCATCATTTACACAAGCACAAGCACCATCATTTACACAAGCACAAGCACCATCATTTACACAAGCACAAGCACCATCATTTACACAAGCACAAGCACCATCATTTACGCAAGCACAAGCACCATCATTTACGCAAGCACAAGCACCATCATTTACACAAGCACAAGCACCATCATTTACGCAAGCACAAGTAGTAGGAGGTAGAGGTGGTAGAAGTGCTTCTGCCCAAGACGTACCAGTATTTACACAAGCACAAGCACAAACACAAGCACAAACACAAGCACAAGCACAAACACAAGCACAAACACAAGCACAAGCACAAACACAAGCACAAGCAGGAGGTAGAGGGGGTAGAGTTGCTGCTGTTTCTCAAGACGTACCAGTATTTACACAAGCACAAGCACAAACACAAACACAAGCACAAGCACAAGCACAAGCACAAGCAGGAGGTAGAGGGGGTAGAGTTGCTGCTGTTGCTCAAGACGTACCAGTATATACACAAGCACAAGCACCAGTATTTACACAAGCACCAGTATTTACACAAGCCCCAGTATATACACAAGCCCCAGTATATACACAAGCACCAGTATATACACAAGCACCAGTATATACACAAGCCCCAGTATATACACAAGCCCCAGTATATACACAAGCCCCAGTATATACACAACCACCAGTATATACACAACCACCAGTATATACACAACCACCAGTATATACACAAGTACCAGTAATTACACAAGCACTAGCAGTTGCTACTGCAGCCGCTAATAATATTCAATCCAATATTCAATCCGCACTTGGTGGTGTATTTGGTTTTGGTCAGAGTCCAACCACACAACCAGTTCAAATAGGTAGAGGTGGTGTTCAAATTACACAACCGGTTCAAGTAGGTAGAGGTGGTGTTCAAATTACACAACCGGTTCAAGTAGTTAGAAGTGGTGTTCAAGTTACACCAACACCAACCTTTTCAAGAATAACTACTGCCCCAGTAGCAAAAAGTGGTAGAGGTGTGCGATAAATAATAATATCTACTTATGAAGATAAAAGGAAGTTTATACCATCAAACATTAATTCATCCTGATATGATTTCACAAAACAATAAAAATAAAACATTTTTATTGTTTATATCTTTGAATAATTATTATTCTCTCATTTAAGAAAAATTATTACCTCTTGTTTTAATAAGATCAATGGTACGTTGATCTAGACAAATACCTCCCATAGAATTACTTAAATTAGCAGAATTACCAATACAATCTGGTCTTGCTGGTAAATGCGAAATACCATCTAAAACCGGATCTAACTTACGATTAATAGATCCCGATAAAATATCAGATCTAGGTTCATCTAAATTCAAATTCGATTCCATCGAAGGTTTTAAATAAATAGGATTCAAAGAATATTGATCTCCTTTAAATCCTTCGTTCTCCCCCTCTTCCTCTTCTTCGAATCCTTCAAATCCTTCCTCTTCTTCCCCCTCTTCTTCGAATCCTTCAAACCCTTCCTCCTCTTCCCCCTCTTCTTCGAATCCTTCCTCTTCTTCTTCGTCTTCAAATCCTTCCGAGGAATATGGATATTGTGGTAAAACACTAGAAGTAGGAGTATATGGTACTACTTTCGTGGAAGTACCATAACTGGATACAAAAATAATTAAAATAAATATGATTCCAACAAGAATAAATTCAGCATTCATGACAATTATATAATGTAGATTAGATCTTTTTTATGTATAGGTTCATTTCTCTAAATAATGATTCTATCTAGTTTTTATTTGAATATAGGTGGTTCCTAAACTAGACCAAATATATTTTCAACGTTTTCCAGCGATTTTAAAAAATTATTGTAAAAATCATCGGAATCGGTTTTATTGTTTTTAATAATAGTGCCAGAAGAATCTAAATGATATTTTACAATATATTCTCTAATTTTATGTTTCAATACGGTTTTATAATAAGGTATAAAATAGGTTTTTAAAAGCCATATTATAAGAAAAAAGAATAAAAAACACGCTAAATACCAACCTAATTTATAAGAAAAAACACTTGCACTATCACTTTCTGAATTGGAATTAGAATTGGAAAAGTCGGGAGAATCGTTCATCTTATTATGATATCGTAATAAAAATACATAAATACTTCTCTCTAATTGCTTTATCCACTAAAACGAAAATGAATCCACAAGAAAAAATAGATTTAAAGAAACTCATTGGAAATATGGATGATTATGAAGATAATACCGCAGGTATTCGAGAGATGAAACACAGTGCGTCTATTCGTGAAGATATTCGGAAAATGGAGGAATTAAAACGCACAAAACGCGGCGGAATGACGGAACAAGCATTCTCTGAATTATGTGAATCGGAATGTATTTTCTTGTTTTATAAATATACGGATATCTACAAGCGTTTATTAAAAGACGAAATCGATTTGACCATTATGAGTACTGCATTGAATGTCTTGCAAAAAATCGAAGATGGAGAAATCGACCAACAAGAGGGGTCCGTTTTTGTCGGTAAATTATTCCATCAAATTTATGTCGATAGTGCGCTAAGAAGAAGTGAAAATTTAGATAAAGCTGCTGCGGATGCGGATGCAGAGACTGTCTTTCCAAAATACGAAGGAAAATCCATATCCTGGAAAGAATATCGCCAGAAAAAAATGGAAATCAAAAAGGATTTATCAAAATAATATAAATACACTGCATAACAAAATATAAAATGCAACTCCCTATCGCCTATCTGAAGATCTGGATCGATCCCAAAAACGCGGAATTACGAGAGAAATACGAAGAACATGTAAGAAAACATAACGAACATGTTCAAACCGAGGAATTCCCGAATTCCGGTTTCGATCTTTTGACTCCCGAAGATACATTGATTCCGAATGACAGTTTATTGAATTCTTTTTTCTTGGATTGTAAAGTGAAGACCGAAATGCGTTTTAACGAATTTCCCGCTGCGTTTTATGTGTTTGTTCGTTCTTCTTTCTCGAAAACGCCGTTGATATTATCGAATCATGTTGGTGTTATTGATTCTGGATATCGTGGAAATATCAAAGTCGCATTGAGAAATCTAGAAGCGACGACCTCTTATTCTGGTGGATATCGACTAGAAAAACATAAAAGTATTACTCAGATTTGTCATCCGCTCTTGTGTCCAATTATGGTGGAAATGGTCGAACTAGAATCGGAATTATCCACAACTTCTCGTGGATCCGGTGGATTCGGTTCCACTGGTAAATAAACGCATATATTTATTCTAGTGTTTTTCATAATATCTACAAAAATATAATCATCCACCTTGGATTATATTTTTGGCAAATGGAAACGAGTATTTTAGAAAGAAAAACATTCATGCAATTATATACCGGTAAATTCAAATTACCTCGTCCTAAAATATGTGCAAAAAAAAGAGTATTATTAACCAATACAACTCGAGAACCAGTACAAGAAAAAGTGAAAATCGAAAGAGAAGATCCTTCGAAAGTCGTGGTTTTCGATTTAGATGAAACCTTGGGATCTTTTGGCGATTTGTTTTTATTATGGACGGGGATTCAGCATATTTATTCCGATTTCGATCTTTTTCGAGAAGTGGTGGATATTTATCCGGAATTTTTACGCCCTGGAATTCTAGTGATCTTGCAGTTTTTATATGCGAAAAAAAAAACGAGAGAATGTGAAAAGATTTTCATTTATACGAATAATCAATGTCCTCCCACTTGGATATCTCTTCTTATTGATTATTTCCAATATAAAACAAACCCAATTCTACAAGAAACCCCATTATTTGATAAAGTAATCGGTGCATTTAAAATTGCCAATATTGCCTTTGAAATCTCTCGAACTACTCACAAGAAAACATATTCCGATTTAATTAATTGTACCATGTTACCGAAAAACACCGAATATTGTTATATAGACGATACGGAATATATAAAAATGAAACACGATAAAGTATATTATATCAAACCGAAAGCATATTATCACTCGTTATCGGTACAAGAAATCGTGGAAAAATGGATGGATGTATTTCACGCGGAATATCCCAAGATAAGTCCTTCTTATTTATATTCTTGGTTTTCTCTACATGGACGTAGTGGAAGGCTAACCGCCTATAAAGATATCCTATTAGAAAGAGAAATCGATCAACGCGTCAGTCGTAAAATGATGTTTCATATTCGCGAATTCTTTCTATTGACAACGTATCATCCTTTTTGGAAGAAAAATACCGGTACTACCACCAGTACGAAGAAAAAACGTCCTTCTTTTACAGATAAAAGACATCACAAGACATACCGATATTTCGGATGAATTCGTATTATCTTATCTAGATAGATTGCGATTGATTTCCAACCATTAATACCAGACATTCTTCCGCGGTTAGTTTCTGGAAAACAATGCAAGAGTCTAAAGGAAACAGCATGAATTGGTTCCGTGTATTTTTGCATTGGATATATATTCCATTTACTCGAAATTGAATATCCGTCACGATCCCGCCATTCGTTAGAGTCGGTTTAACCACACGGATTCCATTCGTTTCGAAAAGGCGAATCCAGCGAATATGTCTCCCGCGAAATAAATCGCAAATATCTCCCACATAACGATATCCGTTTAATTTCTCTTGAAAGAGGAGGTTATCATTCGGATGGATATGTTCTATACGCATAATATTCACCATATCCCGTTGAATACTATTTAAAGTGTGATTTTCAAGATGATGCGGAATAGATTCGAGAGATTCGGTTACTTTCTTGGCCCATTCTTCTTCTGGTGATAACATACTTCTATTCTAATCTAATATAATCTATTCAATTCTGTTCATATTTACTTTGGAGAGGAATAAGGGTCATAAGATATATGTAAAAAAGAAAGCGTTTTTCGTAAATAATCTCTTATTATCGTATTCTTAACAATTTCTACTAAAATAACATTAATAAATAAAAAGGTTGCAGTACCGAAAATAAACGAAATATCATATGATTTTAAAACATATTTATCACGAAAAGGATGGAATCGTATCATAAGAATTAAACACAATCCAATTTGAACGATAAAATGCAATTCTTTAATATAATGCGGGACATTAACAAAAATACCTAGAAAAACCGCAATATAGAAAAAATAAATGAGGAGAATAGACAAAAAATAAAAACGATTCAATAATGAAAAATATTGCATATATTATATGTTCGAATCTTCTTTCCGATATGATATCCTTATATAATAAAAAATATAACTATTTCTCTCGAATATGTAAAAACCCCAATAGAACATGATTAATAATAAATATGAAATTCAAACGAAAATTGGAAATGGGAAATTCGGTTCGGTATTTCTAGCGGAAAACCATGTTTCAAAAAAACCAGTAGCAATTAAAATAGAAGAGAAAGAAGGATGTATTCGAAACGAATCTCGGATATTGGAGTATTTGGCAAGAAACGGATGTAAAAATATCGCGAATGTTTTCTGGTATGGTGTGCAAGAAAAATATACGTTTTTGGTAATGACATATATCGACGGCATACCATTATCTAAATACCGGACTGAAAACGTACAAGATACATGGATTTCCTTGATAAACATACTAGAAAAAATCCATTCGGTTGGTGTGATTCATCGGGATATAAAACCGGATCATTTCTTGTTCTGGAAAAACGAATGGTATTTGATCGATTTTGGATTTGCGACGTTTTCTTTAACGGAGTCGGAGTCGTCCATAACAAGAGAATATATTATTGGTACTCCGAATTATATAAGTACGAATATTCATCGAGGATTCTCTCCAACTGCAAGAGATGATTTGATTTCTCTCGGATATATTTTCTTGGAGATGGAATTATCTCTTGCGATTGGGTCTCTTGCAGTTAGAGAACGATTACCTTGGAGCAGAACGGTTCTTTTTCCAGTAGAACCATCGACGGAATATACCGAATGTCATATTTTACATGTTCAAAACCAATACAAGAAAAAATATAAGGAAAAATGGGAAAATGAAAATCCGGAACATTGGATTCGACATTATTTACAAGATATATATTCATCTGGTCCTTATTGTTCAGAATACCAAGAAAAGTGCATATATACCAAACTAATAAACCGAATAAAACAATATAAATAATTTTACTTAGGCATAATATCTTAACAGCAACAGCAATGAGTATTTCCGAAGCACAGACTCAAACACCGGTGGTGGAAACTGTTTCCGAAGCGAAACGTATGATTGGTCAAGTGAAATGGTTTAATAATAAAGCCGGATATGGTTTTATTACCGTAAGTGATGGGGAGAACGCCGGAAAGGATATTTTCGCGCATTATTCTACCATTATTGCTGCCGATTCTCAATATCGTTATCTAGTACAAGGGGAGTATGTCGAATTCGATTTATCTATTTCTACCAATAACACACACGAATTTCAATCTAATAAAATTTCTGGTATTAAAGGTGGAAAATTAATGTGTGAAACACGTCAGGTGAATCATCGTCCAGTAAGGAGAGAGGTCGATTCTTCTTCTAAACCAAGAACGGATAGACCACACAATAAAAATAACAACGTCAATAGTAATAGTGGCATCAAACGTCATGAAAAACCAGTGGATAAAGAGGATGGTTTTCAAGTGGTTCGTAAGAAAAAGTTGTAAAAGGGAATAATACGTTTATTTTTTGTTGTTAATCTAATAAAAAATAAAAGATAAGAAACCGATAAGAAAACGATATAAAACCATATTCGTGGATATACTATAAAATATGTCATCTCCTGAAGCAATTATAACTAAACCATTATCAAAACAAGCTAGCCAACAAGAAAAATTATCGGAAAAGGTCGAATCCTTGGAAACTGCATTACAAGCATTGAAAAAGGCTGCGGATATTGCGGTATTAGAGATAAAGGCACTTAAGAAACAAGTGCTTAAATTGAAAGTCCAGAAACCAAAGAAAACCGTAAAAACCGATCGAAAACCACACGGCTTTGCGGTTCCTACGAGAGCATCCGATGAATTGTGTGTATTCATGGGTGTTGCACCGGGAACACTTATTGCTCGTACTGCAGTAACTCAGCGTTTAACTGACTATATCGCCGAGCAAAAATTACAAAATGTAGAGTGCAAACGTCAAGTATTACCAGATGCAACTTTACAGAAATTATTAGGAGATGCGTCCAAAGATCAATTCTTGACACATTTCACTATTCAAAAATATATCAATCATCATTTCTTGAAGAGTCCTGCCACTGCAACTGCCACTGTTCCAGTAGTTGCTACCGATTAAGAAAATCATTAAGAGAAGGAATATAAGAATAAATTATGATTTTATTTATTCTTATTGAACCTATCGCCAATATCGAAGATTATACTTTTGAAAGTTTCCTACTAGAAAACTATCATTCACATCCGGCAATTACCGCGGAAATGGTGGCTTAACCGACTAAGCGAAATTCGTATTTCGAATCGTTTCTAGCATTTCATCGGGATATTCCATGTTTTCCAGAATCTGAATGGCACCTTCTATTTTCGAAATTCCAGGTGCGATTTTATAGGTGAATTGATATTTACCTTCGACCTCTGCTTCTCCCACTTCTAGAGGCAAGACACACATTTTGTAATTCTGAATGACATCTTTTTTCTTGTTCCATTTCTCGCAGATAGAAACATAATGAGTCGTCAAAATGAAATCGACATGTTCATGGGTTTCAGAGAGATATTTCAAGAAAGCATACGCAGATTTCGTCGCTTCTTTTGGATTTGTACCAGAATACAATTCATCGAAAATACAGAAATGATGATCTTTCGCAGAAGAAACACTCTGCTTAATTACATCTAAAATCTCTTTACATCTCCTGGATTCGGCTTGAAATAAACTATCGCGTCCAGAAGTATCCGGAATATTCAAATAAGAATGGAAATGAGTATATGGTTTGAAATGTGCAGTCTTAAAAGCTCCCATTCCGAATTGCTGCGAGAGAATCAAATTAATAGCAGTGGTTTTCAAGAAGGTTGTTTTTCCAGAAGCATTCGGACCGGTAATAATGATTTTCTTGTCTAAAGTTGCGTCGTTTTTCACTGGACTGTCACTTCGTTTAGACCCCTCACCCTCTGTGTGGGTGTTGTCACTTCGTTTAGAAAATACATGTGGAACATATGCTTGGTCGAGGATATATCGTTTTGGTACGATTGGTTTAAGGGAAGGTAGTTTTGGTTTCTTTTTTGGAATCTCTTTTTTTTGTTCTTTTTTCTTTTCTCCTAAATCTTTCGTCTCTTCTTTTTCTTCTTCTTTTTCTTCTTTCTTTTCTTCTTTCTTTTCTTCTTTTTCTCCTAAATCTTCTTTAGCAACATCGAAATCTTCTTTTTTCATTTCTGCTTTTTCTTCTTTAGTAACTTCGGAATCTTCTTCTTTAGCAACTTCCTTTTCTTCTTTCTTTTCTTCTTTCTTTTCTTCTTTCTTTTCTTCTTCCTCCTCTTCCTCGTCATCATCTGAATCATCTTCTGAATCGGTAAATGAATCTGAATCCAAATTAATATCCACGATTTCCTTCGCTTGATCAAAAGTGGCTAAACCTAAATCTCCTTTTTGGAAAGCAGAAGAAAGAGCGCTCAAATTCTCTAAATATCCTTGGAATCCCATCGAATAGAGAATAGCCGCTTCATAATCCGGATTCACACGTAAATCATAAAAGCATTTCATCATGTATCCGATTTCCGTGGTTTTGAAAATACTACATTCAAAAGGACAAACAGAAGACAAATCCTCTTGAATTCTTCCTAAACATTCTCGATGTTTCTGGATATCTTTACAAAAGGCAAGATAACGATCGAATTTGTTACCCCCATATTTCTCACAAAAAGCATCCATTTTTACAATCGAATCATCGATGTGTTTTCTTATAGTTAAAAGCGATTCATTCATGTATTGAGTATTTCGATAGAATCGAATACAATGCATGGTATTTTGGTACATCTGCAAGAGGTATAATGCAAGAGAACCAAAGAGATAAATCGCATTTTGGAATGTCATGTTTTGGAAACTCATAATGGCTTTTCCGATGAAATGATTTCGCGCAATATTCGTCAAACATTCGACATACATTGAAACGGAAATCGGTACTCCTTGGATTTTTAATAGAACAAAGGGAACTACTAGAATGAAAATCGGAATGAAGAAACTCATTAAGGGAGCCATAATGTTACAAAGCGACATGCATTGAAGAAAAGGCGCGGAATGATTCCACTCTGCGAGTAAAGACCATTCTAAATAACCATATTTCTCTAAGAATGCGTCGTTTTCTTTGATATCTTTCCATATTTCGTGGATTGACCCTTCTTTTTCTTTTTCTTCTTTCGATTCTTCGATAATCGGAGGGACAATCGAAGAGATGTTCAGAATCACTTCTTGTGTTTGTTCTAAAAAAGGAATATCGGTGGTGAAATGACGTTTCCATGTGGGAATGACATCTCTCGCGAATTTCGATTTCGGTTGCAAGATATGTTCATAAATGTTTTTTTCTGGTAGTTCTGATTTGGTGGTTTTAGTTGATACTTCAGCGGTCGAAGGATTGGCAACAATAATTTCTAGTTCTAAATCTCTCGCGACCACATCCGGTAATTCATGCAAGAGAGTTGGGTCGATAGTGGCTAGATAAGAAATAGGTAATTGGAAAACGGAATTTGCTAGAGTATCTTTATCTAGTCCAAGTCCTTCTTCTTTTTTTGTTTCTCCAGAAATGGCGGCTTGTAATTGTGATTCTAAAGTACAACCTGTATCTGCTAGACAAGTGAAAGCACCAAGAAAATTCATATTTATTATATTTACGTGGAATTAAATATAATAGACGAGAACGCGTTTATTAATATGTAATATCCCGTTTATTTTAGAGTATAAATCACTATTTTTTTCACGTTGCATTATCTCTCTGCTCCGAATTTTTTGCCCATATTTCATATTCGGCTGCTTCTTTCCTTAAATTTTTTTCTCTTTCTAAATTGTTATGAATATTATTAGCATATTCATAATTTTCTTTTCTTTTTTTGGTTTCTTCATTTTCTTGTTCTATTTTGTTGGTATATGTTTGTTGCATCTTAATTTCATCAGTTTCATCATCTCCACCATAATATCTTTTTCTAGTTATTTTATTTCGGTTTTGTCTTTTAACTACACTTCTTCTCTTACTACTCCTCCTTTTCTTACTACTCCTCCTTTTCTTAACTACCCTTCTTCTCTTCATCGTCATTCGTTTAGATGCCATAGTCTAAAAAAACAAGAAAATATATATTAACCCTATAAAACAAAATCATTCTAAAACAAATCAAATCGATTCATATTCAATCGTTTAATCCCCTCTTTCGATTGTATTCGAATCCATTCTTCCGAACAAGCCATTATTTCTCCAATCTCTCGATGATTGCGTATTTTCTCCAAGAAAAAGGAATATTTCCATCGGAAAACCTGTTTTTGAAACGGGGTACATACTTCGTCCATATTCTCCCAAAACTCGCGATATATTTCGAATTCTAATTCTAATCCTTTTCTCTCGACCTCGTTCTTGCTAGAAGATAATTTATCCCAAATCCATTCATTTTCCCCAACCAACTGTGTTTTACTTCTTTTTCTTTTCTGATCCGGGTCGTATCCTTTTCGTCTCTCGGCTTTCGGGAGATTTGAAATCGGATGTAAATCGGTCATTCCTTTCAATAAAGCACCTTGAATATAAATGGATGCAAACGGAATAAAAGGACGATCCGGATCATATTTCTGAATGGATTGATATAATCCGAGAGAAGCATAGGTATGTAATTCGGCTACAGAGAGATGTTGGCATTTATATCGATGTAATTGACGGAAAGCACAGGCTTTCGAAAAAGCAAACGGTTCATAAGAATAAAACATAATCGCATGTACTTTTTTTCTAGTCATTTCATCGGTAACCGGGTTTCTTAAAATAGAATGGATGAGAGAAAGTTGATAAGAAGTTAAAAAGTTTCGTTGGAAAAGACTGTTTTTTTCTAACGAAATACCAAAAGAAAACAGAAAATAAAATGGGATTATTGCAAGAAAATACATTGCTTCTTATAAATATACCGATTTCAGGTTTGTATTGTTGTGGATTTAAACATAAACAAAATTAAATCATCATAATTCACTTCAATTAAAGGTTTTGAATTCATATATTTTTGTTCATAATTCTCAATAATAGGCTCTTTTTCATCAAAGGTACCTATATATTCATGGAGTGTGTAGTAATTATCATTATGGTTTGATTTTTCGTGATTGTAATTGTTTAAATCCTTTATATATTGGTTGTATTGTTCTGAATTTTTAAACATATCTTCTTTTACACCCTTGAACATTTAAGTTCGCACAATAAAGTGCTAAAAAAATATTTAAGGTTGGGTCGTTTCATACCCTTGTAAAGTTTGTTTATAGCAACTCGGTTTTAGCGCTTGATTACTTTCTCTACATAAATAACTTGGTCTTTCTAATTTATTTATTGCCTTTTCTGCTATTTTGTAGATATTTGATGAACCATTTCGGTCTCTATTCCACAAACCACAACCGCTCTTACAGCGTAGTAGTCCATGAACCAATCGTAATTCATCTTTCTTTTTATTTGGATGTTGTCTTACTCTAAATTTCTCACATATTCCTCCTTCACAATTAGAACATTTACAACTACTTCTAAATTCATCTACTAGATAAACTTTATAGTTGTTTTTCCTAAATAATGTTCTCATTCCTTTTCCTAATGTTGGTTCTTTGTATTTCATTTGTTTTCTTTGTTCCCAATC
>Ga0070374_10001031_pt1 | contig 11780 bp, 9 predicted proteins | sample LauGreSuBDMM15SN_2_FD_66374 | JGI IMG/M metagenome (GOLD analysis project Ga0070374, IMG submission 66374) | Freshwater lake microbial communities from Lake Michigan, USA - Su13.BD.MM15.SN (version 4) (version 4) | ecosystem: Environmental > Aquatic > Freshwater > Lake | place: Lake Michigan...
GGCAAATCCCCTTGCGACTGCCGACCCACGCGCCCAACGTGCTCGAAGTGCGCGGTGAGGTCTACATGCGCCGCGACGATTTCGAAACCCTGAACGAGCGCCAACGCCAACGCATCGCCGCAGGCACCAAAGGTGAAAAAACTTTCGTCAATCCGCGTAACGCGGCGGCGGGTGCGGTGCGTCAGCTTGATTCGGGCGTTGCGGCTGAACGTCCGCTGAGCTTTTTTGCTTATGGCCTGGGCGACATCACGCCCGCCAACGAAGGTGGTCCGCAGTGGATTTCTCACTTCGACATGCTCATGCAACTCAAGGCTTGGGGCTTTCCTGTAGCCGAGCAAACCGCTTGTGTGCAAGGGGCTGCCGGGTTGGTGGCGTTTCACCAGCGCGTGGCCGCGGAACGCGATGCCTTGCCTTACGACATCGACGGTGTGGTCTACAAGGTCAACGATCTGTCGCTGCAGGCTGCCTTGGGTTTTGTGACCCGCGAGCCGCGTTGGGCCGTGGCGCACAAATACCCCGCGCAAGAAGAAATGACCGCGGTGTTGGCCATCGATGTGCAAGTGGGCCGCACTGGCAAACTCACGCCCGTGGCCAAACTCGCCCCGGTGTTTGTGGGGGGTGTCACGGTGACCAATGCCACGCTGCACAACGAACTTGAAGCTCGTCGCAAGGACGTGCGGGTGGGCGACACTGTCATCGTGCGCCGTGCGGGCGATGTGATCCCTGAGGTGGTGTCGGTGGTGCTGGACCGCCGTCCGTTAGACGCGCCGCAGTTCACCATGTTGACCTACTGCCCCGTGTGCGGGAGCCTGGCCGAGCGGGAAGAGGGCGAAGCCGACCACCGCTGCACGGGTGGGCTGTTTTGCAGCGCCCAGCGCAAACAGGCTATCTGGCACTTTGCCCACCGCCGCGCCATGGATGTAGACGGCTTGGGCGACAAATTGGTGGACCAACTGGTGGACACGGCCCAAGTCAACACATTGGCCGACCTGTACCACCTGAAGCTCGACCGCTTGGCCAACATGGACCGCATGGCCGAAAAATCTGCCCTCAACTTGCTCGATGCTTTGGAAAAGTCCAAAACCACCACCCTCGGGCGTTTTTTGTTCAGCCTGGGCATTCGCCATGTGGGCGAGGCCACGGCCAAAGAACTGGCCCGCCACTTTGGTCAACTCGATGCCACCATGGTCGCCAGCGAAGACGCGCTTTTGCAAGTGGCCGATGTGGGCCCTGTGGTCGCGCACAGCATCCGCACCTTTTTTGATCAACCGCACAACCGCGAAGTGGTGCAAGCCCTGCGCGATGCAGGCGTCACCTGGCCCGAAGGTGAGGCCTTGGCCCCCACCGAAATGCCCTTGGCGGGCATCACCGTGGTGCTCACCGGCACGATGCAAACCATGGGCCGCGACGAAGCCAAGGAAAAACTCGAAGCCCTGGGTGCCAAAGTGGCCGGCTCGGTCAGCAAAAAAACCCACTACGTTGTTGCCGGGGCCGAATCGGGCAGCAAGCTTGACAAAGCCCAAGCGCTGGGGGTGCCCGTGCTGGACGACACGGGTTTGGCTTTGCTCTTGACAGGCCAGAAACCCTGAGTTTCTGCCTGCTAGGGTTGAACTGCCAGACAGGTGCCTAGTGTGTTAGAACTTCCAGCAGTCGATCCAAGCCACCTTCATGGATGGCCACCATGGCTTGCTCACGCACTTTGGGTTTGGCGTGGTAAGCCACCGACAAGCCGGCCACGCCCATCATGGGCAGGTCATTCGCGCCGTCGCCCATGGCAATGGCCTGGTGTGGTGTGATGCCCATCATTTGGCAAGTCTCCAAAAAGGTTTTGCGTTTTTCTTCACCGTCACAAATGTCGCCCCAGGCTTGGTCCACCATGCGACCGGTCAGCACACCATCTTCTAATTCCAGCACGTTCGAGCGCGTCCAGTCGATGCCCAAGACATCCCGCACATGGTCGGTGAAATAGGTAAAGCCGCCCGAAACCAAGAGCACTTTCATGCCCGCAGCCTTGCAGGCGCTTACCAAATCTGCCGCGCCTGGATTCAGGCGCAGTCGCGCACTCAAGACCTCATGCATGTGCGCGACTGTCACGCCCTTGAGCAGGGCCACGCGTTGGCGCAAGCTCTCTTTGTAGTCGGTGATTTCGCCACGCATGGCCGCTTCGGTGATGGCCGCCACTTCTGGTTTGCGTCCTGCTGCATCTGCGATTTCGTCCACGCACTCGATGTTGATCAAGGTCGAGTCCATGTCGAAAGCGATCAGCTTGAATTGGGAAATTTTAAGGGGGGCAGCAAAACCCTGAATGGTCAGGCCGGGGGCGTATTCGGTTGCGTGAGTCATGGCATCCATCTCATCCATTGAGAAAATTTTAGGCTCGCCAGTTTTGCATCTGCAGGTCTGGTTATGTGGTACTGCTGTCATTGTCACTGATCAGATTTATTCCGATCGTGTTCCCAATGCCTTGGTGCGGCCACAGTCGAGAGTAGTAGATTTGAAAAATAATTAAGATTTTTTATAAAACATTAATATATAAAATTAAAGTACTCCATTTGGCTAGTTTACATCAATTCATGATCAAGCATGATTGACACATAGGGTTTCAGATCAATTAGTGGCCCTAAGTTTTTGAATTCATACAAGTTTTTGTGGAGGTTAGAGTGAATAAATCACATTTTGAATGGTCTTCTCTACGGGTTCTGGGTCAAAAAGTTACTCGAGTCGTACTCGCTGGTTGCGTTTTTGTCACCATCGCCCCATCAGCAGTTGCGCAATCCCCAAGCTCCCGCATCAGCATTGATGCCTTTGGCGAGGTCTACGTCACGGCGTTGGCGGCACCCGCGGAGCAAACCAGGGTGTTTGTTTACCGAACCGGTCAGGCGCCGAACGCATCTCCGGTCAATATTTATCTTAATGGTCAATACCACGCCTCTTTATTGCGCGGCGGCTTTACCGAATTTTGTGCCGCTCCAGGGGCTGTCAACATCAAGGCTGCGCTCGATGATGCATCTAGACTGCACACAAGCAAGCTCGATGCTGGTCAGCGCTTGGAGCTTAAAGCAGGACAAACGAATTTTCTAAAAGTTGATGAAAGCACTTTACCTGCCATCGGCTTGCTGAGCGGCACAGCGGCTCAAACCAAAGCAGAGCTCGAAAGTACACGTCGCCAAATCCACACCATCTCGCGCGCCAAGGCTGCACTGACATGTGGGCAACCTGCAGCAGCAGCAGCAGTTGCTGTGGTGGTGGTGCCCCCGCCTCCTGCGCCTAAACCGCCTGTTCCTCGCGAATACGCGCTCGAAACGGATGCACTGTTTGAATTTGGCAAGGCTGAAATCCGCGCTTCTGGCTACAACGCCATTGAGTCGTTGGTGCAACGTTTGCTCCAGGATTTCTCTTCGGTTGAACGCATTCGTGTGGTCGGGTATACGGACCCGATTGGATCAGCTGCTTTTAACAAAAAGCTTTCCCAAGACAGAGCTGATGTGGTGGCCCGTCAAATCGTCTCACGAAACATTCCTATCGAGCGAGGCATTGAAGCAGAAGGTCGTGGCCCCATTGAATTGGTCAAGACCGGATGCGGCAACACGCCAACGCCTGAAAACAAGATTTGCCATGCACCCAATCGCCGGGTCATGGTGGTAATCACCGGTGCGCGTCGTTGATCAATGACCTACCAACCCCATTTTTTTGAGAGACACACATCATGAGCAAGTCATACAAAATCAAACTCAATCAAGGCCCAGGTGAGGCCAAGTTGGTGGACATTCCACAAGTGTCTGGCGGCGGCCAGCCGCTGGCTGTGAAAGCTTTGCCAGGAGTCAAATACCAGCTGGTCGATTCGAGTACGGGTTACGGGCCAGAAAACATTCGGGCCAGTCGTTCTGGGAAAAACCTTCAAGTTTTCTTTGAGGGGCGAGGTCAACCTGACTTGGTCATTGAAGACTATTACGCAGAGGCACCCGAGGGTTTCAATGGCTTGATTGGCGAGTCGGAGTCGGGTCGCTTTTACGAATACATTCCTGAAACAGCAGCAGGCAATTCAGCCGTGCCTTTGTTGGCCGATGGCTCTAATCAGGTGGGCATGGCCTTGGGTGGCGCGGAGATCAATGCCTCAGGTGCCGCTGTGGGTGCATTGGTCGCGGTGGCGGCTTTCAATCCCCTGCTGTTGGCTCCGTTGGCTTTGCTGGGCGCTGCGGCTGGCGGCGGGGGCGGCGCAGGCGGCGGAGGAGGCACGATAGACACCACGCCGCCCGTCATCAAATCCGCTAAATTGCATGTCGATGATGACACTGGGGCCAAGGACAATGTGACCAGCGACAAAACGCCTCGCATCACGGGTGAAACCGAAGCCAATGCTGACGTGTCCGTCGAGGTGAATGGTAAAACCTATACCGGTAAAGCCGATGCCAATGGCTTGTTTGTGATTCAGGTGCCGGATGCCGATGCTTTAAAAGATGGGCCTTATACCCCTAGAGTGACCGCCACCGATGCGGCAAAAAACAAGTCGGCCGTGTTCGATGGCACGCCTTTCAAGGTGGACACCAGCCCCGATAAGAATGAACCTGATACGGATCCCAATGCGAGCGCTGTGATTGACATTGTGAGCATCACGGTAGACTCTGGCCAAGTTAAGACTGATTTCTACACCAATGACAATCAGCTGTTACTCAACGGCACATTGAAAAACTTCACCCAAAATGGCGATTGGGTCAAGCTTGAACTCAAGGATGCCAGTGCCAAAGTGATTGACACGGCCTATGTCAAACCTGTAGCCAATGGAACAGGCTGGGACTGGAGTTGGGATCGCACCGCCAAAGACAAGATGGTCGATGGCCAGTATTCCCTTTCTGCCGTGGTGGTCGATGGCGCAGACAACGTGGTGGGCAGTGGCAATTCTCGGGTCTCCGATGTTCAGGCCATCACCATTGATACTGATAAAGACAACAATTTCGGGCCCAACAAAGAGGAGGACCCCAACAAGTCCAGTACCGTCGATATCGTGTCTTTGTCGCTGGACACGGGTTACAGCAACGCCGATTTCATCACCAAGGATCGGACCCATGTTTACACAGGCGAATTAAGCGCTTTCACCAGCAATGGTGCATCTGTTGAGTTGACGCTCAAAGACGCCATGGGCAAGGTGCTCACCACAGAACATGTGACCCCCATGCAGGTCGCTGGTGTGTGGACATGGTCTTGGGATCAAACTGCCAATGCGTTGCCTGATGGTGAGTACACCTTGCTTGCCAGTTTGGTTGACAAAGCGGGCAATCCTATTCAGGTGGATACGCAGGTCATTTTTGTTGACAACAGCGCTGGAGAGAATGGCGGTAAGGTTGATCCCAATGCTTCGCTCAAGATGTTGCCGGTTACTTTTGCAGATGACACGGGCGTCAGCCAAACGGATTATTTGACCAACGACCAATTTTTGACTTTCAAGGGGGGATTTGACAAAGATTTCGTCAACAACGGTGATCGCGTGTTGGTCCAGGTGTACGGATCCGATGGCTTGGTCATATCACCCCAATATGTTTTGCCATCGGGTAAAACCTGGGAATTTGAAAATCTGACAAAACTGGGATTTGACACCAAAACAACCACTTACACGGTCAAATCTGTGTTGGTGGATGCTGCAGGAAATTCGCTCCAAGCGACGGATCAATCTTTTGTCATTGACCGCTCAGTGTCGATTTTTGACAATTCTGGTGCCGAAAAGAAGGAAGGTCTATGGATTTTTTCGACCATCAAGTTCTCTACTAATGAGCAAGGCACTTACAAGTACACGGGCTCGGGCTCGGGCGTCAAAACCTATACCGGTGGTCTTTTTGACTTGAAAGATATTGAAGGCAAGACTTTTGAAAAGGGCGCATTCAGTCTTGAGTTTACGGACAAGGCGGGCAACATCTTCACCATCAAAAATGATGATGTGCGCATGGACTTCAGTACAGCCAAAATGTCCACAGACACCACGACGCCTGCGGTGTTGCCTTCGCCTGGTTTTAGCAGCAACCAATTGATAGGATCCATTGGCAAGTTGACACTGGACACGGCTGCCCCAAAAGAATTGGACATGGCATCGTTGTACGATGGCATTTCTGATTTGGGTGATGTGGCGGCCATCAACCATGTGGATCTGATCAAAGGGGATCACACCCTGAAATTGACCATGGGCGATGTGTTGGATTTGGGTGTCAAAAACAGTTTCTCCAATGCAACGGCCCACCAAGGTCGCCTGCAGATGCGCATTGATGGCGATGCAGGTGATAGAGCTGTGCTCGACGACTTGGTGGGCACAATCACCCAAACTTGGAACGCCAACAATTCACGGGTCACTTTGGATGGACAGGAGTATCGGGTATTTACCCACGAAGGCCTCGGCCTGAGCTTGTTTGTTCAGCAAAGTGTGCAGATCAACTTGGTTTAAACATCATTTTAAAGTTCTCTTGACGGTGACATCCAAATACTTGCTGCATTGGGGGGGCGTCGTCTTCGGCGTTCTTTTTGGCGGAGCCGCAGCAGCAGATCCGTTGTTTGATTTCACCTTGTTTAGCCCCCCTGAAGCTTCCCAGCGCCGATTGCAAGAGCCTGAGGTCAGTTGGCTGGTCAGGCCCAATGCCAGCAACTTTTGTCAGCAAGCGCAGCCCAAAGATGGTTTTGTCAGCCGTCCTGAGGGTTGTGTTTACTGGCAGCTGCAGGCTTCGCGTTGCACCATCGTGACCACAGGGCAGACCACGCATTCGCAGCTGGGACATTTGTTTGTGCATTGTTTGCAGGCGAGGTGATGATGTCGGTGGTCGCAGTTCGTTTGCCCAAAATCCCGTTCCAATTCATGGTGCTGGGTTTTGTGTTTTTTATTGGACTGTTTTTAACAGGCTGCGAGACCACCACCATGCGACCACCCCAGGTGGATACCGTGCGCTTTGCACCCATGCCTGACGCCAAAAGGGTGATTGCACAGCCCAAAGTCAAATATTTGGTTCGTCCGGATGGGCATGAATACTGCGCTCGCATCACCGGTATTCCTGTGACCCCTACCTCAAAACCCATGGCCTGTGCTTTCTGGAATGTGCGAAGAAAGGAGTGCACGGTCGTCACGCCTGTGGTCACTGGTTACAACTACGTGGGTCACGAGCTTCGTCATTGCTTTGAGGGGGCTTTTCATGATTGATCGGCCGGTTTTTGTTGGCAGAGGGAACATGACGCGCAGAATTTTTTTGACTGTGCCGCTGGCCTTGTGCATGCCTTTCACTGCCTGGCCTGTTTTGGCCCAAACATCCGGACTGGAGGGCGGTGTCTTGCAGGTTGGCGTGCTGTCAAATTACAAGCCATTTAGCTTTGTCGATGGCCATTTGCAGGGGTTTGATGTCGATGTGCTCAAGCGTTTGGCTAACATTTTGAAATTGGAGTTGAAAATTCATGTGGACGGCATGGCCAATTTGCAGAAAAAACTGAACTCAGGTGAGATTGCGGTCATTGCCAATCAGTTGCTGATGACACCAGAAAACCGCCGCCAGTTTGATTTCGTTCGCGCCTATGCTGCCAACCAACTCGTCTGTGTTCAACACGAAGAGGATGCGCGTGATTTTCTGTCCTTGGACGATTTGTTGGGTAAAAAACTCGGCGTTTTGGCCAATACGGGTGTCGAAGATCAAGCGCGTGGTGCATTGGGCAAGTCGGTCTTGCCTTTTCAAGGCATAGATTTGGCCTTAAGACAATTGGCCGACAAGAAATTGGATGCTGTGCTGGAGGAAAGTCTGATCGCTGATTACTATATCGAGCGTCACGGTTTGCCCATCAAGGTCACCTCACCTTTCGCTCCACCCTTGACTTCCGGTTGGGTCGTTCGCAAGGGCAACAAGCCGTTGGCACAGCGCTTATCCGAGGCGGTCCTGACCCTGCTTGGCGATGGCTCTTTCAAGCCAATTTCAGCAAGATGGTTTGGCTATGATGTCAGCAAACCCAGTGTCAGCCATACGTCTTTGCCCCGCTAGGCTTTATTTCTTTGCGCTTCCGGTTTGTTCAAAGATATTCAAAATCCGCCGATCTCCATCCATGGCCAAGTCCAGCAGTTCAGATAGGGAAGTGCAGCCCATTTTCCCCAGAACCCGACTTCTGTGAAGTTTGACGGTGGAAGCTGCAGAGCCGTTAAGGTTGGCTATTTCCTTGTTGCCGAAGCCCTTGATCATCCACCCACAAATTTCCCGTTCTTTATCGGTCAAACTGGCAAATCGTTGCCGGGCCTTTTCAGTCTTTATTCTTTGATCAAGACCTGTTTTGTCTTTTTCCAAGGCTAAATCGATCGCATGAACAAGCGCATGAAGTCCGAACGGCTTGAGCAGGAAGTCAACCGCACCTTTTTTTAAAGCTTCTATGATTTCTGCGGGTTGACTCTCGCCCGAGATGAAAATAATTGGCGTCCCGCGTCCTTGGTGCTTCAATTCGTTTTGGAGGCTCAAGCCGCTGGTTTCTGGCATTCGGTTATCGAGCAAAATGACCGCAGGACTGATTGAAAGTGAGTCCTTCAGAAAGGCTTTTGGGTTTTCAAAGCTCTGAATTGAGTAGCGCAACGAACTGAGACTGAAGGCCAGACTTCTGCGTATGGATGGGTCGTCATCGATCAGGTAAATGTGGCCTTTGAAACCTTCAAAATTCATTCATCACCCGTGTTGAATTGGTTGCACTGAAGGTTAAATTTTAGTCGTAAAAAAATTCAATGCTTCATTTTTTTTAATACTAAAGTATAAGTCATATTTATGTCAATTGACGTCACCTTGGATGGAGTAACTGCATGAAGACTGACAGTTTGGAATATTTGACGGACCTACCCACCGATGGCCAGAGCATATTGAGTTTGGCAGCACGTTCATTGTTTGATGTTTTTGCCAACGCCAGTGAGGGAATGCTGTTGGTGGACCGGTCTGGACGAGTGGTGTGGATCAATGACCATTACCGCCAGTACCTGCCCGCCTTGGGGTTCGAAAAAGAGGAGGATTTTGTCGGTCGGCCTGTGGTGGAGGTGGTGCAAAACACCCAGATGGGCCACGTGATGGAAACGGGGAAGCCCATACTTATCGATCTGCTGAGCAACAAAGCGGGAACTTTCTTGGTCAGCCGATTTCCCTTGCGTGATGAAGCTGGGGTGGTCATTGGCGCTTTGGGTGTGGTTTTGTTTGATCAGCCCGAAACCAATTTGCAACCACTGATGGCCAAATTTGCCTTGATGCAACGTGAGTTGGACGAAGCACGCAATGCCTTGGCCGCGCAGCGCAAAACAGGGCCCGCCCTGCGTCAAGCACGCTACAGTTTTGCCAGTTTTGTTGGTACCAGTGGGGTCGTGACCGATTTGAAACGCCAGGCCAAGCGAGCGGCACAAACCCACAGTCCTGTTTTGCTTTTGGGAGAAACGGGTACCGGTAAAGAGTTGTTGGCCCATGCCATCCATGCCAGTTCGCCTCGAGCCAGGGGGCCTTTGGTCAGCGTCAACATCGCGGCAGTGCCGGATTCTTTACTAGAGGCCGAGTTTTTTGGGGTTGTACCCGGAGCTTTCACGGGGGCAGACCGCAAAGGGCGTGACGGTAAATTCAAGCTGGCCGACGGTGGTACCTTGTTTTTAGATGAGATCGGTGACATGCCTTTGGGCCTGCAGGCGAAGTTGTTGCGAGCCTTGCAGGAGGGTGAAATCGAGCCCTTGGGCTCCAATCAATTGGTGCCTTTTGATGTGCGGGTGATCGCAGCAACATCCCGTGATTTGGCTAAGCTGGTACACGAAGGCTTGTTTCGCGAGGATCTTTTTTATCGACTTAATGTATTGCCACTTCGAGTGCCGGCTTTGCGCGATCGTCCCTCGGACATCCCCAACTTGGTCGAGGTGCTCTCGGAGGAGTTGGCTTTGCGCAGCGCCGTGCCGCAGCCCGAGTTTCAGGGGCAAGCGGTGGCACTGCTGTCTGCGCAACCCTGGCGGGGTAATGTCCGTGAACTGCGCAATGTGATCGAGCAATTGCTCTTGCGCTGTGAATCGGGTTTTGTGGATGCATCAGCGGTCGAGGCTGTGCTGCGTGAATCCGGTCTCAGTCAGATTGTTCCCGCACGTGTCGATCCTGTAGTTTCTGATCCCATGAATATGATGCATTCTGCTGCCGACCCAACTGTGGAGCGATGGCCTTTGGCCCCGCGCATCCGCGCATTGGAGGTGCAGGCGGTTCAGGATGCTTTGAAGCAAACCAGGGGCAACAAGGTTGCTGCGGCCCATTTGCTGGGCATATCACGTGCCAAACTGTACCAATGTCTCTTGTGATTTGCCTTATTAAAATACATATGTATTTTAATAAGGCAATATGGGTGTATTATTTTTGAACATTTTAATTGGTCTTTTTTTTTCACAGACTCATTCGTTGGGTTCGACAAGGGTTTGCATGACTTTGTCGGCGCTCATGGGATTGGCATGAGATGTGCATGGTGACAGTGCGCCGCAAACCAGCGGACGACTTACAAGGAGACCCCCGCATGTTCCGTCGACACCTCATTTCCTTAGCCGCTTTGGCCACCAGTTCCATTTTGATGCCGGCCGTATGGGCCCAGGGCAAAGACATCAAGATCGCCCACATTTACAGCAAGACCGGACCGCTGGAAGCCTACGGCAAGCAAACACAAACCGGCTTGATGATGGGCCTGAGTTACGCCACGGGCGGCACCATGGAAGTGGCTGGCCGCAAGATCGTCGTGATCGAAAAAGACGACCAAGGCAAGCCGGACCTGGGCAAGAACCTGTTGGCTGCGGCCTATGGCGACGACAAGGTGGATCTGGCTGTGGGCCCAACCGCTTCGCCGGTGGCCCTGGCCATGCTGCCGGTGGCCGAGGAATACAAAAAGATTTTGTTGGTCGAGCCTGCTGTGGCCGACACCATCACCGGTGAGAAGTGGAACAAATACATCTTCCGCACTGGACGCAACAGCAGCCAGGATGCCATCTCCAACGCCGTGGCGGTGGACAAAGAAGGCGTGAGCATCGTCACCATGGCGCAAGACTCTGCTTTTGGCCGTGACGGCGTCAAAGCCTACAAAGATGCGATCAAGAAGGCCAAGGTCGTTCACGAAGAGTACCTGCCGCCCGCCACCACCGATTTCACGGCCGGTGCGCAGCGCATGATCGACAAGCTCAAAGGCCTGCCAGGCCGCAAGATCATTTTCATCATCTGGGCCGGTGGCAACCCCTTCAAGATCGCCGACATGGACTTGAAGCGCCACGGCATCGAGATCGCCACGGGTGGCAACATTCTGCCCGCGATGGTGGCCTACAAGCAGTTCCCCGGCATGGAAGGCGCGGCTTACTATTATTTCGGCATGCCCCAGAACCCAGTGAATGACGCCATGGTGGCCTCGCACTACCAGCAGTTCAAGTCGCCCCCGGACTTCTTCACAGCAGGCGGTTTCTCAGCTGCCATGGCGTTGGTCACGGCATTGAAGAAAACCAATGGCGACACCAACACCAACAAGCTCATCAGCACCATGGAAGGCATGAGCTTTGACACGCCCAAGGGAAAGATGACCTTCCGAAAGGAGGACCACCAGGCCATGCAGAGCATGTACCACTTCAAGATCAAGATCGACCCGGCTTTTGCCTGGGGTGTTCCCGAGCTGATCCGCGAGATCAAGCCTGAAGAAATGAACGTGCCGATTCGCAACAAACGCTGAAATGGATCCCGGGTCAAGCCCGGGATGACAAATTCACAGATGGATTCCGCAAGCCCGGGATGACAAATTCACAGATGGATTCCGCA
>Ga0070374_10001035_pt1 | contig 11760 bp, 10 predicted proteins | sample LauGreSuBDMM15SN_2_FD_66374 | JGI IMG/M metagenome (GOLD analysis project Ga0070374, IMG submission 66374) | Freshwater lake microbial communities from Lake Michigan, USA - Su13.BD.MM15.SN (version 4) (version 4) | ecosystem: Environmental > Aquatic > Freshwater > Lake | place: Lake Michigan...
GCCAATACAACAACAGGACATTCACCATTTCTCCCAAACATGGCTTGGTTCAAATCTGCTTGTTCTGTTTTGGTTGGCATACCTGTGCTTGGGCCGGCTCTTTGAATGTTTAAAATTACCAATGGCAATTCTAACATAGTAGCCAAACCAATGGCCTCGCCTTTTAAAGCAATACCTGGTCCTGATGAACCTGTTACAGCCAAATGTCCGCCAAAGGCAGCACCAATAGCGGCGCAAATACCTGCAATTTCATCTTCGGCTTGGTATGTTTTGATATCGAAATTTTTGTATTTAGATAAATCGTGTAAGATATCTGAAGCAGGTGTAATAGGATAAGTTCCATAAAACAATGGCAAGCCAGATTTTACGGAAGCCGAGATTAAGCCTAATGCAGCAGCTTGGTTACCCATAATTCCGCGGTACACACCCGACTCCATTTTAGCAGGAGCAATGGTGTAACGGTTGGCAAACATTTCTGTTGTTTCGCCATAATTCCAACCAGCGTTTAATACCTTGATATTGGCATTCATTACAGCCTCATTCTTTTTGAATTTGGTGCGTAAGAATTCCAAGGTATTTTCAATTGGGCGGTGGTACATCCAATACACCAAACCCAATACAAACATGTTTTTGCAACGGTCAATTTCCTTGGTAGTCATGCCACTGTCGGCAAGCGCTGCTCGAGTAATTTTAGTTACATCAACAATCTTTACATCGTAATCCGCTAATGACCCATCATTGATTGGATTTTGGTCTTCAGGTACATTTGCCAAACGCAAATTTTTAGAATCAAAACCATCTGAGTTAAGAATGATGACACCACCTTTTTTTAGGTTTTTAATATTCACCTTAAAAGCAGCAACATTCATCGCAACTAACACATCACTTTGGTCGCCTGGTGTATTAATTTGGGTCGAACCAAAATGTATTTGAAAACCAGAAACTCCCGCCAAAGTTCCTAATGGGGCCCTAATTTCTGCGGGGAAATCTGGGAATGTTGCAAGGTCGTTGCCATGCAAAGCAGTTGCATTTGTAAATTGTGTACCGGTTAATTGCATGCCATCGCCTGAGTCGCCAGCGAAGCGAATAACTACGGATTCTAGGTCTTTATCTGTTATAGCTGTCATTGTGTAGAATTAATTTTTGGACTTATGTCCGCAATGAGATACGAAACTACCGAATTCGCGGAAAAAAAGAAATGATTTTACTCACATAAAAAAAAGGTGACGAAGAAATTGAATGTTTGAACCTAAACCTTGTTCTTTGAAGAAAAAAAAATATGGATATCAGACTATTTGTAACTGGCGGCACTTTTGATAAAGAATATAACGAATTGAATGGTCAATTGTTTTTTAAAGACACCCATATTCAAGAGATATTAAAATTAGGTAGAAGCAGGCTCAATACCAATATAAGAACATTGATGTTGGTAGATAGTTTAGATATAACAGATAGTGACCGCCGCATTATGGCCGAAAACTGCGCCAATTGCGAAGAAGAGCGAATAGTCATAACCCACGGTACCGATACCATGACCGAAACGGCGGCCTATTTAGCCAAAGAAAAGCTCAACAAAACCATCGTAATAACCGGTGCAATGATCCCCTATAAGTTTGGCTCCAGCGACGGACTCTTTAACTTAGGCGGCGCCCTGGCCTTTGCGCAAACCTTACCTGTAGGTGTTTATATAGCCATGAACGGACGCTACTTTAACTGGGACAACTGCCGCAAAGACAAGCAAAACGGCATTTTTGAGGAGAGTAATGTTTAAAAGGAATTTATTTAGTTTTCAATTTTGCAATAATTTTCAACAATCCTTCACGGTTTTTTGCTTCGTGGTAAAATTTAGGCAGCTTTTCTAATAGTGTAAATCCGCTTCGGTCTTTGTGTTCGCGAATTGTTGCCGAAATATATCTTTCTAAATAAACCAAATGTTTGTGGTTATAGACCCAAAAAACTTCATTCTTGAAAGGTGCCTGTAGCCAAAGTTCTGCTTGAAAATAATGATTCGCAGCTGTTTCAATTGAAACACTATTAACTGCAGTTGAAGTTTCTTTGTTGTAACCACAATGTAAGCAAAACAAGCGAGCAATTTGGTTTTCAAAATTAACTGTAGCCATTGCTTTTTTTGCACAAGAAGGACAGGCTACCCAAACCTCTTTGTAGAATTCGGAAAGGAGCAGATTTTCGTCATGAAAGCGATTCATCAGTTAGTAGTTTTTTCTTTTACAGTCGAATAAAATAATATCATGATTGGAAAATATATTTGTATTAAGCGATAGGCTTTTTTTCAACCTCCAAAACCCTGTTTTGTCGCTGCCTATTCGTTCAATTATTCCTTGCTTTTTAAGTTCTTGGATATGTCGTTTTATGGTTGCAGACGAATTTCCCGTTTTTGCAGCAAGCTCAATATAATTTGCACTTGGATTTTGCTGTAAATGTTGCATAATTTCAGCTTTTACAGGGTCATTTACAGCTTTGACAAGGTCAATTTGGTGGTTTATCGTGTCAATGAATTGAATGTGTAGTTCTCTGTTTTTTAGAAAGGTTCTTTAATAAAACCAAAGCCTATTATGCATTTAATTTAACCATAATATCTCTAAAACTGGCCAGTCCAGCTTCTAGGTTTTCAATAAGACTTTCAGCTAAAACATCTGGATCGGGAAGATTATCTAAATCTGCCAATGATTTATCTTTAAGCCATGAGATATCCAAACTGGTTTTATCCCTTGCAATAATTTCTTCATACCCAAATTTTCTCCAACGTCCTTCAGGATTACTATCAGCATTATATGATTCTTTTCTTTTATTTCTGTTTTCAGGTTTGTAACATGAAATAAAATCTGCCAACACATCAATGTTTAGGGGATTTTTCTTTAGGGTATGGTGGATATTGGTTCGATAATCGTACACCCAAATTTCTTTGGTCCAGGGATTTTTACTTGCAGGTTTATTATCAAAGAAAAGCACATTTGCTTTTACGCCTTGAGCATAAAATATTCCTGTCGGCAAACGTAGAATTGTATGCAGGTCGGTTGTTTCCAACAATTTTTTACGAACCGTTTCACCTGCACCACCTTCAAACAAAACATTGTCGGGTAATACAACTGATGCCATTCCTGTTGTTTTGAGCATCGAACGAATGTGTTGAACAAAGTTCAATTGCTTGTTACTTGTTGTTGCCCAAAAGTCCTGACGGTTATAGGTCAAATCGTCTTTCTCTTGTTCGCCTTCGTCATTGGTAAAAGTCTGTGAACTTTTTTTGCCGAATGGTGGATTAGCTAAAACATAATCGTAAGTTGTCGGAGAAGCAGCAATTAAAGCATCCGCAGGAGAAATAAAATTATCACTTTCTATGTCACCAATGTTATGAAGAAATAAATTCATCAAAGCCAAACGCCTTGTTCCTGCAACAATTTCGTTTCCGAAAAATGTTTCCATTTTTAAAAACTTGTTTTGCTCTTTGTCTAGTTTGTTATTTTCTACAATGAAATCGTAAGCCGCTAAAAAGAAACCTCCTGTTCCACAACTCGGGTCAGCAATGGTTTTCATTGGTTGTGGCTGAATACATTCAACCATTGCACGAATCAAAGGACGTGGCGTAAAATATTGCCCTGCACCGCTTTTTACGTCTTGTGCATTTTGCTCTAAGAGTTTTTCGTAAATGTCGCCCTTTACATCTGCACCCATTACCAACCATTGTTCACTGTCAATCATATCAATGATTTTGGCAAGCATTGCTGGGTCTTGAATTTTATTCTGACTCTTGGTAAATATTTGTCCTAAAATGCCTTTGGCTGTGCTTAATTCACGCAGTAATGTTGCATAATGAAATTCCAGTTCTGCACCTTTTTTATTAGTTAGACTTTCCCAGTTGTAAGCCTTTGGGATTGGTAGTTTTCTGTTGTGTGGTGGCTTGCTGTATTCATCAGCCATTTTTAGGAAAAGCAAGTAGGTGAGTTGCTCTAAATAATCTCCATATCCTACACCTACATCACGTAGGGGATTACAGAAACTCCATACTTTGCTTACTATACTTGATGTGTTGTTGTTCATTTTTAATTATTTATTTTTAACACTGTACTCTATGCCCAATTAATGGATCTAAATATTGAACTCCGTCAGAAATCAATAATCTTGGATGCTTGCATTCCGGACAGTAATTAAACTTCCAATATGGTTCAAGACAAAACCAATGACTATTTTCAGGCGATACTACATAAATTTTGTTTGATTGAGGAATTGAATTTAAATCATTAAAACATGTTTCGATTTCTTTTTCAAGAAAAGAAGCATTACTACCTGAAAAATCAAGCACACGAAATTTAAATTTATTTTGACCAAGAATATCTACATGAACTATCTGATAATAATGAAGTCTCTTGAAAATCGGATTTAGTATTGTTTCAACCTCAGAAGATATTTTTGAATACTCTTTGAATTGGCTCATATGCAACTGCTCGTTAATGGCAGTGTACCCATGAGTTATATTATTTCTCAATGACACAATATAATTGCTTTCAAAAATTTTGTAAACTTTATCAAGTTTTTGCTTAATATCAATAGGTAACTCTAAGTTATAATTCACTTGATGATTGCTATCAATAATTTGCTTTAGCGCACTAACCCAATGACCTAAAGATGGGTGTTCATTCAAACCTTTTGACCTGAAAAGTTCATTAACTTCATTCGAATTTAAAAGCAAATGACTGAATATAACAACTGTTGTCCTTATTATCGAATCAAAATGTTCAATCAGCAATTGAAGCTTTGTATAAGCCTGCTGTGTCATTCCGATTTTTCGTTTTGTTACAGCCAAAACAAAAGGCAAATACTCTTCAAAATCCGGAGACTTTTGAAACATTTTGGAAAACAACATTCCTTTTCTTAATGCTTCAATTATTTCGATACTCTGTTGAATCATTGCTTTGTCAAGAAGCAATTCATCCATTGCACTTAAGCAATCGCTGCATATGTCAGCAGTTCGTAGTTTGTAAGTTATATCTGGTTTCCAGTTACAGAAATCATTGATACAACCAATCGGGGTTTTATGAATTAATGGACTTTCAAAGTCTTCCCATGTTTTAAACATAAATCGTTGTAAAACATTGGCAATAACTTCATATGCTATTGGGTAAGCAGCCTCTGCATAAATATAATTCTCCCATTCGGACCCATCAATGAAAATTTCATTAGTTCCTTTTGGATTAGGAGCACTGAACCATTCGTTTTCATTTTTCAGATTAGTAACTACAACAATAACTTCTATTGATGGAATAGCTTGTAATGTTCTGTAACTTTCTATTTCATTGAACATTTCTTCCCACTTAAAATTATCTTTTTCAAAAAGAATTACTTTATCAGAAATGGCAAAACTCAAACTGCCAGGATGTAGATATAATAAATCGTAAACCTTTCTTAATTCGGCAGCCTGATAATTTTTTGTTCTTGCTAAATGGACTTTCATGATTTTCTAAAATTAAGTTGCTCTAAATAATCACCATATCCTACACCTACATCACGCAGGGAATTACAAAAACTCCATACTTTGCTTACTTTACTAGATGTGTTGTTGTTCATTTTACTTTCTTTTAGTCCGGCAATAACCGGCAATTCGTTTTTACTATAAATGTCTTGTTTTCAATAGCTTTGTACTTTGTATCCAGTAAGTCCGGTAATTTTTTCCGGCAATTCTTTTCAGTTATCCGGTAATTTCCGCTTAAAATCAATTTCATTTCAGCGAATTCATTTTCTTTGTGAGGTAATACCCCCCTGTCTTAGGTGCTCCTTTAAATTCTATTATTCCTACTTCCTTGGCTGTTCTCAGGTATCTTTCTATTGTAGGTTTAGATTTTCCTCTTTTTGTGGCAATATCTAAAGCATTTGCACCTTCTTTTGTTAGAATTAGCTCTACTATCTTAATAATCTCCACTTTTACACCATCACTTACACCATCAATTAGACCATCACTTACACCATCATCTATCAGTCTATTTACACCATCACTTACACCATCACTTACACCATCATTTCTATTAGTCTCTTTTTTAGTAGCTAATGCTTTAGGACCATTAAATGTAAGTGTAACACCATCTGTATTATTTACCCAAACAGGAACCTTAAGACCTTCCTTTTTGCAATCATCAAGTAGTTTAATAGTTCCTTTACCTAATTTATCAATTAATCCACGTAAGAAAACTATATGGGCAATATCTGGATTATGAGGAACAGACCTATGGTCTTTCTTCATATCACTATCCTTCCATCCATTAGGTAGATTACCACTATTTGATATAACAATTCTATCAGGATAAATACTTATTGCAACACTACTGGAATGTTTACTGTAATCTCTGTGCATTAAAGCATTAATAACTCCTTCTTGTAAAGCTTTGGGAGGAAACTTAAAGTCAATACGTTTCCATTGGTTCTTATCAAACACACTTCTAATGCCAAGATTTTCAATGTAACGTTCCAGTTTATCATGAATAGAAAATAGATTGCCTTCGAATACTTCATTTCTCAATAAGGCATTGTCGGTTTTACCTTCTGCATATTCAGTTAATTGAACTCTAATTTGTGGCAAAAACTTAGCAGGGGTCTTGGCAAAAAGTACCACACAAGCATTGGTAAAAGAACCGTTTTGAAAAAGACCGTAATGTGAAAGAAAGTCAATCACATTATTCCCTTCAAAATTTCCCCTATGATTATCTCTCGATTCTTTAATGACTGAAAGAATCAATTTTTGGTCTAAATCCGTTAAGTCAACACCTAAGCAAGGTTGACGTTCCCAATGCAGTTCTGATTTCTGCCTCCCGTGAATCAATTCCGATATTTGTTGTGATGTGGCCTTTACTGTTTTATTAGCTACTCTGTAGTAAATACTTCCATCAAATAAATAAGGTTGCTTTGAGCCACCATAAACTTTTAATATAATCAAATCGTTGCCTTCAATTTTTTCAATGCTAATAGTAAAAGGTGCGTCAGGAACAATGGCTGAAAGCAAATAAACTTTCAATTGCTGAACAGCTTTTTCGGCATTGGAAATGTGAGCAGGCTCATTGTTATTGTTTACACCTACCAATACACGACCTCCCTTGCCGTTTAGAAAACTGCAAAGTACTTTCGCTATATCTTCTTTCAGAACAGACTCTTTGAACTCAAGCTGTTCGCCTTCGCCTTGTTTAATAAGGTCTTTTATGAGTTGTTCTTCTTTCATTTTTTCTTCTTTTTGAATGCTTCTAATTCTTTTACTCTTTTTTCCATATCACCAAATTGTTCTTTTAGAAAAGGGAAAATATCTGATGAATTAAAAAATGGTTGAGCCCAATGCGACCTTCGTTTATCAGAAGCAATATGATTTTGAATTGCTTCGTTATACATATGTATTACATCTGCTTTATCCATTATATCAGTTTTTTTAAACTTGAATTGTCGGTTTCTTCTTTTCCCTCGGAACATATATTGTTTAAGTATGTCACGAGCAAAAGTTACGTATTGGTGAGATATGAACCATCTAGGGGCGTCTATATCAATTGCTTTGGAAAATTCCTTATGAGTAATTCCCGAACCGTATCTTGGAAAAATTATTCCTAAGAACAAATCACAATCCTGAACAGCTTGCAGACAAGCTTCTTCATTTGAAACGCCAATTGGAACATATACTGTACCTTCCATTGACATGACAACCTTATATCCATACCCTTTGAGAATGCCGCATATTTGCTTTAAGTCTGATTGTGCACCAAATACCGTAGATGAAACCATTATAGTCAATTGCTTCTTTTTAGGCACAGCAGCTTTTTTAGCTACTACTTTTTTTGCAATAGCTTTATTCTTTAATGGTATGGCTGCTTTTTTGCTCACTCTAATTTGTCTTTCTTTATTTTATCAATTTCCCCTCAAACGCCTGCTTCAAAATACTCTGCCTCAAGGTTTCTGCCTGTTGTAAACTTTGGCTTATGGTTTCTTCTATTTTATCGCAAACCGTAAGTTTGCTTTCTAATTCGGAGACGATCTGTTGTTGTTCTTTGAGAGAGCATACAGGGACTGGAACATTTTTTATAATTCCTTGGCTTACTGTATTTTGTCCAGCAGATGTTACCATATTATCGTGAATATATTTTCTAACTATTACTGTAGAAAAATAGTAGTGAAAGTATTTTGAAAAAGCTTTTTTGGGATTCAGTCTAAATCGAATAAAGTGGTCACAAAACGCCCAATTATCTTTTTCATTTTGAGTTGCAACATGAACTAATTTCCCAACTAAATCTTTACTTCCGTTAACTCTAATACAAATCAAGTCATCATTTTTAATTTTATATTTTTCAATTTCATTCTCATCCATAACTATTTTTCTTGGACTTGAATTGTCAATCTTATTGTTGGTTATATCAGCAAGTCTTAAAACTTTATATTCTTCACCAGTTGTTCCTGTTCTTTTCGATAATCCATTTTGAGATGTGTCAATAAAGTCTTCAAAAGGTGATAATTTTTTCCCTTCAAAAGTAAATTTCAACAAACTTTGCTTGTACACTTTTAATTGCTGCTGGGCGGTAAGTAGTTGTTGTTTTCCGTTTTCTAATTCGCTGAGTAGTTCTTCAATTTTGGCTACAATGGCTTGTTGCTCTGGGAGTGAGGGGAGATGAAATTCACTTTCTTGAATATCCTTTGCACTAATGTTGAGAACAGCAACTCCTTTTGATTTCTTGACAAAAACTTGTTCCAAAACTTCAAAGTAATATCTTATGAATTTCTTCTCTACCAAATCTGTAAACCTTAAGAGACCAGTCCGTTGATTTTGCAGAGCAGGTTTATCAAGATTGTAAACACACATTTTGCCAATAGAACCTGACATTCCAACTAAAACATCGCCCTTTATTATCTTATAATCTTTATACTTTTCTAAGTACTCTTCTGGCAAATAAACTGCATTCTTCAATTTTACATTTTCGCCATCAAGATTTGTTTGTCTAAATAGAAGTACGCCACTATTCGTAAAATCAGAACTTTTGAAAGCATAGCCATTTCTCACGATGCATACTTCGCCTAATTTAAGAGGCTTCCAACTTTTTGGTATTACACTATAATCTATCATTATGCTGCAAAGACTAAATTTAACTTATTAATAATTTTCAATCAAAGGCATTTCATCCCAAGTTTTTCCTTCCAATATTCTGCCTGTTTTCTTTTTGTTTGTTCCGCCCCATTGTTTAAAAAAGAAAGCAACATCAGCATCTAAGCACTGGTTTTTTATATCAGTCACCCATTCTTCTTTCATTTTTCTTGGTGTTCTTCCGCTTTCTCCACCTACAATTACCCAATCAATGCCTTGTAAATTCATATTTGGTAAAGCACCAATTAATGGCTCGCAAGAAAGAAATTTTACTCTTGCCCTTGTTTCACGTAATAAATCAATACGTTTGGTGAACTTGCTATTTTCTACTGATACACCCATCCAAATATTGTGACTCCAATCTAACCAACCTTCGCTGTCGTAATATCTTAGAATGTCGGCACGCTTTGTAAGTACTTGAAAAACGTGTTGAGGATTTTCTTTCATTACTTTAAAAACCTTACGGATAAATTCAATCGGTACATCTTTGTGAAATAAATCACTCATAGAATTTACAAATACCACTTTGGGTTTTTTCCAAGTGTATGGCGTTTGCAATTCGTCCTCGTGTATCGTTATTTCAAAGTTGTTTTTGTATTTATCTATGCCCATTGCTTGTAAACGCTTAGACATCACTTCGGCATAACAAAATTTACAGCCAGCCGAAATCTTGTCGCAACCTGTGGTTGGGTTCCAAGTCATTTCTGTCCATTCAATACTTGATTGTGCCATTTTATTTCTTGTTTATTGTGTATGTGATGATGTTGTTTTTGCGGAAAACATTCTCATAGTTTAAAGCAGGTGTTCGGCTTTCATAATTTAGTTTGTTCTCAAACTTCATTTTTTTAATCAATTCGGTTGAATGTTGCGGAATATGTCCGTTTTCATAAGTATAGATTAAAACACTTTTATTACTGACGGTATTGTTTTCAAGTAACTTGGTTTCTAATTCATTTTGAAACTTTTCAATCTTGGTCATTTTCTTACCTTTAAAAATATCCAGTTGAATTTTGTTTTTATCTTCATCAATATCGAAATCTGCTTCACCATTTAAACTGTTTCGTTTCCAAGCAATACCCAAAAACTTGTCAACGGCTGCATAGTTCTTTGCACCAAAAACAATTCCATAGATGTTTGCATTCTTCTTAATTGAAAAAGGAAAAAGTTTCAAATTGGTATTACTTGGAAGTCTTGATTTTATTTTATTTGAAACTAAGCGATGCATATTTCTGTATTCTTCATTTTCCAAATCTTTGATGTCAATCTCCAAAACCTTTTTAAATTCATCAGTCTTGCCATATCTCTTAAAAAAAGAGGACGAAACAAAATACAGAAAATCAGTAGTTTTCAATTTCTCTAATTCATTCAAATATTCTTGTGAAATAAATTTTACTCCATTTTGGTCTAAGTAAACCAACGAAGGATATTTTTTTATGTCTGGAAGCAATTTGAAAAATAACTGTTCTGCATTTTCATTGTGATAATTTACAGTTAGAAAATATTTGAATTTCGGATTCTTTTCAATAAAGTCATTACAACTCTCCTTGAGCTGTTCAAACTTTTCTTGTGCTTTTCTTGTTGGTTCAAATTCATTAAAATGTAGAATGATTTTGGTTTTCTTTAGAAGAATGTTTCCTAAATGCTGATTAATTTTTTGAAGAATACGAATCGGACTGCCTTCAATATTTTCAGAATCATAACCCGGTCCGGAAAAGAAATCAAAAATATGAATCTCAGGTGCAGATTGCATCACGAAAGTTGGAATCCAAGCTTGTGCGTAATCTTCAAAGATTTCCAACTTGGTAATTGTGCCCTTGTCAAAAGGTTCGTTATGTAAATTCTTTGAACCCATTATGCAGCTAATGCTTCATTTAATTCATTAATAATTTCTTCTGTCTTGTCGCCAAACAATTGCCACATTTTGCCTAATCCGCCTTGTGCATTAAAAGGATTTAAATCAAAGTCGTCTTTGTCAATATGAAAGCTGTTTACAACATAATCTTTAATCATTCTAAGCCATTGCATTTGTTTTTCATTGAATTTTGTTGCACCAGCTTGTTTTTTAAATACCCAATCTTGAAAATTTTTGTCCACTATTTTATCATAAGCGGTAAGCGTTGTGTCTAGGCCGCTTATTTTACGAATGAGAGAAACAATTGCTGTTAGTTCATTACTTGGTGAACCATTGCATTGTTCCAGTGCTTCATAAGCCCGCCAAACATTCATTGGTGCAAGTGTTGGTTTCTCATTTTGAAGTTTCTCCAACACTTCTTTAATCATTGTGTAAGTTAATTCTCGTCTGCGAAATGGTTGGTTGTAAAAAATCTGCAATGCCATTAATTCATCTTTATGCAATTGCATCCATTCTGAAAAATTGGCGATTAATTCTTTCGCTTTGTTGCTATTGTCTTTGTCCCAACCAACGTGAATAACCTCATCAGGATTAGCCAAATCAATTTTTTGTTCGTGAGCCTTGCGTACATTTTCAATGTATTCGTTTAGTTCGCCTGTAAATACTTTTGCAGCCTCATTTTGTAATTTTTCGGTTTTAGTTTTTATCGCTGCATCAATTTCTACAGGAGCTGCACCTGCCATTTCGGCTCTTACTTTACTTTCAATTTCTTCAAGTACATCGGGATTAAAAG
>Ga0070374_10001040_pt1 | contig 11747 bp, 5 predicted proteins | sample LauGreSuBDMM15SN_2_FD_66374 | JGI IMG/M metagenome (GOLD analysis project Ga0070374, IMG submission 66374) | Freshwater lake microbial communities from Lake Michigan, USA - Su13.BD.MM15.SN (version 4) (version 4) | ecosystem: Environmental > Aquatic > Freshwater > Lake | place: Lake Michigan...
GATGAATTCTCATTCTGATCTTTACAAGATTGGTATTAAATCTAAATCAAATAAATTTCATCATCATGGATATCATCGTTTCTATGATAAATACATCAAACGTGATATAAAAAAATTATTGGAAATTGGTCTCGATGATGGTAAGAATGGTTATTTATGGTGTCAATATTGTCCTGAAGCAAATATATATAGATTAGATGTTAATAATGAATATTCACATGGAAAATTGACTGTATATAAGGGCGATCAGTCCAGTGCCGATGATTTAGAAAAGTTAGTATCACGCACAGGAGATGACATTGATGTCATTATAGACGATAGTTCTCACATACCAGAACACCAATTATTTACATTCAACAAATTGTTCTCCCATGTTAAACCTGGTGGAATTTATATTATAGAAGACATTGAAACATCATATTGGAAAAATGGTTGTCTATATGGTTATAAAACCAGATATGGCAAGGATCATCAAATGAATATTATTAATGTATTTAGAGACGTTCTTCATTTACTGAATAGAGAAGTTATGAATATTGATGATGTGAATCAAATAAGATTAAAGTGTCCTATACTTTTAGACAATATTGATTCTATTTCTAGTATTATATTTGGTAAGAATTGTATCATCATATGTCGTAAGGAATTATATGAATATCAATATGTAAATAGATCATATCGTTATCCTCAAATGATATGAATTGCAAAAAAAAGAAGTCTATCTTTTGAGATAGACTCCATAATATTTAGTTTCAGATTGATAAGATTAAGCATATTATCACTTAGACCCTATAATATTTATTTTCAGATTGATAAGATTATCCATATTGTCACTTAGAATTTTCTTATCCGTTGTTGAAGGTGCTTCGGAAAGTATTTTTGAATGTATATTTTCAATCACAGCCTGAATCTTTTCAGTCATTTCATTTTTCTTCAACCTGAAGGATTCATAAGCTGGCATGAAATCATCGACAAACATCGAACGCACTTCTTTCAAATCATTAACAATAGAATGCATTGTCTCAATGGGCATCTTCTTAAGAGGACCTCTGCACAGAGGACACGTATTGCCATGTGGTGTGTCGTGCCAATTTTGATAACACTTCGTATGAAACATATGCCCACAAGGTGTCGTCATCCCAAACAGATGTTCTATCACCTCGTGACATATAGCGCAATCCTGAGGAACAGCTTGAACAGCTTGACCAGCTTGAACAGCTTGACCAGCATGAATCTTACACATGAAATTATCCTGACAAAAATAGCTGCATCTTTTACCATTCTTCTTCACACCTCTGCAGATGTGATTAGCAAGCATGATGTTCTTTAAATGAGTTTAGCGGTTGTTAATTTCTCTTTAAATAATTTTATTGCCCTCCTTAAAGTGGTGGAAATAATCATTTTTTTGAATTAAAATTTATTCATTTTAAGATTTGATTTTAATATTAATATCCATATCATCCTCCTCAATTATCTTTTTCAAAGGCATATCGAATTTAATGCCAACATTTCCACATAATTCTATTATATTCGCCACCTGACTATCATCTACATCACCATCACTATCATCATCGCCATATTTCCTCATAGCTTTACTTATTATTTCTTCATCCAACATTATATCCGAATCACCAGTGCCAGATTTTGGAATCTGCCCAACAATGACATTCGCAGCAACACCTTGCATCTTATCATATTCACCGAACACACCAGACTTGATCAAGATATCAGCAGTCTCTTCAAAACTACATTTAGCAAGGGGGCCGATATCGCTTCTATTAATACCATGCCTATCAATAGACAACAGTGCTCCTTTAGATGTCATCGTATCCACAAGCAGCGAAATATGCCTCTGATTCACATTACCGCTTTCTTTGAAAATATCATCAATCTCATTGAATAACGCTTGTCGAGCTGCCTCAATGCCGAGCACCTCATATATCTCAAAGATATCATTGGAAATTGTCTTCACTGGATCCACATACTTGCTGAGTCCTAGAATGTCCAACAAGTTTGTTCCATCCGTGATAAGAGTGCAATGAACATTACTCTTAGAAGATTTCTCAACATCAACAGCTTGCTTATTCTCTTTTACTTCTAATTTCAAAGTCTCAGGATTAATATGCATGACATTAGAATCAGGTTGTGTTGATACATTTAAGATTCCAGATATCCCTTTAATCACCAGCTGCATGAGCTCTTGTTCCAGCGCCTTCATATCCGTGATAATATCAGCACTATTATCGGGAATGAGCTTGATTCTAAAGATAACCTTTTCATCATTGTCATCACTGTGCACACATAACACTCTTTCGTTATAACTGCTTATGATAGCGCGATAAATATCAACCGTTTTGATGCGATTATTTGACATTTTCTCAGGATTGAGTTCAAGGCGCAACAACCAGGGATTATCCTTACCCTCGCAATCAGCGTATTGAAACTCATCATTATCAGTGAGAATAGAATATTTAGTATAAGCAGCAAGGATACTGTCATCCGTATTCACTGTCTCATTTTCATAATAAATCTCAATACTATCAACATAATCAGATAGGTATGAAGTTTGAATATATGTTTTAGCTTCTTCTGCCTTGGCAACATCAATCGCATATTCATCGACAAGGTGAATAGTCAGAGAGGGAGACTTAATATTCTTTGAAACACTCAACAGTTCCTTGATTCTTGGAACACCACGAACACCCTTTGAAGCAGACGCTACACCAGACAAGTGAAAGGTATTCAGCGTCAATTGAGTAGTTGGCTCACCAATACTTTGCGCTGATACAACCCCAACAAGCTCACTGGGATGCACCAGAGACTTATAGAACGTGTGCTCCACATTTTTACACAGGTAATCAAAGGCATCTTTGGTAAATCCCAATTCCTGTATAAGTCTCTTAGGATTAAAGAAGTGGCGTATCAATATGTGAAGTATCTTGTTACCATCATTCACGTTCGACACCTTGAGCGCATACAACTCTTCCATTTTCTCAAATATATAATCCACAGACAAGTCAGAAGCTGTCTTAAGTTTATTTAATGCATATATAGAGATGATGTTATTGATCGTGCGATTAAATGCAATAGGATATATGATAGTGTCTTCAGCTTTGAATTTTAGAATTTTCTCAATGATAAACTGCCTGTCCTCGATAATCATATTAAAGTAATCCAAAAGCTGTTTGTCAATAACCTTAGCAGTCTCCTTAACACTCATGCGCTTGAACACTTCATTATTCACATATCCTTTGAATGATTTGACACCCTCAGCAAAGAATTGTGCTTTAATATCATCTATGGTCGTGCCAAATTTTAAATAGGACATGTGCTGTTTCTCGAGCTTGCAAGAGTGCATGCCGTCATCACCGTATAAGAATTGAATGATTTGACCATTCGCGTTTCGCACGGACATGTCAAAATGCACCTTCATATCTTCCATTGCCTTAACGAGTTTCCTTTGTAAATATCCTGTCTCGGACGTATCTCGCCAGATCCACCCTCCTCTCCCCATAAAATTTAATGTCTCTGGAACCGTGACATCATACATTTTCTCACATGTATCAAAGCCAGATTTCTTTGTAATGCTTATAATTTTATCTTTTACAGTATCATGTACTTCTTCAAAGTTACGATGTTCTTCAGCAAAGTGTTCTGTTTTCAATTTTATATTTTTTTCTTCATGAATTAAATCAATTTGATTTGCAAATCTTCTTGCAAATTGAGCACGAATTGACAATCCATGTTGTGGAGCAATGTCATTCACATCCATATCCAAGTTTGTTGTTTTTTGTATTTTAACAGACATTTTTGCAAATACACCAATTCTGGAACATAAGAATGATATACCTTCTGATAAAGATCTTGAAGCAGAAGTTGAACATATTCCACCTTTCTCAATGCATCCATCTCCAGAGAAATATCCACTGAGGATACCCTTAATGAATTCAATAGGAGCATTATAAGCCTCAACTGGAATATGTTTGTTTCTAGAACCATGTCCAACTAAATCTCTCATGAATCTCGCAAATAACGTAGAATTCCCAATAATGCTTGTGCTTATTCCGCGTTTTTTTTGTGATGTATCAATTCTGTAAGTTATACCATATCTATCAAACCATTTCTTAACAAATTCTTGAACGGACTCATCATCTTTAGCAATTGAAATAGTTCCAGATTTTTCATGATAACAACCATCTGCGAGATATAATCCGACAAAGGCGCCATTATCGAAATCCAATTCAAATTGAGCGGGTAGATGAGAATGCTCGCGTTTAGCATGAAAGGGATAAATGCAATTCTCTCTAATATTCTCAGTATTTGATCTTACGACAGTTCTTTGCACACGTGCTTTGGAGGTAAAAGGTAGTGTGAAAACATTTCCATTATTTTCTTCATACCATCCAATTGGTATGCGAAAACTGTCACCCTGTGCTTCTTTCATGAGCTTCACGCATCTATGAAATTCAGAACCATACACATATTTATCCTTAGGAAAATATTTAGTCATGTCAATGGTTTTCATTTCCACAGGAGGAGCTGGTAAATTAATAGATATGGGTATAAAGTCTCCTTCTTCAACAAGGCTCGAATGCTTTTTAATATATTGTGATCCATTCCAAATGAGCAATGACTCACTGTCTGCAACAGTGCATGTTCGACCACCAGCAGTTTTTATTTCATATACAATATCAGTAGGGTCATGACGAGTGACTGCTGTTAATTCTTCCCAAGTAACATTACCATCATCATCACCAGTGGGAATATATACTTTGACTTTATCATCAATTCTCAAGAATTCAAAATCAGGACGTGTTTCTTCATATTCAATTTGGTCAGGATATTTTTCCATAAAATTATCAATCCAATCACCGATTTTAACATCACGAGCAATACCATTTTCAAGAATGATGATGTCAGTATCACCAGTTACGGATTTTACAGCTGTATCAATCAAACCCTCTCGGCCACCCATAGCGTGGAAGAAAAACTCTTGAGGAGTCAAACCGTCGATGAAAGAGTGCTTGACATACCCACGAGCCTCAGGGCTGTCATTATATTTGTGATAGTGCGGCAGGGTTCTATTATCGAAACCATAGTTAATTCGCTTACCTTCCACACTACACTGTCCAACGGTGCCCATCATCTGTAAGACGTTAATGATATTACCCTTACTTTTAGAATTAACCATGCTCAACATTCTGTTATCGGGACTCTTGATGTTCTCATCCTCAATAACAGCCTTCTCAATGCTTTTGTTGTGTGTATTCATGATGTTAGCCAGGGTCTTTTCAACGAAATCTTCATTGGTCATCATACTAAAGTTATTGAAATCATTTTTATAAATTTTATTCATGAAGACTTCCACATCTGTGTCAATATTATCCAGAGCGACTTTAATAATCCCTTTCGTTTTATGACCAATGATGAGGTCGGAAACACCAACACTAAAACCATTATACACGAGCCAATCACAAATAATACGCTGAGTGTTATCGAAAATACTCCTCGTCTCATCTTTTCCAAGGTCGTTATAGATAGCATGAACGATACCATTTGTCATGTCCTGATACGTTTTCTTACTCAGAATACCCTCTTTGATGTTGCCGTCTTCAATAAGGACTTCTCCAACGCGCGTGTTTAGTGTTGGAGGGAACACTGTGGAAAGCACCCTGTTTCCAAACCATACTTTATTGCTTATCTTAAGACCATTCTTATCAATTTCAGTGGCATGCCCGTTATGATCTGGAATGATCCCAGTAAATCGCGTGTTATTCGCGATGAGATTAAAGACTTGTTTCTCAAGCAATTTTACATCATTATGTGTTATCTTATAGATACCAAGGGCAATGTCCTGGACAACGGATATGATAGGAGCAGAATCTTTGGGGGAGATGATTTGTGTTGGAACACTCGCCAATTCGATGAGTTCATTCTCAGTCTGAAGGGATTGAGGCACGTGCATGTTCATCTCATCACCATCATAATCGGCATTATAACTCGGGGTGCAGCAAACATTCAATCGAAATGTATCATATTCCATGACTCTGACTTTGTGAGCCATCATAGACATTTTATGAAGAGAAGGTTGCCTATTGAACAAGACGTAATCGCCATTTTGTAAGTGACGTTCAACAATGTCGCCATTCTCAAGTATGATGTTGTTAATATTATTTTCATTGATCATCATCGTGCGATAGTTAGAAGAGCTCTTTTTGATATATTTTGCACCAGGATAGTTATCAGGGCCATTCTTGACAATCTTCATTAGTTTATCTTTGTTAAAATCATTCACAATCTCAGGGAAAGTCAAATTCATTGCAATCTTGATGGGAACTCCAACTTCGTCAATGCTCAGATTTGGGTCAGGGGTGATAACACTGCGCGCAGAGAAATCTACGCGTTTTCCCATGAGATTGCCTCTGATTCTGCCTTCTTTGGACTTCAAACGCTCTGTGACTGAACGGAGGGGTCGTCCAGTCCTTTGTTTGGCTGGAGGCACCCCAGGAAGCTGGTTATCGACAAAAGTAGATACGTGATACTGGACGAGTGATACCCAATAGTCAATGTGGTCTTTAGAGGCATCCTTGGCAATTTTTTGTTTTAAAGTGTTGTTAGTTTTGATGATATCGCAAAGCTTGTGAGTGAGATCATCTTCGCAACGTTGGCCTGTTTCATTTCTGACTGAAGGACGAACTGCGGGAGGGGGCACTGGAAATACGGTGCAGATTAATGACTCGGGGCGGTTGATTTCCCTTGAGAAACCAAGTGCATTGGCATCGACATCTGTGATTCTTTTAAAGATGTTGAGAATATCTTCGGCGGTGAAGACGACTTTTTTGATATCTGTTGTTTCAGATGTTTGTGTTACAGAGTCTTTCTTCTCATCGTCTTTCCACTCCATGATAATCCTTCCGATATTCTCTTTAGTGATCTTGTTTGGTTGTTTGGCTCCGCAGCCATTGGGATTGATAGTGCCACAACGTTTGACTTTAGAACAGGCTTTGTATATGATGTCGAATTTCTTTTGTCTGGATATTTTTTTATTGATAATCTTGGCGATATCGGGATCTTCTGGATCCACGAGAAGAGACGAGCACCTAAAGCATGCACATTTTAATATTTTTCTGACCACATCAAAGAATTGCATATGAAAGATGGGCTTTGCCAATTCGATATGGCCGAAATGTCCAGGGCAAAAGGTATTCTTTTGCATGCATACTTTACAAGTCTTATCGTTTTCGATGACGCCCATTCTGCTGTCGAATAGGCCACCGATGATGGGTTCATTGCCTGAATATGTGTCAGTCGAAACAATCTCAGCGACAGACATTTTCCTGATATCATCGGCACTCATGATAGAAAACTGAATACCTTCAATGTTCTTGACCTCATTTTCAAACGATAATTCTTTGTATATGGTCATGATCGTTCTGTAATATTACTAATTCAATATATTATTTTTAAATTAATATATTCATTTTTTTGAACATAAGAATCAACTTAAAAAAATGATATCAAACTTATTTATATAAATTAAATCAAATACATAATGCTCACCAGATATAAAACACAGCTTTTACAATCCAAACAAGTAGCTACTGTTGCTACTCAAACTGATTGTAAAAACAAGAGGCATCATGATGAAATAGATGATTCACCCACACAACCACCAGCACCCCACATTATTCCTATACACATCGTTATAAACAATTATCCACTGCCAAACAGCAACAGCAACAGCAACAACAATAAGCGTATTAAAAGATACATAGGAGATGACGAAGACAAAAACAAAGACAAAAACAAAGACAAAAACAAAAACAGAGACAAAGACGACAAAGAAGACGACGAAGAAGACGACGACACTGAAGACGACGACACTGAAGACGATCCCGACTATGATGTTGTTGATGACGATGATGACCACGACGATGAATACAACATCGATGAATACGATGAATACGATGCCGATGAATACGATGAATACGATGAATACGATGAATACGAAGACTACAAAGACGAAGACGAAGACGAAGACGAATACGGGGAAGAATATGAAGAAGATGAGGAAGAAGATGAAGAAGATGAAGATGAAAAACACCAAGGAAATGCCCTCATGAAGTTATTCGACATCAACACGACTGAATCTATTCTCAAGAAAGTCAATGACAAGGACTTGATGACCCTATTAAAAAAAGAAAAACCACTTAATGATGAAAACGAAAAAATAGTTACAAAATTCGTTCAAAAAGCTTCGATGACTGAATTAAAATATATGAAATCCTTTTCGATGGAAGATAAACTAACTTTTGCCAAAGAACATAAAAAACTAATTGAGTTAAACAATGATGCAATTCCTTTAAAATTCAAGATTCTTTCCAGGGACATGGATGTAAATGTAAAGGCAATTGCCTATAAAAAGTTAGATCACTTAGGAAACATGAGTACATCTAACGGAGAATATCATAAGTTGAAGAATTGGATTCAATCCTTGTGTAATATTCCGTTTGGAAAGTTTAAGGAGCTTCCTATTAAATACGAAGAGGGTCAAGAGAAGATAGTCGAATTCATGAAGAAGACAAAGGCTGACTTCGACGAGAAGATTTATGGTCACAAGGAAGCAAAGGATCAGATTATAAGGATTATTGCGCAGTGGATTTCTAATCCTGTATCTAAAGGGAATGTGATTGGTATTCATGGAAAGCCTGGTGTAGGTAAGACGACTCTGATTAAAGATGGCTTAGCGAAGGCACTGGATCTACCTTTTGCGTTTGTTCCACTCGGTGGCACTCACGACAGTTCTTTCTTAGACGGTCATGGATATACGTATGAGGGTTCTACTTGGGGTAAGATAGCTGAGTTATTGATGCAGGCTAAATATATGAATCCTATCATCTACTTTGATGAACTCGATAAGATTAGTGATACGACTAAGGGCCAGGAGATAATTAACGTGCTCATTCATCTGACGGATCCAAGTCAGAACGATAAGTTTAATGATAAGTATTTTTCAGAGATACCTTTTGACTTATCAAAAGCGCTCATCATCTTCACCTATAACGATGACTCAAGTGTGAGCCCTATTCTAAAAGACAGAATGATTCGTATTGAAACAAAAGACTACTCTATAGTGGACAAGGTTGAGATTTCGAGGAATCATATTGTCCCTGAAATTCTGAAGCAATTCAACATCGTTCCTGATGACATCGAACTAAACGACGACATCATTAGAAATATCATCAATAACACGGATACAGAGGCGGGTGTGAGAAACCTGAAGAGAAACTTCGAGTCTATTATAAGTAACATAAACCTTAATGTTCTATTAGGGAATGAATCATATCCTCTAAAGGTGGATGAAGAAGTCGTCGCGAAATATTGTAAGAAAAAGAATACAAATGTGAATCCTTCACTATTACATATGTATCTATAAACTAACTATATAATAAATAAGATAAAGACAAAGACAAAGTGAATTGTTTCACTTAGAAAGCCGAGTAGTTTGAAGTTTAATGCATATCATCCTTGATTGAAAATAGAGGACACCACATGTATTCCATAAGTATTGCAAATTGCTTTCCGCTATTATATTGTTTTCTTTCCCTTATTCTTCCTCTTGTTTCAAATACTGTGTAATTTATATTAATTTTTGAATCATTACGAATCTTATTCCATACATCTAAATTTTGTTGTTGTATACCTTCAGGTGTTACCGCAAATATAGCACAATACCATTTATTTGAACTACCTGCTTTGGCTCCATAGTTAGCACAAAACTCATTAACGTCTGTTAAATTTTTGTATGGCAAACTAGACGCATGTAATGATTGTTTCCATTGTGAAAGCCATGGTTCATCCCAATCGACAGATGTTAAATCACTTCTCATTTCTTCACACCAAAGTCTCAAATTTCCAATGTATTTAGTTGTATCAAATAACCTTTTTGTTTCACTCCCCCAAGGAGGTGGGAATGCACCATATGTAAGACCTTGGTATGGTATTGACCAGTGTTTTGATTGTTCAAGAAGACCAATCAGATCAGGAGAGTGTGGAAAAGGGTCTGCTTGCATGAAAACTACGCGCTCATACTTTTCTTTCATAATGTGGTAATTGTAACATATAAAATCTAAATATTTAGATGCTTCACCTGGAACATGATCTCCCTTGTGAATAGTAAAATATGAAGAGTAAAACGGATCTAAATCATCGCCGTCATTATAAATATGCACCTCCCATTGAGGATTACGTGCTAGATATGAAAGCCATTTAATATCCTCTTTGTATCTAGCAACAACTAATGCAATTTTTTTTTTAATAGTGTCTTTTTCTATAATACACGTCCAATCCCAATCAACAGTAGGTTCTTGTAAGATATCATTGAAATTAACTAAAGGTTTCCCGCCTAAAAGTGCTGCTGTTATTGAAAAAGTTGAATACTTTGTGGCTTGAATTATTATTTGGCATTTAGAAAGAATTGTCAAGTCTTCAGTTGCACTACCTCTTTGTATTACTACATCGTTTTTTAAACACTTGCTTAACTTTTCCATATATTCATGATCATCTCCTGTGATTATTACTTTTGAAAATGGATAATAAAGGCTAACATACTTGACTATTTCGTTGTGTAATCTATCTGCATAACTTTTACTCATCTCATAAGGAGGAATTTTTTCGTTATTGTTTCTCAATTTGTCACCACGTCTAACATAGATACCTATATAATCTTTAGCCCAATCGCAATCTATATTACTGACACGTGTTGTCTTAGCTATTTCTTTAAAGCATTCATAAATTTCTTTAAGACTTACTCCTAGATTCAGAGAATATATCTTTTGAGGTGTTGTAGTCCCCCAAAAAGCAAGAGAAGGAAGTGAGTTTTCTAAGGATGTTCCGTATTTCACAGGCTGCAAGTCTTGAATAATTTCACATCCATCAATTGAAATGCTGTCAAAATAACTTTCTTGATTGAAATTAAAATTTTTATTATCCTTGGTCGTAACAACGTGTATTTTTACACACTCTTTTACATTTTTTAGCTTTGACACGCATAATACTGCCCATATGTCAAGCAATCTGTCTCCTATACCAGAACAACATGGTATATTCCATTCCATTACTGTTTATCTTAGATAAATAAAAATAAAAACATCATAATTACACAATGAAATTTTATATTCATACATATTAATATACTCCAACATGCTTTTACAAATAATAGGCATCATCATTGTTATATTAGGGCTTGTTATCGGTATTATCAATTCTATTCGTATGAACAGAATTAAAAAAGCCACACAGGAAATATCCATAATGGATTTAGCTGAATTTCAAAATCTATCAAAGGATGTTAAGGAGTTTTATAAGGTTTTCATCCTGGAGAAATGGATTAAGGCCTTAAATGAAAAGGTCAATCAATCTATCGAGGTAAATGGTCTTAATAGATACTACGTCGAAAACAAAGAAAAATTAACCAAATTGAACGACCTCTATTTAGATATCGCTAAGATTGGCTTTAAAAGCGAATCCCTTATAACCAAGAATCAAAATATGCTTATATACAACGCTGAACTCGATAAGCTCATTAAGGAGGCGGAGGTAAGAAAGGTGGAGTTAGAAACAATAAAGAAATAAAAAGGCATTTAAAGACCCGAATAAAGGCATTTAAAGACCCGAATAAAGGCATTTAAAGACCCGAATAAAGGCATTTAAAGACCCGAATAAAGGCATTTAAAGACCCGAATAAA
>Ga0070374_10001050_pt1 | contig 11700 bp, 11 predicted proteins | sample LauGreSuBDMM15SN_2_FD_66374 | JGI IMG/M metagenome (GOLD analysis project Ga0070374, IMG submission 66374) | Freshwater lake microbial communities from Lake Michigan, USA - Su13.BD.MM15.SN (version 4) (version 4) | ecosystem: Environmental > Aquatic > Freshwater > Lake | place: Lake Michigan...
GCCAAACGCTCAGCCATATGTCGAATAGCCACATCGGACGCGCTGCCCGCTTGCAAGGGCATGATGATGGTAGATGGACTACTTGGATATTTTTGCGCCCAAGAATAGGCGCTTACCAAAGGCAAAGTGACGAGCGGAAGAAAGTTGCGGCGTTTCATACAGATCTTTGGTTGACTATTTTTTTGCTAGGTTTTATATGGTCACAACCGTATTTTTTAAGATGCCAATATTTTCCATCTCACACTCAATTTCATCTCCCGGCTTACAGTAACCTGAGGCTGGAATTAGAGTTTCGCTTCCATCTCCACCAACCCATTTTCCTCCTAGAGATGGGTCTGTAGACCACGCTGTTCCTCCAGGAGTGCCGGTAATAATAACCATCCCAGGTTTAAGAGTTAAGTTGGTTGAAAAGAAATGTATCAATTCCGCGCAACTAAAAATCATGTTTGAAGTTGAAGCTGATTGCCTTAGCTCACCATTTATTCGAGTTCTAAGTCTCAGATTTTGAGGGTCTTTAATTTCATCGGCTGTAACTATCCAAGGGCCCATTGGTGCAGAGCTGTCGAATACTTTACTTCTACCAACTTCGTACCATACAAAACCCTCTGGGGATGTGCGAACCTGTTTGTCACGTACAGTTGCATCATTGATGATTGTGTAACCGTAAACATACTCCAACGCTTTTTCTACTGGAATGTGCCTGCCAACCTTACCAACAATAATGGCTAATTCTGTTTCGCAATCTAGTTTGCTAGAAAGTTTTGAATCAAAAATTAAAGTGGAACCTGGACCGACAACACAGTCTGATGTTTTAATAAAAAATTCAGGCTCTTTGCCTGAAATTGGCGTATTTGCTTTTTCTTTATTGTGGTCTTTGTAGTTGCTTCCACTGCACAATATTGTTGAAGGCCTGATGGGCGCTAAAAGCGCAAGCTTTGAGAGCTCTTTTTTGGCACTTGAATGAGCATTTTTTACAATTTCATTTGCAATTTTTAAGCCAAGTTCACCCGATTTTATAAATGCTACTGTGTCACTGAAGCAGGCTCTTTGAGTCGTGTCAGTAATTGGCAAAACTTCAAGAGGATCGATTAAATAATTTTCAACGACTAAACCAATAGATTCTTTTCCGTCTTTGTCGTAATTTGCGATTTTCATAAATAAATTTCCTTAGATTTTGAAGTTGTTGTTAATCAATTTTACCGATGCGTTTCACAACATTCGTAAAGTGTTTTCTTTCATTTTCGATGGAGGTTTGTAACTCTGGGGAGTCTTGATAAAAAATGGGTGCAGCCATATTGTTCATTGCGTTAACGAAAACAGGCTCATCTATTGCTTGTCTAACGATGGTTCTGAGTTTGGTTACGACGTCCTGAGGCGTTCCTTTTTGAGTAAACAGGGATGCCCAAATATAGAATTCAACGTCATAGCCCAACTCTTTTAAAGTAGGTATTTCCGACAATACTTTTGTCCTAGCATTGCCAAAAGTAGCTAACGCTCGAATTTTTCCAGACTTTATGTGTGGATTTGCAACTCCAGGTGCTTGAATGGTTACATCAACTTGTCCGCCCAGAAGGGCGGCCATAGATTGACCGCCACTTTGATAGGGTACATGGATCAACTTGATTCCTGAGGCCTGAGCAGCCATTTCCATGGGCACATGAATTGCGCCGAATAAGCCCGAGGAGCTGTAACTCAAGATGCCAGGTCTGTTCTTGGCATCTTTTACGAAATCTTCCATTGTTTTCCATGGACTATCTGCCTTGACGAGTAAAACTACAGGATCGGCGGAAACTTTCGCAATAGGAATAAATTGATTGACTTCATAAGAAGGTTGTTTACCTGCAACTTTTTCCGCTTCAGGAATTACTAACATGCTGGTTAAAGCAACCAATAATTTATAGCCATCCGGCTTTTGGTTGGCGGCAAAAGCAGCACCCATAGCGCCACCTGCTCCTGGCTTATTTTCAACTATGAAGCTTTGTCCGGTAACCTGACTGAGCGCGGCAGCAAGAGGTCTTGCCGTAAGGTCTGAAATCCCACCCGGTGCTAGTGGAACAATAATTGTTACAGGTTTGTTCGGATAGGTTTGCGCATGCCCAAAAGGTGCAAGCAGCACATTACAAACGAACAACACGAAAGCGTAATGAAAGTATTTCATTTTTCTCTTTCTAAATTAGTGTGAACAATTTAAGTTTTATCAATTTCTACTAAATGCCTCATTTATAGTCTGTGTTAAATGGCAACTTTCTCTTTCAGGGATTACCCTGCGTGATTTATTTTTTTTGACATTGGCATTCCCCCGATTCAGTAGACAAATTTTATCGTCCAAAATTTCAATGGGAGAAATGCAATTGGGGGCAGATTGGGGCTCACAATTCAATTTTGAAAAGTCCATCTTTGTTTGAACAACATTGTTGACGTAATTGGTCTTGGTGGACCCACCAAAGATAAACCCTAATCAGAGATGGTGGGGATTTTATTTTTCCCAACTCCATATTGCTATGGCTCGTAACTACGGGTATGTGCTAACTATGTAAAGTGCTCGTTTCTACTACATTGATTATTAGGATTGACGTGATCATTTCAAGGAGAACCCTATGGCTGAGTATTACAACGAAAACAGAGATTCCCTCAAAGACCATCAAGGCTTACCTGTTGGAAAACTTGCAAAGAGAACCGTGTTGGTAGACAACGAACTTACCAGGGTTAGTTTTTTCGAGCTAGAGCCAGGGGATAACACTGGCTGGCATAAGCATGAATCAGATTACGCAGCACTTTATCTGACAGACGCCAAGCTATTTCATACACGGATTGATGGAACTCAATTCACCTCAGAGCATAAAGCTCGTGAATTCAAGATACACCCAGTTGGCGTAGAACACAATGTTCGAAGCGACGCAAATTTCACGATCAAATTGCTAGAGATCGAATACAAAACCGGTATCTCCTAAAAATGTGCCTTCAAGAAAAGTTCTTGCAATCAATGCTTAGGTAATTCCTAGGCGAGAAAGATATAGGATACAAAATGAACATATCTAAGAAAACTGAAGTCGGAATTTTTCGCAGACGTCATTTGCTCGCTTTGCTTTCTTCCTCCGTTGTGCCTTTTTCTCAAGCCCAAAGTGTCACTTCAGGTAAAACCTACAAGATCATTGTTGTGTTCCCAGCGGGTTCAGCGGTAGACGTGGCCGCTAGGATTTGGGCTGAGCAGTTTTCTAAGATCGTTGGTAGTCCAGCTGTTGTCGAAAACAGGCCGGGAGCTGCAACTATTGTTGGTACACAGGCTGTGCTGGCATCTCCTGCAGATGGTTACACGCTACTTTTTACAGTCGCAACTACAGTTGCAGTTAATCCGTATCTTTACAAAAAGCTTCCCTATAAAGCGGATGACTTGGCCCCTATCTGCCATGTTGCATCGGTCCCAATTGCACTTGTTGTTCGCGCAGAGTCACCTTTGAAAACTGTCAGCGATCTAATTGCCGCTGCCAAGAAAGATCCAGGTAAGCTCAACTTTCCAAGTTATGGGACTGGAACTGTTGCGCATATCGCCATGGAGCGTTTTATGCAAATGGCAGATATCAATATGAAACATGTCCCATATAACAACGGGGGGTTGACTGATGTTATCTCTGGTGTTTTGGATGTTTCATTCGACACGATTACTGTAACTCTCGGGCACATTAAGGCGGGCAAAGTCAGAGCGCTTGGTGTGGGTACTCCGCAAGAACTCTCTCTTCTACCTGGTGTGCCGACTGTCGCTGACACGGTACCTGGATTTGAGGGAGGATCTTCTTGCGGGTTGTTTGCTCCGAAAAACACCCCTGCGGATGTTATTGATCGTTTGAATGCGATCTCCGTCCGAATCGTCAACAATCCAGAGTTCCGTGATCGGCTTGCGGGCAGCGGCCTAGTAGCTAGCGCAGGATCTGTCCAGAGCTACAAAGCTTTTCTGGATAAGGAGGCCGTTGTTTGGGGTAAGGTCTTGAAGACAGCTAATATCAGTCTTGACTAAGGTCTCTCTTTTTAGATTGACTCATCTACCTCAACTTTTTCAGGTGGCTTCTCGACATAAGTTTTGATCGCAGAATGCTCTAATGCGAACTTGTTGCAAGTTGAATCAAGCTCAAATTAGCAAAGTCTTGCAATTTCTTTGAAGGCTGAAGATTTTTAACAAACCTAATTTATTGAGGCTTAAACCCTGATTCGCGTATAGGGGGTCCCCATTTATCAAGGTCACTCTTTAAAATTTGACCTAATTTTTCTGGTCCGTAGCCAGTCGGCTCCAATTCCATATCAATCAATTTTTTCTTTACTACGGGATCATTGATAGCGTCTATTGCTGCTTTTGCCAAGTTGTTAATTATTGCGTTTGGTGTTCCAGCCGGCGCAAACAAGGCGTACCAAGGTAATGCTACTAAGTCGTAACCTTGTTCTTTAAAAGTAGCAACATCTGGGAAGCGAATACTACGCTTTTCACCGGCAACGGCGATAAGTTTTGCCTTCTTTCCATCAACTAAGGACTGAATATCAGCCGCTACGGTTGAAAGTGCTGATATCTCACCAGCAGCTAAAGCTTGCATGGCCGAAGCTGTGCCTCTGTAGGGAACGTGTTCTAAATTAATGCCAGCAGTCCTTGCAAACATCACTGCCATAAAGTGCGGAAGAGAGCCAGAGGCTGCAGAGCCATAAAAACCGTTTTGACTCGGGTTGGACTTAACCCAACTCACATAGTCTTTAAGATTGTCTGCAGGTACTTTATTGGCTAAGCCAAGGCCAATTTGAAAGTTGCTTAAATGGGCTATGGGGGCAAAATCTTTTATGGAATCATATTTAATTTGTCCGGCGTAGCTATGAGGAAATATGGACATCGTTGCCACAGGGGTCATCATTAAAGTGTTCCCATCGGGAGCAGCTGCCTTGACGGCGAGGTTGCTTAATTGGCCAGCAGCGCCAGCTCTGTTTTCCACAAATACAGGAAGATTCAAATTCTTAGACATTGCCTCAGCCAAAATTCTGGTGAGCAAATCTGATGTGGCCCCTGGGGGATAGCCAACTATGATTTTGATAGGACCAGTTTGAGCCCAAATAAAGGGGCTCTGAATACTCAGCAAAATAATTGATAGAAATTTAAACAATAAGCTTTTATTCATTTGAAACTCCGTGACGTTAAATGTGGTGAGTAACAGTAATCATAAATGACATTCAGCTTCAAGGATGATTTCCATAAAAGTTTAGGCTGTTGACACAGCTACTCCTAATTCCTTTCAGAGAGTTGCAATAAATTAGTTTGAATCCAGGCTTGGGGCTTTAACTAGTTATGGTTAAAGTTCGACTCCCAAGAGCGAGACTAAACTTTGAAATCCAGTGTGTTCGATTCTCATGCGGTGCTCAAATTTCACGGTAAAAAATTAATTGATAAATAGTATTCTGATCAAGTTATATACGATCTACATTCCCGATTTTGGCCAGTATTTTTTAAAGGATCGCGTATATACCTAGTTGGAAGGTGTCCTGTATGAAATAAGATATTTTTTCTTTATAAAGAAAACTAAAGGAGCCAGCTTGTTTTTTTTCAGCGTCCGCAGGTATCTGAGATTTTTTGCGTGTTTGACAGCCAGTCTCTTGCTGCCGAGCCATTTAATTGCTCAAGCTCAAAGTTTTCCCAATAAGCCTATCAAACTGATCATCCCGCATGCAGCGGGAGGCAATTCAGATACTTTTGCTCGAATACTTACCCAAAAATTAAGTGAACGAATTGGCCAGCAAGTGGTTGTGGAAAACAAGGTGGACGCTGGAGGCACGAATTCCGGCGCAGTAGCCGAATAAAAAAGGGATAAATAATGACATCAGTAGCGACTTCACCAAGCCCTCGTGGGACTCTTAAGAAAAAGCTGAAAGAAGGACAATTCATTGTCGCGCCAGGCATTTACGAAATGATCTCTGCCAAAGTAGCAGATCAACTCGGGTTTCATGCCCTGTACATGACAGGGTACGGCGTCTCTGCGTCACACCTCGGGCTGCCTGATGCTGGTCTAGCTGGCTATACCGACATGCAAGGCCGTGCAAGAACAATTGCGCATGGCATCAATAGCCCGTTGATCGCGGACGCCGATACAGGATTTGGGGGGCTCATCAACATTCAGCATACCGTGCGTGGATATGAAGAGGCTGGAGTGCAAGCCATCCAACTTGAGGATCAAGAGTCACCAAAAAAATGCGGTCATACACCCAATCGCCGTGTGGTCTCACAAGCGGACGCCATTCGCCGCATTGATGTCGCAGTAGCAGCACGACGAAGTTCTGACACACTGATCATTGCAAGGACGGATGCTCGCACGGGCCTGGGTTTGAGTGAAGCCATTGAGCGGGGCAAAGCTTTTGCCAAAGCAGGGGCAGACATCATTTTTGTCGAGTCGCCTGAGTCTGAAGACGAATTCAAACGTATCGGAGATGAGTTGTCCGGTTGTGGTGCTTGGTTGATCGCCAATATGGTTCCCACTGGTAGATCTCCCGAATTGCCAGCCAAACAACTAAAAGCGTTAGGTTTTTCTTTGGCCATTTGGCCGGGAGCTGTCATGGCAGTAGCTGCTGCAGCCACACAAAATGCATTGAAGTATCTGGCTGAGCATGGAACTACTGCGGGAAGCCCTGTTCCTACAATCGACGCGAAGGCGTTACACGAGTTGGTGGGCTTTCAAGATGTATGGGATTTTGAAAAAAAATACGTTGATCAATCATGACCGCACAAACGCTATTTGAAAAGGTATGGGATCAGCATGTTGTTCAGAAATTAGCCCCTGATGTTGACTTATTGTTCATCGATCGGCATTTGATGCATGACTTGGGTGGGGGAGACGCCATCTTTCAAATACGTCAACGTGGATTAAAAGTAAGACAACCCAGCTTGACCTTTGCAACATCCGATCATGTTGTCTCAACACAGCCGGGTCGCATTGGTGGAATGGCGCCTTGGGCCGATGACACCATTGCCAAGTTGCGACAACAAACGCATGAAACAGGCATCCATTTATTTGATGTGAATCACACCTCGCAAGGAATTATTCACGTCATAGGCCCCGAGCAAGGCGTTTCTTTACCTGGAATGACCATTGTTTGTGGTGACAGCCATACCTGTACCCATGGAGCTTTGGGAGCGATTGCGTTTGGCATTGGCACCACGGAGGTTTATCATGTGTTGGCTACTCAAACTCTCCAGCAAAAAAGACCCAGAACCATGCGGGTCGAATTTCTTGGCCATCCCCCAAGCGGAGTCACGGCAAAGGACATGATCTTGGCCCTGATCGGGCAAATCGGTGCTGCCGGTGGGACGGGCTATGCGCTGGAATATGCGGGCAGTGCCATTGAGGCGTTAGATATGGAAGGGCGCTTAACACTGTGCAATTTGTCCATTGAGTGCGGTGCCAAAATTGGCATGATTGCACCTGATCAGACAACATTCGATTGGATCAAGGGTAGGCCTTTTGCACCCACAGGTCCGCAATGGCCTGCTGCTGTAAATCACTGGAAGTCGCTGCACAGTGATCCTGGGGCCGTCTTTGACAAAACAGTCAGTATTGATTGTTCATCCATGTCGCCCCAGATCACATGGGGGACCAGTCCTGATCAGGTCATTTCGGTTTTGGCAAGAATCCCTACATTGGATGAAGCTCAAAGCAGCGTACAAATGAATGCTTGGATCGATGCTCTGAAATATATGGGCTTAGAAGCTGGGCAGACGATCAGTGGCACGCCCATTCAACGCGTTTTTATTGGTTCATGCACCAATTCTCGGCTTGGTGATTTGCGCCGTGCGGCAGCGGTGATTCGTGGAAGAAAAGTGGCGGCTCACGTTACTGCCTGGGTTGTTCCAGGCTCCATGAGCGTGAAGCGTGATGCTGAAAATGAAGGGCTAGATGTTTTGTTCAAAGAGGCGGGTTTTGAATGGCGCGAGCCGGGTTGCTCACTTTGTGTTGGGGCCAATGGTGACTTGGTGAGTCCAGGTGTTCGCTGTGTTTCAACATCGAATCGCAACTTTACTGGTCGTCAAGGGCCAGGCGCTAGAACCCATTTGGCCAGCCCAGAAATGGCGGCTGCGGCAGCACTTGCTGGTGCCATTGTTGACCATCGGGATTTCTAAAATGCAAAAGTTCGACATTTTGAAAGCTGTGGCGGCCCCTTTTCCGTATGCCAATGTGGACACCGATAGGATCATTCGGATCGAACGTTGCGCCCGTGTTGCACGCCAAGACATTTGGCATTGGGCTTTTGAATCTGAGCGCTTTCGTGAAGACGGTTCGGATAATTCTGAATTTGTTTTGAATCAACCGATGTTTCGTCAATCTGGAATATTGATTGCCTCAGAAAATTTTGGCTGTGGAAGTTCGCGAGAAATGGCGGTATGGGCTATTGCCGGTATGGGAATCCGCTGTGTGATCGCCCCATCGTTTGGTGAAATTTTCTTCGGAAACTGTTTTCAAAATGGTGTATTACCAATTCGCCTTTCGTCACAGGAGGTTGCTGACCTTCAGGAGATGCTCTTGCAGGGCGCAAAGACGAACGATTCGAGTCAGGTAATTTTGACCATTGATTTGATTGAGCAGACCATCAATACATCGACTTTGCAAACCTATTCTTTTGAGGTAGATCCATTGCGGCGTATAAGCCTTTTGGAGGGACTTGATCCCATTGCTTTGACCCTTAAAAGTCTTTCACTGATTGAATCAACAGAGGCCCGAAGCAAACAGAACCAACCTTGGGTCTGGTCTGTTCCGCGATCTGCCCTCTGAACTAATTGTCGGAATCGCAAATCGGCTTGTAGGGGTTAAGTAATCTATGTTGCCGAACTTGAGTAATGAAATTTACCGGAAGCTTGACATTGGTCGACTATCTATTAAAGTGTTTTTTATAACAGCGTAAAAAGGGTTCGTAACATGAAACATAACCGCCGCAATATTTTTACCCTTGGCACTGCATTAGCAGCGTTTTCGGCCTCAAATGAAAATGTGCGGGAACAAGCTGCACCTGAGACCGAGCGAATTTTTTCTTCACTCAAAAGCCGCGCCCTGGCGCTCATCATCCCTGCGTTGGCGTTAGCGCCTCTGGCAGCCGTCGCCCAGGCCGACTGGAAACCCGACCGAACCGTGTCGATCGTCGTGCCCTACAGCCCCGGCGGAGGTACCGATGCGCAGGCCCGCGCAGTTGCGCAGGAACTTGCCAAGTTATGGGGCCAACCCGTGGTCGTTGAAAACGTGCCCGGCGCAGACGGCCTAATTGGCACCAAGAAGGTCATAGCTGCAAAGCCAGATGGCCACACGCTACTAGTGCAAATTAACTCAATGGCGGTGATGAAGCACATTCCGTCGTCCAAAGGCTTCGACCCGGTGCCGGACTTGGTGCCGGTCTCGGCGTTCTCTCAGTTGCCTGGGGTGTTCGTCACCACCCCCTCGCTGCCAGGAAAGACACTAGCCGAAGTGGTGCGAAATTGTAAAACTTCTCCGCAGCCATGCTCCTTCGGTACTACGGAAAGCGTAGCGCGTTTGCAAGCACGCCAATTGGCGATGGAGTCGGGCCTGAACAACCTAGTGGTCGTCAATTACAAGGGTGGAGGTCAGTTAATTACTGATTTGCTGGCGGGCCACGTGAGTATGTCCATCATGGGCGTGACGGCCGCCCTGCCGCACTACAAGACTGGTGCGCTGAAAATTCAGGCAACGCTCGGCTCCAAGCGGGCCTCCGTAACGCCAGACGTTCCATCCGCGGTAGAAGCCGGATTTCCCAGCATGGACACGATTACGTGGTACGGCCTGTTCGCGCCTAAAGGCACGCCTAAAAACGTGGTGGACGGCATTGCCTTGGCAGTGGCCAAGGCAGTAAAAGGAGAGGCGACGACCAAAACTTTTGGCAGCTTGGGCGCTGAAGTGCTTGGCACCACCTCAGCAGTGTTCGTGACCATTGTGCAGAGAGAAGTCGAGCGCATGGACGCCATGGCCAAGCGCTTCCCGCTGGAATAAAGGTTGACCCTGATGCGCGCGCTTTCGAAAGAACCCTTGGCAGGCCGCGACACTGCGGCTTGGTTCGTCGCTGACCTGGAGGGCGACACTCGCTGGATCAGCCATTTAGACGAAGCCGACCAAGCAGGCATGGCGCGAGTGGTGAAAGCTGCGATGGTTCCAGGCCAGCCGCTGCTGGCTTATCACCGTAGGGATTTCCCGTTCAGCGAGGCATCCCTTACACTTATCCGGCGCGCCTTCGACGAGGCGCAGCATGGTCTTGGCGTTGCTCTGATTAAGCACTTGCCGCGAGAAGGCCTCAGCCCTGAGGAGTTCGAGCTGTTGACCTGGGGCATCGGTCTGCACTTCGGCGTGGCTCGCCCGCAAGACAAGCAGAGCCGCTACATTAACAAGGTGATGGACATCGGCACCGTCTACCGTAGCGCAGGAGGTCGCGGCTACTCGTCCAACGCCGAACTCGACTTCCACGTCGATGGCGCGGACGTCGTCTTGCTTAGCTGCTACAACCAGGCATCGGTGGGTGGCGACAGCATGTGCAGCAGCGCCGTCACAGCCTTTCGCTTGCTACAAGAGGAGCGGCCTGACCTGGCGGCTGTCCTCCGGGAGCCGTTCCGCTTCAGCCGCCAGGGCGAGCAGGGCGAAGGTAAGCCGCCGGTGCACGTGAACCCGGTTTACGCCGAACACGGCGGCAATCTGTTCTGCTTCTGGAACCGCAATCGGGTGTTAAATGCTACCAAACTGGCGGATGCTCCCACTTTAAGCGCGCGCCAAGAGGATGCGATCGACCTCCTCGATGCGATCTTGCGTAGGCCGCAAGTGATGTACCTAATGCGCCTTGAGCCAGGCGATCTTCAGATCCTGAGCAACTACACGGCCTTGCACTCTCGCACGCAGTTCCAAGACGACGAAGACTCCACCAGGAAACGCATGCTGTTTCGCTTGTGGCTTGCCATGCCCGATGCACCGGCACTGCCAGATTCGTGGGCGGGCTTCTTCGGCAGCACCTCGGCCGGCATGGTACGCGGCGGCGTTCATGGCTTCCAGTACGACGACAGCTGCATCGCGTTCGACGCCCGTCAAGCTGCTGAGCTTGGCATGCGATTCGATCCATCCGTTCGACCTTGAGTCCGCAGGTTATCACCGCATGCATGTGCTGACGGCACTAGGGCACAGCAGAAAACTCCCACGCTTTGCAGCAAGCATTCTTGAAAGAAAACGCAGGCCAGTGCGGCTATTGCGAAAGAGTTATGAAGAACGTCTTCTATTTTAGGTAAACACCACACAGGAATTTAAGGACACAGGGTTAAACTTAATTGAAATTAATTTTTTTTGAGCTTCACTACACATATTAAAGAATGCAATTTGTGTATCTCTTTTGTATGAATCTTGCCGTCAATTTTCAAATGGAGTCAGTGTGATCACAATCAGTCTTAAAAGAGTTTTTCTTTTTTCCATATTTGTTTTGTTTGCCCCATTATCTTGGGGACAGAGTCAAGCATGGCCCACTAAACCAGTTAAGTTGGTGGTTGCATTTGCGCCTGGTGGTCCAGCTGACATCATTGCCAGACTTCTAGCGCAAGCTATGCAAGAAAAATTAGGCCAATCAGTGATTGTTGAAAATCGCGCGGGCGCGGGTGGAAATATCGCCGCTCGATTTGTCACAAAAGAATCGCCCGATGGGTATGTATTG
>Ga0070374_10001054_pt1 | contig 11685 bp, 6 predicted proteins | sample LauGreSuBDMM15SN_2_FD_66374 | JGI IMG/M metagenome (GOLD analysis project Ga0070374, IMG submission 66374) | Freshwater lake microbial communities from Lake Michigan, USA - Su13.BD.MM15.SN (version 4) (version 4) | ecosystem: Environmental > Aquatic > Freshwater > Lake | place: Lake Michigan...
CGCACCAGCGCTTCGCTTCGGTTACCTCTCAGGTGAGTTCATGAAGACCTACCCTGCAGACCGTATCCAGGGCACACTGGACGAAGTTGTCCCAATTGCGTCAACACTCTCAGTTGGTACTTCTGAGCGCCGTGCACACGGTAAGCTTATCCGTACAGCCTAATCTGTAGGATATCCTGGCGAGGCCCGTCCCTTCGGGGGCGGGTCTTCGTCATTCCCGCGCCCCGAGTCGTCAGGATAATGGAGAGGTGAATCAATGACCCTTACGGAACTAAAGAACTACGTACGCGACCTAACCGGCGTCTACTCGACAGACCTCCTGTCCGACGCCCTACTGGAGCGCTGGCTTGCCGAGGCTTACTCGGAACTGAACCAGGCAGAAGACTGGCCCTGGATGGTGACCGCTGCAAGCGGCACCCTACCCCTGGGACAGACAACCATTACCCTGGCCACCTCGGCCGGTCGTGTCAAGGAACTGGCAGTAACTTACCCTAACTCTTCCATCGAGCAGATCGTTACCCGTAAAGGTCTTATCCAGACCGTGGACGGGGACGACGGATACTTCTACGATATCAACAGCTCTGGAAACATTGTTATCTCTAAAGCATTCACAGAAGATGTAACCTACAAGGTGACCTACATCAAGACGTCCCCTACACTCCAGAGCTCCGGTAAGGCTTCGGAGATTCCGGCAGAGTACGAGGGAATCCTGGCCTACCGGACCGCAGCAAAGGTGCTGCGCTCACAGGCAGATGATACTAACCGTCCTGATTTCTATCTTCAGGAATATTCTTCAATGCTAGAAGATCTTATTACACAACTCGTCAGCGACGATGACCTGGGTCCCATTCAGATTGGTGGGGAAATCCTTCGCGTGGATGGTCGCACTATCGGTAGGGTAAACCTGCGTTATCGGAGCACATGATGCAAAGAGTAGACCTCAAAGACTTTACTGGTGGTATCTCGGAGCAGTTCTCTGCAGATTCATTTAGCGAGCGCCAATGGGCGAAGCTCAAGGGTTTCGTTCTTGATACCGACATGTCAACTCGTTCGCAGTGGGCTGGTCAAAGCATTGGCAGCATCGCGGCTGGCGTAAAGGCCGTATCGGGATTTAGTGGATCATCTAACTCATACCTCGTTGCAATCGATAATGATGGGTACATCCACACCGCTACTGCACCTTCCGACACAGCTAACTACACAACCACTAATGCTGTTGTATGGACTAAGCAGACAAGCATCGCTCCAAATACAGACTATCGCTTCCTATGCGAGATGCTACTTCCACTTCCTACTCTTGGTGAAGTCAACGCTCTCCTTATCCACTCAGTAAGCAATACCACTCCCGCAGTAGCTATCTATGAAGACGACACAACCGGTCTTCTAGCTATCAAGTCGTGGGATCGCTTCTACCCAGTAGATCAACCAAACCTTATCGATCCATTGCTGGGAGAAACAAAGTCTACATCCAGCGCGCTCTCATTTACCGCTACGACAACCTTCACGATTCTCTCTACTTTTACTTCAGCTACAACCTTCTGGACCATTGCAAACGATGGCGACTTCCCTATGGAAGTTCGCATCGGTACCGGTAGCGTCATTGTAACACTGGCAGCTAAGGATAGCTACACGCATAACGCAGTATACGGCGGAACACCTATTCAGGTTCGTGGCGTAGGCGGTAACACATTCGGCCGTATCGGTGTTCTACTTGGTAGCTATCCGTCAGCTCGCCAGAACGTCATGCCACGCGCTAACACTGGTACCATGTGGAGAAACCGCTTGATCCTCGGTGATATCAACCTACGACGCGATACCACCAAGCCATGGGAATCAGTATTCACAATCAGCAACAAAGCTCTCACCACTAACGTAGCTACGCTCACCACATCACAGAACCATTCGTATCGTGTCAATGATATCGTTACCGTGTCTGGTGTAGACGCTACATTCAATGGAACCTACACTGTGACAGCCGTCACTGACACCACATTCAGCTACGCTAAGACAGCTACGGATGTAGTATCAGTTGCTTCTAGCGGTACCGTGTCATCAATCTCAGCGGTAAACTACCAGCGCACAGTAACCAACAAAGCACTGACATCTAACGTAGCTACTCTTACCGTAGGAACCCACACGCTACAAGTAGGCGATAGCATAACCGTATCCGGCGTAGATGCAACCTTCAACGGTACGTATACCCTTACCGCAGTAAACGGAACCACCGTCTCCTATGCAAAGACAGCCACCGACGTGCCATCGGCAGCGTCGACTGGCTCCGTTGTCCGTGCTGGCACTAACAACATTGCCAGAGCTCCATACGCATTCTTCTACAGTGAGGTGCAGCCGGATAGCTTCCGTGAGCAGGCCATCCTGTTCGCCGGTAGCGGTGAGTCCCAGATCCTGGGCATGCACGTCCTGGATGATTACCTGATCACGATTGCATCACCGGCAACCGAGTCAGACGGGTTGCGACTGTTCAAGGGAACTCTGGATTACATCAGCCTGCAGAACGGTGAGTCAGTTCTCCGCATCAATGTACTACGTGGCGGAATTGGTCCTAAGCGTGACCTTGGGACTGCTGGTAATCGTATCGTATCCTGTGTCTGGCCTGAGGTAGGAGTCGTGGCATTCCTAGACCACCTGGGTGGTATCTGGTACACGGATGGTATTGAGGTAGATCGCCTAGACCGTACTGGCCCAATCAATCCTGATTCCACCAGTACAGCCGACGAAGTATCAGCTATCGGTCGCTATATGTTTATGTGGCGCAACAACCGCCTCCTGGTACTTAGCCTACTCGAGGGCGAGCGCGGCAAGTCTGCGACTGCCGCCTGGACCGAGCTGGTTCTTCCTACCGGATACTCCGTCAAGAGCCTGGCTCCCGTAGCTGGCAGCATGTACTTTGTCATGAACAATCAAGTCTACCGCTTCGCTATGTCTCGCAATAATGCGGCTGACACCGAGCGTGGTGCTTTTGACAATGTTCAGGTAGACCTAACCGTTGCTACCGCTACGATGGCAGATGTGGACGAGCATCGTAAAGTCAACTGGTTCCGATTCGGTATGCGTTCACGTGGTCGTACTAACACATCACAGGTACGCACAGCATCAGTAAAGGCTGGCCCAGCTCTCGATGGTTCTGTATTCAGCTACTCAAAGACACTAAACAGAACTCTCGCGGATCGCGATGAGTTTGTTATCCCAGCCGGTATCGGTTCAGCCGTAGAGGCCTCTGGTGAGGTTACCTTCCGCGGTGACGTACAGCTCGAGTCTGCCACATTCTATATCGTGGGTGGCAAGATGAGCAGACCATCGGATGGTAGTGATGCGTAATAATGATAGAGTAGTCATAAATATGGGCCCTGCTCGCTACGATAGCGATAGGGCTATGCGTAGTCAGCTCGAGGATGCAAAAGACGAGGCGGCTAATGATGCCTTCAACTCCATTGTAAACGATCCTAACATAAATGTAGGTGGTGTTGAAACCATCCAGCCTACCGTAGATCCGTTTGGTATTCCTCTGGCATATCTTAGTGCAGACTTCCCTCTTGAGACTCAGCAGAATGTTCCGTTCGATATTACGGCAAGAGCTAATACTGGAGCTTTGGGTACAATCGACGCTACTATCACTAATAACGATACGTTTGCTTACGATATAGCAGGAGTGCTTGCAATTGGTGCGGATACAATCATTGGTCCCAATCAAGCCCGTGGTAGCGTAACAGGAGTAAATGCTTTTACAAGAAGTAGTTATCAAGCTAATGTTACCAATAAAGCTCTCACCACTAACGTAGCTACGCTGACTGTTGGTACACACCTATTCCAGGTTGGTGATAACATCAAGGTAGCCGATGTTGACGCCACCTTCAACGGTAACCATATCATCTCAGCAAAAACCACAACTACTATCTCCTACCCAAAGACGGCCGCTGATGTTCCATCTGCGTCCTCTTCTGGAACTGTTACTCGCTTCACCGGAACTAACTCAAGCTTATTCACTTCTGCCGCTGCACAGTCCATTGAGTATTACATACAGAAAACATCAGGACGCATATTCTCACCTAACAGCACAAACACACCAGCCAACACTATTTCACACCGCGCTGTGGGTGCTACGTCGTGGACTAACACATCTCTAACCACACCAACCGGATATGCCTACGATCCACAGAGTGGTTGGTTCTGGTACATGCGTGATCCATCTGGCGTTCCGAACCTATCCTACATCTCACCCTCCACTACCGCATTTGCAACCGATGCGGCATATGGTCTTCCCACATCTGCGGGTTGGTTGGATAACAGTCTTATTGCTGGCCATAACTACCTAGCGGTTTTGAATACTAGCACGGGAACATTCTATAGAAAAGCATCCAATAGTACCGCAAACTTTACCGCACTTACGACGTACACTACAGCTAACTTTAGCCCAGGTACAAACTATATCCGCCGCGTGCAGATGACTCCAGCTGGAAACCTAAGCTATATCTACCCAGACACCACCACCGGCACACTGCACCTACGTGAACTAAAATCTACTGGTATGATCACCGATATCGATCTTAGCCTAGACACATCACTTGTCCAATATGCTAACCATATGTACTTAGCTAATGGTAGACTTATTATAATGATCTCAGCCGATGACTCATTCTTTGGATTTGCGGATGGGTACCAGATGCTGGGTGTTATTGTCTTCAATGGAACATCCTCGACCATTGTTTACTACGATGCCGTGAATGTATCCGATCCGACGCTTCTAAGCGGCGGTATCCGGATAAGCCGTCCGATTGAGGTTGATACTAACAAGATCCGCTTCGGAGCCTACTCAGACCTGAGCTCTGGGGCAAACGACGACTTCACCTACCACTACGAGCTAACTATCGCCTAACCCGCCCCAACCTGCCCAGATAATGGAGATACTATGAACTTTCTAAACGCAGCCCTCGACCGAAGCCGCCGGATAGCCAGCGGTGCGGGCAACCTTGCCTACAATTACCTGGGCGGCCGGCAGTTTGCTGATGCCAATCGTAAGAGCAATAAGATCATGGCCGAAGGCGGCAGCGTGCTTGACGTTCTCAAAAGTCCAGACTACTGGTCCAGTATTGCCCTGGGTACAGCGAATGCTAGTACATTAGCCGGTGGGCCTGGACTTATCAAGGGTGGCCTCAGCAAGATTGCCGGAGCTGTTCTCCGCAAACCTCCTAAAGTTCCAGTAAAGCTACCCCCAGCCGTAGCACCTAACCGACCACCAGTAGCTCCTTCTCGCGATATCTTTTCCCAGCCAGCTGGATACATAGATGACAGCTACGCTGCACGTTCTGCTTCTCAGCAGGGACAAGTAGAAGCAGCCCGTCAAGCAGAGGCTCAGTTCCGCCAGCAACAGATCAATAACGCTTACGCTCGCGTGCAAAGTAATCTCAACCCATCACGCCCACCAAGAATCAAGCCGGATAGGGTTATAAAGAATACCATCATTACAGCTGCTACCGGTGCTGCTGCTTCACAAGGTAAGCCAGCAAAGACCCAAGCTCAAATTGAGTACGAGAAAATTGGCAAGAATACTAAAAAGAATAAGGGTGGTAAAAAGTAATGGCCACTAATCCAAACAAGATAAAGCCGGTGTTCAACCTTACGGGTCAATATAAGAAGCCATCGACCTCTAAAAGCACGACCCAAAAGAAGCCTAAGAAGCCTAAGACCAATAAGCCCAAGAAGGATAAGGTTGTTCCACCGTCTTTCAACCCTGGTCGTTTTAGAGAAGGTGAGGAGAGGAGCATGGCTCCATTTGCAACTGGTTCTGCGCCAACCGCGTCAGTTACTACCTCACCAGGATCTATCTCAACAGGTCAGGCTTCAGCCGGTATACCAGGTCAGGCTGCCATTGCACGTCAGCAGTACGACGCAGCCCTCGCGGCTAGCGCCGCTCAGAACTACGCCCGAGAGGCGGCTATCAGGGAACTCCTATCCCAGGGTATCACGGCTTCGCAGGGTGGCGCTGCCGACATTTATGGCGGTAGAGCTCCAGCACTCCTGGGCCAGGCAGTAACCGGCACACAACGGGATTACCTGACAAACCAGGCAGCTGAAGAAATCAGGTATCAGGCCGAGCAGGAAGCCCTGCGCCGAGCCTATAGTGAAGCAGTAGGTCAAGCTTATCAAGGATTAGGTCAGTCCGCTTTGGATCGCGCCGCAGCCAGATCAGCACAAGCAGCTCAAATTAGAAGGTTAGGTATAGGATAATGAGTCTATTTGCAAAGTTAGCCCTAGGCGCAGCCGGTAAGGTGGGTGGGCGTCTCAAGACACTAACGACCGGTCTACGCCCACGCCCTACGGTAGTCAGTCCTGGCGTTGTAGGAAGCGCCGCACCTAAGCCTGGTATTATAAACCAACTTACCCGTCCGCGTACCTTTACGCGTCCGCCAGTTCTTGAGCCAACCAAGCGCCTAAACCTACCAGTTTTGAATATTGCTGATGATCTTGCGGCTGGTGCAAAGACATCCACTCAGGCTCTTGACGAACTTGCGAATCTTGCTAAGTCTAGACTACCCAAGCCAGAAGTAAAGCCTATCGCTGATCTCGTGAAGGGTGCCAAGGCTGGTGCCATCACAGCTGATGAAGCTATTCAGCAGGCTATCCCACGTCTAAGCAAGGTCACCGATGAGGTTGATGATCTCGCGGCCCTTGCCCGCAATAAAGTTACTGAAGATAACCTTGCCCTTACGGCAGCTCGCAACAAGCAGCTGGGTAAGTTAGCGTTCGCCGGATCAACAGCTGCCGGTAGTGCTCCATTTATATACGAGGCATTTTCAGAAAATGAAGCACCGGTTGGTCTAAAACTTCTTGGTGCCGCGGCAACAGCCCTGCCTGGTGCTCGCGCTCTTGGCAAAGGTGTATCAAACATCTTGTCTGGGCAAAAGGGAACCATGCAGTCGATTCTAGGAACACTCGGAATTGGTTTTGGTTTACGTCAGGCTGCAGATCTTGATGGTGGCGTCGGTACAGAAGCTGGCGCTCTCACCCCAGAACAAGATTCAGAAATTCTACTTCAACCACCAGCTGCTGACGCTTCGGGGGTAGATCCACTACAGGCAATGATTGATAACATCAACGCCCAGGCGGAAGCACAGCTGGACGCTATTGACGCATCTGTCGGTCAAGCTTTGGAACAACTCATCGCAGCTTACGGTGGAGACGCCGCATTCAATGCAGCTCTCGCCGCTAACGATCAAATGCTAGCTATGGAACTTGCCGCTATCGACGCAGAAGCCGCAGCTGCTAAGTCACAGATCGGAGCCAACTATGACGCGGCTATTGCTCAGATTGGTCAATACACCACACAGGCAAGCCAGGCTCTCAGCGACGCTGCTGCACAGCAGCAAGCTGCTTACGAGGTTGCTTCAGGTGGCCTAGAGACAGCTCAGGTTCCAGCAGGTATGGGATCAGCTGAGGCATCAGCCGCAGGCCTATCCGGTACCGCGGTAGGTGGAGCCGGAGTAACCGGAGCAGCCTTGGCCCGTACCCAGGCAGCTGGTGCATCTAGCCAGGCAGCCGCCGATAAGGCAGCCGTTATCACTACACTTTCAGATCAGGCAGCAACGGGTCGTCTCGATGAGGCTTCCATGTTGGCAGCTCTTGATGCTGGAATCATTGACGCTAAGTCAGCAGCGCGTATTGATTCTGCAAACAACAAGTCTAAGATCCGTCAAGCTAACGAAGAGCGTAAGATTCAGATCGCTGGTTTGAAGTACGAATCAACGGTCAAGGCAGCGGAAGCTAAGGCTAAGGTTGAGGCTGATCGTCTCGCTAACCAGCTGGCCCTCAAGCAGCTATACGCACAGCTTACACCAGAACAGCGTGCAGCTTATGCTGGTGGATCAGCGGCGCAACGTAAGACACCTTCTTGGTTAGTAGAAAAGGGTGGATCCGGTGACACCAATGTGGGATCAAAGAAGATTCCAGTTACTCTTCGTGAGCGTAATCAGATCGTAAATGCGCTTGCTGGTTATGCCCAGAGTGAGGAAGCGTATGGACCAACGGCGCTTTCGTATTGGTCTGCGGTTCTCCAAAATCTACTCAAGGTAGACGCAGCCCTTATTCAGAAGCTAGAGGCACTCGGTATTCCTTCCACAGCTAGCCAGCTAGCAAGGTCTTTCTCAACAACTAAGTAAGGAGGTGCCGCATGGCAGAAGTAAGACTTCCATTCCGTGTCTCCGGCTTTGGTGGACCAGGACTAAGCGAAGAACAGCGTGACCTATCGTCAGCCGCAGCGGCGCTTCAGCGCCGTTCTGCGCAGGCACAGGCACTAGGCCTTCAGGATATCCAGGGAACTGGAGCTCGAGGCTTTCTTTCTGGTGCTCTCGATATTCTTACCCGTCCACAATCAGCTGCCCTTGGATTCCTTACCGGCTTGACCGGTATCGGGATAGAGCCAGGCGAAGAAGATAATCCTTTTATCCGCGCCTTGCGTGGTTTGAGTGGCGCAGAGCGGTACCGCGGCGCTGATATTCTTGAGGAACTTCCAGAAGACGCAACCCTTGCTCAACGTATTGGCCGTGGTGCCCTAGGCTTTGGTATCGACGTAGCCACGGACCCACTAAACCTGCTTACTTTCGGTACTGGCGGTGTCCTAAGAGGTGCCGCTCTAGGAGCCGCTACACGTGCTCAGGTCCTCGAACAGGCACCAGGCGTACTAAGATCTATCCCCACCCCTACAATCCTTCCTACGGGCCCTACAGGGCTTGGAACGGCCACTGAGGCAGCCCAACAGGCCGCCCAGGGGCGGATCTCCCTACTCACAGGGCAGCCTGTAGCCCGTCTAGGCCAGGTTGGCCCTAGCTTATCCCGTGGTCCGGTGTCTCAGATCGAGGCAGCTGGCCTAGCTCCTCGTGTATCACGCCGTCCTGGTGTGCCTACCCTTACCCAGCCCGAAGTAACCGCTGCGGCTGCCCCAGAACCTACTGATCTAGTAAGCCGCCTGGCTGATGTCGCCGCCGAGCGGCGCATCCTGGAAGGCCCCCGTGGCCTTCGTACCGGTATCCGGTCAGTCCTGGATGAGGCAGGCACATTTGCTCCCGAGCAGGCAGAACAGATTACATCAGAGCTCGTCAAGAAGCTCAGTGGCGAGGTCCGTGGTGGTATTGGTATTCGTATCCCATTCGCTGGACTCGATGCGCAGGGTCGCTTAGTGGGTACTGGCGAGGCAGTAACTCGTCGTGTTCTAGATCTTACCCCTGGCGCTGGTCGTCTAACTGATGCGATTGGTCTTCGTGGTGTGGCGGAGGCTACACGTAACGTTTATAACGGGTATCGCTCAATGGCGTTTTACCGTAGTTGGTCAAAGCTTATGAACGGTCGGTTTGGTGCTGAGTACGCGGATCTTATCCGTGACGTGAACACTGGTAAGGGCGGCATGACATACGAGTACTTCCGCAAGAATATTGCGAAGGACAATGATCGTACCGCCGCGGCATTCTTCCGCGACAAGGTACTCAGCTCATCGCTGCAGACATTTGAGAAGATGACCAAAGAATCAGGTCAGGATCCAGTAGCGGTTGCGAAGGCACGCGATAACTTCTTCCAGATGGGTAGCCGCATGGCTCTTCCCGCTAATGCAACCGAAGCTGATCGTATCGGTTTTGAGATCGCTGCCACCATGAACGAACTTTATGAAGGCACATTCGATGAGTTGCTGGACGCAGCACAGCGCGCCGGTGTTGATATCGGTAACCAGCGTACACTCATCGATAACTTCGTACCACGTACACTGTCAGCTGAGGAGATTGCGCGACGCGCAGAGCGTGGCCGCAAAACTGGTCCTTACACCGCAGCTAAGAGCCGCGTTGTCGAGCCGGATGTTGATGAGTACGGTCGCATTACCGCAGGATCTGCTGAAGAACTCAATGCTCGTTTTGGACGCAAGGTCTACGAGACAGATTCAGAGAAGGTACTAGCACAGGTTCTTGCTTCTTACAGCGAACTTATTGGTCGTATGAATCTTATCGCTGACCTCAAGGAGCTTGGTGGTCTTACACCAGTAGCATTCAAGGATATTCGTCGTGTAAGCACTACCCGCCTAACACAGCGCGGTACGAAGGTACAGTCAGCTCTTACTGATGTTGTCGACCGTCTATCTAACTCTCTCAATGAGGCCATTGCCGCCGGTGATACTGCTCGTGCCGACAAAGTCGGTACAGCTATTGACCGCGTTGCCGCAGATTCCAGTACGATTCGCACACTCTTGAGCAACATCGACGCATCGAAGCCAGAAGAAGTCAAGAAGGTTGGTGAGCTATTCAACGTACTACGCCGCGCGCTCGCCGCTGGTGAGGATGTTGGAGTTGAGTTGACTAAGGCAGAGAAGGATAAACTCTTCTCCCGCCGTGGTCTAGTTCGCACCAAGACAACCGCAGTCAACGTCGAAGACATGTTGGCTCAGGGTCTCCGCCCAGTAGGCGCAGAAGGCGTCCGTATCCCACAGGGACTAACTAACGAATACGCACCACAGTCTATCAAGGATGCGGTAGAGCGCTACTTCAAGGTCGAGACCAACAAGGTGAACATGTCATCGTTCTTCAACGACGTCTACCAGCCTTACTACACAATGTTCAAGACATTTGCAACCGTGGGACGTCCTGGTGGTTACCACTTCCGCAACCTTCAGGGTGGATGGTGGAATAACTACCTAGGTGATGTATCTGGTGCAGACCACAAGCTATCAGCAGGTGTACAGGTCGAGGCCCGTAGGGCCGCAGAGCAGGCCGAGACGGCTATCAAGAATATCCGAGCAGGCCGGTCATCCGGTCTATCCGGAGATGCCGATGCACTGGCTAAGGATATCGTGGCCCTGGGCAAGTCCCGCGGTAGCGACGTGGTGGAGTACGAGGCAGCGCAGCTGGCCGACGTTATCTTATACGACAAGCTAGCCAAGATCAAGGTAGGCACCAGCAACATGGCAGAGACCATGATTGCGGCTAACCGTCAGGGTGTCCTGCGCGGTAACCGTCGCCTGGAGTTCCTCCGTAACGAGGCTCGGGCCGAAGGCCGCGAGCTCGCCGATGCCTTGACTGACCCTAACAACATCAACCTCTTCCGCGGTCGCAGCCAGGCTGAACTTACTAGGGTTCAGAAGAACCTGAACAAGGTAGTAAATCTCCGCTACCTGCAGTGGTCTGGCGAGATGGCCGACATGTCAGAAAACTATCTACGCCTTGCCGCTTTCATCAGTGGTACCCGCCGCTTCGGTTTGGCTGACGATGGCGAAGCCGCAAGCTACCTAACCAAGGCGCTACAGTTCGACTATGCTGACCTTTCAGAGTTCGAGCGTGGTGTAATGAAAAACATAATTCCGTTCTATACTTGGTCCAGAAGGAATATTCCACTCCAGTTCTTCTCACTCATTAGCCAGCCTGGTAAGTTCAATAAACTTCAGTTTGCTAAGGATGAATTGCAGACACAACTTGCTGCCGATGGTGACAATGAGTCGATGGCGCAGATCGTGCCTGAGTGGATGCGTGAAAAGCTTGGCTTCGTATCAAGCCTAACCTACAAGGGTAGCCCAATCACCGTCGGTATTGAGTCTCCGGCTATGGACCTCAACCGTTACCTATCGTTTGGTTCACCAAAGGCTATGGTAGAGAAGACATTCAAGGAAGCAGTCAGTGCATCTAACCCACTATCTAAGGC
>Ga0070374_10001055_pt1 | contig 11682 bp, 5 predicted proteins | sample LauGreSuBDMM15SN_2_FD_66374 | JGI IMG/M metagenome (GOLD analysis project Ga0070374, IMG submission 66374) | Freshwater lake microbial communities from Lake Michigan, USA - Su13.BD.MM15.SN (version 4) (version 4) | ecosystem: Environmental > Aquatic > Freshwater > Lake | place: Lake Michigan...
GTCCACGATCGTATGGAACTTTGCGCGGCAGCAAGGGCAAGCGTTACTTGCCTGCGACCACTTGTAGACACAGGCGAGACAGAACTGATGCGTACATGCGTCGAGCTTTTATGTTCAACTCAACGCGGCAAATTTGATTTTCGCTTCGCTCCCGGGATAACGCCTATGGATGTTCGATCACGGATCAAGGTGAGGGATACGTTCAATTACTATCCTTCTGTCGGGAGCTACTTTCCTAACTTGTGTAACCCTCGTCCGGCCTCATAGGCACACGGCATTTTTCGAGACTACGAGTATAATACTCGACAGCGCTTCTGCGCTACGCGTTGCGTGGGTGCCACCCACTTGGCTTCCAGACGCAGCGATCGAGCAGCGATCCCACGGGCCCGCTTGCAGGCTCAGTCGCAATGCCCTTTGCTTTCGCCGCGGCATCAATGCTCATACAGTGGTGGCAGCGGCAGCGATCTGCGGAGACTTCCAGCAGGTTGTGATCAAAGGGCGACGTCACCATCCTCGGATTGATCTTCCGAAACGTCACCCCGCTAATGTGGTTGCTGCCCAGCTCCAGCATTTTCAAACTGTCGGAGTGCCTGGCTTGAGAAACAAGTTCCAGAAGGCTCAGGGGCTCGAGGCCAAAGAAGGTCAGATTGTTGTCCACCAACATGAGGTCACGTAGCGCCTTGCCGTTGCGCACCACGGGGACCAGGGCCTTTGCGCCGGCAGATGAAAGGGCATTCGAAGACAGATTCAAAGTCCTCAGCGCCGTGTGCTCCATGTTATCTGAGAGCGCCTTGAGCCCAGCGCATGAATGCTTCCCGGAGCCGTCGGGGGCGATGCCACAGATTTCATTGCTCGAGAGGTCAAGGTAGGTGAGGGAGACATTGCCCTTGAGGGCGCTGGCGACAGCTGACATGCCTTCCACCCTGATGAAGTTGTGCGACATGTTGAGCCGCTCAACTGCAGAGCCCACTAGACCATGCGCTAACCATGCCGCGCCGTTATCGCCGAGTTGATTCGACTGAAGGTCGATGTGGATTAAATTCAAGTTGATCCTCGCTACGCCGCCGATCAAAGGAGCAATGCGGGAGCCTATGGCCTTTCCGCGAAGGTGCAGCTCCTTGATCGACACTTCACCCAAGTCAAAGGCATCGCATCGAAGCAGACCGAGCATGCTTCTCTTCGTCCTGACAAGTGTTTCGCCCAGCATTTGGATGTCCTCGTCCCTAAGCCCAACCTGGCGAATATCAAGCTTCGTCAAAGACAAGCTGCCTCCGATAAGGTGCGCGAGCGCCGTAGCATGACTGGACGCCGGAATGACGCCCTTGCGCCTCGAGAACCCTACGATGCGACCCGCTCCGATGGTACCAGGGCCGTTGCCATCGACTCTCAGCACCTGCAGACTCGTCAAGCTAATAGCCGCCAGTACAATGTGCTTGACGCCGACCTCGTGAATGTGATTGTTGGCGACGCTAAGCTCGACGAGGCTCGATTTACCTCTGATGTTTTCCGCCAGCGATCCGGCGCCTCCTTCACCAAAGTTGCAATTGTCAAGGCGGAGTACCTTGATTGTCGGATGTGTCGTCAACGCACTCGAAATGATGCTGACGCCATTATCATCGAGGTTGACGTTTGTGAGATCCAGCACCTCCAGCGTCTTGTTGCACGAGTACCGTAATGATTGAGCTAAGGCTTGAGCCGTGCTTATGTTGCACTTGCAGTCGACGATCGACACGGACCGCAGTGCGCTATTGCATTTGAGCACACCCGAGAAAATTACCAGGACCGCATTCGACAGAGCAGCAGGGCTAAGGCTTAGTGTTTTGACGTCGTGGAGATCGAATGCCTCACACCGAAGGTCGGCGAGCACGCTCGTTTGATTCCTTAGGAGTGCATTTCCAATCTCAAGCATCCCCTCGTCCGTAAGCTTGTTCGTGCGAATGTCGAGCAAAGTGAGCCTCGACACCTGGCCAACAAATAAGGCCATGGACTTCATTCCCTCGCCGTTATTCATGCCGCAGCTGCGCAGCATCAGCGACCGAAGCACGCATGCGTTCGCCCCTTCTGCGAGCAGTGCGTTCACAACAACCTGCACTCCGAGGTCTCCGATGTCGTTCTCGCTCAGATTGAGCGTAAAAAGGGTGCCAGGCAGGAAGCCCTTACACAAGATTGACAAGTCCTCAAGACTCAGTCGGTTGCACCGAAAATTGATGTCGGCACTCTCGCGGGCCATCATCACGGTCGCATGGAGCAGCACCGAGCGATCCGCATCCGGCTTGGCCGACTGATGGTAGCTGTCAAGCGCCGCATGGAGATCGCGTGTAGCACCTGGACCCGCACGCGAGGCGCCCAACATCTGTCGCTCTGCTCGACTCAAGAGGCGAGTCTCGAGATTGAGAGCTCGAGATTGGGGCTCTTCAGCGCAACTCTGGTAAATTCTCCTCGAGAAAGAGTCGTCGCCGTTGTCTGCGAAGAGTTCGCGTCCGAATTCAAGCACATTGGCCCATCGAATACCCCAGGTCCAAGGCTTCTCCATGCGTGCAGGGAAGGTGAATCCCCAGAGGGCACCTCGCACGAAGAGATATTCTTGAAAGGTAACGTGTGAGAACAGGCACTCAAACGGCTCAGACCGCAAGAGCGTGAGCAGAGGCAGCTGGCCTCGGATCACCAGATCCTTGATATGGCCCAAGGCTTCTTCCACCTCCAAGGGGAGACCCGCTTTGCGCTTCAGCCTCGCGGCTCTTTGCAGAGGTGCATGCGCCACCACCAGTTTGGACGCATGCATGAAGGAACCCTCGTCCAACTCTCGCTTGTTTGCCGCATGCGCTTCAAATGCTGCCGCCTGGAGGATGAGCTGAATCTGATCGACCACGGCTGGCGCTATGTTGGCCTTTTGTGTGCATGCAGTCATGGCACAGTCCACGACGACTTCGTACAGATCTGTGAGCGTGGACGGCATTGAGCAAGCTTCTGCTCGTTGAGGCGACAACGAGCACTTGGAATGTTCTTGGCGCTGCTCCATCAAATTCATGAAGAGAGAGAGCCCGAGAGGGTTGGCCGTAATAGGCAGCCCACCCTGAGAGTTGTCTTGGATGAAAGCTCCCGTCGAGTCGCGCCACTGCAGTAGGGCATCCCGCGCACTTCCCGGAGCGAATCGTGATTTGATGATCTCGCGTTGCTGCTCATCGCTGAGCGAGGTGACAGTGGCTCGTAGACAGGACTTAGGCCACAAGGTTTCGAGCTTCGGTGGCCGTGAGGTCACGACAACCAAGTGACCCTGTGGTGCGACGACGTCGATGAGATGCCTTCGAATCCGAGCAGAGTCGTGGCCTCCCTCGTCAATGCCATCAATTAGCAGCAGGCCTCGTCGTGCCATCATCGCCTGTCGCAACATGGCATATGTCTCGGACCGCTGTCCGAGTTCTATACGAAGGTATGCATCGATCCAATTCCAGGAGGTTGCAAAGATATGCTTCCGGTCTGGATTCGTGAGCCGCGCATGCAATAACGGTCCATGTACGTAGATCGGCACCATGTGCTGCCGCTCCGCGGCAAGTGTTGCAAGCTGACTCATCAGAGTGCTCTTTCCAGCCGACGGAGGTGCGCAGATTAGCGCAATGAGAGGTTCCTCGAGCAAGCCCTCGCCATCGCGGCGCGTTTGATAGCTCTGATGCAGAACCTCACTGAGATCCTTAACCGTGAAGCTCGGCACGTCCACAGCCTGGGTCGAGATCGTCCCCGTAGCTTGAGGCTTTCCGTCCCAGGTGACATTGCACGGATTGCCGAAGCGATCGAAAGTTTTGGGGCTGATCGGCACGGCCGAGCCGTGCTCAAGGGGCGCCTTCTTCGGTGGCGCTGACCATGGCCGGATGCGAGGGGTCGAGAACGCGATCTTCTTTGGTTTGGGCGTGCTCATTTTGGGTGGGCTCTCTGGACGTGGGGGGACTTTCGGTGGGCTCTCTGAAGCAGGTATTGTCGTCTTCTTCTCCGTCGCAGGCCATGCGCCCCATTGCACCACGTCAATGTGCACGCAGAAGGGCTCTCGATATTGCCCTGCTTGAACCAAGTCCGGAATGGTTGCATGTTTTTCCCGGACTTGCACGTGGTAGTTTTCGGCGACGCGCTTGCAATCAACGCCGGAGAGTAGGCATGGAGCGTGATTGAATGGATGTAACACAAGGTGCTGCTCTGAGCCGTCCTCATCCAGAACGCACATGTGCCTTCCGGAGGCGTATGCCTTCACGGAAGCGTCTTGCCACAGACCAGAGGAGCGGTCGAATAGAGCGACATGTTGGCCTGCTGAATATCTTCGCAGCCCGTGCAAGCCGGAGCCGCGCAGTTGTTCGAGCAGCGTACGCTCCATAAAGCGCTCCTCTGCGACACGATTGATCTGGATGGCATCCATTATGGCCTGGGAAGCCTCTGTTTCTATGCGATAGCGCTTCGACTCTATGTTGCGACGTTGTGAAGCGTACGCGATTTGCTTCTCCCTGAGCGCCTTCTTGCGCCTGTCGCCTATTTGCTTCTTGCGCTGCGCATCGGTGCTCATCTGCTGGACCCGCTTCTGCTGCTCATCGAGATTCTTGAGTGGGATGTCAACCAAGTGCTTGCGTGTCGTCATCATCTTCACATCCGTCTCCTGCTCATGCGCTTTTGCCGTACCCAACTGCACTCGGAGCTCCGCGCGCTGAGCATCCAGCTCATTACTGAGGTCCACCTTGCCGTCAAGCTTGGCCAGGGCACTCTCGAGCTCCTCCACCAGCTTACGCGCATCGTGAACGGCTACGTCGCATCTCGCCAGCTCGCGCTTTGTGCTCGTGGCCGCTGCTTGATGAGCCTTCTCCATGGTGGCGAGGCTCTCCTCTTCTTTCGAAAGGGCCTCCTGGCGCTCCACGGCGAACTGCTCAATCTGCATACACTCCTTGCCACAACTTTCCCAATCCTGCGTAAGACGCATTCTGAGCGCTTCGAGGTACGAGTGCTTCGTGGACTGGTCATGTAGGTGCGTTTGAAGCTTCTCGATCAGCGTCTGCAGAAGCTTCTCTGCAAAGGTGCAGGTGAGACCTTCGCGAAGCTCGCTGAGGAAGCGAGCACTGAGCTCCTCATTCAGTTCCCGGAGTCGCTGCGCAACCATCCCTGCCTTTGATAGCATTTGCCTCCGCGCAGCGCGGCTCCGGATCCGAGCCTGCAGCATAGTTACTGCGTTTCGCTGCTGTACCAAAAGCCTGCGGGCCTGTCGACCTCGATAGAGCCTCTGGATATAGGTCGCCGCCTGATATTCAGTCATCGGGCCTATCCTAGGTTTCTTTTCCTTGACTGAACGCCGAGATTTTGCCTGAGCGCGCAGTACCTTTGGCACTGAGTAGTTGTCCGATATGCGATGTTGCAAGGGTGGGCTGCTGCTCATCGGTACTGGGCTGTCACTGTTTCTGGTCAGGTGAGACGAACCAAGCGGTGGGCTGCGACTGCTCCTCGCCGAGACATTAGGCGAAAGCACGAGCACAGATGCAGACTCCTGTACTACCAACTTGCTCTTCAGGCGAATCTCGTCGTGCAGCTCCTCGAGCCGCTCCAGTATCTCCACGCCCCGTCGCACAGATTCGAGGAGGGGACCCAGAAAGGTCATTGGATCCTGCCCAAGCTTGAGCGGCAAACTTCTGTGGCACAAACGATCGAAGCGCATCGGAAAATACATGTACTCCCCCGACGTCGGCACAACAGCCACGATCTCGTCATCGAGCACGGTCGTGAGGACCACTGTGGCCAGCTCCGTGGCAGCATCTTCCGCCAGATGGACGATGAGCTGATCCTCCACGAGGGCAAAGGACCCGACGGCGTCCTTTTCTGAAGGTCTTCTCTGGAAGCGGCCCTCTCGTAAATCGGGCTGAGAAGCTGAGGAGCCGTCAGGCTCTGATGCAGATGCAGCAGGATGGGGTGAGTCCTGTCCGGGCGAGTCCCGTCCGGGCGAGTCCCGGGCGATCTTCTCCAATAGCATCTCTGTCTTGGCTGCTTTCTCCTTATCCTTTTTTTGCTTTCGCCGTTTGGCTTGCACTCGGCGCTGCTTCTCTCTTCTGGCCATCTTCACCCGCCAGCCAGTCTGCACTTTGACAGCCGCCTTGTGCTCGACAACCCTCTGTCTGCGCTGCTGAACGAGCTGCCTGGCCTTCCTAGACCGAAATGAGCTCTGGATCATGATGGCCGCTTTCCCCTCCGTCATATCTTGCGACAAAGTACGTGCTGCATGCTTTCGAAAGAGGTGCGATCGCGCTCTGCGCTGCAGAGCGCACGCGGCTGCATACTGTTCCTCCTCGATCGATACCTTGCCTGTTACACCACTTGTGCGTCGCCGCGCCTTCTCGAGGGCGAGTTCACGCATGTTGGACGGCTTACCTGTCAACGGTGGCTCGACCACCAAAAATGTAGACATGGTGGCGGCGACAGACACTGCGGCTTTGTGAGTAACAGGTGCGGTAGCCTTACTCTGATCAGACTTGGATAAGTAGGATGCTTTCTCTTGGAGCCAACCTTTATTCAGCCAGCGTTCGAACTCTACGCAGTCAAGGTCAGCATCAAGGCCGGCGACGCTGTGGTAGGTCTCTTTTGCGATCTTGCCTAGCTCCTTCTCCCACACGGACTCGTCGTTGACGATCGTCTTCATCATTCTGAGGAACTGCCAACGACCAAACGCACACACCAGTTAGCGAGGGTTCGTACGAAGCTGAGGCAACGTCGGCGCGCACCTCTGTTTTCCGGAGCGAGAAGTCCTTTTCAGCCCACGCTCGCAGCAGGTCGAGTGGGCACAAGTTGTGATGAATGAGCAAGCGCTGGAGCTCAAGCCGGATCCCTTCCGTTTTCCACGGGATTTCGTTCAGAGGCCTGGCATCGGATCGTCGCATGCTGAAGTTCAGTTGCTTTGCCAACAGGACGCGTTGCTGCTTGCCGTTCATCCACGAGTACAGCTCATCCAGGCCCAATGTGCCACTGTTGTCGAGGTCAAACTGCTCAAAGACGTCCTTGACCATATTTGGGTCGCCCTCGAAGCCCATCTCATATAAGGCCATCAGGAAGGTTGGACGAGTAAGTGTCCTGGCTTCGTGGTCGGTCATGAGATCGTACAGGTCCGAGACCTTCGCGGACTGATCCAGCAGATAAGCCTGGAGCTGGCTGCGCAGCTGTTCGGAGGATTTGGCGTCCAGGACCCACTCAGTCGTGTCGAGGTGCACCCCAGTGCCTGCTGAGCCATCGAAGGCTATAGCTGTGAGGAGGCGCTTGCACTCGCGGCCGACCCCGACACTGCGGTCCTTGATCATCTTGATGATCTCATGATAGGATATCGAGCCGCCCTCATCCGCATCGAGCTCGAGAAAGATGTCGTGTCCTATTGACCCGAAGCCCATATCTTCCACAACGCGAGCGAACTCTGCCGCATCCAACGTGCCCTCGCCGCTTTTATCGTACTTCTTGAAGATCTGTTCGAGCGCGGACGTGTCGTCGCCCGTGGAGGTGCTGAGCGTCCAGAGGAAGTACTCATCCATGGTTATGTCACCAGATTTGTTGACATCGACGTCGTCAAAAGTCTGACGTAGCTCTGACTGAGGAACGCTCTGCCGAATCGTCTCGGGAAGTAAGTCCAAGAACTCTGAGAAAGTGAGCTGCGAGCATGATGAGACGAACGGATATGAGGTGAGCTCGACGATCGCGGCGAGCAGCAGTGGCAGCACTAGCAGTGGCGGCGCTAGCAGTGGCAGCACTAGCAGTGGCAGCAGCGCCAGCAGCGCCAGGAGGAGCAACAGCAGCAATTGCAGCAACGGCAGCAGTGCCAGCAGTGGCAGCAGCGGCAGCAGGCATGACGTGAGACAGAGCTCACCTTCTTGTCACCGTCCGCGTCTGCCTCCACAAATGCTAAGGCTACTTTTTTCTGCATGTCAAGGAGGGCCCGCTGCGCAGAAACAGCGCTGAGGTCGACCTCGAGCTTACCCCCTGCTTCTTTCTTGAATGACGACGATGTTGCTTGCGGCTTGCCAGATTGTTGCCGCGTTGGAGCACTCGGCAGTTTGGGTTTGGGACTCGGAAGAATCTTAGCAGAAGACCCGGGCATTCGTCTGGACGTCGGGACCAGACTCACGAAGAGGAAGCCTGTTCAGACTCCGCAAAGGCGCAAACTAACTTGTGCGCGTCTCTAATTCCGCAGGCTTGGAAAAATGCGTTGCGCGGGCATACAAGTGCGGCACATTCACACTAAAGAGTATGAAGCGAACACTCTTCATGAGTGCCTTCACAGCCAGAGGCGAAGTTTATCGCCCCACATGTACCCCTTGTTTTTCGCGATCGTGGCATCGCTATCTCCAAACTGCACCTCCTCGACAACAGTCAGCCTACGCCTGACTTGGAACGAAGTGCCAAATGTGGACTTGTACGAGATTCAAGTTGCAATCGCCGGCTCAACATTTGCACCGTTCCTTGCGGTGACTGCGGTGAATGCTGCGGACGGGATTGTTGGCGACCTTCTGCCAGGCACAACGTATTTCGTGGCGTTGCGAGCTCGTGATGCAACCAGCCGGCTGTGGACCAACGCCACCGCCAACGCGCCTATAATGTGCGCCACCCAAGCGCTGCAGCCACGGCAGCTTCACGTGCTGCCCCCAACAATCTCGCCCAAGTCGACAAGTGTTCAATTCGACGTGGCGCCCAAACCGGCGGCAGGGAGTCTCGAGGTATCGTACCGGCTTGTTGGCGCCCCCCACGGCTATCCGTGGACAGTCACGCGCATCGCCGGCCCAGCCTTCCTCATCACTGGCCTTGCGCCCGACTCGTCCTACGAGGTGAAAGCCGCACTGGTGCTCTCAGCGGAGGAGGTTGGCCCCTCGTCGGACGTGACGGTGATGCGCACAGCGAGCACTCGGTGGGAGTCCTTCACGGTCTTCCGCATCTCGGAGAACTGCGGCTCGGCGTGCGAGGTCGACTACCTCTACGATCATGACGCAGGCGACTTATTGAGCGACACCGACTTCATCACTCACGCCGCTAACAGCTCCCATTTTAACATCGAGTTCAACCACTCAGTCATCACCAAATACTGCGTGCAGCGCCTCGTTGGCCCTCCGGCGTCGCTCGCCTTCGCCGACTACGTCTCGTGCAACGGCAAGGACACGGAGCATTATACGTGTACGTGCAATAAGTATTCAGCACGACCAGTGTTCGAACCGTCGACGTGGCGCGTGCAGCCGGGTGCCTGCAGCCGGGGCCTGTATACTGACGGTCCCCTGTGCCCCTGTGCTCGCGACTCTCATACCCGTCCGTTGGTCAGCTTGATCGATCGCTGCATCGGTCGCCTCGACACTTCGCCGTGCGCTGGGCCTGACATGGGCTGTAACTGCTCCGACGCTTCGATCGAGACCTCCGCGCACTATGTCGGGCGCATGCCCGTGTACGCGCCCTTCCCCACGCACGTGGGCAACGGCACATGCGACACAGTACCCCAAGCCCAATCCACTTTTCTCGGCTACTGGTACTCCTTGCCGTCCCTTGCAGAGTGTGCACCCGTCTCGCCTAGCAGTGGCGTCCGCATCCGTGACCAGCCAAACAGGACCCCACAGAGCCCTTGGAGCCGCCAGCGACCTGACAGCGCCGCCAGCGACCTCCAAGCTCACGGCCGCGCGGGTGGCGTTGCCAACGGCCCGACGGGTAGCCCTTCTGCGTGCTCCTGGGCACGCCATGCGGCTCAACAGGTGGTGCATGGGCAGGCACTGCTCGGGCTTGGATTCAACGTGTCGGCGGCATGCGACGTGCCGCAGCTTGTACAGAATCGCGATGTGATCGAGCTTGCGTTTGGGTCCCACCCGTCGCGCTGCTGCGGGTGCTGACAGCGGAATATCTGTGAGCCAATGAGCGCGGCGAGGTCAATCGCGAATCGAGGCAGTATGTGCGACCACGGAGGACGTTGCACTTTCACTTTCGCGCGAGGATCTGATTTGCTAGGACGGTACCTAGGTCCTCAAGGTATCCTCAAGGCGTGTCCGAGGACCGCGAGTCGGAGCGGTGGGGTGGACGTGGTGCCGCGATCGTACACGTCGCTATCTTGAATCGAATCGTCCAGCGGCCGTTTTGTTCGCCGCACTTCCGACGACCGTCGTCGTGTCCAGGATCTTTATTAGCCCACTTCACGACCGCATATCACACATACTTTCATTTACTTTCGAGCTCTTTCTCGCTCCAAGTTACTCCCGTCCAACAACGTGTACAATGTGCCTAGTCAAATCTCAAGCAAGCATTGCGAGCACACTCTACGGCGGGCGCGGGCATGGAGCCACGGCCTCGCATGTGATCTCCACGGCAGCTGAGCCAGCGAGTGCAACTGCCGTCGTCGTGCGTGTCGGGTATGGCTTCGTGAAGAAGGTGGTGTACACGGCATTCATCGCTCCAAAGTCCGTTATGTTCGCAAGCCACACAACGCACGAAATCAAATCATCCATCTTGGCGCCGGCAGCTTCTGCGATGCTCTTGATGTTGGCCAGCGCATACGCGGTCTCGTTTACGATGCCGCCCGTCACAAGGTGGCCTGCCGCATGATCGTACCCCTGGTTGCCCGAAATCTTGAGGGTGCACGGGACATCAGGGCACGCAGCGCAAGAGAGAATACCTTCTGAGAACGGGTAGGGAAGATCTGGCCATCCAGGGACCTGGACAGCGATTTTCTGGATCACTGCGGGCGAGGAGGATGAGGCTGCGAGCAGGAGTGCGAGCATCATCGCGTTGCGTGAAAAAGAGCTCAGGGAAGGACAAGCCAAGTCAAGGCAAGTCCAGCGGAGTGTGTGCGTGAAGCTCGCGCCAGTGAAACCCCCGGGGGTGCCGCTACTACATTATATTCTACAGTTGGTTCAACGGGGCTAACGAACCGATGGGTCCACATTTGGCGCCCAGCTAGGTTCCTATTGATCGATGACGCCTGGTTTGCCGCTCCAGACACCTCGCCTCTCGTCTCCCGCGGGCTTTCGCTTATCGCCCGCGGCGCCGAGCAGCGCCACCGCCTCCACTTTGCCGGCTCGTTTCGCGAGCAACAGCGCCGTCATCCCATCTATGCTCGCTGTGTGGTCGGCATTCGCTGCGAGTAGCAGTTTGACGATCTCCACGTGGCCGTGGCTGGAGGCGGCGATGAGCGGCGTTGCCATCAGTTTGGTCTTCGCGTTCACGTTGCACTGCGATTCTATGAGCAACTTGGCCGTCGCGAGCCGATTGTTCTTGCATGCGAGGAGTAACGGGGTACTCCCGTGTGACTGCGAGGCAGGCACCCGACAAGCGGGTCAGACGAGTGCCCTTGTGGGCGAAGCGTGCGTGTGCTTTGCTGTGCGAGGGCTGGGGCGGGCTGGGGCCGTACATCCTTGCACTCTAGGGGTATGCCAGCCTCGATGAGCTTCAAGCACGCAGTACTATCGCCAGCCGCCGCTGCCTCTAGAAGCAGCGAGCTGCGAATATTCTTGAACTTCCTGTTGACCACCAATTCTCCGCGTTCCACCGATACGGAGGCACGTGGCGAGCCGCTCCGACGCGGTGAGGCGCTCCGAGCTGACGCCGGGCGCGAGGGCTGCACCGCCGCGTTGGGAACTTTGGTTGAAGCGGAGGAAGGCGCCTCCGGTAATGATCCGGAGGCGTCCGCTGCTGCCTGCGGCGACGGCGATGGTGTTCGCG
>Ga0070374_10001056_pt1 | contig 11681 bp, 10 predicted proteins | sample LauGreSuBDMM15SN_2_FD_66374 | JGI IMG/M metagenome (GOLD analysis project Ga0070374, IMG submission 66374) | Freshwater lake microbial communities from Lake Michigan, USA - Su13.BD.MM15.SN (version 4) (version 4) | ecosystem: Environmental > Aquatic > Freshwater > Lake | place: Lake Michigan...
ATCCACAACTTGGCGGTGCTGACCACCAGGCGCGCCAAAGCCGTTCGGCGCTTTTGACCTTGAGACAAAACCCGAACAGGCAAATGTTCCCGCCCCCTGAGGCCCAACTGAGCCAAGGCTGCCTTGGCATCGCTCAAAGACAACTTTCTCCCAGCTACAGCAGCATGGGAGAGCAGATTTTCTAGGGGGGTCAGGTCTTCTTTGAGGGCCAATTGGTGCCCTAGATAGGCCAGATTGGCTCTAAATTCATCTGAATTTTCGGAAACTGGCTGGCCTTGCCAGCAAATCTGCCCCTCTTCCAGAGGGCTTAATCCGCAAGCTAGCCTTAGCAAGCTGGTTTTTCCAACGCCATTGTCTCCCTCCAAATGCAAGTACTCACCGACTTGCAATGAAAAGGAAACCCCTGAAAACAGACGTTTTTCACCGCGGGAGCAACAAAGATTGGAAACGCTGAACATGTGCCTGAATGATCGCAGAAGTTGCCCATCCAGAATTGGTAGAAGTCAAAAAAAATAGGCAAATATGACTTTGCCTTTCATTTTAACGCTCTGTCTTAGTTGGCAGGCGTTCCGCCTTGATCTTGATCAAGTTCTTTGGCCCGCTTGTCGGACTCAGACTTTCTGTACAAGCCCAACACATTGGGCAATCTGTCTAACATTTCAGTCCACTCGTGCTCAAAGGGAAGCCCTATCCATTCACCACTGGATTTGAGACCGGCAATGCTGGCTTTGATTTGATGCCGCGCGACATCAAACATTTTCAGTTCTTCTTCGGTTAAGGACTCACGACGGTTTTTAGAAATGTCAGCCTCAAGCAATACCAGCTTGTCGTGGTGCATTGCCAACTCACGTTTGAGCGTTTCTGAAGAAAGCATGCTAGCGTGAGGATGCTGAATTTCATCCAGCTTTTCAGTAATTTCTTGAAAGCTTTGCTGGGTCTGAAAATAGAAAATCAGAAAACCTGCCAAAAGGATAAAAAGGACAGCTATCACTAACAGGAAAAAATTGTCCACAGCAAACCTCACTTCGTCAATTTGTCATCATCCTACCCAACTGTCGCCCATGCGGCAACTCGTCATGGTCCATTTTCGCCCACTTCAGCAAAAAACACACTTCAAAGCTACACTGCGTTTCAAGGAGAAATCGTCCGTGAACCAAGCTTTTGCCACCTCATCTTTAGATTCATCACCCGAGACCACCCGCTTTGGCAGCGGCAAATCGGTCAAACGACTGGAAGACCAGCAGCTCCTTTTAGGCGCAGGTCAGTACACCAACGACGTCACTCTGCCCGGTCAGTCTTATTTGGTTTTCCTTCGCTCCCCCTATCCACACGCCAAAATTACCCGTCTAGACACCATCGCTGCCAAGGCCATGCCGGGCGTCTATGGCCTCATAACAGGTCAAGACCTCTTGGTGGCAGGCGTCAAGCCTATGGCCCGTCCCATGAACTTCAAACGGGCAGATGGTGGCGCCTTGTCTTCCACCACACGCTACCCCCTGGCCACAGACACCGTTCGATTCGTGGGAGAACCCATCGCGGCGGTTGTGGCTGACACTGAAGAAAACGCGCGCAATGCTGCTGAGGCCATTCAGATTGAGTTTGACCCCTTGCAAAGTGCAAGCACCTTGGCCGATGCATTGGCGCCCAATGCCCCTTTATTCACCGAAGCGCCCGACAACCGCGTGGCAGAAACTCGCTATGGCGACATCGCGGCCACCCAAGCGGCCTTTGCACAAGCCGCACATGTGGTTCATTTGGACATTGTGAACCAGCGCGTCGCCGCTCTGGCCATTGAACCCCGAAGCGTGTTGGCCTACCCAGAAAACGGTCGGCTGACCATTCGCATGAGCACTCAGATGCCATCCGGCGTTCGCACCACCGTTTCTGATCTGATTGGCATTGACAAAGAAAAAGTCCGCGTCCTTGTAGGCGATGTGGGCGGTGGTTTTGGCATGAAAACAGGCGCCTATGCAGAAGACGTGGTCACTGCTTTTTGTGCACACACTTTAGCCCGGCCAGTGAAATGGATTGCCGACCGCAGCGAAGAATTTTTGAGCAGCGCACACGGCCGCGACATTCAAACCAAAGCGTCTTTGGCCTTGGCACAAGACGGCAAAATTCTGGGCTTGCGAATTGAAACTTTGGCCAATGTGGGTGCCTACCCCACCATGACCGGCCTCGCCATCCAAATGCTCATTGGCCCTTGGGTGCAAAGCAGTGTGTATGACATTCAAACCATTGATTACCACTTCACGGGCGTGATGACCAATACCGCAAGTACCGGCGCTTACCGTGGTGCAGGTCGCCCTGAAGCCATTTACAACATGGAGCGTTTGTTGGACGAGGCTGCACGGGTCAGCGGCATTGACCGCGTCGAACTGCGTCGCAAAAACTTCGTCAAGCCCGAACAAATGCCCTACAAAAACCCCATGGGTCAGGTGTACGACACGGGTGCTTTTGAAATGATCATGAATGAGGCTTTGGAAAAAGCTGACTGGCATGGTTTCGCCAAAAGGGAAGCGGCATCCAAGGCGCAAGGCTTGTGGCGCGGTTTGGGCATTGCCACTTTCTTGGAGTGGACGGGTGGCAATGCACTCGAAGAAAACGTGCAGGTTCAAATTTTGGCCGATGGCATGATTGAGGTGGCCTCTGCCGTCAATGCCATGGGACAAGGTATTGCCACATCGCTGGCCCAATTGGTGGTCGATGTGTTTGGCGTTGACATTTCTCAGGTTCGCGTTGTATTGGGCGATACCGACCGGGCCAACGGCTTTGGCAGCGCAGGCTCCCGGTCCCTCTTTACGGGGGGCTCAGCCATGCGTGTGGGCGCAGAAAAAACCTTGGACAAGGCACGCGATTTGGCAGGTCAGGCCTTAGAAGCATCGCCTGCAGATTTGACTTACCAAGGGGGCAAGTTCAGCGTCAAAGGCACTGACCTCCAAATTTCTTTGGCCGACTTGGCCAAGCGCCAGCCAGACGCCCGCATTGAAGTTCAATCAAGCACCACTGCCAGCGGACCTACTTGGCCCAATGGCTGTCATATTTGCGAAATTGAACTCAACCCCCAGACGGGTGAAACCAAAGTGGTGTCGTACACCTCCATGAACGATGCCGGCCGCATCGTCAACCCGATGATTGTGGAAGGCCAGCTTGACGGTGGTGCGGTGCAAGGCTTGGGGCAAGCCTTGTTAGAGGGCTTGGTCTACGATGCAGAAAGCGGTCAATTGCTCACTGGCAGTTTGATGGACTATGCCGCCCCTCGCGCCGACATCATGCCGCAAATGTTCCATACATTTACAAATCAAACCGTGCCAAGTACCAACAATGTCTTGGGCGTGAAGGGCGTTGGCGAGCTGGGCACCATTGGGGCTACCCCCTGCGTGGTCAATGCGGTGGCAGATGCTTTTGCAAGAAATGGTCGGGGCCAGCAAGCCAGCAAAATTCAAATGCCCATGACACCATTCCGCCTATGGGAACAGCTTCAAGCAATGTGAGAAATGTTTACTTGAATCAAGTTTTTTAAATTTTGTGATGCTTTCTTAGCAAAAATTTAAATACAGCTTATATAATTGGGTATGTATTCAAACAACAAATCAGCCACAGCCATTGCATACATGCGGTTTTTGCAATTGGCCAAAGCAGTTCAACAATTGCCAGACGCGCCGCAGTTAGACGCCAATGAAAAAGCTTTGCTTGAAGAAATTGTGCTGCGTTGGTATGAAAACCGTGTCATGACCGTTCGTGAAGCCATTGGCTTAACGCATTTAGGCTCACCCGCCACTTTGCACAAGCGCATCACGCGCCTGCGTCAAAAAGATTTGTTAAAGACCTTTAACCAACCTGATGACAAGCGCGCCAAATACCTTATCCCGACGGACAAAACCATGGCGATGTTTGGCGACTTCGGTAAGAAAATGAACACTGCCGTTGCCTCACCTGTTTGACTAACAGGCAGGTTTCTAAGCTTCTTTTTAAGGCTCTTTTCGAGGCTCTGCCAAGAACAGTTCTTGCAGATCACTTAGAAAATCAAACCCTCTTTCGGTAGGCTCGACATGGGCCATATCGCGCTGGATCAAACCTTTGGCTTCTGCCTGTGCCAAACCCTTTTGGATGGCTGTCACGGCCAAGCCGGTGCGGGCCATGAAATCGGTCAAACTGAAACCCTCTTTCAATCTCAAAGAATTGAGCATGTACTCGAAGGGCAAGTCTTCGCGCGATACTTCTTCATGCTGCGTTGCTGGCTCACCCTTCAGCGCCTGCGCCATGTAAAGCTGAGGCTCTCTAAAGCGAACTTGCCGAGCAATGCGATGCGCAAAACTGAGCTTGCTGTGAGCGCCAGCACCAATGCCCAAGTAGTCGCCAAACTGCCAGTAGTTGAGGTTGTGCCAGCACTGGTGACCTGGCTTGGCGTAAGCAGACACCTCGTACCTCTGTAAACCATGCTGTCCTGTCATCTCCGTGATCAAGTCCATCATGGCGTAGGCATCGTCCTCTTCTGGCAACACCGGTGGGTGCTTGGCAAACAAGGTATTGGGTTCTATGGTCAGGTGGTAAATGGAAATGTGGGGCGGCTTGAAACTCAATGCTGTTTCAACGTCCTGCTTTAATTCGAGCAGGGTTTGACCGGGCAAGGCGTACATCAAATCCAAATTGAAGGTCTCAAAGGCAGTCTGCGCCTCTTCAATGGCGGCCATGGCTTGATCGCGATTGTGCACGCGGCCCAGCGCTTTGAGGTGCGCATCATTGAAGCTCTGCACACCAATGGACAAACGCGTCACACCTGCCGCCCTAAAGGCTTTGAAGCGATCTTTCTCAAAGGTGCCTGGGTTGGCTTCAAGGGTAATCTCGGCCTCGGCCTCCAAAGGCAAGCGGGCTCTGATGGCACTGATGAGGCGATCGATGCTGTGGGGTGTGAACAAGCTCGGCGTGCCCCCCCCAATAAAAACACTGTGAACGGGTCGCCCCCAAATGAGCGGCAGACTGGTCTCTAAATCGGCAATGAGGGCATCGATGTAGCGCGCTTCGGGCATGCTTTGAGAAGGGTCGCGCCATTCATGCGAATTGAAATCGCAATACGGGCATTTTTGAATGCACCATGGCAAATGCACATACAAAGAAAGGGGTGGCAAGGACTGCAGCTGAAGCAGGCCGGGCCGCATAGCATGCACCACGTCAAAGGCTTGCTTCATTCAAAGCCCCCAGCGTTCGCGCATCAGTGCCACCATGGCCAAAGAAGACCGGCCGCGATGGCTGTTGGCATTTTTCACATCAACTGGCAGCTGTGCAAAAGTTTGCCCAAACTCTGGCAAGAACAAAACCGGGTCGAAGCCAAACCCATTGGCGCCCGCAGGCTCGCGTGCAATGTCTACCACCACACGACCGACAGCAATCAAGGGTTCGGGGTCAAATGCAGACCTCACAGCCACCAAGGTACTCACCATGGCCGCACGGCGATTGTCAACAGAAGCCATTTGCTCAAGCACCGCCCTCACATTGTTGGCATCCGATTTTTCGTAGCCAAACTGTGTGCAGTAGTAAGCCGTGTTAACACCCGGCAGCCCGCCAAATGCATCAATGCACAAGCCCGCATCGTCGGCGACAGCTGGCAAACCACTGTGCGCGGAGGCATGGCGTGCTTTGGCCAGTGCATTTTCGACAAATGTTTTGTAGGGCTCTTCGGCTTCCGAAATATTCAACTCAGACTGCCGCACCAGTTGCACATTGAGTGCGCCAAACATGGTTTGCAATTCGGCCAATTTACCGGCGTTGTTAGACGCCAAAACCATCTTCATGAGATCAAGCTCCGGCGTGCAGGTGCGTTTGACGCGATTGCTTTTGCAATTGCACTAACTCGGCAATGCCTTTCTCGGCCAAACCCAGCAAACTGTCCATTTCTTTGCGTGTAAAGGCCACGCCTTCTGCGGTGCCCTGCACTTCCACAAAATTGCCTGCACCCGTCATCACCACGTTCATGTCGGTGTCGCAAGAAGAGTCTTCGTTGTAATCTAAATCGAGCAAAGCGGTGCCCTCTTTCAAGCCCACCGAAATGGCGGCCACCGAATCCAAAATAGGCGACTCGGTTAATTTGCCCTGATGCATAAGCCAGTCAACTGCATCTTGTGCCGCCACAAAAGCGCCAGTGATGCTGGCCGTGCGCGTACCGCCATCGGCTTGCAGCACATCACAATCGAGGTGGATGGTTCGCTCACCCAGTTTTTTCAAATCGAACACGGCACGCATCGAGCGGCCAATGAGGCGTTGAATTTCTTGCGTTCGGCCACTTTGTTTGCCGCGGGCGGCTTCGCGATCGCCGCGAGTGTGCGTTGCTCGGGGCAACATGCCATATTCGGCTGTGACCCAGCCTTCGCCGCTGCCCTTTTTGTGACCTGGTACTTTTTCTTCCACCGAGGCGGTGCACAAAACACGGGTATCGCCAAATTCAATGAGCACAGAGCCTTCTGCGTGCACGGTGTAGCCGCGAGTGATCCGAACAGCTCGCAATTGATTTTGCTGCCGCTCATGAGCGCGTTTGAATGGTGAGGAAGTGCTGGTCATGGTGAGGCAATGTTTAAGTTTGAGATAATGGAGCCAATTAGGCTTTACTGCCGTACCCTAGAAAGAATCAATGCCAGTTTACAGTATGACCGGGTATGCCAGTGTGCAATCCAGCACACCGACCGAAGAGGCCAACGGCCAAGGCTCAGCCTCCACATCGGTCCGTTTTGGCTTGGAAATTCGATCGGTCAACAGCCGTTTTTTAGATCTGAGTTTTCGCCTGCCCGACGAGTTGCGCCACACTGAGCCCGCCCTTCGGGAGCACATCACACAGCACATCAAACGTGGCAAGGTCGAAGTTCGCGCGGTTTATCACAGCAACCAAGATACCGACCTTGCCGACCCGTCCATTGGCACACTCCAAAAACTGCTCAGCCTCCAAAACAAAATCCAGAGTTGGCTGCCAGGGGCTCGCGACCTCAGCGTGTCGGATGTCATCAAACTGGCTTCTCACGAAAAGTCTGGCACCGGTCTGAACGAAGCCGATCTCATGCCCTTGGCCACCCAAGCCGTCAAAGCCCTCAAAGACGCTCGCGCCAGAGAAGGCGCACGCTTGGCCGACATGCTGCAAGACCGCATTGGCCAATTGCGCAATTTGGCGTCACAAGCGGCCCCCCTCTTGCCCCAATTGGTTGAGCAGCAGCGCCAGCGCTTCATTGACCGTTGGAACGAAGCCATGGCTTTGTCAGAAGGCACTGTTTCGTCAGACGTGGCCAAAGACCGTGCACTCACAGAAGCCACAGCCTTTGCCATTCGCATTGATGTGGCGGAAGAACTCACGCGATTGGCGTCTCATTTGGACGAACTCAGCCGTTTGGTCAAAAAGGGCGGCGACATCGGCAAGCGCCTAGACTTTCTCATTCAAGAACTGCACCGCGAGGCCAACACCTTGGGCTCCAAATCGGCCGCCCTAGAGCTCACCAACATCTCGGTCGATATGAAGGTGCTGATTGAACAAATGCGTGAGCAGGTGCAAAACATCGAATAAGTCGCCAGACTGCCACACCACCAGCCCCAGACCCCATTACACTCCTTGCCATGGAATATCCTGGAAACCTCTACGTTGTAGCCGCCCCCAGCGGAGCGGGCAAGTCCAGCCTGGTCAAGGCCCTCATGGAGCTAGATTCCCGCGTTTTGCCCTCGGTGTCTCACACCACCCGCGCGCCTCGCGGCCAAGAAAAGCACGGCCGAGAGTACTTTTTTGTCTCCGAACAAGAGTTTGACGCCATGGTGGCAGGCGATGCCTTTGTGGAATGGGCCCATGTGCATGGCCATCGCTATGGCACTTCCAAAAAAATGCTGGAAGAGCGCATGACGCAAGGCTCTGACGTCATTCTTGAAATTGATTATCAAGGTGCCATGCAGATCCAAAAGGTCTTTGCCAATGCCATCCTGATCTTCATTCTGCCTCCCAGCTGGGAAGAATTGCGCAGCCGTTTGGAGCGCCGCGGGGAAGACAGCACCGAAACCATCGAATTGCGCCTTCAAAACGCCGCCATTGAGTTGGCTCAGGTCAAAGAATTCGACTTCGTTATAATCAACGAAGTTTTCGATCGCGCCTTGTTTGATCTCAAGGCCATCGTGCACGCTCAGCGACTGAAATACGTAGCCCAGCACCGAGCCCGTGCCGAAACTTTCGAATCCCTCCATATCACCTGATTTTTTTACCGGAGACCGTCATGGCCCGCATCACTGTTGAAGATTGTCTAGAGCAAATCCCTAACCGCTTCCAATTGGTTTTGGCTGCTACCTACCGCGCCCGCATGCTCAGCCAGGGTCATACCCCCCGCGTCGAAAGCAAAAACAAGCCTGGCGTCACAGCCTTGCGTGAAATTGCAGCCGGCAAAGTTGGTTTGGAAATGCTCAAAAAAGTGAACTAATTTCTACATCACCTCAGCCCACCAGGGCTGGGCCGAGATCAGCCCCAACGTTGAAAAAACTTGGGGCTTTTTTTTGTTTGCACCTTGGCATTGAATCAGGACTTCTTTCAGGGGTATGAGAAGGTGTGTCAGTGGCGTTACATTTGAGGCATGCGCGCAGCTTTTGCAACTATTTTTGACAAGTCCGGTAGTACTTCAATACCCGGAAAGCGCGAGAACGCCCACAACATCCAAGCTGGCTTGCCCAGCGCTAGCGCCGCCAACGCAGCGGCAGCCAGTTTTGCCGCATTGGTTGCCCAACTGAGCTATCTCTCAGCATCCGACATCGAGTTGGTGCGCAAAGCCTACCGAGTTGCTGACGAAGCCCACTTAGGCCAACTTCGCAAAAATGGCCAGCCCTACATCACGCATCCTATTGCAGTGGCCACCCAATGCACTGAATGGAAACTCGATGCGCAAGCGTTGATGGCCGCCTTGATGCACGACGTCATGGAAGACTGTGGTGTGACCAAGTCTGACCTGATTGAAAAGTTTGGTTCGCCCGTGGCTGAACTGGTTGATGGCTTGACCAAACTGGACAAATTGGAATTCAACACCCGAGAAGAAAATCAAGCCGAGTCGTTCCGGAAAATGTTATTGGCCATGGCGCGAGATGTTCGCGTGATTTTGATCAAATTGGCCGATCGCACTCACAACATGCGCACCATGGATGACATGCCTCGAGAAAAATGGGCGCGCATTTCCTCAGAAACGATAGAGATCTACGCCCCCATTGCTCACCGTTTGGGCTTGAATCAAACCTATCGAGAATTGCAAGAACTGTCCTTCAGGCACCTTAAACCTTGGCGCTATGCCGTGCTGTCGAAGGCGGTGGCCAAAGCGCGCAATCGCCGCCGTGATTTGATTCAAAAAGTTCAAACAGAACTGGCGTCCACCTTCTCCAAGGCGGGCATTGATGTGCAAATTTCTGGCCGCGAGAAAACGCTCTACTCCATCTACAAAAAAATGGATGGCAAACATCTCAGCTTTGCACAAGTCACCGACATTTACGGCTTCCGACTCATTGTCCCCTCGGTCATTGATTGCTACACCGCATTGGGCATTCTCCATCAGATGTACAAACCTGTGCCAGGCCGCTTCAAGGACCATATTGCCATTGGCAAGGTCAACGGCTATCAGTCTTTGCACACCACATTGGTCGGCCCATCTGGCGTCAATGTTGAGTTCCAAATGCGCACAGAAGCCATGAACATGGTGGCTGAATCGGGCGTGGCCGCGCACTGGCTGTACAAAGACAAAGCATCGAGCAGCATGGAGGCCGAGCGCTTGGGCACACAGTGGTTGCAATCACTTTTGGACATCCAAAAAGAAACCCGCGACGCTTCTGAGTTCTGGGATCACGTGAAGGTTGATTTGTTTCCAGATGCGGTTTATGTGTTCACACCCAAGAGCCAAATCATGTCGCTGCCGCGCGGCGCAACAGTGGTCGATTTTGCTTACATGATTCACAGCAATTTGGGCGATCATTTGGTGGCGGCCAAAATCAACAACCAACAAGTTCCTTTGCGCACAGAGCTCAAAAATGGCGATGTGGTGGAGGTCATGACAGCCCCTGTGTCTGCACCCAACCCTTCATGGCTTGGCTTTGTCAGAACCGGCCGTGCGCGCTCCAGAATTCGACATCACCTCAAGACCATGGCGCACAGCGAGTCAATGGACTTGGGTCTCAAACTTCTCACGCAAGCCTTGCGCGCAGAAGGCATCGAAAAAATGCCCGATGACCCATCGCGCTACCACGGCGTGTGGGAAAAAGTTTTGCGATTCACTGGCAACCGAAATCGCAGCGATCTTCTGGTTGATGTGGGACTTGGCAAACGAATTGCCAGCATTGTGGCCAAACGCATGGCTGCTTTGCTGTCCGAGATGGGCGAGAAGCCCGATCCACTGCTCATGACCCGCGAACGGTTCATGGCCAACGATACCATTTCTCAAGGCGCTATCTTGCTTGATGGCACCGAAAACGCCTCGGTGGTTTATGCACAATGCTGCCGCCCTCTGCCTGGCGACAAAATCATTGGCTACTTGGGCCGCGGCGAAGGTTTGGCTTTGCACACAGCCACCTGCAGCGTCGGTATGAAGCTTCAACAAAAAGACAGTGAGCGCTTCATTGGGGTGGAATGGTCAGATGAAATCATGCGCAGCTTTGAAACCAGCATCAGCGTGACGGTGGTCAATACCAAAGGTGTCTTGGCCCGCGTGGCAGGCACGTTGGCCAACTCAGAGGTTGACATTATTCATGTTGAAATGGGACAAGCCAGCGCACAAGATGCTGCAGAAAACACCTTCATTATTTCTGTGCGCGATTTGAACCATCTTGAAACCGTTCTAAAGAACTTGAAACGCACACCCGCCGTTTTGAATGCAGAGCGCATTACTTACCGCGTGCGTGGACAAAATACCGCACCAGAGTGAAGCCTGCGCAAAGGCATTGTGCCTTCAAGACTTTGAAGGCTCTGGATATGAAATCTCGAGCACCTCAATTTCACGCCAGCCCTGCGGCGTGACCAACTTCAACACATCGCCTTTGCTCGACTTTAGCAAGGTCCGCGCGATGGGCGATACCCAACTGACCTCACCCTTCAAACTGTCGGCCTCGTCAATGCCGCGAATGGTCACCGTGCGCTCGTCTCCGTTTTCTTCCACATAGGTGACGGTGGCCCCAAAAAAGACTTGGGATCTGCCATGGTGAACGCTCGGGTCTGTGACCTCCGCAATTTCCAATCGCTTGGTTAGAAACCGGATGCGCCGGTCAATTTCGCGCAGTCTTTTTTTGCCGTAGATGTAATCACCATTCTCTGAACGGTCGCCATTGCTGGCCGCCCAATGCACAATTTCAACCACCTTAGGACGCTCATCGTCCATGAGCGTGAACAGTTCGGCGCGCAAAGTGGCATACCCCTTGGGAGTCATGTAATTGCGCGTGCCCACGGGCAAGGGCGGCAAAGTGGGGTCCTCCCCATCGTCGTCGGCTGCGCCGTCTGTTTCGCGTGTGAAAGCTTTGCTCATGGCGCTGATTAAAATCTATTTGAAACCGGTTTGCACAAAGAAAAACAGCCTAGGGGCGTAAGCCTCTAAGCTGTGTTCTAGTCTCGAAAAATCGAAATCTGGTGCGGCTGGCAGGAATCGAACCCACGACCCCTTGGTTCGTAGCCAAGTACTCTATCCAGCTGAGCTACAGCCGCGAAG
>Ga0070374_10001057_pt1 | contig 11680 bp, 8 predicted proteins | sample LauGreSuBDMM15SN_2_FD_66374 | JGI IMG/M metagenome (GOLD analysis project Ga0070374, IMG submission 66374) | Freshwater lake microbial communities from Lake Michigan, USA - Su13.BD.MM15.SN (version 4) (version 4) | ecosystem: Environmental > Aquatic > Freshwater > Lake | place: Lake Michigan...
GTCGGTCGATTCTGACCACCTGGACACTGCATCCTTCAAGAAAATCTCGATGCTCCCATATTCTGACCCCTTCATCTTACGATTGTTTTTCAAGAAATTCAAAATACCTGGACGAAAGGTCTCTTCAATGGTCTTATATAGATGGTCTTGGAGATTTCGGCTGGCGACGATTTTCTTGCGCTCGTATTCAGTAAGGGAATCGAAGTCCTCTGCTGCGGCGCCGCGCCCATCCATCGAAACCAATTTAGAGGGGTCATACAGATTCAATACATTCAATAATAATTTCTGTAATTTTTTATCCAAAATGGGTTGTGATAATATGCTGCGGCTAGCGCTGCCGCTACTGCCGCTAGCACTAGAAGAGTTCTCATACAAATGAATAATATCTTTTAATATTTCCACGGTATTGTGTTTTTTCGGCGGCTCCAAATGCACAATATTTTCTGTTTGAAGAATGCGCATCAGTTCATCGAGCTGGTTCATCGTAAATTTCTTGTCATTTCGCTTCAAAAACTCGATTTTGCCTTCCAGAGTATCCCGTGGATTGTATCCCGGAGGAACCCCCGTAAAAAACCCGTGGAACTTTGCGGGAATTCCCTGCTGTTTGTCCAACTCACAGTAATGAATAAACGCCGCATAAATATTCTTCTCGGACACTCCGGATGCATTGCCGAATGAGGCAAATGGCGCAGGGCGCACGCGTGAACTGCAGAGTAACGCCGGTTTGGAAATGTCCAACACATTGTCGACGATTTTCCCGAGCGCCCCCAAGGTTCTTATGTAGCGCCCAATTTCCGGATTCTCCCTCACAAAATACATGAGCGGAATGTAGTCGCGTGTGGATTCATTACAACAGGCATTCTGTAAGAAGGGTTTACCGGTGGAAACCGCTGCAAGTAGGAGACGTTTGTCCTGCACGATTTTTTGAACGGCTTCGACAACCGCATACGAAAAATACGATATCTTGCTCTTCAATACCAGGAAATCCTTGCGTTGGTCCTTGTGACCTTTCTTCATAAGGGAAATGAACTCGTCTTTGAAATCAGACGACACGGATTTCAGACTCCCGATAACATTCGTGTCAACAATCGGCGGTAAAAAGTGTTTCCATTTGGAGATTTGGAGTTCTTTGGGAATCTCTTCTTCTGGGTAGACCAACATATATTCTCGTTTCTTGGTATATCTCGCGGACATTTCTTCGTTTTTGAGAACACCCGTCACCAGAATTTTCTTCATTTGTTCAAACAGAATCTTGTCGGTCATCTTGCTAATCGAATCCCATGGTTCTGCGTTCATGCGCATTTTGTGTAAGACACACGCAATGTATTTGAGTCCACTGGTATCTTCTTCTCCTGCCAAGGGGAATCCCTTGAAAGATTTCACGCATCCTGGCATCGTGTGTTTAATCACGAATCCGGGCAGTTCAGTTTGCACGGCGGCAAAGAGAACCGAAGCTGTAATTAATATGACCAATTGTTGGCTCCTCTTTTTATATGGCACGAGTTTGATACCCTCCTTTTCTCTCTTTTCTTCCAGTTCCTTGTTGTAGGTTGCCTCGTCTTTAATGAGACGGTCACAGATGGCGGAAGCAACTGACACGACCACATCCCGGACTTTTTCGGCGGGGATATCGATGTTGGATGCTACGGCGGCGAGAACATTACAGATAAGTTGGGAGCGTTCGTTCTCACATACTACTTTTTTTGTTTGTTTTTGTGACATGAAGTTCTCATACATGGTTTCCGAAGAATCTTTTTCAATGAATGCATGGGTGGAAATTTTGTATCCCTCCGCCGTATATCCTTCTTCGGTAGAATCTTCGACCAACCGAATGGTGTATCCGCTGTATTTGTCGACCACCAGATTGTCGGATTCGCTGGTGACACCATGAGTATGGCAGATTTCCTCTAATTTCCGGGCGTAATCTTCGCCGGAAACGAAACAATAGGCGAGCTCGTATAGGAACTGAGGCATGACTTTGGTATTGGTTTCTTTGCAATATTTCCAGTGTTGGTCTTCTTCCAGGGATTCCATGGGTTCGCGACAGTATTCGTTGTAAAACAAGACGATGTCGTTCTGTTTTTTCACGAAATTGGTTTGTCCCAAAATGGCTTCCAACATGGGTTCATGTGGCGACCTTATCAGGTCCTCTTGTTCCACGAGAAGGCTGCCGAGGGCATAACAGTAGTTGTTCATTTTTTCCTGTTTGACTTCTTGTAAACGAATCGCGCGGTGGATATATTTGATGTGTCCTACAATGGATTTCTCGAGGTTTTGTTTGAGTTCATCTACTGAGAGTTCGTAGCGTCGGTCAAATTCGCGGAGAACGGACTTTCTTGCGACGTCTTTTAAATAATCGGGGGATTCGCAGTCGTTTCCAGTCACACTGTTTTTATTAATGAGACATTTTCTTTCCATATTACAGAACATATCATTGGTTTCCACAAACGCGGTTTCATCGATGTCGGATGCGTGGACCCAATGATGTGATTTTCTGTAATAATAGGTGATGGATGTGGGTGCAGCGTTAGCATCTGCATCAGTGGACCCAGTCGCTGTCGCTGTCGCTGCCCCCGGTCTTATTTCCAATACAGCATATTCGCCTTCGGCGACCCGTTTTTTCCCCATAATCAGCCGTTTCGCCAATTCCTCCGACAAATTACGCGGACAATCATGACGTTGCACCAGGTTCTCCGCTAAAAACGTCGTAAATTTCTCTGGAAGCATTTTCTTTTTGTCGTCTTCGTATCCCTTCAATAAATGATAGGGAGTTTCATCGTATTCTTTGTCGTAATACACATCCTCCACACCATTATCTTTCTGTAAGTCCGTAATCGACGCGTATTTTTTGGTGAGAACTCTGCGATGACAATCGGATGCCTTGATTTTCTCTGCATTTCCCATGTCTTCGATGTTGTCTCCATACAACGACGCCAAATTATCGGGGGTCATCAGAGACGACAACAAGGAACTCAACAATTTGGAAAACAGTATACCATTGTCCTTTTGAAGAATCTTTTCGAGAACTTCGGAACCATTGATTACACCGGTGCTGTTCATTTTTTCAAATACCTCTTTTTCCGGGAATTTGTATCCTGTAATTAACAGCTCCACAAAATCCTTCTTTTCCATTAATGCTTGCAATATATACAGCATATCGCGGTTGATTTCTTTCATTAAATTAGTATTTGCATATTGGTAATTCGCAAAGTCTTTGCGTTTCTTGTCCAGCGCCTCTTTTTTCTGTTTGATTTGGTCTATAATAAACCCGCGAATTTCCTGGTATTGTGAAAATGCAATGTCTTCCGGATAAATCAAAAATGGTTCTAATGTTCTCACCACCTCAATAAAAGAAAACTTTTCACGAATATATTTACGAAAAATACGGAGAAGTGTTTTTGTATTCGGGACAATGGTCTTTAAAAACTGGTCAAACCGGTCATCTGTAGAGCCAACTGCCCCGGGCGACAACAAATATCGTCGCATGTTTGTCAGAAATTCCTGTTTCTCCTGTTCCGAGTCGTATTCCAGCTCTTTCGTCAAATCATTCACAATAAACGGAGCAATTTCAGTGTTTTGTTTCAATAGTCGGAAAAGCAAGAGTGGATGTTGGTGTAAATTCGCCTTGTCCAACAGATTGGTTCCGGGTAAATGAATACGGGAATAGTTCATCACGGGTGATGGAAGGAATACCACCGAATTAACATTCATTTTGTCTGGTTTTGAAATAACAATCTGAGTAGATGAGTCGCTCTCTGCTCCTGATGCTGCTACTGCTGCTGCGCTTGCACGTTGTTTTTGGGTCCGACTAAGCCCCAAATTATATGTTTGTATGACATATTTACGTTTGACGATATCGAGTTGGTTTTTCGCAATTTTGATAACAGAACTATTGAATTCGTCGAAATTGTCGACAATGGCTTCCAAGTTGGCTTTCACGAGAACCGAATCCAAATAAATCTGTGGGTCCGCATCCATATTAACAAACGGAGTCATGAGTTCCGACAGTTGGCGATAGAATTTGGTATATACGCCTTCATCATACATCGGATTTTTGTTGTAATAAATATCCTGTTTGAGTTTATCTTCATCCTCGAGAATTTCGTCCAACAAATGTAAATCGTAGTTGCCGGATGAACCGACATCTCCTGTTCCATTGGAATACACCTCATATTGGTCGTGTTCTTTGGCGCCGAAATAGATTTTCTTTTTTGCAGAAACAACCGGGACAACCCAGCTGAGCTTCGTATCCATTTGCTTGATGTGTTCTACAAGCGGCTTGTGTAATTTTGGATTGTTTTTCTTGTATTGTCGGATATTGCCGTTCTCATCAAATACGGAAAAGAATTGACGGAGTTCCTTGTATCGGAAAATGAGGGTCTTGATTTTGTCCATGATTTCTTTGGAACGCTGAACACTGGGGATGGTAGAGAGCAGCTCGTCCAGCATACTGTTGGTTTGGGCAGACAGAGTATATCTCTTTTGACTCTCGGGGATTTCGACGACTTGTTCAATGACCTCTAAATTTTCTTCAATGACGATGCCCTTGGTCTTTGTAACCACGGATTGTAGGACCCGGAGTGTGTTTTCTTCGGCTTCCGCGGTTTCCTCTGCATGAATGTTGATTTCACCCGTTTCTAAATATTCGTAATAGGGGTCCGAAGAAGAGGACGGAAGAGCCTCTGTTGCAGAACCATCTGCGGCAATCTCACTGAACTTCACATTGAGGAGCGATGCGGGTTTGTCGCGAATGACGATTTTCTGTATGGGAATGTTTTCCGGGAGACCCTTGTATTGAAAATCAAGGTAGATGACATGGAGGTCGGGATATGTGGTGACCTCGATTTGGTCTTCTTCTAAATTGGTAATTTCGCCTGTAAAGATGGTGGAAATTTCCCCACCGAAATGGATTTCAATCCATGTTTGAGGTAACAATTTATTCTGTCGTGCGTATCCGGGTTGTTCGCTTCTATCCAACAGATGAATTTCCTGTATGGATTTATCGGTGAAAGAACCGTCTTCTGGGGAAAGATTCAGATGAAGTTTTTCAAGAGAGGCAACGTCAATGATTTCAATGCGACGTTCATTGATGTAGGAAATATAAAAGGTGTTTTCGTGCAACTGGGGATGAGTGGGAGCGAGGATTTTAATAATGTCGCCTAATTCTAAAGATATACCTGAGGTAGCGGCACCTGTGGAAGTGGTTTCGGTGGGTTTATCATGTGATGTTTCTATTGGTGATTGTTCTTCGTTTGTATCCATTTGATATTCCTTTATATAGATAAACATATAAATTTTATCCTTATCCTATTTACAGGTAGATGTTTGAATACAACTGGTGGTTTTATTCAAATAACTTACTGGATAACATAATAAAATATATAAATAATATATAATGGCATTTAACTTTAATTACAATAAGTTTTATACGTATTATACAGATAAAAATAATTATAACGAAGCACCTACACAACCTATATTATTTTATTATAATAATGATAAAAATAGTAAAAATCGAATTCAATCTAATACATCACAAAATTACATTTTGATAGGCAATGAAAGAGTATACATATCAAAAATTGGAAATAATGGATTGTTGTTTACTATACCAACAACAAAATATGGTAAACAATATGATTTTCATTACCATTTTGGTATAAGAGAACCAAATACATATGAAAAAAAATATGAGATAGATGATTATGTAACACTGGATAGTTCTCGTAGTTCTGAATCAAATTCACCAAATATGAAACATTCTAATACACAAAAAACAAAAACAAAAATTGTTAATACCACACAACCATCACATTTAGATGAAGTAACTGAAAAAGATTTTACGTTTACAAAAATTAAAATAAATCCAAACGAGAAACTAATATATTTTCATAAAACTATACAAAAACCGGATGACCCAATCAATTTAACTGGAACAAATGAACACAATCGTTGTTATTTTCAAAATAATATCAAAATAAAAAAATTAAAATATATACTTTGTACGAATGAATCACAAAGATATATGGAAAATAAATTTTCAAAAGAAGAATTACATGAAATTTATGAAATTATTAGTAGACCATTTTTAGACGATATAATGAATAATATACATAATAATAAAAAGAAAGTTAAGAAAACTAAAAGTAAATCACGAAAACATAGAAAAACTTTCAGAAAACATATAAAACAATCAGGCATTATTATACAGGATGTCGTCAATTCAGAAATACGTGAAATCTTTAGAAAATGATATAACAGAATTGGATATATCAGATAAAAATCTAACAAATTTACCAGACATTTCACGATTTACCAATTTACAAATACTAAAATGTCATAGAAATAAAATTACAGTTTTACCAAAATTACCCGATAAACTAACACAACTAATATGTTATTCAAATGAGCTAACAGAATTACCTGAATTACCCGAACATCTACATATATTACAATGTACTTATAATAACATAACACATTTACCAGAGTTGAATAAAAATTTAGTGTTTCTCGGTTGCAGCAAAAATTTACTGACTCAATTACCGACGTTACCTGAAAGTTTATGCACATTACGTTGTGATGAAAATCAAATAGAAAGTCTACCAATTCTACCAGATAATATAACCCATTTGTATTGCAATGATAATTTATTGAAAAAACTTCCACGATTACCTCAAAAATTAGAATCATTTGTTTGTTCGAATAATAAATTGACAGAATTACCGCCGTTCCCTCCAAAATTATATTTTCTTCAATGTTTACACAACCAGCTAACGTCATTGCCCCTATTGAATGATAACTTACAAGTGAATTTATATGGTAATCCAGTTCTCATTGAGATATTGAATGCTCAACATAATGTGGATGATGTATACTTATCAAACTACGACCCATATGGGATGCATCAGTATACAAATCAAGAATTACAACAAATGGTAAAAATAATATATCATTTCAGATATAGTTATTATTGTTTGAAATTTAAAGACCGTTTTCTACAATGGAAACATTTAAGAGAACGATAACGAGAACACTAAATATAATAACATAACATAATATTATATTTATCTTATCTACACCCACCGTTCAAATTGCAATTGGATACATTTGCGACGGTCTTGTAATAGTTTCGCGTATTTTTTTAGTGTGCCATTTGCAGATGCCCTTTTTCGAACAGTTTTCGGTTCCTTAGGTTTGGGGGATGTCTTGGCTTTCGGTGCCTTAGGCTCCTTAGCCGCCTTAGGTTCAGGCTTCTTGACACATTCGCCATTTTTATTACGAACCGTTCCTTTTGGACATCTGGGTTTCTTTTCTTTTTTCTGTTCTGTATCCATGTATATAATGCATGGAGATATTTTCTTATGTTACCCGCAGTTGGAGGGAATAAGGAACGAACGAAACAATATAAAGAATGAATTATACATACAATAACTCGTCCTCGTTTTCTCAATACTTATTCATTGATTTATGTCTGACGAACTTATACAAATTAAATATACTCTCGACACAACAAATTACAACAGCGATAAAATTCGCACAAAACTATACACGGTCAATGGAACCGCCCCATCGTATATGACCCATCAATATAAAATTTTAAATTATGATCTGATATGCGATAACGACGATGGGTATGGACTATATCGTTCCGTAGTATTGTCGCATCCAGAAAACAAAATCGTCTGTTTTTCGCCTCCTAAATCAGTAACGCTGGACCATTTCAAGGAAACCTGTCCAGACATTACGAATCCAGACATTTTTATCAATGAAATCATTGAAGGCACCATGATAAACCTGTTTTACGATTCACGCATCGAGTCCTGGCAAATTGCCACGAAAGGTGCTATTGGCGGAAATTATTCGTTTTATAAGACGACCAGCGCTACCACTAGCGATATACCAGACATTCCCTCAACCATGACATTTCGCCAAATGTTTTTAGATGCCTTACGTATTCCAAGTGGTCAAGATATCAATGATTTCGTCGGATTCAAAGATTTTTCAAAGGAATATTGTTATAATTTTGTTTTGCAGCATCCACAGAATCATATTGTATTGAATATACCTCATCCAGTGGTGTATTTGGTATCCGTGTATCACATATTAGGAGACTCAGACAATCAAATTGTGTATATTCCACCAACCGTCTATGAAGAATGGGACTGCTTCCTTGGTCTCCGTGGTCTCATCGAATTTCCAACACCCGCGGCAGAAACCAGCTATACCAGTCTTACAGAAAAATATGCTTCACCCCTATCGGATTCCTATGACACCATGGGATGCATGATAATGAATTTAAAGACTGGAATGCGAACCGCTATCATGAACCCCAAATACACGGAGGTTCGTGAACTCCGAGGGAACAATCCGAACCTGTGTTATCAATACCTGTGTTTGAGACGAATGAATAAAGTCATGGATTTCTTAGGACATTTTCCACAATACAAGAATGTGTTTTACCGATTCCACACACAATATGAGAACTTTATTACCAATATTCATCAAGCCTATTTGATTTATTATGTCAAAAAGAGCGGAGTAAAAATTTCCAAAAGGTATTTCCAGATTATTTACAAGTTGCATCATGAATATTATTTACCTTCGCTTAGCACGGAAGAACGTCGTATTATGCGTCGGTCGGAAATCAAACAAATTATGAATAAAATCGAATTTAATTATGTGTATACGAATTTCATACACACTGAACGAGAAAAAACAGAGATTTGTGTGGACGCTGGTTCCTCCTCCGGTTCCGGTCCTCTGCAAGAAAATTGAAGTCAAATTGAGTATCGTTTGGAATGACATAAATAAATCTATCTAATGAACCATTTAACCAATATACCCGACTGCGATTGTGAATGTCCAATTTGTTTGTCTGATATTCAAGAAACTGCCAAGTTCGACTGTTTGCATGTGTTTTGTAAAGATTGTCTCTTACAACACCTTGAATATAGTAGTAGATGTCCCATTTGTAGAAAAACAGCAACCAAATACACTACATACACTACATATCATTGTGATTATATTACACATAATATAATCACGGAACCACAAGGAGAAGTAGAACCCATCGAAGACCCATATGACCAATATATACGCGAAAATTCTGAAATTGAATGTTATCTGCATGCAAATCAACCACTTTATTATAGTGTAATATTTTCAGCGTGTATAACCACCTTATTTTGTGTATATTATACTATGACGTTGGTAAAAATATTTATATAATCCATCCCCATCCCCATCCCCATCCTATTCACAATTTTGCTTTTTATTTTTTATCGTGAATAAATATAAAAATCGACGTAAACATATGATACTATAATAAAATATATTATCATAATGGTTTTCTCAGAATGTCCAATTTGTTTGACAGACACAGATATCCAGGACATAGCGATGTTAGATTGTTCTCATGTGTTTTGTATAGATTGTTTGCTGAATCATCTTACACAAAAGATTACTTGCCCTCTTTGTAGAAATATCGCAAAAACATATGAATATAATTTTACTACCCATGAAATCGCTGCATCTCCTTCACCCATCGACCAATCTCTGTATGAATACGCCGAAATACAGCGAACCATGTATCTACAACGGGCAGCGAGGGCTTATTTATATGTATCGTATTGTTTAGTGACATTTGTGATGTTGTTTCAAGTGATTGTTTTAGTCAACATACTGGTGGTTTCCTATCAAGTTTTTTATTACTACAAAATAGCATAATGAGTTGCACGCACGTACGCATGCAACCTCTTCGTTACCTCTTCGTTACCCCAATTACATGGTCCAATAGACTTCCGCGAGTTTGCATAGATTCTGTATGTATTTGGTAGCGTGTCCCTTGTTTTCAGGACCCATTTGTTTAATCGGTTCGCGGATTTTATCGATGGATTTCATAATTTCATCGGGGTTTGCCATTCGGGACAAATCATTGCTGTAATCTTTATCAAAAAAGAAGGAAATATCACCGGAAAATATGACGTCTCTGTAACGAAGAACCACGTATTTATTCCATGCTTTGATAATACAGATGGGATTTGCCTTTCGCAATAATTCAATGGCTTTTTTTGCGTATTTGATGTCTTCATTTTCTGGGAAAATTAGAATAATGTCATCGACAAATTCGGAAAATAAGTTATTGAATGCTTTTAAAACAGTAGATTTATCAGACATAGAAGCTAATAAATAATTTATTGTAAAATAACAGCACACTCTTCTAAATCCTTTTTTACGCACATTTCACAATCCATCCATCCAAGAAACCGTCCAAAAAACCCATCCAAGAAACCCATCCAAGAAAACCCATCCAAAAAACCCATCCAAGAAACCGTCCAAGAAACCAATCCATCCAAAAAAAACCCCATCCAAGAAACCCCGTAAAACCAATCCAACCAAGAGAAGGAAGGGGGTCTTAGCGAAGCAAAAGGGGGAAACGTAGTTTCCCCTACCTAGAAGCCAAATGGTGTGACTGGACCCGATTGAGGTATTTCACTGTTTCGTTGTTGGGTAAGTGTCTCTATCGAAACGGCTTCTCCGATTTTGTCCGGGCGATACGTATCTGGGGGCGTTGGAATCTTATAGGTATCATGGTTCGCCGAGATATAATTATACATAGGACGTTTGTTGGACCGACCCTTGGCACTCAATTCATCCGGAGTTAAATCATACATTGTATATTGTTCGGAAACAATGGTAACTCCCGCCGAAGAAGGTGTCAACGATATTCCAATCGGTTCTCCATTGTCCTTTTGTGCAACAGCGTTTCTTTCCTGAACTGCCCCTTGAAAATACTGTATGATTTCTCCGCCATACACCGCTAAATAGTTTTTATCGCGCACCAACATCGCCGGGACACTATGAACATTCGGGGGTAACATGATTTTTTGTCCATTTTCCAATTGAATCAGCACTTGCCCCGTGGTTTTATCCACTGTTCGTTTATCAATACAAATTGCATTTAATTTATCAATGAGCCCATTTTTTGATATATATTGAATAACTTTTTTTGAATTTTCGCAGTAATTGCTATAATATAATATATTCATTATATCATATTATATGATTGTAATGGAAGGTCTCTGAACGCGCGTTCTGAGTTCGGACCTGTCTAAATAGAGTTAATGCACATGGAATGTAATAATCTATTTTGGAAATAGAAAATCAAATATCCGACACACAAAGAGAACATTTGGAAGTAAAACGCAGAGTCTTTCTTTTTAGTAATACCAATGTATAAAGCGGCGAGAACCACAATGACTAAAAAGGAGAATCCGATGACAGATAAAAAGTAAAACCAAATACAGTAGTCGCGAGGAAGAGGGGTAAATAAGGAAAGTTCCATTATAAACTAACAAAATATTTTATTCAGGGGAACCTACGGATTAGCCCCCATTAGGGGCTCTGCTTCGCTTGCCCCTTAAGACCCCCTCCCTCCATTAGGGAGAACGAATAAATTCTCCTTAATAAAGACTATAGTTTTGATTCATTATATATTCGGTATTGTATATAATGAAACACAATACAAATAAACGCCGTGTGAAAAGGAAAGTGTCCAATAAACGCCGCCGAACTCAAAAAAAGGGTGGGTTCTGGCCATTTACAACATTTAGAGAACAAACAAATATTATTTCAAAAGAAGAACATCAAAAAAAATGTATGAATTTCGATAAACCATGTC
>Ga0070374_10001059_pt1 | contig 11671 bp, 12 predicted proteins | sample LauGreSuBDMM15SN_2_FD_66374 | JGI IMG/M metagenome (GOLD analysis project Ga0070374, IMG submission 66374) | Freshwater lake microbial communities from Lake Michigan, USA - Su13.BD.MM15.SN (version 4) (version 4) | ecosystem: Environmental > Aquatic > Freshwater > Lake | place: Lake Michigan...
GCTCAGCCAGTTTCACATCGTCGGACCGGTATTGGAGTTTCATTCTTTTCCATCGGGCCACACCCTGAGCGCTTTTGCATTGCTGGCGGTGGTTCTGGCCGGTCGCCGATGGGGCGTTTGGGGCTGGTTCGGTTTGATGGTGGCGATGGGTGTCGGGCTCTCGCGCATGGCCGTTGGCGCGCACTGGCCCGCCGATGTGCTGGCGGGTGCCGCTTTGGGCTGGGTGTGCGGAACATTCACCCGGGCCTGGGGTGACCAATGGCTGAAGCGCCAAAGCCAAGAGAGGCATGACCGCACTTTGCGTGTCTTGGCCTGGGTTTGTTTGGCGCTGTGCGCCTGGGCATATCGCGTGGACACCTTTTATCCCTTGGCCCGTGAGATGCAAATGATTTTGGCCTGTGCTGGAGTGCTGTCGTGTGCGGTTTGGTTGTGGCGTGGCCGAGCTGGGTATGCCGGCCATTAGAATCAGCTGATAGGGCCTATAGCTCAGTTGGTTAGAGCAGAGGACTCATAATCCTTTGGTCCCTGGTTCGAGTCCAGGTGGGCCCACCACGTTCAAACCCCTGTTAGAGATAGCAGGGGTTTTTTATTTTTAGCCATAACGTCCAATAAATGCTGACCAATGAAAACACCAAAACTTTAAAAATATCCTCAATGCATAACTTATTGATTGAAGTCAGGGATCTTGTCGTTCAATTTGAAGGCGTGCTGCCAGTGGAAGTCTGCTTTATCAAAGCGACGTAATGGTGATCAGTATTGACGCTCAGGCAGGTGAATTTTTATGCCTGTGTGTTTACTGGTCAATTTGATTTGGCAAGCCAGCCTGGACGTTGGTAATTGTTCGGTCGCTGTGAACTCCAGCATCTGTAATTCATCAGAGGCTGGCAGATCCAATTTATCCATATCGCTTTCAGCGATGTAACAGTGACAGGTTGCGCATACACAGCAGCCACCGCACTCGGCCACAAAGCCTTCAATGCCAGCGTTCATGGTGGCCTGGAGCAATGTTTCCCCTTCATCCGCAGTAACGTCATGAACGGTTCCATTGGCTTCTTGCACTTGAAATTGAATCACGCGAATCTCCAAAATAAATGATTGAAAAATATGACCAGAGGAAGGAAAATTTGCGCTCAAATCAGTTTAAAAAATGTGATTCTCTTGAATGAAAAATCACGCCAATTCCTTCACTCAGTCGAATGTGCATTCATGTTCTCATAAACCCTGGACAGCATGGCCCGCAGTTGATCAGCTTCTTTTGAATTGAAATCTACAAGGGCGTAATTTTCGTATTCCTTCGCCAATGGAATGATTTTGACGGTCACTGCTCGACCCTCGGGTGTCAGCTTTAGCGCAAATGAGCGCCGATCAGACTTGGATTGAACCCGTGTGACTAACTTCTTTTTCATCAATCCGTTGACAGTTCTCGATAGCGTTGAAGTTTCGTAAGAAGTCTTCTCTGCCAATTGGCCCAGGGTTGAGTTTTGCAACTCATATAAGGTGACGCAGACACGCCATTCAATCAAGCTCAAATTGAATGGCAAAAGTTGTGTTGCAAATCTTTTGCCCATGCTAATGCCCGCTCGTGCAAGAAGAAAAGGAACGGCTTTCTCGAGTGAGTAAGAGGTGCGCATGAAAAATTTCTGAGGTAATTTATTTTCCACAAGATTGTAGCCATGAGGGTGACGCATAGGGTAAATACTGGAAAAGATTACTTGAAATTGCAACTAAATACACACAAAATAGACGCGTTGCAATATCAAGGGTTTTCTCTGTATGAATGCGCCTCATCACTCATTCAATTCATTCGCAGAACCATTTTCTATGGCGCCGGGTCGATCAAGTGCTGTCATGGGAGCGCCCAGCCTTGCCAGCATCCTAGAGAAAGCAAAAGATTTGCGACCTTACCTGCGTGAGCGTGGCCAGGAGACGGAACTGAACAGGCGAATCTCTGAGGAAACGACCCAAATTTTTAAAGATCTGGGTTTCTTTAAACTTTTGCAACCAGCCAGGTACGGTGGATACGAGTATGGCTTTACGGGATTCATGGATTTGATCGCGGAAATTGGTCGAGGGTGCACCTCAACTGCTTGGGGTTGTGCGCTGGGTCTTATTCACCAGTGGCTGCTAGCGACTTTGCCGAAACAAGCGCAAGACGATGTTTGGCTTGAAAATCCCCAGGCTATTTTGTGTGGCTCTTACGCGCCAGCAACACGTGCTGTTCGTGTGGATGGCGGCTATCTGATCAAAGGAAAGTGGAGTTTTGCTTCCAATGTCGATAACTCTCAATGGGCGTTGCTGGGGGTTCATTTTCCAGTGACATCACCTTCAGATAAGCCGAGTGCCGGTTTTCTGTTGGTTCCCAGAAATGACTGGGATATTGAAGATGATTGGCATGTCATGGGCCAATCGGGAACCGGGTCAAAATCCATTGTGATGACAACAGATGTGTTTGTGCCTGAGCATCGAAAAATCACATTTGCAGAGCTCTCATCTGGCAACCCGCCTGGATTGAAAGATAACCCTCATCCCATTTACGCAATACCGTTTTTGTCAGCAGTTCCAGTGTGCCTGGTTGCGCCGATCTTGGGTACTCTGCAGGGTGCCATTGACACATTTATTGAGCTGTGTGAATCTCGTGTCACTCGCGGGGCTGTTGCTGGTGGGGGCAACAGTTTGAGAGATTTTTTCCCTGTTCAGTCCCGATTGGCGGAAGCTTGTGCCTCATTGGACGCAGCCACCCTCTTGATCAATCGCGACACGACCCAGGTCGAGCAAATGGCCATGAGTGGCGTGACCATCAATATTGCTCAGCGCATCAGAAATCGACGCGATCATGCATACGCAACCAAATTGGCTCAGCAGGGCATAGACGGACTTTTTTCAGCTGTTGGTGGCGCTGGCTTGACGCTGGACCAACCGCTTCAACGCATGTGGCGCGATGGCAATGCGATCTCCAAACACATCAGCCTCAATTGGGATGCAGTGTCTTCAATGGTGGGCCAGCACCTGTTGGGCCTTGAGCCCAAAGGGCAGTATTAATTTTTAAAGGAATTAGCGCTATGAACGGAAAAATTGGATTGGAAGAGCACTTTGCTTTACCGGAAACTTTGCAAGACTCGGCAGGGTTTTTGGCAGAGTCGGTGTGGGGTGAGCTTTCGAAACGCCTCATGGATATTCATGAGTATCGACTCAGGGAAATGGACAAGAACGGCATGGAGATGATGATTTTGTCCCTGAATGCCCCGGCCATTCAAGCGATCACAGACAAAAAAACAGCCAACGAATTGGCGATCAAGGCCAATGACTTTTTGGCAGAGCAAGTGGCAAAAAGGCCAGATCGGTTTCAGGGATTTGCGGCCTTGCCGATGCAAGATCCCGACATGGCAACAAAGGAATTAATCCGTTGCATGAAAGATTTGGGCTTTAAAGGCTCATTGGTCAATGGCTTTTCCCAAGTAGACCAACCGGAGAATCTTGTTTATTACGATGCGCCACAGTATGCGGCGTTTTGGCAGACCTGTGAGCAGTTGGATGCACCTTTTTACTTGCATCCCAGAAATCCCATTCCATCATGGTCGCAAATATACGCTGGTCATCCCTGGCTGATGGGTCCGACCTGGGCATTTGGCCAAGAAACCGCTGTTCACGCTTTGAGGCTCATGGCCAGTGGGTTGTTTGACAAACACCCACACTTGAAGATTATTTTGGGTCACTTGGGCGAAGGCTTGCCATACAGCATATGGCGAGTAGACCATCGCAATGGATGGGTCAAAGAGGAGAAAGCATACCCTGCAAAGAAGAAATTAGGCGACTATTTCCAAGACAATTTTTACTTAACAACGTCGGGGAATTTCAGGACACAAACGCTGATTGATGCCATGTTGGAAGTCGGGTCGGACAGAATTTTATTCTCCACAGATTGGCCTTTTGAAAACATTGACCATGCGGCCATTTGGTTCGATCAGACCAGCATCAGCAACGCTGATCGCCAAAAAATTGGCAGAACCAACGCGATTGAGCTTTTCAAGCTGAAGTTGTAATTTGATTTGGGCTTTATCAGCAGGTGTTGTTTTGAGTAACAAAAGGAAATAGTTCCATGACCAGTGCCATTGCAAGTCACATTGACGCCAAAGCTTTCAATTTATTTAATATTCCGGAAGATTATTATTTAGATCCACAGCCATATTTCAAAGCACTCAGGGATGATGATCCAATTCACCTGAATGCCGATGGTTCTGTGTTGTTGACCCGTTATAACGACATTATTTCAGTTTGGCGCGACCTCACTGGCGTCGTTAACCGAGACGAAGCTTTCATCAAGAAGTTCGGCCAAGGCCCACTTTTAGAGCATCACACAACCAGTATGTTGTTTCGTGATCCCCCGGATCACGATCGACTCAGAACAATCGTCAATCCTTTTTTCACACAGAAATCTATTGAGAGACTCCGGCAAGCCACAGTTGATATTGTTGAAAAACTCATTCTTGATGTAGAAAAAAAGCGCGACATTGATTTCATTGTCGACTTTTCTTCCAAAATCCCTGTGCAATTGATTTGTGATATTTTCGGGGTGCCCAGAGAAGAGGGGCCAATCATTCGCGATTTAGGTGCTCAAGTCTTATTGCCACTGAACCCTACTGTTTCTAAAGAAGTCATAGATGCCGGTCATGTCGCCACGCAAAAATTCAAAGATTACTTGCTACAGTACATCAACAAGTGGCGTGCATTGCCGTTAGAGGAAACTCCATCCAACATCATCAGTGCACTTGTTGCCGCTGAAAAGAGGGGTGAAGAAATTTCTGAAAATGAGATGGCTCATTTGTGTATTTTGGTCCTCAATGGCGGTCATGAAACAACTACCAATCTGATTGGGCTATCAACTTTGGCTTTGATCAACCACCCTGAGCAAATGGCTTTAATGGGCAGTGCTGATGTCAACATTCCCGTGGCAGTTGAGGAGTGCATTCGGTTTTGTTCGCCATTGCAACTGCAAGGTCGAAGGACAACGCGTGAGGTTACATTGGGATCTGGGGTCATTCCGGAAAATACCGAGGTCATTTTCTCTGTCGGTGCGGGCAACAGAGATGAGCGAATGTTTGATCAACCCAATGCATTTGATTTGACGCGCAAGCCAAATTTGCATTTGGCCTTTGGATCTGGAATCCATGTGTGCTTGGGTCGCCCATTGGCCAGAATGGAGTTGGCAATTGCATTGCCGGCATTGGCCAAGCGCTTTCCTCAAATGAAATTGATTGAGCCGCCTGTGTTCAACAAGAATGCACGGTTCAGAGGAATCCAAAAAATGAAAATCAATCTCTACTGAACCAAACCAGTCGAGCTGTAAATTTCGAGTTATAAAGTAAGTACCCGTTTTTCAAATCCAATGGAGATACAAGCATGAAGAAGATTTTCAAAGCAGGCGTTTTAAGCGCAGCGTTGCTGATGTTGGTCAGCGTCAATCAGGTTTTGGCCCAAACCAAATTAAAGATCGGTTTTATATCTGCTCAAAGTGGGCCGCTCAATGTGCTGGGGCTGGAGCAGAAAAGAGGCTTTGAAATTGCCATGGACCATTTGGGTGGCAAGTTTGGTCAAACGCCTGTGGAGGTGGTGATGGCCGACTCCAAAGGCAATCCAAGTGCCACGGTGCAAGAGATCTCAAGATTGATTGACAAAGAAAAGGTGGATTTGATCGTGGGCCTATCCGCCTCTAATGAACTGGTCGCAGGTGTCAAACCTATTGTTGATGCGAAAATTTTCTTTATTGGCATGAACGGTGGAGTTGCGATCAATGCGGGTGAGCAATGCAACCCATATTATTTCAATGCATCATTTCAAAATGCACAATTGACCACTGGCATGGGCGCATTCATGACCAAGCAAGGCGTTAAAAAGTTGTATTTGATTGGTGCAGACTTTGAAGCAGGGTATGAGCATACAGATGCGGCCAAGACAGGATTCAAGGGTGAGATCGTTGCGCAGCAATTCACACCTTTGACCCAACTGGATTTTGCAGCTGACATCGCCAAAATTCGTGCCTCGGGCGCAGATGGCGTTTTTGCTTTTTACCCAGGTGGTCTGGGTATCGCATTCATGCGCCAATGGGCTCAGGCGGGACTGGTCGGAAAAATCCCCGTGTTCTCAAACATCGCATTGACTGAGCCTACCGCCTTCCAAGCACAAGGCAAGAGTGTCTTGGGTACATATGTCAGCGCGGTCTATTTTGCTGGCATTGACAATCCTGTGAACAAGCGTTTTGTGCAAGACTTCAAAACAAAATTTGGCAGAGATCCTGCAAGTTATGCCGGCTTGGCATATGACGCAATGATGCTCGTTGACTCAGCGGTCAAAGAGGTCAAGGGCAATGTCAAAGATCAAGCCGCTTTTCGCGCTGCGCTGAAGAAAGCCAATTTCCAAAGTGTGCGTGGTTCATTTGCTTTCAGCTCCAACAATCACCCCATTCAAAACACCTACCTGACCGTGGTGGATGAGAGAAGCGATGGCTCATTGTTTCTGAAGGCAACAGCGATCATTTCAGAAAAGGCCGCTGATAATTTTGTCGGTAAATGTCCTTTAAAGTAAACAACAAAGGTATATTTTGGAGATGTCCCTGGGGTTGTTCATTGAGCAGGTCTTTAATGGCCTGCAGTTGGGCATGATTTTGTTTTTGATGGCGGTTGGAGTCACCTTGACATTTGGTGTCATGAACCTCATCAATTTGGCGCATGGATCCATGCTCATGCTGGGTGCGTTCTTGATCGCATTTGCCACAAGTTCTGTGAAGTCTTTTGGCTTGGCTATCTTGTTGGCCATGGCGTTGGTGTTTGCGCTTTCATGGACGATTGAGAAAGTATTGGTCAAGTACTTGTATTCCAAATCACATTTGGATCAAGTCTTGGCCACTTTTGGTTTGAGTCTTTTCTTGAATGATGCGGTCATCATGATCTGGGGTCGAGAACCTTTGTTTGTGAATTTGCCGACTTGGTTGGAAGGCCCCGTCCAATTTACTGCCGAATTTAGTTATCCCCTATACCGTTTGGTGATTACTGCGGTGGCTATTTTTGCGGGGATTGTTCTTTGGTTTTTACTCACGAAAACGCGGTTGGGTATGCAAATCAGGGCCGGCGCTGAAAAAAGAGAAATGATTGGCGCTCTGGGGGTCAATATCAATTTTTTATTCACCGCCGTATTTGCCATGAGTGCGATATTGGCCGCATTGGCCGGCATCATGTTGGGCCCAATGCTTTCGGTCCAATCTGGTATGGGTGAACCCTTGTTGATTCTTTCATTGGCTGTCGTTGTTATTGGGGGCATTGGATCACTCAAGGGGGCGCTGTATGCTGCCATTTTGGTGGGTCTGGTGGACACACTGGGCAGAATGGTTTGGCCAAATTTATTGGGCGCCATCGTTGGCAATATCGTCTCTAATGCGGCCATCTATATATTGATGGCTTTTGTCATTGCGATCCGGCCTGCAGGGCTGTTTGGAAGGCGGATGGGATGACTTCTATTCACCCCACAAATCCCGCTTCATCAAGCAGCAATCGCTTGATGTGGACTTTTGGTGCGATTTTCCTTTTGGCCATCTTGATCCCGTTGTTTGATCATGTTTACTACACGAAGTTGGTGACTCGCATATCAGTCTTTGCAATTGCAGCCGTGAGTCTGGATTTGGTGGTGGGGTTCGTCGGTCGAGTCAGCTTGGGACATGCGGCTTTTTTTGGTATTGGCGTTTACAGCGCAGGAATTCTGGCAAATTTGGGCATCACCCAAATCTGGATAGTGATGCCCGTTGCAATCACGTTGGCTGCCGTCATTGGTTGTTTCATCGGTGCTATCTCACTCAGAACCAGCGGGCTGTATTTCATATTTATCACACTGGCTTTCTCACAAATGCTTTTTTTCACGGCCCAAGGACTCAGAATGTACGGGGGTGATGATGGCTTTACTTTGCCAGCCGCCACCAAATGGTTTTGGGGTTTTGATTTATCGCAACCCAGGGTTCTTGCTTACACCATGATTGCGGCGCTCATTGGGGTTGTGTATATAGCCCAACGGGTGATGGGCTCCAATTTTGGCAAAGTCATATTGGCCTCCAGAGACAACCCGCGCAAGGTGAACTCAATGGGGCTCATGCCATACCCTTACCAACTGACACTTTTTACGATTTCTGCCTGCATGTGCGCCGTCGGTGGCGTCGGTTATGCGAATTTAAATGAATATGTTTCACCCGCTAGCATTTCCTGGATTCAATCGGGAGAATTTCTATTCATGGTGATTTTGGGCTCTGCCGGAACTATATTGGGCCCCATTTTGGGTGCGGCAGCATTCGTTTGTATGGAGCAAGTTTTCTCAACTTGGACTGAATACTGGATGTTTTGCTTAGGTATTATTTTGATGTTGAGGGTGCTGTTTTTGAAAAGAGGTTTAATGGGTTTGATCACTAAGAATGGACAATAAAAAATGTCTGCTAAACCCATCTTAGAAGTCGTTGATTTGGTCAAGAGTTTTGGTGCACTGGTTGTTACCGACCGTGTTTCGTTGAATATTGTTCCAGGTGAACTGCATGCGCTGATCGGTCCCAATGGTGCCGGTAAGTCCACGTTGATTAACCAAATTACTGGTGAGCTAGAGGCCGATTCTGGCTCCATTTACTATGAGCAATCTTTGATCAACCCAAAAAATGTATCAACTCGGGCACGACTGGGTATATCTCGGGCATACCAAGTGCCCCAGTTATTTCCAAGTATGACGGTTGCTGAGCATTTGATTGTGGCTGATATTGCAGCCTCCCGATCGGGTTTTCAAATGTGGAAAAAAAGTGCTGGCCTAAATGACTTAAGCCTCCATCAAAAGGGTTTGCTCGAGCAAGTGGGTTTGTCGCACCTGGCCTCTAAAACCACGGCTTCTCTGGCACATGGTGAGAAGCGCCAACTGGAGTTGGTTCTCTGCTTGGCGTCTCAGGCCAAATTGCTCATATTGGATGAACCCCTCGCTGGGCTGGGTCCATCAGAGAGCGAGCAGATGATCGCTCTGTTGAGCTCGCTCAAAACAAAATATGGAATCCTATTGGTCGAGCACGATATGGATGCCGTTTTTTCACTTGCCGACAGGGTTTCTGTTTTGGTCAATGGGGCCATCATTGCCAGCGGAACGGTCCAGATGATCAAAAACGATCCCTTGGTTAAATCGGCTTATCTCGGAGACGAAATCAATGCCCACTGAATCACTTCTTCAGGTGATGGGTCTTTCTGCGGGATATGCGGGCTCACGTGTTTTATTTGATGTGTCTATGCATATTGCGCGGGGTGAAGTCGTGGCATTGCTTGGCCGAAATGGCATGGGCAAGTCAACTTTCATTCGATCACTCTTTGGATTGACGACTTATATGGGTGGGGAGGTCAAGCTACGGGATCTGTCGCTGATCAATTTGCCCTCATTCAAAATTGCCAGGGCTGGGCTTGCTTGGGTACCTGAAGGCCGTCAAATATTTGCTACTTTGACTGTTGAAGAAAATTTACTGGCGAGTTTCAAAAAAGATTCTAAAACAAAGCGATCTTGGCGCTTGAATGATGTTTACGAACTTTTCCCCCGTTTGGCCGAAAGGAAAGGTCACTTTGGAAATCAACTCTCAGGGGGTGAGCAGCAAATGTTGGCCATTGGGCGCGCCTTGTTGACGCAGCCCGCTTTATTGGTTTTAGATGAGGCCACCGAGGGATTGGCCCCACTCATCAGAAAAGAAATTTGGAGCACGTTGCTTCAGTTAAAAGGTTCTGATCTTTCTGTTTTGATTGTCGACCGTGATTTGAAGTCTTTGAGTGTGCTGGCCGATACCTTCCATGTATTGGAAAAGGGAAAAATAGTGCATCAAGGGGTCGGCTCTGATTTGGTCACAGAAAAAAATCGAATAGAAAAATTTTTAAGCCTCTGACTTGTAATCACAGAAGCTTGTTTTAAGCTACCAAATGTATTTAATTTTTTTAATTTTATAAATGGATATCAACGCCGATTTCAGCCAGAGGATCGTGATCAATCATCATGACTTGCCTTGGAAACCCAGTCCCGAGTTGGGTGTGGAGCGGCGAATGCTTGAGCGTCAAGGCGACGAGGTGGCAAAAGCAACGTCGATTGTTCGCTACGCACCACGATCCAAGTTTCCAATGCATACCCATGAATTTGGCGAAGAAATATTGGTGTTGGATGGGGTATTCAGCGATGAGACAGGCAACTACCCCGCCGGCACTTACGTCATGAATCCCCCAGGTTCTGCCCATGCGCCATTCAGCGAATCGGGCTGCACCCTCTTTGTCAAGTTGCGCCATCTTGGTCCCGATCAAGTCGAGCGGGAAGTCGTCGATACGCAAACAGCTGCTTGGCACCAAGGCATGGTGCCTGGCCTCACCGTCATGCCCTTGATGCAACAAGGCACTGGATCAACTTTGGTTCGATGGGCGCCGCAAACTTATTTCAATCCGCATAGGCACGTTGGTGGGGAAGAAATTTATGTGGTGGATGGCGTTTTTGAAGATGAGCATGGCCGCTATCCATCAGGCTCTTGGATCAGAAGCCCGCACATGAGTCTGCACAAGCCTTTTAGCAAAGAGGGATGTACTATTTTTGTTAAAACTGGACACCTGCAAAGTTAAATTTTTTAGATAAATTTCATAATGCACTTTGGGAACCATTGAAAATTCCACTTGTCATCAATAGACATGAATCGCAGAAATATTCTCCGCACCTTTCCCGTTTGCGCGATGGGATGGACAGGATTGTCCTTGGCAAAGGAAAGTACGTTGGATTTCAGGATCGCGGAAGCAGTTCGAACGGGACGAATCGTCAATGATGGCGTGATGGGTGGTGTATCACAGTCGAGTTTGCGGCCCGATCCAGAAGGTATGTTTTTTGAAGGTGTGGTGTCTCTGGCGAACAATGGGGGGTTTGCATCCATGCGCTTTCCAGCCAGTTTTCCACTGCAAACCCATTCATTGGAACTGGTTGTTCGGGGTGAAATCAGGCGGTATAAATTCATATTGCGAACGGAAAAGACGGCTCAGGTTGTCTATGAGTCTGAGTTCTTGGCAGCAACCACTTGGCAACGGCACCGTTTCAAAGCCGAAGAATTCAATTCAAGCTTCCGTGGTCGGCTTGTCCAAGCGCCACCCCTGTCTTTTTCTGATGTCAGCGAGGTGGGAATACTGATCGCTGATAAACAGGAAGGTGATTTTCGCCTTCAGATCAGAACGCTGACAGCGTTATAGCCAATGCGTGAACCAGCGCCCACCTGACAACCACCCCCATCACCTTCTTCGGTATGGCAGGCAGAGGGCAGGTCAGCCCCTGATTCAAGACCCAATGGGCCCATCAAAAAATCGAAGGCCACTGATTTCGGCCGGTGGCTTTTTGCTTCCATTGGCAAAAAACTGGAATTTTTCATACATTGCGTTGGGCTTGCCCGGCTGTATAAACAGCAATTCAATGCCCTTTTCTCTTGCCCATTCTATAAACGCCTCTGACGTCATCTCTGGCCCATTGTCTAGCCGAATGGCTTTGGGGATGCCATAAACCTCAATGAGCTGATTCATGGCTCGCAGCAACCTGGCCGATGGGATCGATGTGCCGCACTCGACGCGTAAGGCCTCCCTGTTGCCCTCATCAATCACATTGAGCGTTCTAA
>Ga0070374_10001064_pt1 | contig 11638 bp, 6 predicted proteins | sample LauGreSuBDMM15SN_2_FD_66374 | JGI IMG/M metagenome (GOLD analysis project Ga0070374, IMG submission 66374) | Freshwater lake microbial communities from Lake Michigan, USA - Su13.BD.MM15.SN (version 4) (version 4) | ecosystem: Environmental > Aquatic > Freshwater > Lake | place: Lake Michigan...
CACCGTTGCCTGCGAACCAACGCAGATGGCGCCGAAATCCTTCTCGAAGTTGAAGATCTTGACGTTTTCAATGAGCGTGTTCGAGCCATTGCCCATGATGGGTTGCTGCGACGGATAGATGAGGGTGATGTCCTTGACGATCTGCTTGTCGGCGGGTTCGCGGTTGAAGCCACCGAGGTAGATCGAATTGCTCCAGAAGCGCAGCGGACGGGGGAGGAAGTTGTCGTTCGGGCCATCGGTCGTTTGGTTATACTCACTCGAAAGAATGCCACGACCGAAGATTTTAACTCCGGACGCGCCGGCGGTCTCCGCCTCTGGCGGGCAGGTAAAGAAGCCGCGCACGTAAGCTCCCGGCGCCAGATAAATCTGGAGCTCCGGCCGGAGCGGAAAACTGTCGCCCATTTCATGCAGACCGGGCGAGAAAAACAGGGTCTTTTTCGCCGTATGTTCGTAATCCGCGCGCGGAGTGCCTGGCTGGATCAGATAGGTATCAGGGCCGTTCTTGTCCGGCACATCCTGCTCGGGGATTTCGGCGAAAATCGTAAGGCGCCGTGAGAGGTCATGGTTGAGAACCAACAGGTATTTGTTACCCGGTTTCGCGGTGAATAGAATCCTCCCGCCGGCGATCTCGTGCTTAACGGCGTTGCCAAGGCCGTCGATGAGCAGGAGGTTCTCCAGTGGCAGTTTGTCCGCCAACTGCCCTATGCTGAGGGGCGTTAGACAATCGCTTTCGAAAGAAACCCAGGACTCGCGCGTCTTCCGGCTTACCTTCGCAATCGGATCATCTTCAGTCTGGTTTCTAATGACAACTTTGGGCTCTTTCACCTTCGTGATATCCGCACCGGGCAGGAATTTCTTCCTCAGCCCGTTCTCTGCCATATAGAAGACAAAAGCTTCCCGCCCGTCCACGGTCACCGCGAAGTCGCCACTGCAATCAATGCCTGCGGGCGCGGAGTAGATTTTTACCGCCGCGGAAGAAGTGATGGGAGCGCCAATAATCAGCGTTACTCCTAGGGTCGTTATCCAGTTTTTGATTTTTTTCATAAGTTGTATTTCCAAATTTTTTCCTCCCTAGGGCATCTTGATCTCAACGATGTAAAAACGCGCTGGCGTTGAGGCGTTTGAAACAATGACAGCCTTTGTGGTCATGGCGGTATTCGGCGTAAATGTGTTGTCCGATGTCCACGTTCCCGAGTTCAACGAATCGGAGCTTTTTACGATGTAGGTCTGGCCCTTGATGAGTGGGCCGTAGGTAATCTGCGTTTGCGACGGATTCCCGGGCACAGGTGCACAGGAAACAGTGAAACTGGCCCCGGGCAGGAGCGGGTCCGAATCCGTCACATACTCGAATAAATTCGATAACCCATCCCCGTCGTCATCGCCCGCGGGTCCCGAATTAATCGCCGGTATGCCCAGTGCGGTATCGCCGTTTTGTTTTTGCCACCAACCATTGTAGTCGGAAGCTTCGACGAAGAGGATTAGCTCAGACGTTTCCGTTATCGGCACATTGTTTGTATTCGTAGTGGTTACTGTAATATCCCAAGTATTGATCCCGAGATCTGCGACGCCGGGGGTGCCTGACAGCGTGCCATCGGACGCGACCTTCAGCCATGCCGGACCATTTACAGCGCGGGTGAACGAGGCGCCACGAGGCGCAGTGACCTTAGGGGCGAGGGTGTCCGCATAGGCTTGATTTACGATGGCCCGCGTCGTGTTAAATCGCGCTGCCGCAAAAATACTTCGCGCAGCAGGCGCCCGTGATTGTAGAAAAACCCAAGTCCAGAGATCCCCCACGGCATGGGTGGTGTTCCAGATCGTGTGTGTATAACCGGGCAACAAGGTCAGCATAAATTTGGAACCCGGATCCCGCTGATAATCTGTATTCCAACTCCACGCGTTGTTGACGTAGCTCACGGTTCGCATGGCGTCAATTTTGTCGCCAGATAGAGGTATGAATTTAGGCACCGACATACTGTTAGCCACCGACGGAGTCACGATGGTGGTTGTGACCGCCACTCCATTATCGAAAATCTCATGGCCCACCGTGCTGAAACTAAACAGAAGGTCGCGTAGCGCCGAGGTGGGGGGTGTTGTGTCATTATACGGAGTCACGCCCGCCGCGAAGTTAACGGCATTGATGGCGCCAATCGAACCGCCGACATTGTCTCCCCATGACGTAAAGAGCCACATGGGCAGGTTGGCCATTCTGTCCCCCTCAGTTTTACCGGCACTAAACTGACCTCCGCACATGGGGAAAAGCGCCGCCAGCCGAAGCGCATTGTTACTTTTATTCGTGACTCCTCCGGCATAAGTCAGGGCACCCTTATTCGCGCCATAACTTTGTCCTGTGAGATACACCCGATTGGGATCGACGTTATATTGGCTTAATGCATAAACGATAAAACCATCAACGCTGTCCCACTCTTTGTTATTCACTGCACCCGACTGGGGCTGGAGCAAGACGGCAGGGAAATTGATCCCATCCATCTTGATATTTGTGTAAGGCCCATCAAGCGCTGTAACCAACTGGTCAATCTGGACCTGTCCCGTAGTTCCGTTGACCCCAGGTATGCCGCCTCTGCCGTGCAGGTCAATTACTAGGGGCCATTTCTTCACCGTGTCATTTTCATCATAACCGTTGGGTAGGTATTCATTGTAACCATACGGTGCGCTCATCGTATAAAGAGGCACTGGAGTGATGACCCCGGGAGAGCCATACGACTTGCCCACCCTGACCGAGACGGTAACCGATCCCGTTGTTTTAGTGGTTCCTGTATTATCTGTCGATTTTGCCTTGATGCTATAGCTGCCCACGCCTTGTCCAGGCACATCCAGTGTATAAATATCACCCGTGGTTAATGTCGCCACCCCCAGCAACGTGTTGCCGTTAAAGAACTCGACCTTTTGAATGGTTTTTCCAGAGGCCGCCACCGCATAAGCGCTCAGTCTAAATGTCGCAGGGGCGAGCAACTGCGATCCTTGAAGCAGGCTGTTGAAGTTGAGCCTTTGGGCGTGTGCCTCGGACAAAAAACCAAGGCCGAGCAGAGCCGCAGTCAGACAATTTAGAATTGTATTTTTAATGGTCATATAATCAAAAAACGATTATTTTACAGCTTGCTCAGCGTTTAACTAGAAAGGTATGATTCGCGCCTTTTTCGACTACGAATTCTTTCTTGGTGAAGCCGGTGTCCACAACCAAGGTAAACGCTGTGTCGCTTGATACCGTGATAGTGATCGGGGTATCCGTGGAAGTCCGGGCATCCGCGACGAGGTCAACCCTCCGACTATAGTTTTGACCCCACTTCAAGTTCCTTACGCCGTTCCGCTCGGTCATACGCAGGTTCCATTCAATCCGGTTTTCCGGGGCATTGAGTTGGATGCCGATGATGGTTTCGATCAAAGTGGTGATCGGCTGAACCCCGCTCCAGCCGACGAAATCCGTGCGACAAATTTGGCCCTTGGCACCTTTTTCCCCAGGTTTACCAGGATTTTCCTGATCATAATTTTCCCACAGCGTGCCGGTTTTCATCCAAGTCGCATACATACCCTCCAGTCCGTTGATGGCGATCTCCCGGGCCTCTTTCATATAGCCATACTTTTTTAGGCCCCTGACGACCATGGTGTTAGTGGGGACCCAAACCGCGCCATTCCAGTAGTGTCCGCCAGTCGCATCGTAATCGGGACTTTTTCGACCGAGCGTAGGCACCATGAATGGCGTCTTGAAGTTAGCTTCGTCAAAGAGATGCGCCTTCATGCTCGCAGCCTGTGCGACGTCTGCGACTCCTGAGATCAACGCCCAATAAGAGGCGACGGACCAGACATTCGCGTGCGTTCGGTCGGTTTTGAGATCGGTGTAAAACTGATCCGCCGACGACCACATGCTTTCGTTGATGCGCTTCTTGAGTTCGATATACTCCTTATCAAACTTGGCCGCCCGCGCGTCATCGCCGACCAACTCAGCGATCTGTTTCAGCTGCTCCGCGACCATGGCCTGCTCACACGTCGAATCGATCGAGATATCGGCGATCGGACGATTATCCATTCCGTTGTGCCAGTCAAAATTCCGGTAGAGGCCGTCGGGTTCGCCGTAGGCCTGCTTCATGTAGAAATAGAAGCGGTCAAGTATCGGCAACACAGTAGCGAGCCTGCTTTTATCACCGGTATGCAGGTAATAGTTGAGTTCTCCCAAAGTGAATATTGGATTATGAACCTTGTAGCCGTGTTCGCCGGAGACATTCCAGACATGTGGAATGCAGCCGTCCTCCCGCTGGGCACTATAGAACAAATCGTAGCCAGCCATAGGATCCGTAACCGCCGGATTCGCACCTTGTGCATAGACGCCAAAATGCGAAATCCAGACCGTATCCCAAAGCCAGAGTTTACCCAGCTTGAACGCGGTGTCGAAAATGGTATGCCCCTTGTATTCGCTTTTTTTCAGGTCGGCTATCCGCCAGGTATCATAATAAAAATCCACCCACCCGGGGTGGGCGCCAAGGACCGGTGCGGGCAACGCGGCACGCCAGTCATCGGGGACCTTGCCAGTTTCCAACCGCGATGAAACTGGCACCTCTGCGGGCATCATGACAGAAGTAGGTCCAGAATTTTCTCCCGCGTGGCCCAAGGTGGTCGTCAGCATCAGGGGAACGAGCGTGAGCAAGAGCTCTATCGCGGATTTATGAGATTTCATCGCGAAGAATGATTGGGTGAAAGTGTGCGTTTTATGAATGTGCGAATTCAGTTTAAGAGTGAGGTCGCCCTAAGAGTGTAATCCAAAGTTCAATTCACGGTAAGGGTTCGATGAATACGTTGCGAAGCTCCACCGGCTTGCCTTCGGACTGTAACCCGACCGCGCCGGACGCGACCGAACTCCCGGTGACTTCATTTTGCAGCACGCCATTGACGCGAATCATCACGCGGTTGCCACGGCACACGATGTCGCAGGTATTCCATTCGCCGACGGGCTTTTCCGAGCTCGGCTGGCGGTGCGGCACGGTTTTGGGAAAGTCTGCGGTGAGTTCCTGCACGAGCGAACCGCCGTTGCAGCGAATATCTCCTGCTTTGTCGGAGAGCAGTTGGACCTCCAGACAGCTTGGCCACACCTTGTCCGGCGCATTAATGTGGAGAAAAACACCACTGTTCCCGGGGCCGACTTGGAAGCGCCATTCCACGTGCAACTGGTAATCGCGATAAGCTTGGACGGTGCGCGCATAGCCATTCGGTTTACCCTGACAAACGATGACACCATCGACGACAGACCAGATGGCATCGGCTGGCGCGCTGGTGTCCTTGGAAACAAACACCCAGCCGGAAAAACTTTGGCCGTCGAACAGCTCAATCTTTTGGGTGGGTGCGACAGCGACCTTACCCGAAAGCTGGTCACCGGCTTGCGCGTTGACCATCAATCCGAAGATCGCGAACTGAATAATGAAAAACCGTATCATCGTGAGTCAGTGACTTTATGGCTTGTTAAGCATGATTTTACCCGTGCCTGCGGGCATAATGACTGTCGTCACCAACTGGCGCGTATCAGGATCCAGATACGTTTTATCGAGGCTCACCGCGCAGTCCTGGTTGGACGGATTCACCAGCACGAGTCCATTAGTGAACGGCCGGCGGTAAACCGGAACATCCTTCATGAGGTATTTGCCAAACTCATTGGGTTTCACGGTTTCGGCCGGGTAGCCGATGGGGTAATAATACATGGGATGGACCTTTACGAAGCGCCTTCCGTTAGCCTGGTAGAAGGCGTAGGTGCCCATCAGCGTCTTCCCGTCTTTTTCAACCCCCAACAAGTAACTGGCATAACCAAAGCGTTCGGCCTTGTCGCGTTCGGGCGTGTCGGGCTCCGATTCGGCATAGCTCGGAGAGCCCGCATTGCCCCAAATCGGGGCGGCAGCGAGGCCGTTTTGGGCTGCATCCATGAGCACCACGATCCGCTTTTTCCATTTGTCGGGGCTTTGCAACTCAAGCGCGCCTTCCATGCAGTAGGCGTCCAGCGGACGAGGTTTCACCTCCGTGGGCATCAGGAGTAGTTTTAACCCGCCGCGTCCCGGCGCATACGCATCCGTCAGGTTGTTGGCGACGAGGAAGGGAAACTTCCCGAGGCGTTCTCTGATAAATTGCCCGATGAAGGCGACTTTCTTCTCCTGTCCCAATCGGAAGTCATCGGCTGAGTAAGGCTGGTTTTTAGCGAAGTCCCAAACCTTGCCCGCAGCGGCGCGACCAAGGCAATCACTCAGGTTAAAAGTGCCAGTATTCAGGGTATCCATCCACACGCCGTCCACGTGATTTACCTGCATGGCCTTCAGCACGGTATCGGCCTGAAACAGGTAGCCCTTGCGGTGGGCAGGATCCAGAACGTAGCGGAGTTTATCGTCATGCCCGTTTGGATAATTGCCACGGGATGAGGTGTTGGCATTTTCCTTACTTGCAGGACTGCGATCAAAGCCGAGGTAAACGGGCGAAAAGACGCTGGCGCCTGCCGGATGCGCGGCGCGAGAAGTGCCGGAAAAGCCGCGGGAAACCTCGACGTTGCCGGTAGCGGGATCGAACCGATTGACGCGCATCAACTCGTCGCCGATGCGGATCCAGAAGACGTAAAACTGCGTGCTCGGCCTGCCGCTTTCGATGGACGAATAGTCACCCGCGATCGTGCTGGCCCGGATCAAAATCGGCACTTTCTTCCCACCAGATTTTTGCCCGTCTTCGGCGGACTCCACCCGGAACTGGGTGCTTCCGTCCTCGATCGACTGTGACAAGCGCGCCGCCAGCAGCATACTCAGACAATCACGGTATTCGGACTCCACAAGGCGGACATCGGCCTCCGATTGCGTATAGGTGCTGTTGATGTAGGTCAGGCACTTGAATGCCGGGCTGATCTTACGGATGGCATCCGCCTGATCCGGCTGAAACTTCCCATGATAGAATTCAAAATTCTCGGCAATGAGCCGCAAGTCCTCCCGCGATGCGTCAATTTTATTAGCGCACACCGAGTAGAGTTTGTATTGCGGCTTCGAGAGCGGCGTGAAGTCAGCGTCACTGGCGAAGGCGGAAGTGCCCGCCCAATGGGCCGCGACAAGAACTGCGGCTATTATCAAACGGAGAGTTGGGCGTTTCATCTTGTGGTTTGGGTTGGAGGCTTGCCGCGATTGAGTGGATATTTGCCGGGACCAACGGACGCGGGCTACTCCCCGCTCGCGTTCTTATTGACCTCGGCTCCCCCGCCAGATTGCGTCGGCGAAACTTGACCGGGGACTTGCAATTCGTTGCGCAGACGGACGGGTTCGGCCATTTATGTTTTGGATCGATACTTAAGCTCCGAGGTAGGGCGGGACCGCTGGGACCGCCGCGTCTGAGTGGTAAACACCGGAGAGGCACGGCGGCGGGCCCAGCGGTCCCGCCCTACCATAAGTCTCATTTCATTCCATAACTGGTATTAGGCTTGGAGTTCCTTTTGCGTCGCGGCGTAAGCAGGGCCATCGAAGAAACTTTTCATTTCCTGAGGATCCTCTTGCGGGTCGGATAACTCGGTGCAGCCCCCGCCGGTGCCGCATCAATGCACGAGCTTGTCGCATCGGTGACGACGGCAGCACCGCGCCGCGGCTTGGGGAGGCTATTCCTCATCACTCTTTTGGGCGCCCTTTCTCATCCTCTTTTTGTCGGCTCCGGAAAGCTTGTTGGAGGGTGAATCCGGCTCATTATGCGTAGGCAGGTATTTTTGAAAGCCGGCGATGATCGCTTTGGATTCGGGGTTCGCGGCCAGGTTTTTGTGCTCCAAGGGATCGTTCGCGTGGTCGTAGAGCTCCTCGGCTCCATCGGCCTTGCCGCCATACCACGTGTAGCGGTAGCGACCGTCGGTCAGGGAGTGATTCTTATATTGATAGGTGGTGAGCGTCGGATAGCTCCACTCCATCGCCGGGTTTTTCAGCAACGGCGCAAAGCTGCGCCCTTCGTTTTCCGGATTGGCCGGCAGACCGCACAGCTCGACCAACGTGGGATACATATCAAGCAAGTTGACCACGCCATCGCATTTGACGTCGGGTTTCACTAAGCCCGGAACACTGACGATGAGCGGCACCCGGTCCGACTCTTCCCACAGATCAGTCTTTCCGTATTTCGTCTTCTCACCCAGATGCCAGCCGTGGTCACCCCAGATCATGACGATGGTGTTGCCGGCATATTTACTCTTGTTCAACGCATCGAACAATACGCCCAGACAATAATCCACGTAGCTGATATTAGCCAGATAGGCTCGCTGCGCCTGTTTGTGTAGGTTGGCTTTATCTATCCCTTGAAAAAAACCTATACCCGGCTTAAAGATCGGCCGTCCATCCTTACGAACAATATCATCAATATCGTCGCGTATAATTTCTGTCGGTATTATATTTTCAAGCGGATAGAGGTCGAAAAATTGCTGCGGAACAATCCACGGCAAGTGGGGTTTGGAGATACCCAACGCCAAGAAAAATGGCTTGCCGTCAAAATCGCGTTGGAGCTGATCCGCTGCCCATTTGCAGGCGATATAATCCTTGGTCTCTTCGACTGGCGCCTTGCATGCACCCCAGCGCGCCGTCTCCTTTTCCTCGCCTTTTTCTTGGGGCTCATCTGGGGATTTTGCGCCTAGAACCGACGAGGGAGATTCCTCCCAGAGCATGCCCTTGTTGCCGCCAGCGAGACTGGGAACTTGCTGAAACGCCCACTGGCCTTCATCCATGCCGTTTGCCGTCGGGTGTTTGTGGAAGATTTTCCCAGTGGAAAGGGTATAATAGCCGTGTTTGCCAAAATACTCCGGCAGGGTGACGACATCCTTGGCTTTCGGCGCGTTTTTAATGTTTTGACCGTTGCCATAGACACCGGTCGAGGCGGCCCGCTTTCCGGTGAGGAGCGCCGAGCGGGATGGGCCGCAGACCGTTGATGCGCAATAAGCCTTGTTCATCACCATGGCCTGCTGTTTTGCAAGCCGATCCATATTGGGGGTGATCGCTTGGGGGTTGCCGCCGAGACAGCCGACCCAGTCGTTCATATCGTCAACGGCGATAAACAAGACGTTGTAACCCTTGCTGCGATAGGCCTCAGCTTCGGCGAGGTCCGCTTGGGAAGGCGTAGAGGGCTTGGGCTGTGCGTCCAATTGGGGAGGCTCCGTGGCACCGCAGAGTGCGGCCAGCGGCGCGAAAAGCAGAGCGGCGAGAGAGATGTTGGTAGGGTTCATGATTTGGAAATTTAGTGTCTGCGGTGAAGAGGTGATGCCGAAAACTCGTGATAAGCGGGGGCGGTGTTCGGCGAGCTGCGCCCCACAATGCTTATACCGTCGTTACTCGCGAAATTTGACGGCTTCACCGCTCATCAGGCGCGCGAAGTAATGACGCTTGGAGGGATCGGAGAAGGGATACTTATCAAACACGTTCCCATTCGCATACATCCGTGGGTCGCCCTGCTTTTTGAGTTCGGAAAATAATTGGGTCTGCAAAGCGGTGAAATCCTGCCGGTCGGCCAGATTGCGCGCGCAATCTGGATCCTGGCTCAAATTAAAGAGCTGATTAGCCGGCAGTTTTCCGAAGTTGAGCGCCCAAAGATGCTTAAACTCGGGGTCTTTTTCCGTGGCCAGCACTGCGGACTTGGTGGGGCTGGAGTCGGTGTCCATGTAGCCGGTCTCGGGATTGCCACCCGGCCAGCGATCAATTTCAAAGTTGTGGAGGTAAAGCATGCCACCCTTTACAATGCCACGAATTGGGTAGCCTTCGTCATTGGGACGGCCGATGTCGTTGCGCTCCTTGCCTACGAGCACGTGGTCGCGCTCGGCAATCACCTGTCCGGACTTGGGGGAGTTAAAAATCTCGGTGAGGCTGCGTCCCGTGATCGGTGCCATGCCAGACTTTTCCCAAGGAATACCGGCGACCTCGAGCAAGGTCGGAGCCAGATCAACGAAGCTGACGTAGTCATCAACCACTCGGCCCGGATTCTGGATCAACGGCTTCCACATGATTGCGAGCGGCATGTGGTTGGTGGCCTCGTAGGCGTAGCCCTTGGCGTGGGGGAAGGGCATACCATTGTCCGAGGTAACGATGACGAGGGTGTTTTCGAGCAGGCCTCGTTTCTCGAGCTCGGCTAGCATCCGGCCGAGGTGGGTGTCAAAATGCTCCACTTCAAAGGCGTAATCGAGCATGTCGTTGCGGACTTCGGGGGTGTCCGGCCAAGAATCAGGCACGCGCTCGATGTCGGAGAGCTTTTTGCCGCCTTTCGCAACCCCCGCACCATATTCATAGGCGCGATGCGGTTCCTTTCCGCCATACCAGAAGGACCACGGTTTATTCTCGGGCGCGGCATCCAAAAAGGCGGCGAAGTTTTTCGCGTAATCCAAGCTATTTATGCCCTTCGCTTGCGGGGTGAGCTTGTTGGCATCGTAGAGCTGGCCGGCCATCTCACGGGGTCTGCCCTTGATATCGAGGGCGATGCCGGGGCCCCAAGTCTTGCCCGTGGCACCGGTATTGTAGCCAAATTCTCCCATGGCCTCGAGAAAGGTCTTAAACTCAGGTGGAAATATGCTGTGGTGATTGCCCGCTTCTTTGAGCTGCCAGGGATTGCGGCCCGTGAGGATCGCCGAACGCGAGGGAGAACATTTACCACAGGGCGTGTAGGCTTGGGTGAAGAGGATGCCCTCGCGGGCCACGCGGTCCAAGGCAGGGGTCTTGACCCATTTACTGCCGTAGGCACCGGCGTGACCAAAGCCCCAGTCGTCGGCGATGGCGAAAAGGATGTTGGGCCTGCGCGGTGCCAGCGGTGCATCGGCGGCACTCACGTAGGTGAGGGCGGGGAGGACGAGGGCGGCGACCAGGGTAAGCGATTGTTTCACGGGCAGTAAGATGGTGCAAATGGGCGGAGGGGCGATATTAGTCGTAAAACCCGGGAGGCTGTATGAAAATTTTGAATGGTTCGCAGTCGATTGTTTTATATGTCCCGATCAGCCAGGGCGTCCGCCAACGATTGCGCCTTTTTTATTGTTCCCCGATCTACATTGATGGGGACGCGTTTACCAACAAGCGGGGCGTCATAATTCGGCGAGGGCACGTGCTCCTTGGCCATGATGGCTTCGATCTTCATTACCACCTCGGCCTGGTCAGCGGCTACATCGTGCTCTTCGGTGGGGTCGGCTTTGAGATTATAGAGTTCGAGTGGCGACTCCAATCCGATCCGGTAACCCTTCCAATCCCCCCAGCGCACACTTTGCTGGAAGTAGGGTTCGTAGATTTCGAAGTAGAGTGCTTCATGCCGCACGGTTTGCGTGTTGCCGAGCATAGTGGGCAAAATCGAGATACCATCAATGCCTTCGGGAATCGGCGCGCCGCTCAATTCGGACGCCGTCGGAAGAAAATCCACGAACGAGGTGAGCAGGTCACTGGTTTGTGCGGTTGGGATCGTGCCCGGCCAGCGGGCGATGAAAGGCGCGCGGATGCCGCCTTCATATAGCATCCGCTTGTGGCCGCGTAATCCCCCCGTGCTGCCCAAAGGCTCGATGAATTGTGGATTGGCGCCGTTGTCGGAGGCAAAGATCACCACCGTGTTGTTATCAATGCCGAGGTCTTTAAGTTTCTGGATAACGCGGCCTACGTCCCGGTCAATCAGCGCAACCATCGCGGCATAG